>Ga0102591_1003221_pt1 | contig 15153 bp, 15 predicted proteins | sample AraplaCol_mCL_r2_2_FD_76860 | JGI IMG/M metagenome (GOLD analysis project Ga0102591, IMG submission 76860) | Arabidopsis root microbial communities from North Carolina, USA - plate scrape MF_Col_mCL_r2 (SPADES assembly) (version 2) | ecosystem: Host-associated > Plants > Roots > Endosphere... | reverse complement strand
TCTCGCACTCGAACTCTTCTTCGAGCGCCATCACCAGCTCGACGGTGTCGAGCGAGTCCGCGCCGAGGTCGTCGACGAACGAAGCGTTGTTGGTGACTTCTTCTTCCTTAACGCCAAGCTGTTCGACAACGATCTTCTTGACGCGCTCTTCGATGGTGCTCATGGGTACTCACTCCTCCCGGGACGGGATATTCGACGGAATAGTCTAAATGAATCGCGGACGATCGCGAGCATACGCGAAAGTCCTTTGGGTTCAAGCGGTTACAACTGAAACGTTGGTCAGGGCCGAACGCATTACGGCATGTACATGCCGCCATTGACGTGCAGGGTCTCGCCGGTGATGTACGCCGCCGACGGGCCCGCCAGGAAAGCGACCGCGCGGGCGATGTCCGCCGGCTCGCCGAATCGGCCCAGTGCGATCTGGCCCAGCATCGCGTTCTTGGCGTCTTCGGGCAGCGCCTTGGTCATGTCGGTATCGATGAAACCCGGCGCAACCACATTCACGGTGATGTTGCGGCTGCCGATTTCCTTCGCCAGCGACTTGCTGAAGGCGATGATGCCGGCCTTCGCAGCGGCGTAGTTGGCCTGCCCGGCATTGCCGGTCACGCCGATCACCGAAGCGATGTTGATGATGCGGCCCTTGCGCGCCTTCATCATCGCGCGCATCACCGCCTTGCTGGTGCGGTAGACGCTGGTGAGATTGGTGTCGAGGATCGCCTGCCAGTCCTCTTCCTTCATGCGCATCAGGAGGTTGTCGCGCGTGATGCCGGCATTGTTGACGAGGATCGAGATCGGGCCGACGTCCTTGGCGATGCCGTCGATCAGTGCTTCGACCGAAGCCGCGTCGCTCACGTCGAGCATCCGACCGTGGCCGCCGTGCGCGGCGAGTCGCTCGCCGATGGCCTTCGCGCCTGATTCAGAGGTGGCCGTGCCGATTACCGTCGCGCCCTGCGCGGCCAGTTCGTCGGCGATCGCCGCACCGATGCCACGGCTGGCACCGGTAACGAGGGCGATTTCACCTTTGAGAACCTGGGTCATTGATGTCTCCAATTGAGTGCACACTGAAAACGCATCCGTCGGATGCGCATCCGGCGCGGGATCATGCAGATCCGCGTGCCTGCATTCCGATGATCACTTCCACTCGCCCAGCGCGGCTTCGAACTCCCTGACCGCGCCGATTGCGCGCGCGTCGATACCCTTGTCGATGCGCTTGATGAGGCCGCCCAGCACTTTGCCCGGACCGCATTCGGCCATGCGCGAGGCGCCCTTGCCCGCCAGCGCCTGCACGCAACCGGTCCACTGGACCGGGAGATAGAGCTGGCGCACGAGCGCGTCGCGGATCGTCTCGACGTTGTCGTGCACGTGCGCGTCGACGTTCTGCACCACGGGGCGGTCGGGCATACGCCACGACAGGCCGGCCATGGCCTCTGCAAGACGATTGGCAGCCTCGCGCATCAGCGGCGTATGCGAGGGCACGCTGACGGCGAGCTTCACCGCCTTGCGCACGCCGCGTTCGCCGAGCATCGCCAGCGCCTTGTCCACCGCCGCGGCGTGACCGCCGATGACGATCTGGCCCGGCGAATTGAAATTTGCGGGAACCACGACTTCGGTGCCGGAAACGGCTTCGCAGACTTCCTGCACCAGCGCGTCTTCAGCGCCGAGTACGGCAGCCATCGCGCCGATGCCAGCCGGTGCGGCGTCCTGCATGAGCTGGCCGCGCAGACGGACCAGATGCGCACCGTCCTTCAACGACAGCGCACCCGCGGCAACCAGCGCCGTGTATTCGCCCAGGCTGTGCCCCGCGAGAAGCGCCGGCGAACGACCGCCCTGCGCGTTCCACGCGCGCCACACCGCCACGCCCGCCGCGAGCAACGCCGGCTGGGTGTATTCGGTGCGATTGAGCATTTCTTCCGGGCCGCCCTGACTCAACGCCCACAAGTCCGCGCCTGCGCCGTCGCTGGCTTCGGCGAAGGTTTCGCGCACGATCGGATGCAGCTCGGCCAGTTCGGCGAGCATGCCGATCGACTGCGAGCCCTGGCCCGGGAATACGAAGGCCAGCGAAGCGTCGTGTGCGGTGGAATCGGTCACTCGGCGGGGGTCCCTGCGAAAAGAGTGCGCATGATACGAGCCTTTGCTCTAGTGCGTCTGTACCGGGTCGTATTGAGGGCCGGATACGTTGCGGAATTGTGAAGGCGTGCGATTTGGGAACGGCGGTGGAACGCCACGAAGACCTCGCCACGCTTATATTCGCAAGCAGAGCCTCCGTGGACCGCGTGACGTGGAGTACGGAATGTCGCTCGTCGCTCAACGGCTCCGCCCGTTCATTCGCGCCCGCGCCCCGGGATCCAGCGGCGATCAGGATGACAGCCCCGCGCGGTGTGGCGAATAGCCCAAGGCCTCTACGCAACGTCAGGGTTCCACGCGTCCGAATGTCAGGAACTACGGCGCGGAATCCGACCTTCTGCAGAACCGCCGCCGCTCGCCTCGAGCGTCGCAGAAGCCGCAAACGAAAACGCCCCCGCACCAAGCGGAGGCGTCATCTCTTCGCGGCGCGGAAACTCAGTAGCGCAGCAGCGCCGAGCCCCAGGTGAAGCCGCCACCGAATGCTTCGAGCAACACGAGCTGTCCCCGCTGCACCTTGCCCGAGCGCACGGCTTCGTCCAGCGCCAGCGGCACCGAACCCGACGAAGTGTTGCCGTGCTTGTCGACGGTGACGACCACGCGTTCCATCGGCATGTCCAGGCGCTTGGCCGTGGCTTCGATGATGCGAAGGTTCGCCTGGTGCGGAATCAGCCAGTCGATGTCGTGGCGATCCAGGCCGTTGGCCTCGAGCGTTTCTTCCACGACCGAGTCCAGCGCCTTCACCGCATGCTTGAAGACTTCGTTGCCGGTCATGAGGACCTTCACGCCGACGTTGTGCTCTTCCGGCTTGAAACCGACCGAGACGCCGACCGGGTTCCACAGCAGTTCCTTCTTGCCGCCGTCGGCGTGCATGTGGGTGCTGAGGATGCCGGTTTCGGTATCGGCCTTGAGCACGACCGCGCCGGCGCCGTCGCCGAACAACACGCACGTGGAGCGATCGCTCCAGTCGAGCATGCGCGTCAGCGTTTCCGCGCCGATGACCAGCACGGTTTTCGCCGCGCCCGAACGGATGAACTTGTCGGCCACCGTCAACGCGTAGACGAAGCCCGTGCAGGCGGCATTGACGTCGAACGCGGGGCAGCCGTTGGCACCCAGGCGGTGCTGCACGAGGCAGGCCGTCGAGGGAAAGATGATGTCCGGCGTGGTGGTGCCGACGATGATGAGATCGAGGTCCTTGGCATCGACGCCGGCGGCTTCGAGCGCGCGCACGGAAGCGTGGTAAGCCAGGTCGCTCGTGGTCTCGCCTTCGGCGACGACGTGACGCTCGCGGATACCCGTACGGGCCGCGATCCACTCATCACTGGTATCGACGAACTTGGCCAGGTCGTCGTTGGTCAGCACCTTTTCCGGAAGGTAGCTGCCGGTTCCCGCGATGCGGGAATAAATCTGTTGCGTCATCGCCACTCCGCTGCAAAGCCGTGATGGCCCTTCCGGGCACTTTGACGGGAACCGCTGCTGGGCCCGTCGAACGGATCGACGGACGCGTACCGCCGCTACCCTACTGCAAGCGGGTGCGCTGCGACGCGCCGCCGCTGCCTCGCGGGGCCTTGCGGCGGCGGACAGTCGGCCCGACGACGACCGCGCGCGTCAGGCGACGTGCGCGGGCAGCGGTGGGCGAAGAGATTACTCTTCGTCGGCGACCTTGGACTTGGTGTCGATCACCTTCTTGCCGCGGTAGTAGCCGTCGGCGGTGACGTGATGACGCAGGTGGGTCTCGCCCGTGGTCGGGTCGGTGGCCAGCTGCTTGGCGGACAGCGCATCGTGCGAACGACGCATGCCACGCTTGGACGGGGAAACGCGGGACTTCTGGACAGCCATGGTCTTGCTCCAAAAAAACTAGTTCGAATGTTTCTTCAATGCCGACAACGCGGCGAATGGATTGACGCGTTCCGGCTCCGGACCCTGTTCGGGTGCGGGCCAGTCGCCTTCCACCGCCTCCGTGCCGGGCATGATCGGCACGACCGGAACGGCGAGGATGAGTTCGTCCTCGACCAGTTCGACGGTCCGCAACTGGCCGTTCTCGGGCACCAGTAGCGGCTCGTATCCGGGCGGCAGCGCGGCTTCGTCCGCTTCATCGCGGATGAGACCGAGCCGCTGCACGATGTTCACCGGCCACAGGAACCGCTGCAGGCTGCGCTGACAGGTCAGCGGCAGCTCGGCATCGATACGCAGTTCGACGTAAGGCACCTTGAGCGAATCGCGATCGAAATCGAGCGCGAACCGCACTTCGCCCTGGGTGTCGACCAGGCTGTCCCGCAGCCGCGTCAGCGCCGACAACGGGACACGGCCTTCCACGCCGCGCCGTGCCGCCACCATGCGCCAAGCATCAAGAATCTCGGGCAGGTCAGCCGACATAAGCTGCGGAATGTTAGGGACCGTCCGGCTTGCTGTCAAACCTGAACCCCGCGTGCCGGCCCGGGCAATTCAGGTCAGGCGAATTCAGGTCGGGCCAGGTCACGATTTCGCCGCGCCGCATTTGCCGGCCACCCGGCCGACCTTCACACTGGAGGCCTTCCGTACCGCATTCGACGACCGTGACCATCGCCCTGCTCCTGCTGGTGCCTGCCCTGGCAATCGCGGCCCTGGCCTATTCCCGTTACCGCCCCAGCCGGCGCGAACGCGCCATGCGCGACGTCCTGGATGCCGCCGACGCGCTGGAAGCCCAGCTGCGCGTGGCGCGGGCCGAGATCGAAGCCGTCACGGGGGGCGAAGGCAATGACCCGGTCGGCGAAGCCATGCGCGAGATGCTGCGCCAGCGGCTGTGGCTACGCGATCACGGGCCGGATGCCAGCCTGGAGCAGCTCGACGAGGTCCGCAGCTCGATCGACGCCGCGCGGGACCGGATCGACCAGCAATTGTCGCTGATCGCCCGGGCACGCGCACCGGCCGTATGAACGCTTCACCCCGGCTGATCCTCGCCTCCACATCCATTTACCGGCGCGAACTCCTCGCCCGCCTGCGGCTGCCGTTCGACATCGAGCGCCCCGGCACCGACGAAACCCCGCTCCCGGGCGAGGCGCCCGAAACGCTGGCCCGCCGCCTTGCACGCGCGAAGGCCGCCGACGTGGCCGCGCGCCATCCGGGTGCCTGGGTGATCGGCTCCGACCAGGTCGCCGAATGCGGCGGCCGCGCGCTCGGCAAGCCCGGCGGGCACGATGCCGCGACCGCGCAGCTGGCGTCGATGTCCGGTCAGGCCGTGCGCTTCCATACGGGTCTGTGCCTGGCCCGCGAGGGCGAGCCCCCGCTGGAAGCGATGGACCTCACCGTCGTCCAGTTCCGCAAACTCGGCGCCGACGAGATCGAGCGCTACCTGCGCGCCGAACAGCCGTACGACTGCGCCGGCAGCTTCAAGTCCGAAGGCCTAGGGATCGGGCTGTTCGAGGCAATCGAAAACCGCGACCCGAGCGCGCTCATCGGCCTGCCGCTCATCGCCACGGCGCGCCTGCTGCGGGACGCGGGCTTCCGGCTGCCCTGAGGCCTGCGGCCCCATTCAACGTAGTTCGATCGGTTGCTCCGCCCACGTCTCGACGCTGCCGTCGCGTCCGATCAGCCTCAGGCCGAGCCAATGCGTTCCCGGCCCGATTTCGCGATCGCCCAGGTCGATCTGCGCATCGAAGCCGACGCGCGGATGCTGCGGGTCGTTCGACACGGGCCACACCGTCTGCAGCCCCGGGAATTCACGCCCATAGCGCGCCTGCCCGACGACCTCCCCGTCGAGCGTGACCTCCACGCCCGACAGCCCCGTTCCATCCTTGAACGCCCAGCCGCGCACGTCAAAACGACGCCCAACGCGCGCATCGGCGACCGGCGCGTCGACCCACGCCATCGACGGCGTCGTGCAGGGGCCCGAAGCGGGTTCGCCGGGCAGCGCGAACAGCATGAAACGCTGTCGCCCGTGGTCGATGTTGAGCACTTCCGGCGGCGGCAGCGGACCGACGAGTCCGCAAAGCGCGTGATAGCGATCGAGCAGGTCGCGGTACTTCACCTCGGTCGCGCCGACGACCAGCAGCATCGGCGTGGCGCCCCACTCCGCACGTCCGCCCGTCTGCAAACCCCACAAGCGCAGTTGCGGCGCGCGACCGTGCTTCTGGTTGATCGGATGATCCAGCACCGCGATGCGCGCATCGCCCAGCGCGAAGCCGAGTTCGGCGCCGATCTTGAAGTTGTCGGCGACCACGCGCGTGCCTTCGGGCATCGTGTCGAGCTTCGCGCGGACCGCGTCGGCCAGGGTTTCCCAGCCGGCAAAATTGGCCGGATACCACTTTTCCGCCGCGCTCGCCGCGCGCCAATTCGCGCTCGACACCGCGACGTAATACCCCAGGTTCGCGACCAGGCCGATGCCCGCCAGCCACAACGTCGCCAGCCGCCACGCGCGCGGCCACGATGCCAGCACCGCCGGCACCAGCGGCAGCAATGCGAGGTAGCCGGGCAAGGGCCAGTGGAAGCTGACGCGCTCGGTGTCGGCGAAAAAGCCCAGCGCGAAGAAGCCCGCGACCACGCCCGTGCCCAGCAGCGCGAAATAGCGCGATACGGTCGAAGCGCACGACACGCTCCGTCGTGCCGCAACCGCCATCGCCGCGAACAGAAGTGGAGTGACCAGCAGCGCCTGGATGCCGATGAAGAGGACGCCATCGGCGTGGAACGACCACGGGTGGCGATCGACGAGCTGGAAGCGCAGTCCCGCATCGGCGTTGTCCAGGTTCCACGCAACCAGCGGCGCCCAAGCCGATGCGCCGAACGCGATGGCGACCATCACGCGCACGTCGCGCAGCGCACGTCGACCTTCGGGCAGCATCAGCAGTGCGATGAAACCGACCATGATTACCGCGATGAACCGGTAATGGCACAGTGCGCCGAGCGCCAGACCAAACGCGAGTTCCAACGCGGCCGGCGCATCGACCTGGCGCAGCAGACGCGCGCCGGCGTCCATGCACAGCAGCGTCGCCAGCGCCATCGCGGCATCGGGGAGCGCCATCAGGCCGAGCGCTCCGGCCAGCGGCAGCAGCAGCGTCAACACGCCCGCCTGCCAGCCGGTCTTCGCGCCGAACTCACGCGAAGTCACGTGCACCATCAGCAGCGGTACCGCCGCACCGATGAGCAGGAACGGGAACCTCAACGCGAATGTGTTCTCGCCCAATGCAGCACCCAGGCGCGTCAGCCAGGCCGTCAGGCCGGGAAGATCCGAGTACGCCGCCGCCGGATGCTGGCCTTCCTGCCAGTAGAAGGCTTCGTCGACGAACAACGGCAGCCGGGCGGCGATGAGCAGCTTCACTGCCAGAACCGAGACCCACAGCACCCAAAAAGCACGTCGCGCCTGCACTGCATCCCGCATCCGTTCGTGACCTCGCTACACTCGGGAGAGATGGGTGTTCCGGCATGATCCGACGCGCCGGCGGCCTCGCGGAGGGGCCGTCGGCGATTCGCCGATCCGCGCGGCGCACCACTGAAACATTCCAGGAGACACGCACGATGGCGGTATCCCTTTCGACGGCGGCCATGCTAACCGATGGCCTGCGCGCTTCCCTCGACCGCGCGCAGACACAGGTCAACGCGCTGGTGCTTGGCAAGCCGCAGGAAGTGCGCCTGGCGTTCGTCGCGCTGCTCGCTGGCGGGCACGTGCTGATCGAGGACCTGCCCGGCCTGGGCAAGACCACGCTGGCGCACGCGCTCGCCGCGACGCTGGGGCTGGACTTCCAGCGCGTGCAGTTCACCTCCGACCTGCTGCCGGCCGACGTCGTCGGCGTGTCGGTGTTCGAACCGCAGTCGCGGCAGTTCCAGTTCCACGCCGGACCGGTGTTCGCGCAGGTGCTGCTGGCCGACGAAATCAACCGCGCGCCGCCGCGTACGCAGAGCGCGCTGCTGGAAGCGATGGCCGAATACCAGGTCACCGTGGATGGCACGACGCACGCGCTGCCGGAGCCGTTCTTCGTGATTGCGACGCAGAATCCGGTGGATCTGTCGGGCACGTATCCGTTGCCGGATTCGCAGCTGGATCGCTTCCTCCTGCGGCTGAGCCTGGGCTACCCCGGCGAGGCGGCCGAACGCGATCTGCTGGCCGGTACCGATCGTCGCGACCTCATCGCCCGCGCTACGCCGCAGCTCAACGTGCAGGACGTCCTCGCCGCGCGCCAGGCCGCGCAGGACGTGCATGCGAGCGAGGCGTTGATCGCCTACGTGCAGGCGCTGCTCGCGCGCAGTCGCCGGCATCCGGGCGTGCGCGTGGGCCTGTCGCCGCGCGCGGGACTGGCGCTGCTGCGCGCGGCGCGTGCGTACGCGTTGCTGCTCGGTCGCGCGCATGTACTGCCGGAAGACGTGCAGGCGCTGTTTCCCGCCGTCGCCGCGCATCGTCTGGTGGCCGAGGTCGACGCCGGCAAGGATGCGGCGCTGGCGAAGGCGATCCTCCACGCGGTGCCGGTGGACTGATCCATGCCGGTCGCCGCTGCACGGCGCCTGTACCTGCGCGCCCATGCGATCGCGATGGTGTTCACGCGTCCGCGCGATCCCGAATCGCTGCCCGCTCGCCTGGACCGGCGTCGCATCTACGTATTGCCCACGCGCTTCGGGCTGTTCTATGCCTTCGCGCTGCTGACGATGCTGATCGGCGCACTGAACTACAACAACAATCCCGCGCTGCTGCTCGGCCTGCTGCTCTGCGGCGCAGGGCTGGCGAGCCTGGTCGCCGCGCAGATGCAGTTGTCGGACCTGCAGCTGATCGCCGCCGATGCGGAGCCAGTCGCCGCGGGCATGCCGCTGGAACTGCGCCTCCACGCGCGAGCCGATCCAGGTCGCACGCGTCGCGGCCTTCGTCTCGACGATGACGGCACCTTCGACGCGGAACCCTCCGTGCTCAATCTCGACAAGGGCACCGGCGACGCGCAACTGCTGCTGCCGACCGAACGACGCGGCTGGTTCGACGTGCCGAAGCTTCGGCTCTCGACGACGCGACCGCTCGGACTCGCACGCGCATGGGCCTATGTCTGGCCCGAGACGCCGCTGCTGGTCTATCCCACGCCCGAGCCGCATGGCCCGCCGCTGCCCGGCGGGCGCGGCGAAAGCGCGCAGGCGCGACTGCATCCGACCGGCGACGACGTGCATCACCTGCGCGGCTATCGCCCCGGCGATGCGCGCCGCGCCATCGCGTGGAAGGCGTCCGCACGACGCGACACGCTGATGGTGCGCGAGTTCGAACAGCCGACGGGTTCGGAAATCGTGCTCGACTGGTTCGCCACCAACGGCATTGCCTACGAAGGTCGGATTTCGCGACTGGCACGATGGGTCGATGAAGCCGAACGTGAAGGTCGCCGATTCCAGTTGCGCCTGCCGGGTCAGCCGGCGCTCGGCCCCGATCGCGGGCCGCACCATCGCCACGCCTGCCTGCGCGCCCTCGCACTGATGCCGCATGTCTAGACACGCGCCGCTGCCGCTGGACGATCGCACCCGCCGCTGGGCGCTGTGGAGCACCGGCGCGTGCCTGCTGCCGCTGCTGCTGCAACTGCCGCCGCAACTGGCCGGCGGCATCGCGGCCAGCGCCGTGGCGGTCACCGCGCTGTCGTGGCGCCGGGCGATGCCGGGACTGCTGCGCGTGCTGGTTGCGCTGGCGTTGATCGCACTCGTGCTCGTCCTCAGCCGCTTCGCCATCGGTCGCGATACCGGCTGCGCGCTGCTGGCGGCGATGCTCGCGGTGAAGCCGGCGGAAACCTTCACCCTGCGCGATGGCCGAAGCCTGATGGGCTTCGCGCTGTTCGCCCCGTTCGCCACCTTCCTGCTCGACCAGGGACCGGTGTCGCTGACGCTGGGACTGATCGCGGTGCTGCTGGTACTGGCGACGTTGCAACGCATGGCGGAACTGGAATCGGGCGATGTGAAGCCGGTGGGACCGCGACAGCGGCTGAGCGGCGTAGCGCGCCTGCTCGCGGTGGGGTTGCCCGTCGCGCTGGCCGCGTTCTGGCTGTTCCCGCGCGTGAGCTCGCCGATGTGGGGCATTCCCGAGCGCGCGATGGCGCGCACGGGCCTGTCCGACAGCATGAGTCCCGGCGACTGGATCGACCTGATGACCGACGACACGCCCGCCCTGCGCGTGCGGTTCTTCGGTGGCACGCCGGCGCCTTCGCAGATGTACTGGCGCGGTCCAGTGCTGTGGGACTTCGACGGACGCACGTGGACGCAGCCACGCTGGCGTCCCGGCGAAGTGCACCCGCTGACCGAGTCCGGGAGTGTGCGTTGGGATTACGAGATGGAAATCGAGCCGACGGACTCGCGCCAGCTCGTCGCGCTCGACTTGCCACTTGAAGCACCCGAGGGCAGCTACCTCAATCCCGACCATGCGCTGCAGGCCTACCGGCCGCTGAGCGCGATGACCCGCTGGCGCGTGCAGTCCGCACCACCGGCGCGCTACGAAGCCGACCTCTCGCCCGACGTGCGCCGTTATGCGCTGAGGCTGCCGACCGGCTTCAACCCCCGCACGATCGCCCTCGCCCACCAGTGGCGCGCGCAGGCCGGCGCCGGCAACGATGCCGCCATCGTCGACCGCGCACTGGCCTGGATCCGCAGCGATTTCGCCTACACGCTGGAGACGCCGCTGCTCGGCCGCAACACCGTCGACGAATTCCTGTTCGACCAGAAGGCCGGTTTCTGCGAGCACTTCAGCTCCTCCTTCGTCGTGCTGATGCGCGCGGCCGGAATCCCGGCGCGGGTGGTGACCGGCTACACGGGCGGCTATCGGAACCCGCTCGGCAACTACTGGCTGGTGCGACGCTCCGACGCGCACGCCTGGGCCGAGGTGTGGCTGCGCGGTCGCGGCTGGGTGCGCGTGGATCCGACCGCGGCAGTGGCGCCGGAACGCATCTACGACACGCTCGAGTCGCGCTCTTCCGCAGGGGTCGGGTTCGAAGGCGTGCGTTCGCTGTCCGACGTCACCGATTGGGTGCGCCGCGGCTGGAACGATTTCGTCGTCTCCTTCGACGCAAAGCGCCAGGAACGACTGCTCAGCCCACTGGGCGTCGATAGCCTGGACTGGCGCATGCTCACCGCGCTGCTGGTGGGCGCGATGGTGCTCGGACTGACGTGGATGGTCTGGTTCAGCCGACGCAGCGAGCGCGAACGCGATCCGGTACTGCGCGCATGGCATCGCCTTGGCCGCCGTTATCGCCATTTCGGGCTGGAACGCATGCCCAGCGAGGCGGCATCGAGCTGGGTATCGCGCGTGGGTGCGGCGCGTCCCGATCTCGTTGCCGAACTGGAAATGCTCAGCCAACGTTTCAGCGATTGGCGGTACGCTGGTGCCGAAACAGGGGGAGGTTCGGCTGGCGCCTTGATCAAGGCGCTGCGCGCGCATCGCCCGCCCGCGACTTCTCCAGGAGAACGCCGATGAACGTCCGTCTCGCCCTACTCGCCGTCTGCGCCGCGCTGTTGAGCGCGTGCGTGTCGGCACCGCAGCCGTTGCAAGGCGACTACAGCCCGATCACGCCGCGCGAGGCATCGGCGTCCGATGCCACCGGCGCCACCGTGCGCTGGGGTGGCCGCATTGTCAGCGTCGAGCCGCAGCCGAACCGCACCTGCTTCGAAATGATCTCCACCAACCTCAACGAGTCGGCGCGCCCGTACTGGGGCAGCGACGACACCGGCGGCCGTTTCCTGGCATGCCGCACCGGGTTCTACGACCCTGCGGTGTTCGAGAAGAACCGCGAAGTGACGTTCATCGGCCGCGTTGCCGGCTACGAAAACCGCCGCATCGGCCAGTACGACTATCGCTTCCCCAAGGTCGAGGCCGACGTCGTCTACCTGTGGCCGGCGCGCGAAACGGTGGACGTGGTGCAGTACCCGTCGCCGTGGCCGTGGTGGGGCTGGTGGTAAAGCCGTGGTTCGTGATTTGTGATTCGAACCAGGCAGAAAAAAGGCCCGCTCGCGCGGGCCTTTTTGCGTTCAATGGGTGGCGACACGCTGTTGCGAATCCCCAAACCCGAATCTCGAATCCCTGATCACTTGGGCGTCCCGAACCGCCCCAGCGGCGCGCCTGCCAGCAGATGCAGGTGGATCTGGAACACCGTCTGCCCGCCATCGCCATTGCAGTTCATGACGATGCGGTAGCCGTCTTCTGCGAACCCCTCGCGCTTGGCGTAGTCGGCCGCCGCGTGCGCGAGGCGTCCGACCACAGCCGCCTGGTCTTCCTTCAAATCGTTGAGCGTGGCGATGTCGGTCTTCGGCACGAACAGCACGTGCACCGGCGCTTGCGGCGCGATGTCGCGGAAGGCGATCAGGTGGTCGTCCTCGAAGACGACGTCGGCCGGGATCTCGCGGCGGATGATCTTGTGGAAGATGGTCTCGGACATGAGGCGCGCTCGTTGCGGGGGCGAGTCCGCGATGATGCCGCAATCGCCGCGAAGGCGTCGCTAGTCCGTAACCTCGGTGCGGCTGCCGAAGGCATGCGACAGCGTGCCGCGGTCCACGTATTCCAGCTCGCCGCCCAGCGGCACCCCGTGCGCGAGGCGGCTCGGCCGCACGCCGTGCTGGCGCGCCAGCTGCGCGAGGTAATGCGCCGTCGCCTCCCCCTCCACGGTGGGATTGGTCGCGATGATCAGTTCCTGCACTTCGCCTTCCGCCAGGCGCGCGGTCAGCGTATCCAGGCCGAGCTCGCGCGGACCGATGCCGTCCAGCGGCGACAACCGCCCCTGCAGCACGAAGTACAGGCCGCGGTACCCCGTCGCCTGTTCGATCGCCAACCGGTCCGCGGGCGATTCCACCGCGCACAGCTGGTGCGCGTCGCGCGAGGCGCTGGCGCAGGTGGCGCACACCGGCGTTTCGCTGAAATCACGGCAGCGCGCGCAATGGCCGATCTTTTCCACCGCTTCGGCAAGCGCGGTCGAGAGGCGCAGGCCGCCGGCCCGTTCGCGTTCGAGCAGGTGGTAGGCCATGCGCTGTGCGGATTTCTGACCGACGCCGGGCAATACGCGCAGGGCGTCGATCAGCTGTTCGAGCAGGGAGGACGTCATGCGATGCGCGCGCCGTCGGATTCTCGTTGTACCGCTGCTCCGGCGCGGGCCGGTGCAGGAACGACGACCACGATCATCAGAACGGCATCTTCATGCCCGGCGGCATCGGCATGCCGGCGGTTGCGGCGGACATCTTCGCCTGCGACTCGCTGTTGACCTTGTTGACGGCGTCGTTGAACGCGGCGGCGATCAGGTCCTCGACCATTTCCTGGTCGGAGAGCACGCTCGGATCGATGCGCACCTTGCGGCATTCCATGCGGCCGGTGATGGTCACGCTGACCATGCCGCCGCCGGCGTTGCCGGTGACTTCCAGCTTGCCGAGCTCTTCCTGCGCACGCTGCACGTTTTCCTGCATCTTCTGCGCCTGCTGCATCAGTTGGGCAATGTTTCCACGCATGTTCGTTTCTCGTGTTCCAGTGGGGGCGTTGTGCCGCGCTCGTGCGAGCGCGACGGGTCAATTTTCGTCGTAGGGCCGGATGGAATCCGGCACGACCTTCGCGCCGTGCTGCGAAATCAGCCGCTGCACGTCGGGATCGCTCATGAAGTTGGTTTCGGCGTTGGCCTGGCGTTCGTCGCGTGCGCGGTCGTTGCGTTCGCGCAGCGATTCGGCCTGGCGCGAGCCTTCGACGAAACGGATCTGCGGCGATACGCCGAGCGCCGGCGCGAGCGCTTCGGCGACCAGGTTCACCGTCATCGCATTGCTGCGCAACAGGTCATCGGCGGGCGGAAGCGACAGGCTCAGCACGCCATCGGCGTAGCCGACAAAGCCGGCATGTTCGGCCAGCACGCGCGCCGGGCCACGCAGGTTCGAATTGGCGACCAGCGAATGCCAGGCATCGGCGTCGGCGATGCCTGCGTCGTGCACGAAACCGGGACGCGGCTGCGGCGCGCCCGGGGCCGGCGCCGGCGCTACGGGCGCGGGGGCAGCGGCAACGGGCGGTGCGCGGACGGGTTCGGGCGCGGGCTCGCGCGGCGTTTCCCGAGCGGCTTCACGCGGGATTTCCCACGGCGGCGAGTCGTCGGCCGACGAGGTCGTTTGCACCGGTCGCGCCGCTTCGCGCACCGGCGGCGCTTCGGGTCGCGGCATCTCGCGCGGCATCTCGCGCGGCGGCGGTGCGGTCTGCGCGGCGGGCGCGGTATTGGCGAAGGGATTCGGCGGCGGCGTGCGTGGCGCGGGCGACGGAGCCTGCGGCGCGGCGGATGCCGCACTACGCACCGGCTCGCGGCTCGCGCCGGACGACGGCGACGCGGCACGCGCGCCCTCGCCCTCGGCCGGACGGAACGCCAGCATGCGCAGCAGGCTCATCTCGAAACCGGCGCGCGGGCTCGGGGCCAGCGCGAGGTCGCGGCGACCGTTTAGCGCCATCTGGTACCACAGCTGCACCACTTCCGGCCGCAGCTTCACAGCGAGCGTGTCGAGATCGACGCCGTCTGCTTCGACCTGCGCTTCTGGCACCAGCTGGCGCACCTGCACGCGGTGGAGGGCGTCGCTGAAGGCGTCCAGCACGCCGCCCCACTCGGGCGAGAACTCCGCCAGCGTCGACACTTCGGCCAGCAATCGTTCGCCGTCGCCGTCGGCCAGCGCGGACAGGAGTGCGCCGACGCGCGTGCGATCGACCGTGCCCAGCATCGCGGCCACGCCGGCATCGGCCAGCACGGCGCCGTCGGCGCCGGCGCTCGCACCGGTGTAGGCGATGGCCTGGTCGAGCAGCGACAGGCCGTCGCGCAGGCTGCCGTCGGCCGCCTTGGACAGCTGGCGGATCGCACCGGGCTCGGCGGGAATGCCCTCGGCTTCGAGGATCCGCGTCATCTGGCCGTTGATCTGCTGCTCGTCCAACCGCTTCAGGTTGAACTGCAGGCAGCGCGAAAGCACGGTGACCGGCAGTTTCTGCGGGTCGGTCGTGGCCAGCAGGAACTTCACGTGGCCCGGCGGCTCCTCCAGCGTCTTCAGCAGCGCGTTGAAGGCCGACTTGGACAGCATGTGCACTTCGTCGATCAGGTAGACCTTCACCCGACCGCGGCT
>Ga0102591_1003210_pt1 | contig 15215 bp, 15 predicted proteins | sample AraplaCol_mCL_r2_2_FD_76860 | JGI IMG/M metagenome (GOLD analysis project Ga0102591, IMG submission 76860) | Arabidopsis root microbial communities from North Carolina, USA - plate scrape MF_Col_mCL_r2 (SPADES assembly) (version 2) | ecosystem: Host-associated > Plants > Roots > Endosphere... | reverse complement strand
CAGTTTACGCACCGTGACAAAACCCAAAGGGTTTTGCACTTGGCGCGGGGTGGAGCAGCCCGGTAGCTCGTCAGGCTCATAACCTGAAGGCCGCAGGTTCAAATCCTGCCCCCGCAACCAACAAAACCTGAATATTTGCCAGTCAAGTCGCCTCACAGAAAGCTCCTCCGCATAGGCGTCGAGGAGCTTTTTTTTGGACTCCGTGTCGATTTCTCAAGCCGCCAGGTTCGCCCAAATTCGCATGTGTTTCAGCAGCGACACAACGCCCAGCCGAAGCCCAACACGAAGCTTTGCCGCTGACTGCGGAGTCGGAATACAAGTTCCACCTTCGATCGAGGATTAGAGTTCGCCTCAACAGTAACCGTCAGGCTGGGGCAAGATTGCACCGCGATAAGTCATGCCGATTAAGTGTGAGGGTCTTGCTGGCATGATCAAGGTGGCTTTATGCGGCGTAGGTTACTGGGGGCGCAACCTGCTACGTGTCCTTTCCAGCAATCCTGGGATTCAGTTAGCCGCAATTGTTGACACGCGGCTGGAGGTTCGAGAACGACTGGCGCAATCGTTCCCGAGCGCCGCGATTTACGAAGACGCTTCGTCTGTCATTCTCGATCCAAATATTGATGCAATGGTCATCGCAACGCCGGTGTCCTCGCACTACTCGCTTGCTAAGGCCGGTTTGGACGCCGGCAAGCATGTGATGATCGAGAAGCCCATGTGCGGTTCAAGTGAAGAGGCGGAGGACCTGGTCGCGCGGGCCAAAGCCTATGGCTTAACTCTGATGGTTGATCACACCTTCCTCTTCCATCCTGCCGTTCGAAAGCTCCGAGATCTCGTTGCAAGCGGCACGCTCGGGCATATTTCCTATTTTGACTCCCAGCGCGTCAATTTGGGCCTTTTTCAACCGGACGTAAATGTGCTCTGGGATCTCGCTCCTCACGACCTATCGATCCTGGACTATCTGTTTGCGGCAGAGCCGGTTTCAGTGGAGGCCAGCGGGTATTGTCACGTCAACGACAAATCGCCCGATATCGCCTACATCACCTTGCATTACGAGAACTCTATGGTCGCGCACCTCAATCTGAGTTGGATGTCGCCGGTAAAAATGCGGCGGATTGCTCTTGGGGGCAGCAAGCAAATGGCTGTCTGGGATGATTTGAACCGCGATGAGCCGGTCAAGATCTATGATTCCGGCATCACTATCCATTCCAATCAGGATCGCGAGATCAATCTTCCGAATTACAGAATCGGCGCGGTGACGTCCCCGCGCATTTCCGGCCCCGAGCCGCTTACAGAAGTGGTTGAACACCTCCGTCGCTCCATCCTCGGGCAGGAGCGTTGCCAAACTGATGGTGATTTCGGACTGAGGATTGTCAGAACGCTGGAGCGGGCGCAGTCGGCACTGGAGCGCAGCTTGCAGCAGGTCGCATGCAGTAAGCGCAACACATTCAATATCATCGCGGCAGAGTGAGACGATGGAACAAAAGGTTAAACAATCGAACGCCTCAGATTTCCTAAGAGGGAAGCGCATTTTAGTAACCGGAGGCGCCGGCTTCATCGGCTCGCACATTGTCGATCAACTCATGGGCCACGAGGTTCAGGCCGTTGTGGCTGTCGATAATATGGTGCGTGGGAGGTCTGAGAATCTCTCTTCCGTTGCCGCCGACCCGCGCTTGCGGCTTGTAAACGGCGATATTCGTGACAATGCGCTCATGGACGAGCTGGTGCGAGACGCCGATATCGTATTCCATCAGGCCGCTTTGAGGATTACACATTGTGCCGCCGAACCCGCCGAGGCCTTTGAGGTTATGGGCCGCGCCACATTCGATCTTCTGCAGCTCTGCGTGAAACACAAAATTCAGAAGATCATCGCTGCGTCGTCCGCTTCAATCTATGGCTATGCTCCAGAATTTCCGACCACGGAGGCCGCAGCACCCTACGCCGATCGAACATTGTACGGCGGCCTGAAGCTCTTCAACGAAAAGCTGCTCCGATCATTCAACGATATGTACGGTCTTAACTACTGTGCGCTTCGTTACTTCAATGTCTATGGAACGCGCATGGATATCCACGGCCGCTACACGGAAGTCTTGATCCGGTGGATGGAGAGAATTGCTGCCAATCAACCTCCGATCATCTTTGGTGACGGCTTGCAAACCATGGATTTCGTGGAGGTTCGTGACGTCGCGTCTTCGAATATTGCGGCGGCTCTCTCTTCTGCTTCGGACGAAGTCTACAATGTCGCGTCAGGGGCCGAAGTTTCTCTAAAAGAATTGGCGCAGACGCTGCTCAAGATCATGGGACGGGAAAATCTCGGAATCCACCATGAACCTGCTCGCAACGTTAACCCAGTCGAGCGGCGGTTGGCCGATCCGTCAAAGGCGCGGGCGCAACTTGGTTTCCAAGTTTCGATCGGGCTGGAAGATGGATTGCGCGATCTGGTGCGATGGTGGCGGGATGAATGTGTCTCCGTGCTGGAGACGGCCAAGTGATCCCCCTTATGCGCCCAACGGTGGGTCCAGAAGAAGCAGACGCACTCGCTTCCGTCATCGCTTCCGGCTGGTTGACCCAGGGACCACAGGTTCTTGGGTTCGAGACGGAGTTCGCTGCAATGACCGGTGCCTCATATGCATGCGCGGTTTCCAACTGTACGACAGCGCTTCATTTGGCACTGCTGGCTGTCGGTGTTGGACCGGGTGACGAGGTGATCACGGTCAGTCACAGCTTCATTGCGACAGCGAATGCCATCCATATGTGTGGTGCCGAGCCGGTCTTCGCGGACATCGGTGCAGGTAGCTACAACATGGATCCGACCAGTATTGAGGTGCTGATATCGTCGCGGACTAAAGCCGTGTTGTGTGTGGACCAAATTGGTATGCCGTGCGACTTGCAGGCGATTTGCGCGGTCGCTCATGCGTATGGGCTGGCAGTGGTGGAAGACGCCGCCTGCGCCAGCGGATCGATGATCCTGGTCGATGACCAATGGCACCGGATCGGTGGCGTGCTCTCCGACGTGGCATGCTTCTCATTTCATCCCCGCAAGGTTCTTACGACGGGTGAGGGCGGAATGATCACCACGAACAACCCTGAAATAGACGCGAAGTGCCGCCTTCTGAGGCAACATGGAATGTCTGTCTCCGACCTCGCCCGTCATGCATCCAATCGTGTTGTGATCGAGACCTACACCGAGACGGGTTTCAACTACCGCATGACCGACCTTCAGGCTGCGGTTGGACGAGAGCAGCTAAAGCGTCTCGATGGAATTGTTGCCGAAAGGCGGAAATTGGCGAAGCGTTACGGCGAACTCCTGATGCCCGTCAACGGTATAATCGTACCGCAAGAGCCGAACTGGGCGAAATCTAACTGGCAGAGCTATTCAATTGGGTTGCCTGAAGGTGCAGATCGCGAAGAGGTCATGCAGGAGATGCTCGACCGAAAAATAGCGACCCGACGTGCAGTCATGTCCAGCCACCTTGAGGCGCCCTGGCGCGGGGCTCGGCATGCAGGGCTTTCCCGATCCGAACATGTCAGCGCAGCTCATCTCATACTGCCACTTTTCTCCGGAATGACGGATGCCGAACAAGTCAGCGTGGTGACTGCCTTGTCAGAGATCCTTGCTGAAAAGGAGTGGCCCAATGCCCATCGCTGACAATGTCGTTTTTGAAGATGACGTACTGGTTTTCCATCCAGATCTCGTCAATTTGTATGGCTGCACAATCGGCCGTGGAACACGGATCGGCACCTTCGTGGAAATCCAATCGGATGTCCATGTCGGTGCAAAATGCAAGATCCAGTCCCATAGCTTCATCTGCTCTGGTGTCATCATTGAGGACGAGGTGTTCGTGGGCCATGGCGTCATGTTCACAAACGATCGTTATCCGGCTGCGACAAACGCTGACGGTGCATTGCAGGGCTCGGAAGATTGGGTCTGCCTTCCCACCCGTATCTGCTCCGGCGCATCGATCGGAAGTAATGCCACGATTCTACCGGACATTGTAATTGGACGAAGGGCTATGGTAGCAGCGGGGGCGGTGGTGACCAAAGACGTTCCCGAATATGCCATCGTCGCGGGCAATCCAGCACGTGTGATAGGGTCTACTCGCGACATGTCGGAGAGTGGGCGATGAGTTCACAGACAACGGTACCTTTCGTCGATCTCTCTATCCAATGGGAGCAGATTCGCCATAATGTCATGCCGGAGATCGAACGGCTGTTCGATGCGAGCGCTTTTTGCCTGGGGCCATGGGTTGACGAATTCGAAAAGGCCATCGCCTCCTATCTTGAAGTCGATCACGCCATTGCCGTCAGCAGTGGCAGTGCTGCCCTGCATCTGGCGGTCATTGCAGCGGGCATAGGCCCGAGAGACAAGGTTCTGGTACCGGCCCATAGCTTTATCGGCACCTTGTGGGGGGTGATCTATCAGGGTGCTGTTCCGGTTTTTTGTGATGTGGAACGTGCTACGGGTACGATCGACTTTGCGGATGCGGAAAGGCGTCTGGATGGCGATGTGAAAGCAGTCATTCCGGTTCATCTTTACGGTCAGCCCGCAAATATGAAGGCAGCGCTGGAGTTTTCCGAGCGTCACGGACTGACAATGATAGAAGATGTGGCCCAAGCAATCGGCGCTCGTTACAACGGTCGACCGCTCGGATCGATGGGGTCAATGGGCTGTTTCAGTTTCTACCCGGGCAAGAATCTCGGTGCAGCGGGTGAAGGCGGCCTCATCGTCACGCAAGACGCCGACCTCGCTCAGCGGCTGAGGGCACTGAGAAATCACGGGCAGACGCAGCGTTATCTCCACGAACAGATCGGCTATAACTACCGCATGGATGGCCTGCAAGCGTTGGTCTTGAACAGCAAGCTAAGGCATCTTGATGATTGGACTGATCAGCGGAAGCGGGCCGCAGAACGGTATAGGGAGGGCTTGAAAGGCACGCCCCTTACGCTCCCTGATGTCGTGCATGGCGATCATGTTTACCATCTCTACGTCGTACGCACGGATCGGCGCGACGACCTACGGTCGCACCTTGATTCAAGAAGTATTCAGACCGGATTGCACTACCCCATTCCATTGCATCGGCAGCCTTGCTTGGCGCAAGTCGAAAGCGCCCAAAGTGAATTTCTTGCAACGGAAGAATTTGCCGGCCAGGGGCTGTCTTTGCCCATGTTCGCTGGCATAACCGCGGCGCAGCAGCAACAAGTCGTCGATGCAATTTGCTCATTTTTCGAAAAGGGTGAGAGATGACGGTGGCAACACAGCGCAGACGCGTTCTATGCGTGTTGCCGCAGCTCAATACGACCACAGCTCCAGTTCTCACAAATGTGGTCGACGAGTGGATTTACGCGCTTGCTCACCACTGCGAGGTTAGTGTTGTCGACCGCGATTTCGATTTCAAAGCCGTCTGCGATGAGCTGCAGCCCGATTTCGTCATATTTTCGGCAGTGCATTCCGGCAGACCACTACGGCTTAGCATCACAAACATTCATACCTACCCAGAGATACCGCGGGCGCTGTACTTCAATTGCGATCCACACGACCCGATGCGGCCACTCACGTTGAGCGCTCTCACTGAATACGGCATTGACACGATCTTCTGCTTCGGGCTGGAACATCTGCAGCATATGCCGGAGCTCTCGCAATTTGCCTGTTTCGTCATTCCGAAATTTGTCGATCCCGAGATATTCCATGACTATAACTTGGAAAAGATCATCCCCGTCAACATAATGAGTGGGCATCTATTCCCGAGTTTCTACCCGTGGCGGGCAAAGCTGACCCACGAGATTCAACACTTCTTTCCAACGCTAATTTATACTCATCCGGGCTATAGGCTACAGGACCGCAGGCCATTTGAGGTTCGTGACGCTAGATACGCTCAGCTAATTTCTCAAAGCTACTTTTCGGCTGCCGACACGACGCGACTGGACTACGTCGTTCGCAAGCACCTTGAGATACCAGCTTGCGGTACGGTTCTTCTTGCTCCTGACTCCGATCGTCTGAAAGAATACGGCTTTGTGGACATGCAAAACTGCATCATGGGCAGCGGAAAGGAGCTCTACCAAAAGATCAACGAGGTCAGCAAAGACCTCGATCTTTATTCCGACATCCGTAAAAAGGGTTATGAACTCGTCCACAGCCGCTATACGCGTCAGGCGTGGACTTATATTGCAGATTGGTACGAGTGCCGCCGCGCCGTTCGTTCAGGCGAAGTTGTCAGACAAATCAATTGGTTCGGCAAATTTGAGATCGTTCCAATGCAATCCCCTTCCGTAGTTTTCGTGAACGCGGCCGTTCCGGACAGCCCGATGTCCGCAGTGCTTCGTTCGGCCAGATCGGCAATTCTGGAGGGAGGAGATTTCAAGGAGGTCGCGCAGACCCTGAGAGAGCTAAGTACTTGGATTAGCCATATCGCCGAGCCATGGGTTCTGCTCGGCATTATCTCGCTGCTCGAGGGAGATGCAGGAGAGGCCGCCATTCTACTTAGTCGTCGTAGCAATCTCCAGGGCACATCGTCGCCGGCCTTGGCGCAGATGGATCCGGTCGAGATCGCTTGGCTTCTCCTCCTGAGTGATATCATTGGCGACAAGGATTTGAGGGTTTTCCTGCTTGAACAAGCCAAGACCGTCCCTCACGTTTCCATTAGGCGAACCAAATGGTTGATCGAAACAAACGAGCTTGCGGATCCATCCAACGACGACTCGTTTGACGGACCGTTGCCTGGGGACTGCCTCTCGACTGCTTGGATTGGAAATGAGGACTTTGATAGTTGGCTTGATTTAATGGCGCGATTGTTCCGCGCAAATAGTCGCCACGATCGCGCACTCGATATCGAAGGTCTTCTTGCCATGCGTGTGAAATCTGTGGGGCGGACGACTACCGAAGCTGCAACGGTCTAGTCTTGGGCAAGAGCGATAGGTGGTGGAATATCACACGTGCGAGGCTACCGCGTCTTTGGCCCATTGTGGTGAGTTTATCTCAACGGTCAAAGTAGATAGAGCAAGTTCACTCATGATTGAAACATTGAGAGCACTTCAAAAAACGCTGCAACTCAAGAAGCTCGCGCAATTCCAGCGGCGCGTGTCCTTCGGCGATTTGATAACTGATCGTTGGGAAAATGCGCGTGAATATGGATTTGGTGAGGGTACATCCTGTTATGACAGTGCCCTCGTTATGGGAGAGGTCCGTGTCGGTTGCCATACCTGGATTGGTCCTGGAACGGTATTGGATGGGACTGGCGGGCTTTCGATCGGTGACCACTGCTCAATCTCCACTGGTGTTCAGATCTATTCACATGACACTGTGCAAAGAAGCTTAACACTGGGAAAAGCGCCGATCGAATATTCTCCAACCAAGATTGGCAGCGGCGTCTACATCGGTCCCAACAGCGTTATTTCTCGTGGCGTGACGATTGGAGATGGTGCGGTGGTTGGCGCGATGTCTTTTGTTAATCACGATGTTCCAGCTGGAAGTAAAGTCTGGGGCTGTCCTGCTAGAATCCAGACGTAGTATTGGCGTTGGACTTTGATCTGAACCCCGTGATGCAGCCACCGGCCCGCGCTAGCCTTTTGACACGCTTAGCGGCAAACACCGCGTCCCTAAACTATTTGGCGGTCGGCCGTATCAATGCATGGGATGATGGAGAGCCGTTTGTGTCATCGCTGATACTGTCGTCAAGCAACCGAAGAAAGAGAAATCGAACTGGCTACAGGTGCCGGACCGCTGCTTCTATATTTGCTCACTCGTCTGCATCGCCCAAAGAAAAAGTGCTCGACGTCCGCGGTGACCGCGCTTGGCGCAAAGCTGAAATTGTTGCCGCGAGGGTCGGCTTGAGGCCGAGACTTTACAAGTCTCCGTCCCATCAGGCCCTGCAACCGATACCTTCCCAGATACCCGAAACAATCGCAGCCAGATATCCCCGGCGGGCCAGAACCTCCGCGGCGACGGCCTTGCTAGAGCAGGGGCAAAGCGAGTCGTAAAAGGCAATCTGCGCTTCCGAAAAGTCGATGCCGCCTCCATGGGACTTTCCCTTCTCTCCCTTGCAGGAACCAGAAGTCGAAAATTCCCGCTCCGACGGCTCAGCATGACAGGTTACGTCAGAATCGAAAATCGATTCCGATTTTAGAGGCCTTGCTCCGGGCATTTCACCCGCCCGAGTTGCCAGAGCTATTGACCAGCACGCGAGAAAAAGTATTCCTTTTGTCGACAAGAGGATACCGGCATGACTGATACCGACACGAAGTCCACTCCCGAACGCAAGCGAGGCTCCGGCGTCAAGATGGTTTACGACCTCTTGCGCGATGAGATCCTGGACCTGGTTTTACCGCCCGGCAGTCCGATCGATGAGGTGCAACTGGCCGAGCGTTTCAAGATGTCGCGCACGCCGATCCGCGAGGCGCTGGTGAGGTTGGCCGGCGAGGGCCTGATCGACACGCTGCCCAATCGCTCGACCATGGTATCGAATATCGATTTCCTCAATATGCATACCTTCTTCGATGCGCTGGTGCTGATGTATCGCGTGACCACCCGTCTGGCCGCCCAGTATCATCGCCTCGAAGATCTGCAGGTGATCCGCGCGCATCAGGCCGACTTCGCCGCGGCGGTCGCGGCCCAGGACGCCCTGGCGATGATTGCCACCAACGCTGCCTTCCATTCAGCCATCGCCGAGGCAGGCCGCAACGCCTACTTCTCCGGTCTCTTCAATCGTCTCCTCGATGAGGGGCGACGCATCTTGCGGCTCTATTACCAGTCCTATGAAGACCGCTTGCCGCAACGTTTCGTCGACGAGCACGAAGACATTATCGCTGTCATCGCCGCGCGCGACAGCGAGGCCGCCGACCGCTTGGCGACGATCCATGCCGAGCAGATCGTGCAGCAAATACAGAAGCTTTTCGCGCGCGGCGGAAAACTGGATATCGCCCTCTGATCTGCTGCATAATTTTTGTCGACAAATAATATGCAAGTGATATAACCGCCGTCGAAGACACGGGGACCGGTGCCGGTGGAGGCGCGCGGCGATCCCTGCCCGTCCCGCCAGGCAATAGGAGTTTCGCAATGAAGGCCAAGATTTTCTCCGGTGTAATTCCGGCCCTGATGACCCCCTGCAAGGAAGACCGTACCCCCGACTACGACGCACTCGTCCGCAAGGGCCTGGAGTTGATCGCGCAGGGCATGTCGGCTGTCGTCTATTGCGGTTCCATGGGGGATTGGCCACTGCTGAGCGATGCACAGCGCATGGAAGGCGTGGAGCGTCTCGTGAAGGCTGGCATTCCGGTCATCGTAGGCACCGGCGCCGTCAACAGCGCCTCGGCTGTCGCGCATGCGGCCCATGCCCAGAAGGTCGGGGCACAGGGTCTGATGGTCATCCCGCGCGTCCTGTCGCGTGGTTCGGTAATCGCGGCCCAGAGGGCGCACTTCAAGGCAATCCTCTCGGCTGCCCCCGATCTTCCTGCTGTCATCTACAACAGCCCTTACTACGGCTTCGCCACGCGCGCGGACCTGTTCCTCGCACTGCGCGCCGAGCATCCGAACCTCGTCGGCTTCAAGGAATTCGGTGGCGCTGCAGACATGCGCTATGCAGCAGAGAATATCACCAGCCGCGATGATGGCGTTTCGCTGATGATCGGCGTCGACACGGCCGTCTTCCACGGCTTCGTCAATTGCGGTGCGACCGGAGCGATCACCGGCATCGGCAACGTGCTGCCGAAGGAAGTGCTGCATCTCTGCAACCTCGCCCAGGCCGCCGCTGCCGGCGACGCAGATGCCCGCCAGCGCGCGCTGGAGCTTGAGCAGGCACTGGCCGTCCTCTCCTCGTTCGACGAAGGCCCGGACCTCGTACTGTTCTTCAAGCACATGATGGTGTTGAAGGGCGACAAGGAATACACGCTCCATTTCTACGAAACCGACGCCCTGACCGACAGCCAGCGCGGTTACGTCGAAACCCAGTTCAAGCTCTTCAACACCTGGTACGCCGAATGGAGCAAGCTCCCGGGTGCCGTTGAGAAGTACAAGGCCTGATTTTCAAAGGCTCTCAAAATGAAGGCCCTCCGTTTGGAGGGCCTTTTTCTATTTGCGGCGATTTCTGCCGGTGGCTCAAGCCACCGCCTCCAGGCCGAGCGCGAACAACCGCTCGAGCTGCTTGATTTCGGCGTCGGTCAGCGCGATGCCGTCGGCCTCCGATTTTGCGCGCGCCGCATACCGACGCTGCGAGGGCAGGCGGGCACCCTGACCGACGATGGCCTCGAACAAAATCTCTGCCCGCGCAAACGGATTGCCTGGCCGGCCGGCGGCGAAGGCTTCGGGCGAGAAGGCGATGATCAATTCACCGTGGAAGGGGGCGAGCGTCGTCGTGCCGAGATAGTCCAGCACCTCTGGGCTTGTCAGGTCGCCGATCATGATGCCGGCCAGCAGCTCGATCATCGTGCCGATGGCCGAGCCCTTATGCCCACCGAACGGCAGCATGGCGCCGGAAAGCGCGGCCTCGGGATCGGTCGTCGGATTGCCGTCGGCATCGATCGCCCAGCCCTCGGGCAGCGACTTTCCAGCCCGCCGGTGCAGTTCGATTTCCCCGCGCGCGGCAACCGACGTGGCAAAATCGAAGACGTAGGGCGGCTGGCCGACGCGCGGCCAGGCAAAGGCGAAGGGGTTGGTGCCGAGCAGCGGTTTGTTGCCGCCGGTCGGCGCAACGGTTGCATAGCTCGGGCACATGACCAGACCGGCGAGGCCCTGTTCGGTCAGGGCTTCCGCTTCCGACCAGAGCGCGGAGAAATGCGTGCAGTCGTTGATGACGAGGGCTGCAAGCCCGCAGGATCGGGTGCGCTCCACGAGAGCCCGCAAGCCGAGTTCGAAGGCCGGATTGGCAAAGCCACCCTTGGCGTTGACCTTCACGATCGCGGAGCCCTCCTGCAGCATAAGTTCCGGCACCGCGTCCGGATTCACTTTGCCCGCTTTGACGGTCCGCAGCGCACCCTCGATCCTGTAGATGCCATGCGATTTGCAGGCATCCCGCTCTCCGGAGACGATTACGCGCGCGAGTGCGCCGGCCTGGATCTCGTTGAGGCCAGCCTTGCGGAAAATCGCATCGACCCGCTCCTGCAGGGCCGGTACGGTCAGGGTGGTGTTGTCGCTCATCTCGTGTCTCTCGTGAATGGCCCGGCCGCCGACGGCGATCGAGTGTTGATGTTATAAATACATAGAGTATACAAAGATCCGACATGCGCAATTCGCCTTTGGATGGATTTTCGCGTAAAGCACCACGGGCTCTCAAGAAAGGAATCGCAGATGGTCTTCACTCCCAATGGAAAACACCTCGTCGCGGGCGAATGGCTCGACGGAGCGGGTACTTTTGCATCCGCGCCGGCGCACGGTCCAGACCACCAGTTTGCAGTCGGTACGGTAGATCTTGTCAATCGCGCCTGCGAGGCCGCCGAAGATGCGTTCTGGAGCTATGGCTACTCCACGCGCGCAGAACGCGCGGCGTTCTTGCGGGCCATCGCCGACGAGATCGAAGCTCGCGCCGAGGCGATCACCGCGATCGGTAGCCAGGAAACGGGCCTGCCGGAAGCTCGCCTCCAGGGCGAACGCGGCCGCACGACCGGTCAGCTACGGCTCTTCGCGGACCATATCGAAAAGGGCGAATATCTCGACCGCCGTCGTGATGCGGCACTGCCCGACCGCCAGCCCGCGGCACGGCCGGAAATCCGGCTTATCCAGCGCCCTGTCGGCCCGGTCGCCGTCTTCGGCGCCTCGAACTTCCCGCTGGCCTTCTCCACGGCCGGCGGTGATACCGCAGCCGCTCTGGCGGCAGGTTGCCCTGTTGTCGTCAAGGGTCACTCGGCGCATCCGGGAACCGGCGAAATCGTCGCGCAGGCGATCGAGGCCGCTATTCGCAAGACGGGTGTTCATCCCGGCGTCTTCTCGCTGATCCAGGGTGGCAACCGTGATGTCGGTCATGCACTCGTGCAGCATCCGCGGATCAAAGCTGTTGGCTTCACCGGTTCGCTCGCCGGCGGCCGCGCACTCTTCAATCTTTGCGCCGCGCGGCCGGAGCCGATCCCGTTCTTCGGTGAACTCGGTTCGGTCAATCCGATGTTCCTGCTGCCCGAGGCGCTGAAGGCACGCGCTGAAGCGCTCGGCCAGGGCTGGGCCGGGTCGCTGACGATGGGCGCCGGCCAGTTTTGCACCAACCCCGGCATTGCAGTTGTGACCGAAGGCGCCGAAGCCGATCGCTTCGTAGCCGCAACGGTCGAAGCGCTCGGCAAGGTCGCGCCGCAGACGATGCTGACGGATGGCATTGCGAAGGCCTACCAGGATGGGCAGTCACGCTTTGCAACTCGCAATACGGTCAAATCGCTGTTCGCCAGCGAGTCCTCTGGCCGCTCAGCCGCTCCGAACCTGTTTGAGACAACCGGCGCACAGTTCCTCGCCGATCACGCCCTGGGCGAAGAGGTCTTTGGACCGCTCGGCCTTGTCGTGCGTGTCCAGACGATCGATGAGATGGAGAAACTCGCTCGTGGCTTCGAAGGTCAGTTGACGGCGACGATCCATATGGATGCAGGTGACATTGCCGACGCCCGTCGTCTGCGCCCCGTGCTGGAACGCAAGGCAGGACGTGTCCTGGTCAATGGATTCCCGACCGGTGTCGAGGTGGTCGATTCGATGGTGCATGGCGGACCCTATCCGGCTTCGACCAACTTCGGCGCAACCAGCGTCGGCACAATGTCGATCCGGCGCTTCCTCCGCCCGGTTTCGTACCAGAACATGCCGGAAGATCTGCTGCCGGAAGATTTTCTCGGCTGATTCCTATCAAGGGTAGAAAAGCAAAGGGCGGCCACGACTTGGCCGCCCTTTTTTGTCGACGTAGCGGCTATTCAACTTATACTTTTTGCATACTTCATGTATTTTAGCATTGATTTGCGCGCGCCGAAGGGGAATAGTGCGCCTCGCTGTCAATCGACAATCCAACTCTGGGAGAGAGAATAGAATGAAACCTTCGGTCCTCGCCTTCGGCCTTCTGGCTGCCGCAACCGTTCTGACCAGCCCGGCGAAGGCCGACAAGTTGGACGACATCATCGGCTCGGGCACGCTGCGCTGCGCGGTCGTACTGGACTTCCCACCGATGGGTTCGCGCGACGAGAATAACAACCCGATCGGCTTCGACGTGGACTATTGCAACGATCTGGCTAAGGCGCTGGGTGTAACCGCCGAAATCGTTGAGACCCCGTTCCCTGAGCGTATTCCGGCGCTGATGTCGGGTCGCGTTGATGTCGGCGTGGCCTCCACCTCTGACACGCTCGAGCGTGCCAAGACTGTCGGCATGACGGTTCCCTACTTCGCCTTCGAGATGGCGGTTACGGCCAACGAGAAGTCGGGCGTGAAGTCCTTCGAAGACATGAAGGGCAAGGTTGTCGGCGCAACCGCTGGCACTTACGAAGCGATCGCACTCGAACAGCAGGTCAAGGCCTGGGGCGTCGGTGAGTTCCGTCCTTACCAGACGCAAGCCGACGTATTCCTGGCGTTGAGCCAGGGCCAAATCGATGCCACCGTTTCGACCTCGACCGTTGCCCAGGCCAACGTCAAGACCGGCAAGTTCGCCGGCATCGCTGTGGTCGGCAAGGCACCGTTCGACATCGACTACGTCTCGCTCTTCACCAACCGTGAGGAATACGGCCTGATCAACTACCTGAACCTGTTCATTAACCAGCAGGTTCGCACCGGCCGCTACGCCGAGCTCTACAAGAAGTGGGTTGGTGGCGACCTGCCGTCGCTCGCGGTCAATGGCGTTTACCGCTAACCCGCACCGTTTCTCCCGCGGCGCGAGGCATGACCTCGCGCCGCAGCTTTATGACAAGGTGAGACGGTAATGTTCAACTACACCTTCCACTGGAACCAGGCGCTCAAGGCATTGCCGCAGATGCTCGACGGTGCGCTGGTCACGATGCAGATTGCGCTCCTGTCCATGGTCATCGGACTGGCTTGTGCGATCGCGCTGACCTTGTTCCGGCTATCCGGCAACCGCATCCTTGGTGGCTTCGCCACGGCTTGGGTCGAGATCGCCCGAAATACGCCGGCGCTGTTCCAGATCTACATGGCTCATTTCGGACTCGGCAACTTTGGCATTCACCTCACGCCGTTTACCGCGCTCCTGGTTGGCATTGCCTTCAACAACGCTGGCTACCTGGCAGAAAATTTCCGCGGCGCGCTGAAGGCGATCCCGGACACGCAGACGCGCGCCGGACGCTCGCTCGGCATGACCTCGATGCAGGCCTTTCGCCTGATCGTCCTGCCGCAGATGCTGCGCGTGGCGTTTCTGCCGGCGACCAACCAGATGGTCTGGGCGGTCCTGATGACGTCGCTCGGCGTAACCGTCGGTATGAACACTGACCTTACCGGCGTGACGCAGGAACTGAATGCGCGCTCCTTCCGCACCTTTGAATTCTTCGCCTTGGCTGCCGTGATCTACTACGTCATCGCCAAGGTTCTGACCCTTGCCGCCCGGGCACTCGCCTGGCGCATGTTCCGTTATTGAGAGAGGTGAGAGATGTTTAGTACTGCCCTCACCTGGAGTGATCTGGCCTTTCTGGCGCAAGGCGCGGGAATGACGCTCGCGGTCACGGCCGTCTCGGTCGCTGCCGGAACCGTTCTCGGCATCTTCTTCGGGATGATCCGCGTCGAACTCGGACCTTACTGGTCCGCACCGCTGACCTTCGCGCTCGACGTCTTCCGCTCCGTGCCTTTGTTGATCCAGCTTGTGCTCGGAAATGCGCTGCAGTCGATCATGCGGCTTGGCTGGCCCCCATTCACGACCTCCTGCGTGGTGCTGTCGCTCTATACGGCTGCCTATTGCACGGAGATCGTCCGCGGTGGCATTTCCGCGGTGCCGCCGACCACGCGCCGTGCGGCTCGCTCGCTCGGCATGACCTGGTGGCAGGACATGCGCTATATTGTGGCCCCGCTCGCAACGCGCGTTTCGCTGCCGTCTTGGATCGGACTGACGCTCGGCGTCATGAAGGATTCCGCGCTGGTGCTCTGGCTCGGCCTGATCGAGTTGCTGCGCGCCTCGCAGATTCTCGTGACCCGGCTGCAGGAGCCGCTGTTCATCCTGATGATCTGCGGCACCGTCTACTTCATTATCAGCTTCCCCATCGCCCGGATTGGCGGGTATCTCGAAAAACGGTGGTCCCCCAATGATTGAGATTGAAAACGTCCGCAAATCCTTCGGCCC
>Ga0102591_1003209_pt1 | contig 15218 bp, 16 predicted proteins | sample AraplaCol_mCL_r2_2_FD_76860 | JGI IMG/M metagenome (GOLD analysis project Ga0102591, IMG submission 76860) | Arabidopsis root microbial communities from North Carolina, USA - plate scrape MF_Col_mCL_r2 (SPADES assembly) (version 2) | ecosystem: Host-associated > Plants > Roots > Endosphere... | reverse complement strand
GAGGCGATCTACACGCTGTACGAAGGGGTCGGCACGGTCGACGCCATCGACACCGCCATGAAGCTGGGCGCCAACCACCCGATGGGCCCGCTGGAGCTGGGCGACTTCATCGGCCTGGACACCGTGCTGAGCATCATGAACGTGCTCTACGAAGGCCTGGCCGACAGCAAGTACCGCCCCTGCCCGCTGCTGGTGAAGTACGTCGAGGCCGGCTGGCTGGGCAAGAAGACCGGCCGCGGCTTCTACGACTACCGCGGCGAGGTTCCGGTCCCGACGCGCTAGAGCGCGCCAGGGTTAGGTGTATACGGCTAACCCGCCCGGGGCGCGCTCTAAGTATTTGAATCTAGAGCTTGCTGATTAGCAAGCTCTAGGCGCGTCGGATCACCAGAGGATCGGGACCCGCCAAGTCTGGCAGGCCCTGGTGAGATCCCGATCGGACGTCATGAGCAACAGGTCTCGCCGCTGCGCCTGTGCGGCGATGATCCTGTCCCACGGGTCCCGGTGAGCGTTATCGAAACGCGCTGCGCAAACGAGATCCGAAGCATCGATCTCCAACCACTCGAAACCGAATGTCGGGATCGCGCCAGAGATGTTCTTCGGGAACCGCTGAAGCGACGTATCGCGATTGCGCTTGTACTCGATCTCATAGGCGCTCGCGGCGCTAACCCAGAGCTTGTTATCGCCGTCGCCTATGAAGCGACGCGCCCTGTCCGAAAGCTGTTCCGGAGCCAACAGCCACCAAACCAGCGCGTGGGTGTCGAGCAAGATCATTCCTTGCCGGGCGGACCTTCGTAAACTTCACCGGTCTCAGCGACACCTTCCAGCGCCTCGTCTGGGCGGAAGAATAGATCGGGATCGTCCATCGGGCCGAGGTGGGCCAAAGCCCCCGGGACGCGCTCTTTACGCTCCGCCTTAGCCTCGATCCGCCGCGCCTCGGCGACGACCTCTCCATTCTCTGTGAGCAGCACGACGCCGTGGCTATCGAGGAGCGCGACGAGCTTCTCGAGTTCCGGCTGTCCGCTTATCTCGACCCGGATCGTCATGCCCCGAGCTTAACACGGAACACAACCGGAACAATACCTATCCCGCCCCGAGCGCCACCGCCACGTGGTAGGTGACGAAGGCCGCAAGATAGGCCAGGGCGACCATGTAGACGAACATCACGGTCGGCCAGATCCAGCTGTTGGTCTCGCGCTTGACCACGCCCAGGGTGGGCATGCACTGCGGCGCGAAGACGTACCAGGCCAGGAAGGCCAGGGCCGTGGCCAGCGACCACTGGCTGTTCAAGGTGGCCGACAGGGCGTCGGTGGAGCCGTCGGCCCCGCCCACGGCGTAGACCGTGCCCAGCGCCGCCACGGCGACTTCGCGGGCCGCCATGCCGGGGATCAGGGCCACGGTCATTTGCCAATTAAAACCAATGGGCTGCATGACGGGGGCCAGGAAATGGCCCAGGCGCCCGGCGATGCTGTAGTCGATGGCCGGCCCCGTCGCGCCTTCCGGCGGATAGGGGAAGGTCGACAGCACCCAGACCAGCACCATCAGAGGCATGATGATGCGGCCGGCGCGGTTCAGGAAGATCTTGGCGCGGGTCCACAGGTTGAGCAGCACGTTGCGCGGCTCGGGCCAGCGATAGGTCGGCAGCTCCATCATGAACGGCTCGACCGTGCCCCGCCAGAAGATGCGGCGGATGACGAACGACACCAACAGGGCGGAGACGATGCCCGCGGCGTAAAGGCCGAACATCACCAGGCCCTGCAGCGACAGGCCGTTGACCGTGGTCCGCGGGATGAAGGCGCCGATGATCAGGGTGTAGACCGGGATCCGCGCCGAGCAGGTCATCAGCGGAGCCACCAGGATGGTGGTGAGCCGGTCCTGCTTGTTGTCGATCACCCGCGTGGACATGATCCCCGGGATCGCGCAGGCGAAGCTCGACAGCAGCGGGATGAAGGCCCGGCCGTGCAGGCCCGCCCCGCCCATGATCTTGTCCATCAGGAAGGCCGCGCGGGTCATGTAGCCGCTGTCTTCCAGCAGCAGGATGAAGAAGAACAGGATCAGGATCGGCGGCAGGAACACCAGCACGCTGCCGACGCCGGCGATCAGGCCGTCGGCGATGAAGCTGGAAAGCAGCCCCTCGGGCAGGTGGGCGGTGACGAAGGCGCCGAGCGCGGCGAAGCCGCCGTCGATGGCGTCGGCCGGGATGGTCGCCCAGGTGAACACCGCCTGGAACATCACGAACAGCAGGGTGAACAGGATCACCAGGCCCGCGACGGGGTGCAGCAGCACCGAGTCGATCTTGCCGGTCACCGTGTCGGGCCGCTCGGGCGGGCGCACGCAGGTCTTGAAGATGCGCTGGGCCTCGGCGTGGGCGGCGCGGATCTCGCCCGCGCTCGGCTCGCGCCAGGTGTTGTCGCCGGCGTTCGAGTGGGTCAGCGTCAGGGTGTCGACTTGAGTCAGCAGCTCGTCGAGGCCGCGCTTGCGGGTCGCCACCGTGGTGACGATCGGCGCGCCGACCTCGCGGGCCAGCTGCTCGACGTCGATCCGCAGGCCCTGGCGCTGGGCGATGTCGAACATGTTGAGGGCCAGCACGAACGGCCGGCCCACCTGCTTCAGCTCGAGCACCAGGCGCAGGACGAGGCGCAGGTTGGTGGCGTCGGCCACGCAGACCAGCACGTCGGGCGCGGTCTCGCCGGCCAGGCGTCCCAGCACGGCGTCGCGGGTGACGACCTCGTCCGGACTGCGGGCGCGCAGGCTGTAGGTGCCCGGCAGGTCGAGCACGCTGACGGTGCGGCCGCCCGGCGTGACCAGCTGGCCTTCCTTGCGCTCGACGGTGACGCCGGCGTAGTTGGCGACCTTCTGGCGTGCCCCGGTCAGGGCGTTGAACAGGGCGGTCTTGCCGGAATTCGGATTGCCGACCAGCGCGATGCGCGAGGGCCGGATAGCGGTGTCGGTCAAAGCGTCTTTCCGTCGAACTGAACGGTCACGGCGCGCGCCTCGCGGCGGCGCAGGGCCACGCGGGTGTCGTCCACCCGCACGGCGATGGGATCACGGCCAAAGAGGCCTTCCTGCAGGATCTCGATACGGGCGCCTTCGACGAAGCCCATCTCCAGCAGGCGGCGCTCCAGCTCCTCGGCGGCCACGGCCTCGGGCGAACCGGTCTCGCCGCGCACCGCCACGATCACGCCCTTGTCGCCTCGCGCGGCCGTGCTCAGGGCGCGGGTTGGGGCGTCGGAAGCTACGGAGGCGTCGGCGGTGAGGACGGCGTCGGTCATCTGGGGCCTCGCGGCAAAAAGTTGCGAACGATTATCAGCCCTAACCGCCACTGTCGACGAAAGGATGGCCGCCGCGAACGGTGGTCTCGAAAAAAATCAACAGGGGATGCGCGGCGTAATGGCCCAGCAGCGTTAATCTATTCGACTCAAGGCCGCAGCGGTTGCATTAATTTTTGCAAGCGATTCGTAGGGACCTGAAATGCGAAGGCTAAAGCTGGCTCTTCTGACCGGCGCCTATCTCTGCCTGGCTCTGATCGTCTCCCTGCTGCTGTGGCGCATGGGCGCGACCCCCGCTGTCGGCCTGTCGGCCTTCATCGGCTCTCTGGGCCTGTGCTTCGCGTTCCACGGCATCATCAGCAACGTTTTCGACAACGCCCAGCTGAAGCTGGACATCGAGACCGTGCGCGAGGCCCATTCGATCCTGGTCGAGCAGATCGAGAAGATCGACGCGCGCATGACCACCCTGGTCGAAACCGTCGCCGAGGACGCCGAGAAGCGCTCGGCCGAACTGACCAGCGAGGTCCACCAGCTCGAAGACCTGATGCAGCGCATGAGCGAGCGCCTGGAAAGCCAGCTGACCCACCAGGTCGCGGCCGCCCGTCACAGCGCCAGCGCCAGCGCCAACGCCCGCGTCGCCGCCCCGGTCAACGCCATGCTGGAGATCGTCCAGGACGCCCTGGCCGAGAACCGCGTCGACCTCTACCTGCAGCCGGTCGTCAGCCTGCCCCAGCGCCGGACCGTTTTCTACGAGAGCTTCTCGCGCCTGCGCGACGAGACCGGCCGCGTGATGATGCCGGCCGAATACCTGGCCGTCGCCGAGTCCGAGGGCCTGATGACGGCCATCGACAACCTGCTGCTGTTCCGCTGCGTGCAGATCGTCCGCCGTCTGGCCAAGCAGGACCGCAAGGTCGGCATCTTCTGCAACATCTCGCTGGCCAGCCTGGCCGACGAAAGCTTCTTCCCGCAGTTCCTCGAATTCCTGCAGGGCCACAAGGACCTGGCCGGCTCGCTGATCTTCGAACTGGGCCAGACCGCCTTCAACCAGCGCGGCCCGGTCGAAGCCCGCCACATGGCCCGCCTGGCGAGCCTGGGCTTCCAGTTCAGCCTCGACAAGATCGTCGACCTGGACCTCGACTTCCAGGACCTGGCCCGGGCCGACGTCAAGTTCGTCAAGGTCGGCGCCGAGATGATCCTCGAGCAGCTGGAAGAGCAGGACGGCAAGCTGGTGCTGAGCTCGCTGCCCGACCTCAACGCCGCCGACTTCGCCGCCCTGATGCGCCGCTACGGCGTCGAGGTGATCGCCGAGAAGGTCGAGAGCGAGCGCCAGATCGCCGAGATCCTCGATCTCGACATCGGCTACGGCCAGGGCCACCTGTTCGGCGAACCGCGGGCCATCCGCGACGCCGTGCTGGCCGAGACCGCCCCGCCGGCCGACTTCGTCCAGGCCCCGCTGCGCCGCCGCGCCGCCAACTGGTAGGCCTTCCAGAAAACTGATCCTTTCGACCGCCGTCCGGCCCCACCGGGCGGCGGTTTCGCATTAAGCCTGCGTCATGAGCCGGAATTCACTCGGCTCTCGTCTCCTGCCCGGCCAAGCTCCTCGCGACGTGACAGGGAGGGGATCATGCGCAAGGCGATGATGGCGGCGGCGCTGCTGGCGGCGATGAGCGGAGCGAGCGCGGCCTGGGCGGCCGAACCGTCGCTGACCGAGACGATCACGGCCCAGGACCGCAAGGTCTTCGACGCCTACAACGCCTGCGACCTGGAGACCTTCGGCGCGGCCTTCGCGCCCGACGTCGAGTTCTATCACGACGAGGGCGGCGTCACCTGGGAGCGCCAGTCGGTGATCGACAACACCCGCAAGTACATCTGCGGCAAGGTGCGGCGCGAGCTGATCCCCGGCACGCTGCGCATCTATCCGATCAAGGATTTCGGGGCGGTCGAGGAGGGCGAGCACCGCTTCTGCCAGAAGGACCAGGGCTGCGCGGGGATCGCCAAGTTCGTCATCGTCTGGAAGCGGGAGGGCGAGACCTGGATCGCCACGCGGGTGCTCAGCTACGGCCATCGCACGGCCACGGCGGCGGAACGCTGAGACCGCAAGCATCGGAATGACGGGCGCGGGCGACGGCGCGATGGTGAGCTCAGATCCGAAAGGAGCCCGACATGACCACCGCCGATCTCACCACCGCCTATCCCACCGACGAAGCCCGCTGGGCCGCGATCGAGCGCCGCGACCGCGCCGCCGACGGCGCCTTCTTCTGCGGCGTTCGCACCACCGGCGTCTATTGCCGCCCGAGCTGCTCGGGACGACCGCTGCGCAAGAACGTCGCCTTCCATGACACCCGCGAGGCCGCCCGGGCGGCGGGACTGCGCCCCTGCCTGCGCTGCCGACCCGACGAGCCGATCGAGACCCTGGCCTACGGCTTCGGCGACACGCCGCTGGGCCTGGCCCTGGCGGCGACCTCCGAAACGGGTCTGGCCCTGCTGATCATGGGCTGGGACCGAACGGAGATGCGCGAGGACCTGGCCGCCCGTTTCCCCCGCGCCCGGCTGCTGGAGGATGACGCCGCCGCCGGCCCCGCCCTCGCCGCCCTGGTCGCCGCCATCGACAGCGGCCGCCCCGGCGACCTGGCGCTCCCCCTGGCGCTCGACGAGCGCGGCACGGATTTGCAGCGCGCCGTCTGGAAGGCCCTGCGCGACATCCCGGCCGGAACCACCGCCTCCTATGCCGAAGTGGCGCGCGCCATCGGCCGGCCCTCGGCCGTGCGGGCCGTGGCCCAGGCCTGCGGGGCCAATCCCGTCGCCGTGCTGACGCCCTGCCACCGGGTGGTGCGCTCGGACGGCGCACTGTCCGGCTATCGCTGGGGCGTCGAGCGCAAGCAGGCCCTGCTGGCCCGGGAAGGCGCCCAAGGGGAACACGCCGCGTGAACCTCGACTGGACCCGCATCGCCGCCGAGCTCGACGCCCGCGGCTGGGCGACCACGGGCCCGGTGCTGACGCCGGAGACCTGCGGCCGCCTGGCCGGGCTCTATGCCGAGGAGGCGCCGTTCCGCAGCCGGGTGGTCATGGCCCGCCACGGCTTCGGGCGCGGCGAGTACAAGTACTTCGCCTATCCCCTGCCCGAGACGGTGCAGAAGCTGCGGGCCGGCCTCTATCCGCCGCTGTCCCGCATCGCCAACGGCTGGATGCAGCGGCTGGGCGAGGAGCGACGCTTTCCAGACGGCTTGCAGGAGATGCTCGACCGCTGTCACGGCGCGGGCCAGGCGCGGCCGACGCCCCTGCTGCTGACCTATGGCCCCGGCGACTACAACTGCCTGCACCAGGACCTCTACGGCGAGCATGTCTTCCCGCTGCAGGCCGCCTTCCTGCTCGACGAGCCGGGGCGCGACTTCGAGGGCGGCGAGTTCGTGCTGGTCGAGCAGCGCCCGCGCCAGCAGTCGGCCGCCCAGGTCGTGCCGCTGGCCCAGGGCGAGGGCGTGATCTTCGCCGTGCGCGAACGGCCGGCGGAGGGAAGCCGGGGCGTCCATCGCCGGATCCTGCGCCACGGCGTCAGCGAGGTGCGCGGCGGAACGCGGCGTACGCTCGGCGTGATCTTCCACGACGCGGCCTGAGCCCCATGCGAAAAGGCCCCGGAGCAAGCTCCGGGGCCGTGTCGTTTCACGCCTTCTGCGTGGCTGGCGCTTCTGCGCTCCGAATTATCGGGGCTGGATCACCAGGCGAAGCCGACGCTGCCGCCGCTCATCACGTCGCGGCCCGTGGCCGAGAAGCCGACGTTGTAGCTGACGGCGCGGCTGTTGTGCGAGTAGCCCACGGCGATGGCGCCCTGGCCGCGATAGCCGCCGACGGCGACAGCCAGGCGGTTGGTCAGGCCCGCGCCCTGGCCGGCGTTGTTGGCGGCCATCATCGACATGGCCGAGCTCATGGCGCCCACGCCGTTCAGGCGGCTGGAGACCTCGTTGATGCGGTTGTCCATCTGGGTGGCCAGGGTGTCGACGCGCCAATCGGTATAGGCGTTGGCGGCGGTCAGAGTCGCGGCGGCCTTGGTGTCGGTATAGGCGTTGGCCGAGCTCAGGGTCGTGGCGGCGGTGGCCGTGGTGAAGGCGTTGGCCGTGGTCACGGCGGCGGCGGCGGCCGTATCGGTATAGGCGTTGGCCGTCGTCACCGCGGCCGCGGCGGCCGTATCGGTATAGGCGTTGGCCGTCGTCAGGGTCTGGGCGGCCACCGTGTCGGTGTAGCTGTTGGCGGTCGAGGTGATGCTGGCCACGGCCGTGTCGGTGTAGGCGTTGGCGCTGGACAGGGTCGAGGCGCTGTAGCTCTGCAGCTGGCCCAGGTTCACCGCGTCGGTGCTGTTGACGCCGTCCGAGACGTTGGTGATGCGGCGGGTCGAGCCCGACGAGCCGACCGAGACGGTGTTGTCTTCATCGGCGACCGAGCCGTAGCCGATGGCCACGCTGTTGGTCCCCGTGGCGTAGGCGTTGGCGCCCAGCACCGAGCTGTAGTCGCCGCTCGCCGAGGAATAGTTGCCGACGACGGTCGAATATTCGCCCGAGGCCTCGCCGTGCGCGCCGATCTGGATCGCGGCCGTGCCGCTGGCGACGGCGCCGTGGCCGACCGCCAGGGCGTGATAGCCGCTGGCCGTGGCGCTGGCGCCGAGGGCGTTGGCGTAGTCGCCGCTGGCCGTGGCGTACTCGCCGACGGCGGCGGTGTCATAGCCAGTGGCGGTCGCGCCGGTGCCGGCCGTGGTTTGAGCAAAGGCGCCTTGAGCGGCGAAGATCGAGATCACGACGGCCGAGCAGAAAAGAGCCGACTTCTTAGCAACGTTACGCACTATACTAACTCACTTACAAAACAGGCTCGGAATTCTTCCGCCGCCCCCTGCCAATGAGAAATAGTCGCCATTTCTTATTGTAAGGTGAATCGCAGATTATTAAATTCCGTATATAAATTACCTACAATATCGAACACCGTTACTTCCCATTTTGAGAAGAATACCTATCAACAGAAGCTGTTGATATCCTCGTGTGTGATCACCACATGCGAAGCGTGGCCGCGCCCCTCCGGCTCGCCGCTCGCCCGCCATTGACGCTCGGACTCTCGCCCGGTACCCGCCCTGCCATGATCGACTTTCCCGCCGGCCTCTCCGCCCTGACCGACCGCTATGACGTGGTGCTCTGCGACGTGTGGGGCGTGATCCACAACGGCGTGCGCAACTTCCCGGAAGCCTGCGACGCCCTGGAGCGCTTCAACCGCGACCACGGCCCGGTGGTGCTGATCTCCAACGCCCCCCGCCCCTCGCCCGACGTGCTGTCCCAGCTGGACGGCCTGAAGGTGCAGCGCGAGGCCTGGAGCGCCTTCGTCACCAGCGGCGACGCCACGCGCTCGCTGCTGACGCCCCAGGCCGGCAAGAAGGTCTGGAAGGTCGGCCCCGACCGCGACGCGCCGCTGTGGGCCGGGCTCGACCTGACGCTGGCCGGCTGCGAGGACGCCGACTTCATCCTGTGCTCGGGCCTCTATGACGACGAGACCGAAGTCCCCGAGGACTATCGCGACCGCCTGAAGGTCGCCGCCGATCGCGGCCTGCTGTTCATCTGCGCCAACCCCGACCGGGTGGTGCAGCGCGGCGACAAGCTGATCTACTGCGCCGGCGCCCTGGCCGACCTCTATGAGGAGCTGGGCGGCAAGGTGGTGATGGCCGGCAAGCCGTTCGCGGCGATCTACGACCTGGCCCTGGCGCAGGCCGAGCGCCTGAAGGGCGGCCCGGTGGATCGCTCCCGCGTGCTGTGCATCGGCGACGGCGTCATCACCGACGTGCTGGGCGCCGAGAACCAGAAGCTGGCCTGCCTGTTCATCGCCAAGGGCATCCACGGCGAAAAGGCCCTCGGCCCCGACGGCCTGCTGTCGCCCGAGGCCGTGGCCAAGCTGCTGGCCGCCGAAAGCGTCGGCGCGACCCACGCCATCGCCGATCTGGTCTGGTGAACCCCGCCCGGCGCGCTACAAAGCCCGTCTAAGAGCAATAAGAACGCAGGATCGGGGATCGCATGGGTCTCTTTCTCGAGGACTTGAGCGTCGGCCAGAGCGCCGAACTCAGCCGCACCGTGGGCGAGGCCGACATCCAGGCCTTCGCCGACGTCACCGGCGACACCAACCCCGTCCATCTCGACGCCGACTACGCCGCCACTACCAGCTTCGGCGAGCGCATCGCCCACGGCATGCTGTCGGCCGGCTACATCTCGGCGGCGCTGGGCACCAGCCTGCCCGGTCCGGGCGCAGTCTATCTGTCGCAATCGCTGAACTTCAAGCGGCCGGTGCGCATCGGCGACACCGTCGTGGTCAAGGTGGCGGTCACCGCCATCGACGAGGCCAAGGGCCGCGTCACCCTCTCCACCACCTGCATCGTCGGCAAGAAGGCCGTGGTCGACGGCGAGGCCGTGGTCCTGGTTCCGAAGAAGGGCGCCTGAGCATGGATCCGCGCGTGCGCCTGAAGATCGTCCACGGCTGGAAGGACGTAGCGCCCGAGGAGAAGGGCGCGGCCGTGGCCCTGGGCAATTTCGACGGCGTCCATCGCGGCCACCAGCAGGTGATCGCCGAGGCCGCCCGCGCCGCGCGCGAGCTGAAGGTCCCGCTGGGCGTGGTCACGTTCGACCCGCACCCCCGGCGCCTGTTCCGCCCCACCGAGCCGGCCTTCCGGCTGATGACGGTCGAGCAGCAGGCCCGCCTGCTCAGCGATCTGGGCGTCGACTTCCTCTACCTGCTGCCGTTCGACTTCGAGATGGCCACGCTGGACGACCGGGCCTTCGCCGAGCGCGTGCTGCACGACGGCCTGGGCATCCGCCACGTCGCCGTCGGCTTCGACATCTCGTTCGGCAAGGGCCGCACCGGCAGCCCCGAGGCCATTAAGGCCTATGGCGAGGAGCTGGGCTTCTCGGTCTCGGTCGCCGAACCCGTGGCCAACCGCGACGGCGAGAAGTTCTCGTCCACCGGCGTGCGCGAGGCCCTTCGCGCCGGCAAGCCCGAGGAAGCCGCCCGGATCCTGGGCCGCCCCTTCGCCATCGAGGGCGTGGTCCGCCGCGGCCAGCAGCTGGGCCGCCAGCTGGGCTTCCCCACCGCCAATGTCGAGATCGTCGACTACGTGGTGCCCAAGCTCGGCGTCTACGCCACCCGCACCCGCCTGCCCGACGGCCGGGTGATCCCGGGCGTGGCAAACCTGGGCAACAACCCGACCACCGGCGAGGTCGAGACCCGGCTGGAGACCTGGCTGTTCGACTTCGACGAAGACCTCTACGGCCAGGTCATCGAGACCCAGCTGATCGCCTTCCTGCGCCCGGAACTGAAGTTCGACAGCATCGAGCTGATGATCGACCAGATCCGCTGCGACGAGACCCAGGCCCGAGCGATCGTGGCGCCGCAGTTCTGACGACGGAGCGCTTGCCGCTCCCGCAGCGGGCGTACTAAGCGTCTAAGCTCAACCGCGGAGCGCCGACGCATGTCGAAGACATTTTCCATCGCCGGCCTGCTCGCAGCGCTCGCGACGGCCACCCCGGCCGCTGCCGGCTGGCTTCAGGCGGAGCCGGCTGCGCCGTCGAAGAGTCTGACCTACTGGAACCCCGCCACGATCGTCCGCAACGACGACATGGTGGAGTTCGAGACCCTGGTCCTCACACCGGGCGAGACCAAGGCCAACAATGGGCGCGCCAACCTCATCGCCGTTCGGCTCGATTGCGGCTGGCGCGCGCAGTCAAACGCCTGGATCGAAAGGCTCCCCGCCACCGGGAATCGCAACCCCAACGCCAAAGCTCCCGCCTGGGACGCTTGGCGCTTCCTTTTCGACGACGACGCCGTAGCGACGATCGCTCGTCAGGCCTGTCACGGAGAAGCGCCCCAGGGCGGGATGGACATCGCCGCGACGATGGAAGAGGGCGCGCGGCGACTGGGCTACGCCGACGCGGCGGACGCCTTCACGCACCGCCCCAAGGCTCCGCTTCTGATAAGCCCCGCCCCTATGAGCGTCGACACTCCAGTGCGGGCCCAGGGCGCGGGGGCGTCCTACGATCTCATATGGTCGGGGCCGCAGCGCATGGTGCTGACATCGCCCGCCGCCACCTTCGCCGACAAGAAGAAGGACAAGGTGAGAGGACGGTCCATCTGGACCATGACCTCAACGGTTCCGGAGAACCACGACGACCGCCCCGCCTATGCCTTCCGCGATTTCGAGGCCGACTGCCGCGACAAGACGATTGCGATCCAGACCGTGCGGCGCTGGCCGTTCGAAGCTAGCGACGAAGAACCGGGGCCGGCTCTACAGAAGGTCACCGAGCCCGCCGCCCCGGTCGTGGCGGGCGGCCCAACCGAGGCGATCTGGGCCAGCGCCTGCACGAAGCGGGCGCCGCTCGAAACCATCGGCGACGCCCGACGCCTCGTCGCCAGGATCAAGATGGCTAAAGCGGCCGCTCCTAAGCCCTAGCGAATCCCCGGCACGTGCAGTGCGGCTTCCCGCTCGGCCTTCTGCTTGAAGGCCAGGTCGCCGTACTTCGAATATTCCATCCGCGCGATCGTGCGGCAGTGCACCTCGTCGGGGCCGTCGGCCAGGCGCAGGGTGCGGATGCCGGCATAGAGCTTGGCCAGGCCGAAATCGGTGGTGACGCCGCCGCCGCCGTGGGCCTGGATGGCGTCGTCGATCACCTTCAGGGCGATGCGCGGCGCCGCAACCTTGATCATGGCGATCTCGAGCCGGGCGGCCTTGTTGCCGGCCTTGTCCATCATGTCGGCGGCCTTCAGGCACAGCAGGCGGCACATCTCGATGTCGATGCGGGCCTCGGCGATGCGCTGCTCCCACACCGACTGCTCGGAGATGTACTTGCCGAAGGCCTTACGGGTCATCAGGCGCTTGACCATCTTCTCCAGCGCCACTTCCGCGGCGCCGATGGTGCGCATGCAGTGGTGGATGCGGCCGGGGCCAAGGCGGCCCTGGGCGATCTCGAAGCCGCGCCCCTCGCCCAGGATCAGCCCGTCCTCGACCGGCACGCGGACGTCCTTGAGGATCACCTCGGCGTGGCCGTGCGGGGCGTCGTCGAAGCCGAACACCGGCAGCATGCGGACCACCTCGATGCCCGGCGCGTCCAGCGGCACCAGGATCTGGCTCTGCTGCTGGTGGGTGGAGGCGGTCGGATCGGTCTTGCCCATGACGATGGCGACCTTGCAGCGCGGATCGCCCACGCCCGACGACCACCACTTGCGGCCGTTGATCACGTAGTCGTCGCCGTCGCGCTCGATGCGGGTCTCGATGTTGGTGGCGTCGGAGCTGGCCACCTCCGGCTCGGTCATCAGGAAGGCCGAGCGGATCTGGCCGTTCATCAGCGGCCGCAGCCAGCGCTCCTTCTGCGCCAGCGTGCCGTAGCGCATCAGCACTTCCATGTTGCCGGTGTCGGGCGCCGAGCAGTTGAAGACCTCGGAGGCGAAGCCGATCTTGCCCAGCTGTTCGGCGATCAGGCTGTATTCGAGGTTGGTCAGCTGCACGCCCTCGAACTCGAAGGTGTCGTCGACATGCACCTGGCCGCTGTGCGGCGGCATGAAGAAGTTCCACAGGCCGGCGGCCTTGGCCTTGCCCTTCAGCTCCTCCAGCACCTGGACGACCTTCCAGCGCTGGTCGGCGGGAACGTCCATCTCGGCCTCGTAGGTCGGGATCGCCGGCCGCACGTGGTCCTCGATGAAGGCGTTCACCCGGTCGAGGAATTCCCGCTGACGGGGAGAGATGTCGAAGTCCATGGCGTTCCCGATCCCTGGTTCAAACACTTGTTTGAAGATGTTGTAGCACCGAGTTTACGGGCGCGGCAAGCGGGCGATGCGGGGCCATTTTGAACGATCCCGCCGCTTCGGCCCCCGATCCTCGCCTGGCGGCTTGTCAGCCGCTCGCTCCTGGCGGAAAACACCGCCATGAACCTGACCATCAAGCCCCTCGAAGGCCGCTACGTCCGGCTGGAGCCCATCACCCCCGAACTGCGCGACGAGCTGCGCGGCGCCATCGACTGCGATCCCGAGAGCTGGGAGATCATGTCGGTCAACGGCTGCGGCGAAGGCTTCGAGGACTGGTGGGGCGCGCTGTTGGGCGAGAGCGACCGCGGCGAGCGCGTCGGCTTCGCCATTCGCCGCAAGTCGGACGGCAAGATCGTCGGCACGTCGAGCTATCTGAACATCCGCCGCCTGCACAAGGGCCTGGAGATCGGCTCGACCTTCCTGCACCCCAGCGCCCGCTCGGGCCCGGTGAACCCGGAATCCAAGCGCCTGCTGCTGGGCCACGCCTTCGACTCCGGCGTCATCCGCGTGGAGTTCAACATCGACGTCCGCAACGCCCGCAGCCAGGCCGCGGTCGAGAAGCTGGGCGCCAGCAAGGAAGGCGTCCTGCGCAGCCACAAGATCACCTGGACCGGCCACGTGCGCGACACGGCCGTGTTCTCGATCACCGATTTCGACTGGCCGGGCGTCAAGCAGCGCCTGGAGTTCCGCCTCAGCGAGGACTTCGTCTGAGCCTGTCGCGGCGGGTCGTCGTCAGGTAGAGCTGACGGCGATCGCGACAACCTGCCGCACCTATACCTGGGCAAAATAAGAAAAACCGACGTTATCCTTGCTTTGTAAGGATTTCGCCAAGCATTGGCCGTCAGATTGCCGATCATGACGGCCATTGCCTGCCTGCGTATCCTGCTCACCGCCGCGGAGACGGCGGGCGCCAGCGTTCCTCCTGCTCAGGTGGAGGTCGCGGCCGACCTTTATCTCAAGCATCGCTGGAAGGCCCCGCGCCGCTACGGCGTCGTCGCGCCCCTGGCCTTCGTGCTGGCCGACACCAAGGCCGAGCAGCTTGATCCCACCGAGATGCAGGCCCTGGCCATCGAGCTGGAGACCTCGCTGTTCCCCGGCCGCAAGAGCGGCCAGGTCTGCCTGATGACCTTCGAGGGCGACGAGAACGCCGTGCTGCAGTTCGCCAGCCTGTCGCAGGGCGAACTGGCGGGCCTGATGGCCGGCCGCGGCTATTCCGGCGCTCCGGGCCACGTGCAGGTGATCACCGCCGAGGAGATCCGCGCGGTGCCCAGCGCTCCGGCCGCCGCGCCCGAGCCGGCGCCCGCTCCCGCGAAAGCCGCCGCCAAGCCAGCCGCCCCGATCCGCCCCATCACGCCCGTCGCCCCGGCCAAGGCCGCCGCGCCGCTGACCACCGGCTGGAGCGCCATCTACCACCTGCCCGGCGAGACCGTGGTCGGCGCCCTGCTGGGCCACAAGGCCGATCTCGCCGCGCCGCGTCCGACCGAAGATTCCGACCTGCTGGCCCGCGACCTCACCGGCCTCAACGACGCCCAGTTCGGCTTTCCGACCGTCAAGAACGGCGACGGCGCGCTGTTCCTGCCGCTCAGCTTCTGGAACCTGACCACCCCGGCCTCGCAGGAGGCCTACAAACGCCGGCTGTCGCGCTTCCCGCTCGACCTGCAGCCGCGCCTGGGGGCCAGCGTCTACGACACCCCGCGCGAGCCCTCGATGGGCCTGCTGCAGCAGATCCGCGGCTTCCTGCAAGGCTCGTTCGCCTTCATCGACCTCTGCATCTCCGACCCGAACTTCCCGGTGAACACCCTGCCGGGCGACATCGCCTCCAGCATCTCGCTGGAACTGGGCGACGAGTCCGACGCCGAGCGGATCAAGGCCATCGCCCTCTTCGCCTCGCGCCAGTCGATCTATCGCGGCAAGGGCGTGCGCCAGGCCGTGCTGGGCGTGCGCAGCGCCAAGGAACTGGACGCCTGCCGCGCCGCCGGCCTGCGCTTCGCGGCCGGCCCCGCCGTCAGCGCCCTGCTCGACAAGCCGCCGGCCCTGGGCGCGACCCAGGAACTGCCGCTCCGGGCCGCCTAGGCGCACTCGAAAACCGACGTTCGCGACGCTGGGTCGCAGCTGACCTATAACGCGTGATAACCTCGTTCA
>Ga0102591_1003207_pt1 | contig 15230 bp, 7 predicted proteins | sample AraplaCol_mCL_r2_2_FD_76860 | JGI IMG/M metagenome (GOLD analysis project Ga0102591, IMG submission 76860) | Arabidopsis root microbial communities from North Carolina, USA - plate scrape MF_Col_mCL_r2 (SPADES assembly) (version 2) | ecosystem: Host-associated > Plants > Roots > Endosphere... | reverse complement strand
TATCGGTTCCTGAACGGCGCCGACAGCCGCTACGTCCAGGGCCTGCAGACCACGGCCTTCAACACCACCGAGGGCCTGACCCAGCGCAACCGCAACGGGGGCGAGGACGTCTCCTTGGCCGGGCAGCGCTTCGGCAGCGGCACGTTCCTGGGCTCAAGCTTCTCCTCGACCGGCGGCGACGAGCACCGCCTGTACGAGACCTACATCCTGGCCGGCGGGGCCAAGTGGTCGCCGACCGACGACCTCGACCTGAAGTTCGACGTTTCGTACGTGAAGGCCGATCAAGAGCAGGACAACCGCTCGGTGGCCATGCAGCCGCGCGCCGGGTTGACCTGGAACACGACCCGGACGGTCGGCCTGCCGCAGCAGGTGGCGATCAGCGGTCCGTCGCTGTCGAACCCGGCCAACTGGGTGCTCCAGAACTACGCCAACGGCACCGAGAACATCTATGACGACGTCGGCTACGCCGCCCAGTTCGACGGCAAGCTGCGGGTCCACGACAGCTTCATCGAGGCCGTGAAGTTCGGCGCGCGCTACTACCGGAAGAAGTCGCGTTTCTACAACTACTCCTACAGCGGCAAGAACCTGACGACGGATGGCCTGGCGCTCACGGCCAACCAGTCGAACGGCATCCTGGCCAGCAGCGTCCAGGACCTGGTCGCCGGCTCGCACACCAACTGGTTCGACGGCGAGGGCGGCTATTCCGGCGGCTACCTGACCTTCAACCCGGACTCGCTGCTGGGCGACAACGTCCGCAACCGGTTCCCGCTGGCCGGTATTCCGGCGGAGGACTCGATCCCCGAAGTGCTGCTGTCGCGCCGCAAGGCCGTCGAGCAGACCTACGCCGGCTATGGCGTTGTCGACTTCGCGTTCCTGAACGACCGCATCCGCGGCAACGCCGGCGTCCGCGTCGTGCGCACCGAGCTGAACGCTCAGGCGATGATCACCGACACCACCAGCGCCACGCCGGTGATCGTGCCCAACAGCAAGAGCAACAGCTACACCGACGTCCTACCGACCCTGAACGTCACCGGCTATCTTCAGGACGATCTGCTGCTGCGCTTCGGCTTCGGCAAGGGCCTGACCCGTCCCGGCGTCGGCGACATCAATCCGACGGTCTCGGTCAACATCACCAGCGGCACCGGCTCGCAGGGCAACCCCAACCTGGCCCCGCTGCGCGCCAAGAGCTACGACCTGTCGCTGGAGAAGTACTTCAGCAAATCGGCCTATGCGTCGGTGGCCGCATTCTACAAGGACATCAACGGCTTCGCCCTTGGCGTCGAGAGCTGTCAGACAGTCGCCACGGCGCCGGCCTATACCGGGGCGACGCCGAACAATTGCGCGACCGGCCAGTACCGGATCACCCAGTCGGTCAACGCCGATCCCGGCTACGCCAAGGGTGTCGAGGTCGCGGCCCAGACCTTCTTCGACTACGACTTCGTGCCGGGCTTCCTGCACAATTTCGGCGTCCAGGGGTCGTACACCTGGGTGAAAACCGAGCTGCCGCTGTTGCTGGCGGGCACGAAGGTCAATGTTCGCCAGCCGTTCCAGTCGGACAAGAACTGGAGCCTGGCCGGCCTCTACGAGAACAAGCTGATCTCGGCCCGCCTGGTCTACACCTACCGCTCCGACTACGTGCTGTTCGGGGTCTCGGCCAATCCGATCGATGGCCGCTACCTGAAGGGCTACGGCCTGCTGGACGCGTCGGTGAACGTCAATCTGCGCAAGGACCTGTCGCTGTCGTTCACGGCGTCGAACCTGACCAACAAGGCCCCGATCCGCTACGTCGGCGAACCGGGCAACGGCTACGACACCGACATCCTGCGCCAGTACTTCATGAACGGCCGGATCTACGGCGTCAGCCTTCGGTACAAGTTCGGCGGCTGATCAATCCTCGCGATCCCCCGCTCCCCCTGGGCGTCGTCTTCGGACGACGCCCATTTTTTGTGTGAGGGGGGCGCGTCGTCTTCGGACGACGCCCATTTTTTGTGTGAGGGGGCGCGTCGTCTTCGGACGGCGCCCATTTTTTGTCAGGGCGCGCGGCGCAAGAAACGACCGGACCGTTCGGCTGTCGGACCGCTCTCGCTCCAGGCCAGGGCGCCGTTGACGAAGACGTGGACGATCCCCGCCGCCGGTTGGGTCGGGGCCTCGTAGGTGGCGCGGTCCAGGATGGTGTCGGCGTCGAACACGGTGACGTCGGCCTTCATGCCCACCGCGATGCGGCCGCGATCCTTCAGGCCGAAGGTCTCGGCGGCCAGGCCGGTCATCTTGCGCACGGCGGCCTCCAGGCTCAGCAGCCCCAGGTCGCGGGCGTAGTGACCCAGCACGCGTGGGAAGGCCCCCCACAGGCGCGGATGGGGCAGGGTGTCGTGCGGCAGGCCGTCGGAGCCGACCATGCAGCAGGCATGGCCGAGGATCGCCCGCATGTCGCTCTCGGCCATCTGGAAATAGCTGGCCCCGCCGGGCTGGAGACGCTCGGCGGCCTCGGCCTGGGTGACGCCCCAGTCCTCGGCGATCGACTGCAGGGTGCGGCCGCCCATCTCGGGGTGCGGCTCGGACCAGTTGATCAGGATCTCGACCTCGCCGTCCACCAGGTCAGGGCGGATGATCGTCGAGCCGGCCGTGTAGGGATAGCAGTCCAGATGGACCGGCTGGTTCCGCCGCGCCTGGTCGATCAGGCCTAGCGTCTCGGCCGCGCGGCCCCAGTTGCGGAGGCCCGCGCACTTGTGGTGCGACAGGATCAGCGAGGCCGGGCCGGTGTCCGCGTGGGCCTGGGCCACCGCGAAGGCCTCGTGCAGCGCCTCGATGATGCCTTCGCGCTCGTCGCGGATGTGGGCGGTATAGACGCCGCCGGCGGCCGCCACGGTCGCGGCCAGACCGCGCAACTCCTCGACGTCGGCGGCCCAGGCAGGGGCGTAGAAGACGCCGGAGCTGAGGCCCAGGGCCCCTTCGTCCAGGGCGTCCTGGAGCAGGGCGTCCATCCGCGCGCGCTCGGTGGCGGTGGCGGGACGGTCCAGGTTTTCCAGGCACAGCACGCGCAGGGCCGAGTGGCCGACCAGGGCCGCGACGTTGACGCGAGGAACGGCCGCCTCGACCGCCCGGCGGTAGTCGGCGAAGGTGTCGTAGGCGAAGGCCTCGCGCGCGCCGAGCAGGTTGAAGGGTTCCGCGACGGTATCGTCGAAGCGCAGCAGCGGCGCGGAAATCCCGCAGTTGCCGGCCACCACCGTCGTGACGCCTTGGCTGATCTTCGGGATCATGTCGGGCTGGGTGATGCAGATCAGGTCGTCGTGGGTGTGCACGTCGATGAAGCCGGGGGCCACGACCAGGCCGGTGACGTCGACGACGCGGGCGCCGGGGACGTCCAGCGCTTCGCCGACGGCGACAATGGTGTCGCCTTGGATCGCCACGTCGGCCACGAAGGCCGGGCCGCCGCCGCCGTCGACGATGCGGCCGCCCTTCAGGACGACGTCGGCCGAGTTGATGTCTTGGACCATGATGCGTGTCAGAAAAAGGTCTTGAGGCCGCCCAGGACGGCGTAGTCGTCGTCGACCTCCAGCAGCAGCGACCACTTGTCGAAGGTCGTGCAGGGGTGGGAGATCTCGAAGCCCAGCAGGTCGCCGACCCGCAGATCCGCGTCGGGCGGGACGGACAGGAAGCCGTGCTGGTCGGCTAGTTTCTCGACTTTGACCTCGGGGGCGGCCTGGGGCGCTGCGTGCAAGCCCTCGCGGAACCAGCGGCGGGCCATGGGCAGGTGGATGTCGAACGACACGTCGCGCTTGCCCATCATGACGATGGCCAGGTCCGGCTGCGGGCGCGAGATCACTCGCGTCCACACCTCGAGCGCCGGCTTCAGGCGCGGCGGTTCGCCGACGACGCTTCGGTCGTCCATGCGGGCCAGCAGTTCGCGATAGAAGCCGCTGTCGTGGGTGACATAGCAGCCGCTGCGCAGAACCGGGATCACACCGGGCGCGCGGCCCGCGAGGGCGTGGGCGACGAGGTCGTAGTAGGCCGAGCCGCCGGCGGTCAGGATCACCTGGTCTGGATCGGCGAACAGGCCCTCGGCGCGCAGCGCTTCGTGGAAGCCGAGCACCCCGCCCAGATAGGCGTCGACCTCGGTGGCGTCGCGGACGGCGTGGTCGCTGAAGATCAGGCCCTCATAGCCCTCGACGCCGTAAAGGTCGACGCGCGGCAGGTCGCGGACCCGGCGGGCCAGGGCCAGGCCTTCGTCGATGGAACGCACACCGCAGCGGCCGTCGGCCATGCCCAGTTCGATCAACAGGCGGGCGGGCGGCGCGTCGGGGAAGCGGGTGAAGACGTCGGAGATGGCCTGGGCGCCGGCGGCGCTGTCGATCAAGACGTAGCAGGGACGACTGGGCGCGGCGGCGGTCAGTCGCGCCAGGGCCTCGATCTCGGCCCGGCCGATCAGCTGGTTGGCCAGGATCAGGCGCGGCGCGCCCAGGTCGTGGCACAGCTTCAGCTGGGTCATGGTCGCGACCGTCAGGCCCCAGGCGCCGGCGTCCAGCTGACGGACCAGGAGCTGGGGGCAAAGGGTGGTCTTGGCGTGCGGCGCCAGCTTGGCGCCAGCCCGGTCGACATAGGCCTGCATGACCGCCAGGTTGTTCGTCAGCGCCGAGCGCTTGAGCACCGCCGCGGGCATCGGCAGGTCGCTGGCCAGCAGGTTCAGGCCCGCCTTGGCCAGGTCGCCCACCGTCCGGATCGAGCCGTCCAGCGGGATCGCCTTGGTCCCCGGCGCCAGTTCCAGGTCGTCGATGTCGCCGAGGCGCACGCGCAATCTCCGAACTAGGCTTGCGGCTTCAGGGCGATGACCTCGATCTCGACCTTGGCGTCGATCATCAGCGGCGACTGCACGCAGGCGCGGGCCGGCATGGCGTCGCCGAAATAGCTGGCGTAGACGCGATTGAAGGCGTGGAAGTCGCGGGCGTCGTCCAGCCAGACATTGGCCTTCACGACGTCCTTCAAGGTGCAGCCGGCCTTTTCCAGGATGGCGATCAGGTTCTGGATGGTCTTGTGGGTTTGCGGAACGACGCCGCCCTCGACCACGAAGCCGTTCTCGTCCATCGCGACCTGACCCGAGACGAACACGAAGCCGTTGGCGATCGTGGCCTGGCAAAAGGGCAGGGACTGGCCGCCCGTTCCGGTGGCCGCGGCCCCGATGCGTTCAATCGACAAGATGACCTCCTAGAGCGCTATCGAGGCCGAAAAGGCCACCGGTGATGTAGTGGTGTCAACGAAAATGTAGTGAAACTTTCATTTTAGCTATCATTCGAGCCGTCAAACGCGATTGCGGGGCGACATCGTTGTCACTATCTGTTGCGGCGCGACGGGAAACGGGCCGAAGGTAAGCCTTGCCGCGTCGGGGATCGGGGCGCTTGCGAGAGGGGTCTACGGGATGAGCCAGCCTGGCGCGCAGATTGACGGCGGCGACATCCTTCCGCGCCTGAAGGGCATGATGGAGTCGATGACTCGATCGGACCTGAAGATCGCCAAGCTGATCCTGAAATCGCCCAACGAATTCGTCCGTTCCAGCGTCCGTTCGGTCGCCACGGACCTGGGCCTCAGCGAGCCGACCGTGCTGCGCTTTTGTCGGACCGTCGGGTGCGAGGGCTTCAAGGACCTGAAGTTCCGGCTGATCCAGGAGCTGGCCCTGGCCCAGGCCATGACCGACCAGCGCGAGCGCGCCGCCCGCCCGGCCCATGCGCCGGTCCGCGACGAACGGGCGGCTCGCGATCCGACGGCGGGCGACGGTGAGGTCGGCGACCGCGTCTTCGACACCATCATCGAGGCCCTGAACCGCACCCGTGACACCCTGGTCGAGGAGGACCTGCAGACCGCCGCGGCCGCCATCGCCCGGGCCGGCCGCGTGGTGATCTACGGCATTGGCGGCAGCTCGGCGGCCCTGGCCACCGAGATCCACAACCGCCTGTTCCGCCTGGACGTTCCGGCCATGGTGTTCACCGACGGCTATGCCCAGCGCATGTCGGCGGCGATCCTGTCCGAGGGCGACGTGGCGATCTTCCTGTCCTCGACAGGGCGGCCGCGCGAACTGCAGGAGAGCATGGAGCTGGCCAAGTACTACAAGGCCTCGTGCATCGCGATCACCGACGCCGAGTCGCCGCTGGGGCGCGACGCCGACATCTGCCTGCACGTGGGTCTGGCCGCCTCGGGGATCGAGGAATTCCAGCCCAATCCGATGCGGTTCGCCCAGTTGTTCGTCATCGACCGCCTGGCCTACGCCGTGGCCGAGACGATGGGCGAGCGGGCCCACCTGATGCTGCGCCGGGCGCGCGGCAGCGTGGCGTGGCTGCACGGCATCGCGCCGCGGCAGCCGATCGGGGATTGAGGGTTTTCAAAAACCAAGCTCCCAATCTCGTCATCCCGGGCGGCGCAGCCGACCCGGGACCCAGGGGCCGGCGCATTGCGGTCGCCCCTGGGTCCCGGCTCTCCGCTTCGCTGCGGCCGGGATGACGAGGTTGGAGGCTTGGGACGCTATTGATTGGGCTCCAACGTCACCGAATCCAGCGCCCACAGCATCTCCTGCTTGGGCCGATTGAACGTCAGGCAGACGTCCTTCACGCCCTCGGTCGGCGGGATCCGCGTCGTCACGTCCGACAACCCGGCCTTGCCGGCAGCGGCCGCGTCGATCGGGATCACCGCCAGGGTCTGGCCCTCGCACAGCGCGCCATCCGTCTCGCGACTGCGCACGACGAGCTCGCCATAGGGGCTGGTCTTCGGCGCGTCGAACTTGACGATCCGCCGACCGCCGGCCAGCTGGAAGTTGAACGGGGTCTGGCCGATCCGCGCGGTCAAGGTCGCGCCCTTGGCCAGGTCCGCGCCCTCCCAGATCCAGCAGGGCCGGTAGATGCCGATCATGAACACCGGCCGCTGTCCCTCGCGCGGGAAGTCGGCCTCGAGCCTCAGCGGCACGGTCTCGCCGCAGAACTTCAGCTGGCTGCTGACCCGGGTGTTCAGCGCGCGCGTCGTGACCGCGACGTCGCGCACCCCGCCCACCGGCTGGCCGTTCAGGAAGGTTCGCGCCTTCAAGGTCACGCCGTCCTTCAAGGTCAGGGGCGCGGCGTAGAGCGGCGAGGCGGCGGTCGGGATCTTGCCGCCGGTGGCGTAGCGAATCTCGCCCACGCCCAGCGGCGAGGCCAGGCTGACGCCGATCCCGTCGGGCTTGGCGACCAAGGTCGCCTCGGGCTCGAACGGCACGCCGTCATGGGCGACGCCCAGTGTGTCGAGCTGCCCCAGGATCACCGGCAGGCCATCGCTGTAGCGGCTCCAGTCACGACGCGCCGGCGCCGTCCAGCCCAGTTCGGCCAGGGCCGTCAGGCGGGGGAAGGCCATGGCCTCGACTCGCCGCGCGGTGCGCTGGTGCTCGGTGAAACTGTTGGCCTGCACGCCGATCACGTGACGGGCCTGGTCCTCGGAGAGCCCCTCGGTGCGGGCGTCGAACGTGTAGAGGCTCTTCAGCGTCGAGATTTCGCTGCGGCCGGGCGGCTCGTGGGCCGACAGGCTCTGTCGGCTATCCATGTAGAACTGCGGATGCGCCGTCAGGATGGTGTCGTGGCCCAGGCGGGCGGCCTCGGCGGCGCGGTCGACGCCGCGCCAGGCCATGACGATCGAGCTCTGGTCGGCGCCGCCCTCGAGGATCTCGTCCCAGCCGATGATGCGGCGGCCCTTCTTGGCCAGATGGGCGGCGATGCGGTTGATGAACCAGCTTTGCAGCCTGTCTTCGTTCTCGATCCCCAGCGCCTTCATCCGGGCCTGGATCTTGGGGCTGGCTTGCCACTGGTTCTTGATCGCCTCGTCGCCGCCGATGTGCAGGTAGGGGGCCGGGAAGATGTCGACCACCTCGTCCAGCACCGTCTCCAGGAAGGCGAAGGTCGTGTCGTCGATGTTGTAGAGATTGGCGAACACGCCCCAGTCCGACATGCCCGAGGTCGGGATCTCGCCGGTGACGCCCAGCGCCGGATAGGCGGTGATCGCCGCCGTGGCGTGGCCGGGCAGCTCGATCTCTGGCACGACCATGATGTTGCGGGCGGCGGCATAGGCGACGATCTCGCGGGCCTGCGCCTGGGTGTAGAAGCCGCCATAGGGCTCGTACTCGGCGGGCGCGGGGCGATACGCGTCGGCGCCCTTGGGCGCGCGCCAGGCCCCGACCTTGGTCAGCTTCGGATAGGCCTTGATCTCCAGCCGCCAGCCTTGGTCGTCGTTCAGGTGCCAGTGCAGGACGTTGAGCTTATAGGCGGCCATGGCCTCGATCAGGCGCTTGACCTCATCGACGCTCTGGACGTGACGGGCGCTGTCCAGCATGAAGCCGCGCCAGGCGTAGCGCGGGGCGTCCTTGATGGTCATGGCGAGCAGGGCGGGGCCGTTGGTCGCCAGCTGCCAGACCGTCACGGCTCCGTAAAACAGGCCCCTGCGGTCGCCGGCGGCGATCTCGACGCCTGTGGGCGCGATGTTCAGGTCATAGGCCTCGCCCGCGCTGGCCGAACGCTTCAGGACGATCGCGCCCGCTGGGGCGGAGCCGCCCTCGACGACCGCCAGCCGGGGCTTTCCCGTGCGGACCAGCATGTCGCGCAGCTGCAGCGCCACCGCCTTGGCTTCGGCGTCGCCGGCGGGGACGTGGATACGGGTTCTGGCCGTCAGTCGGAAGTCGCCGGCCTGGGGCGCGATCTCCGCCGGCCAGGGCACGAGCGCCGGCGTTGTGGCCGCGACGGCCGGCGAGGCGAGGCAGGCGGCGGCCGCCAGGGCTAGAAATACGGCGCGCGAGGGGCTTGAAGCCATCATGTCGGAGGTCCTCCCGGCGGTTTCTGCGATCATGTTTGATAGTGTGACTACATCGCGTGCCTTGTCAGGTCGAGAGGGCGTCGGACATTTGCGGTTGCTCCCGTTGAAGCTGCTACCTGGAGGAAATCGCTGAAAAACATTGGAAATGAATAGCTCAACCCGTTGAGAGCGATAACCGGCCGATGAGGAAGAAGTCCGTCACGCGCTGCCGGCGCCACATTTCCAGGCGTTGCGATTTCTCGTTGAAATATATAGGAAATTACCTCATGCGCGATGTGGGATTGGGTATGATATTTAGGAACGCTACATAAATGAATGTTTTGTGATTGACGTTCTCCGAGCGCCATGCCTATCCTCGTTGGGTTCCGAATAGGACGTCGGAAACAGATGAGCGAGGCGTAGTTAAAGTATGCCTTGATCTATCATCTATATTATTCAGTGAACTAAAGAACAGTGCGTCAGCGCTGAAAATAAAAAAGAAGCTAATGCATGCGGTCGGCGCTCCCAGCCGGGGGCCAGGGGATAGTTTCTCAGCACGGGGGCAGGAATTTTGTTCAAGATAAATCGCCGTATCTATGCCGGCTCGGCCTCGGCTCTGGCGCTGTTGTCCTGGGGGGCGATGGCCAACGCACAGCAGGCCGCCACGCCGGCGGCCGATGACGGGACCACCATCACCGAAGTGGTCGTCACCGGTTCGCGCATCAACTCGCGCGGCTTCACCCAGCCGACGCCGACCACGACGGTCACGGCCGAGGATCTGGAGAAGGCCTCGCAGCCCAACATCTTCCAGGCCATCACCCAGATGCCGGCCCTGCAGGGCAGCACGGGCAAGACGGTGGCGGCCAACGGCACCAGCTCGGGCGCCCAGGGCCTCAGCGCGTTCAGCCTGCGCGGCCTCGGCGCCATCCGCACCCTGACCCTGCTGGACGGCCAGCGGGTCACGCCGGCCAACATCACCGGCGTCACCGACGTCAGCCAGTTCCCGCAACTGCTGATCAAGCGCGTCGACGTGGTGACCGGCGGCGCCTCGGCCTCGTACGGCTCGGACGCGGTCGGCGGCGTGATCAACTTCGTGACCGACAAGACCTTCGAGGGCTTCAAGGCCCGGCTGGAAGGCGGCGAGAGCAAGTATCACGACAACGACACCGTCGTGGCCCAGTTCGCTGGCGGCAAGTCTTTCTTCGACGGTCGCCTGCGCGTGATCGGCAGCGTCGAATATAACCGCGAGGCCGGCGTCCTGGCCGGTGACTTCGGCCTGAACCAGGCCGGTGGTCGCGACTGGTTCAACTCGCCCGCCATCCAGGTGCGCCCGCTCGGTTCCACCACTGACGGCCTGCCGCAGTACCGCGTCATCCAGGGCGCCCAGCAGATCCAGTACGCCAAGTACGGCCTGATCACGAACGGTCCGCTGCAAGGCATCGCCTTCGGGGCCAACGGCGCGCCGCGTCAGTTCCAGTACGGCTCGAACGGCGTCGCCACCGGCGCGGGCGCGGTGACCAACTGCTTCAGCCCGTTCTGCGTGGGCGGCGACCTGTCGGGCATCATCGGCGCCTCGCCGACCCTGGCCGCCCGCCTGAAGCGCAAGGTCGCCTACGGTCGCGTCAGCCTCAAGGCCACCGACAACGACGAGGTCTATTTCACGGCCAACCTCGCCGACGCTTACTCGCTGAACCAGCCCAACACGGGCGAGGAAAAGACGGGCCTGACCATCCAGTGCGAGAACCCGTTCGTTCCCGCCGCCATCAAGGCCTCGTGCGCCGCCGCCGGCATCACCAGCTTCGCCTTCGGCACCAGCAACGGCGGCTTCGGCCCGATCGCCGTCAACATCAAGCGCGAACAGGCCCGTTTCGTCCTGGGTGCGAGCGGCAGCCACAACCTGTTCGGCACGGACTGGAAGTACGACGCCTACTACGCGTTCGGCACGAACCGCATCAAGCTGGACGTCGACAACATCTCGGTCACCGCGCGCTACAACGCGGCGATCGACGCCATCGCCGGTCCGAACGGCATCGCGATCTGCCGCGATCCGGTCGCCCGCGCCAACGGCTGCGCGCCGCTGAACGTCATCGGTCAGGTCACTCTGGACCCGGCCGCCCTGGCCTACGTCCTGCCGGCCAACGGTCCGTTCCAACGCTCCAAGCAGATCGAGTCCGTCGCCAGCTTCAACGTCACCGGCGAGCCCTTCTCGACCTGGGCCGGGCCCGTGGCCATCGCCGCCGGCGCCGAGTGGCGTGAAGAGGACTACCGCACGATCACCGACCCGTACGGCGACGGCCTGACCGCCACCGCCCAGTACAACGCCGAGTATCCGGCCGACCCGCTGGTCCGCACGACCGGCAACAACTGGTACGCCGGCAACTATCACAGCGGCCACGGCTACTATCACGTGGTCGAAGGCTATCTCGAAGCCAACGTGCCGATCCTGAAGTCGGACACGCTGGGCGAGGCCAACATCAACGGCGCGGTCCGCCAGACCAAGTACAGCACCTCGGGCAATGTAACGGCCTGGAAGCTGGGCGGCGCCTGGAAGACCCCGATCGAGGGCCTGCGCTTCCGCGCCGTGACCTCGCGCGACATCCGGGCCCCGAACCTGTCGGAGCTGTTCGCGCCGCCGGTCGTGACCAACGCCACCGTCCTCTACAAGGGCGTGGCGACGAACGTCCTGCTGCAGACGATCGGCAACGCCAACCTGCGTCCGGAAACGGCGCGCAACACCGAGGTCGGCGTCGTGCTGGCCGAGCCCAAGTTCCTGCCGGGCTTCAGCCTGTCGGTCGACTATTTCGACATCAAGGTGAAGGGCGCCATCAGCACCCTGGCCGCCCAGGACCTGGTCGATCTCTGCGTCGCCGGCAACCAGGAGATCTGCTCGGCCATGCTGCTGACCAGCACCACGCCGAACACCAACTACGTCCGCGTCCAGGCCTTCAACGTCGCCTCGCTGCGCAACAAGGGCTTCGACATCGAGGCGGTCTATCGCAAGAACCTCGAGGACTGGGGCCTGCCGGGCCAGGTGCAAGTGCGGGCCCTGGCCACGCACACCATCAGCTTCCTGACCAATTCGGGCGTTCTGGGCACCATCCCGGTGCAGAGCGCGGGCGTGAATGTCGGCAACACGCCCGACTGGAAGGCCACGTTCAGCCAGACCTGGACCAAGGACAAGCTCAGCCTCTCGGTCTACGAGCGCTGGATCAGCGACGGCGTCTACAGCAACGAGTTCATCGAGTGCCGGACCGGCTGCCCGGTCTCGACGGTGGCGCACCACACCATCGACAACAACCAGATGAAGGGCGCGACCTATGTCGACGTCGGCGGCTCGTACGAGGTCACCGCCAACACGACCGCCTACTTCAAGGTCGACAACCTGTTCGACAAGGATCCGGTCGCCTCGCCGACGACCAATGTCAGCCCCGGCGTGAACCCGTTCCTCTACGATGTGATCGGCCGGATGTACCGCGCCGGCGTGCGCCTGAGGTTCTAGGGTCCAACCTCTCGGGCGCGCCCTTCCCCCGGCGCGCCCCGATCGGGCCGCGACATCACCTCCCCGGTGAAGCGGTCGATCCGAGCCCCTCCGACGGTCTCCCCGCCGCGAGGGGTTTGATTCCCCGGCGTCGTGGCCGAACCCCACGACGCCGGGGAATCGCTCTTTAACTTCTCCGATCGCGGCGTTTCCCGCGCGCTCGAGGGTGCCTTCCGATGGTGTTCACGGCCTTCGCGCTGATCGCCCTGCTGGTCGTGCTGATCGGCTGGGGCAAGGTCCCGCCCTTCGTCGCCTTCCTGCTGACGGCCCTGGCCGCCGCCTTCTGCTTCGGCATGCCGCTGGACCACGTGGCCAAGTCGATGGAGAAGGGCGTCGGCGACATGCTGGGCGGCTTGACCGCCATCATTTGCCTGGGCGCGATGTTCGGCCGGGCGATCGCCGACAGCGGCGCGGCCCAGAGCATCGCCCGCACCCTGATCGGCGCGGTCGGCCTGCGCTTCATCCTGCTGGCCATGGCCATGACCGGCCTGATCGTCGGCATCCCGCTGTTCTACAGCGTCGGCTTCGTGGTCATGGTCCCGCTGATCCTGACCATCGCCAAGCGCGCCGACCTGTCGCCGGTCTATGTCGGCCTGCCGCTGCTGTGCGGCCTGTCGGTGGCCCACGGCTTCCTGCCGCCGCATCCGTCGCCCGTGGCGCTGATCGCCCTGTTCGGGGCCGACACCGGCCTGACCCTGGGCTACGGCCTGATCGTCGCGGTTGTGGCGCTGATGATCGGCGGGCCGCTGTTGATCCTGGTCCTCAAGCGCCTGAACGCCGTGCCCCAGGCCGAGCCCGGCGCCGAGGCCACGTTCGCCGTGGTCGAGACCGCCGACGCGGCCACGCCCGGCGCGTTCAACAGCTTCACGACCGCCCTGCTGCCGGTGGTGATGATCGCCGCGACCACCGCCCTGGTCTTCGCGATGAAGGCTCCGTCCGAGACCAAGACCATCGTCACCTTCATCGGCCAGCCGGTCGTGGTGCTGACTCTCTCGCTGGTCTACGCCACCTTCAGCCTGGGCGTGCTGCGCGGCCTGCCGTTCACCCGCCAGATGGGCCGCTATGGCGACGCGCTGAAGGACGTGGCCGGCATCCTGCTGATCCTGGCCGGAGCCGGGGCGCTGAAGCAGGTGTTCGTCGACAGCGGGATCAGCACCGAGCTGGGCGGCTGGCTGCGCTCCGTGCCGTTGCATCCGCTGGTGCTGGGCTGGCTGATCGCCATGGTCATCCGCGTGGCCCTGGGCTCGGCCACCATCGCGGGCCTGACCGCCGCGGGCCTGCTGCAGCCGGTGGTGGCCGCTTCGCACGTCGACCCGAACCTGATGGTGCTGGCCGTGGGGGCGGGCAGCCTGATGTTTTCCCACGTCAACGACCCGGGCTTCTGGATGTTCAAGGAATATTTCGGCCTCAGCCTGAAGGGCACCTTCCTGTCGTGGACAGTGATGGAGAGCCTGGTCGGCGTGGTGGGATTGTTGGGCGTGCTGGCGCTGAGCGTGGTCCTGCCCGGCTGAGCCTTCCGTCGACAATCCGACCAAATACTCGCGTTTAAGGCGATCTTTGCGGCGCGAATCGCAGCCCTATGGGACGGCAGGCTTCCCTTACGAAACTAGGGCTCGGCGGGACCCGAATGTTGAAGAGGCCGACGGACGTCACCCAGCTCGACGGGCTGGTGCGCTACTCGCGTGGCGTGGCCTTGTCGCGCCTGGGCCTCGTGACCTGCTTCGTCCTGCTGCTGCTGAAATTCACGCCCTGGCGGATCGCCGCGCTGGGCGTTTTGGAACTGGGGCTCTACTTCGTCCTGTTCCTGGCCACCGAGCTGGCGTTGCGCGACCTGGATCCCGTCAAGGCGCACCGGCGCCTGGCCCTGCAGTCCGACGTTTTGATGTTCCTGCTGGTGTCGAACGCCTGCTGGATGGCGGTGCAGATCCGACTCTACGACCATCCGCAGATGCAGGTCGAGGCGGCGCTGCTGGCGATCTGCGTCCTGCTGTTCGTGGCGCTACGCGCGCATCCGACCCGGGTCAGCTACGTGGTCGGGGTGGTCCCGCCGGCCCTGACCTTGATCTGGATCGCGATCGACTGGAGCGATCCGCTCAAGGCTCACCACTACACCCTGGCCATGGCGCTGTTCGTGGCGGCGGTGCTGGTGGTCACCGGACGCCAGCAGGTGACGGACCGGGCCTTGGCCGGGGCCATGCGTGACCTGACCCGCAACAATGTCGCCCTGACCCAGGCGGTGCACGAGACCCGCGCGGCCAACCGCGTGAAGAGCGACCTGCTGGCCGTGGCCAGTCACGAGATCCGCACGCCGCTGAACGCCGTCCTGGGCTTCGCTCGGGCCCTGAAGGGCGAGTCGCTGTCGCCGCGCCAGGCCGAGCTGGCGGACGGCGTGGTCGAGGGCGGCGAGCAGCTGGCGCGCCTGCTGGGCGGGATCCTGGACCTGGCCCAGGCCGATACGCGGGATGCGCGCCTGGAGCTGTCGCCGGTCGACCTGCGGGCCCTGGCGCGCTCGGTGATCCGGGTCTGGAGCGGCCACGCCCGCGCGATCGGCGTCGACCTGACCCTGGAGGAGGCCGACCCCACCGTGTCCTTCCTGGTGAGGACCGACCTGGTCAGGGTCGAACAGACCCTGGTCAACCTGGTTTCCAACGCCCTGGGCGCCGTCTCCGAAGGCGGCAAGGTCAAGGTGCGACTGGCCGGGGTCGTCGAGGACGAGGCGCTGCGGGTTCTGGTCGAGGTGGCCGACACCGGCCCTCCGATCCCGCCCGACGAGCGGTGCAAGGTGTTCGAGGCCTGGGACCAGACCGAACGCGGTCGGATCCAGGGCGGCACCGGCCTGGCCTTGCGGATCTGCGCCCAGAACCTGGTCCTGATGGGCGGCGAGATCGGCGTCGACGCGCCG
>Ga0102591_1003202_pt1 | contig 15235 bp, 7 predicted proteins | sample AraplaCol_mCL_r2_2_FD_76860 | JGI IMG/M metagenome (GOLD analysis project Ga0102591, IMG submission 76860) | Arabidopsis root microbial communities from North Carolina, USA - plate scrape MF_Col_mCL_r2 (SPADES assembly) (version 2) | ecosystem: Host-associated > Plants > Roots > Endosphere... | reverse complement strand
ACTGGCCAGGCCGCTGTAGGCGCTCACGTCCCCGATGAGTTGACCGGGCCGAAGCGCCATTCTGGTGTCGTTGCCGAGAATAGCCTCGAGGTCACCGGCAATGACGACGATGGCCTCGGATATGTGCTGCCCCTTTTTGAGGATAACCTCGCCTGGTGAGCAGTCGGTCCACCGGGCAAGGCTGACCAACCTCAAAAATTCCCGTTTGTCGATCGAGCTGAACGCGACTTGGTAGAGCCGTTCTTCCCTGTCACTGAGAACGACCGGCCGCCGCTCCAAAAATATCGCCACGATCCGAATCGCGTTGACCATCATGAACGCCGCGCCCCAGAAAATCGGCGGCCATAATTTGTCGTCCTGAAGATAGTAATAGGGCAAAGTCAGTCCCTCTCCGACGATCGCCAGGACACGAAGCGTGAGGACGCCCCGCGCCGAGAACGCCACAAGGAACACGATGTTTGAAAGGTTGATCAGACCGTTGATCCCAAGGACCTGATCGACCACGAACGCGTACATAAGGACTCCAACGACGTTTTTCAGACGTCGGTAATGCCGCCGTCGACATCAGAATGGCGGGGTGGCCATACCGTTGACCAGTCAACGCACGAATTCGATAGAGGAATCGACTCTCCAGTATAGGGACACCATAGGAATCGAGGACCGTGGTACGCTGAGTTCGGAGATTTCCGTGTCCCTGGGGATGGTTGCGTGACTGCACCATTCGGCACGTTGTCGCCACCAGGGTCTCCTGCCTCTCTGGATCCTCGCATTTGGCCGGCTCTATTCCGCTCTTATGAAAGGACACCCCGATCCCCCTCGAATTCACATGCCTTCGCGTTCATCTTCCAAACCAACATTCGCCCATGGTGGCGATGGAGATAGAAGATGATTGATCCTGTCCTTGCCGGAGATCCGAAGAGCCTGGTTCGAAGAGTAGCTTTGGCGATATTCCGGTTCTTTTTGGGGAATGACGGCGCGCCAATGCGATACCGCCCAGAAGCGCACTATATGCGGGGCCGCGGGCCGAAATGGCGAGAGAAGCACGGCCTGGATCAATCTGCGGGATCGTGAGCGCTTGATCGCAAGCGCTTCCGACGAACGGTTCCGCGTCATGATCGCGTCGCCGGCTCATTCGTCATCATGCATCACGAATCCGATCCAAATCACCAAGGACGCGTTCACGCTATCTGGAGGCCAGGATGCCGATCTATCGCGCATATGTCATCGGGCTACATGACCGCCCCGTCGGGATTGTTCAAATCGATTGTGTTGATGATGGCTCCGCCATCGACTCCGCGGCGCGTCTCGTCGACCGCCGTGATGTGGAGCTTTGGCAGATGGATCGGCCTGTCGCCAGGTTCGACGCCCGATCCAAACAGACATTCAAGAAGTAAGTGCGACGACCGGCTTGGCCTTCGGTACTTTGTCGGCATTCTTCGACCAGGACCGGTAGTACGCGAGCGCGGTCATCATCAAGATGCCAACAATGCTGATCACGATCTGCATCCGGATCGCGCCGGAAATCTCGACCAACACGACATGTGCAGCAAAGGACAGGAATATCCCGGCGCAAAACACTTCCAGCGACTGCTGACCGCATCTGATTGCGGGCCGAAAAATCGCCCATTCCAGCCCCGGCCAATCGCGTGGCAGCAAACGAACGACAAAGAACGCGAACACAACGAAGTGCAGCAGCCGATACGGCGCGAGGTTGGTCTTGTCGTTCGGATTGAAGGCGCCGTAGATCTCCGGCGGAATCAGTGACCGCACTTCGTCAAAGCGGGCCGCCATCGTCATCACCAGAGCGAACAGAAGATAGCCGATGCCGAGCACCAGCGCGGTACGCGACCGGATGAACGGCATCGCCTGCCCCGATCCACCAAGCGCAAACCAGGCTCCGAACGTGAACAGAAACTGCCATGCGAATGGATTGAAGTACCAGAGGCCAGTCGGATAGGCCGAAAGGTTCCAGCCGAAGTGCCTGGCCGCCACATAGAGCACCCCGGAAGCAGCCAGCGTCATGTTGGGTCTGCGCAGCATCAGCCAGAGTATCCGCGGGAACACGCCCATCAGCACGATGTAGAGCGGCAGCACATCCATGTTCACCGGTTTGAAGCGAAGGATTAGTCCCTCGAACAGGAACTGCGCGGGATTTTCGAGGAAGCCCCTAATGTTGAAGTCGTCGGTGAAGCCGGAATTACCGGACCTCTGTGCGACATATCCGATTTCGGCGAGATAGAGCACGAACAGGAAGACGTGCGCGACATAGATCTGCCAGACCCGCTTCAGCAGCCTCGTCGCGCCGATGATGAATCCGCGTTCGAACATCATCCGGGCAAAGACGAAGGCGACAGTGTAGCCGGAAATGAAGATGAAGAGATCCGCAGCATCGCTGAAGCCGTAGTTCCGCGTCGTCACCCAGTTCACGATGTTGTTGGGGATATGGTCGAGGAAGATTCCCCAGTTTGCCACACCCCGGAACAGGTCGAGCCGGAGATCTCGGCCCTTGGTCGGGAGCGTCGCGAGAATCTTCATCGTCAATGCACCGAAGCTTTGCCCATCTCATCCACCGACGATTGCCTGCGCGGCGTCCAGATTACGGCATCGTGAGCGTACCCTGAAGCATTGCGACGCGGTCGCCGTGAGCGTAGCTGCCCCATGACTGCCCGTATTGTACAATCATGCGCATGCTGGATGAGGGGTCGGCAGAACGACAAGGGACGAACTGGCAGAGCAGCCCGGCTTTCAATCTGCCTCTGGAAAATGCCATTCAGTCCATGAGTCACGACGCGCGAGGCGATTGCGCGAAGCAGGTCTCGATGGTGCCCGCCTGTCCATCGGCTGGAACCAGCAGCACGCCTCGGCCGGTCCCTGGAGCTCATTGGGACTGTGAACTCTTGCCACACGAACCGATGCAATTGCCCTGGACCTCCTGTGCCTAGCTCGCACGGGCGGATGCTCGGCAACGACCGGCCGAACATCCGGCTTCGCCGCCGTGTCGGCCTGAGGGGCGACGACCGGCTGATCCGTCCTGACATCGGGCAGACGCTCAACCGGGTCGCGGGCCGACGCCACATCGATGGATGGGGGAAAGAATGTCGGCCGGCTGGTATCCAGGACGATTTTCTCCGGCCATTTGCGCTCGGATGCGATCCGGATGGCGGCCGCGCCAGTGTTGTTCGGCCGGCCCGAAAACCTGTCCGGCAGCTCCGGTAAAGACGAGCCGGCTATCATCAGAAGAGCGGTGAGTGCACTTCCGACAACCGCAAAATACCTTGCCATGGGCAAAGCCGATGGCTCCGGCGATTTCGGCAATCTCGATCGACCCATGACAGCAATGCTTGGCCGCTCTCAGATCGTGCGGCGAAAGCGATCGGGACGCCACACTTCTGCTGAGGGACGGCGACCTCGACTAGGACATCGTGCACCCAACTGCGCTTTCGGGGCTTGGATCAGAATGCGAGGACTTGAACCCGCCTGCGCAGACGGCGCACCGCTGTGGATGGCGCAGCTTTCAGCCGGGTTGGAGTTGGCCGAGCATCTGCACGGCGCGGGTTCGGGCAGGAAATGAAATTCCGGCCGGCATGCGATCAAGACTCGCGCGAAGATATTCGTAAGCTTCCGGCAAGCGATCCTGCCTTTTCAATAGCTCCGCAAGGTCTGTCGCAGCCTTCAACTCAAACAGCGTGGCGGACTGCCGCCTGGCCCAATCGATTGCCGACAACAGGCTTCCTTCTGCTTCGGAATAGTCCTCGGTCGACCTCGACGCAAGGATGAGGCCTTTTACTCTCATCAAGGCGGCCATGTTCAGGAGCTTCCCTCCCCGTTCTTGGGCCGCAATGGCATTCATCACCAGCGTCAGCGCTTCCTCGTGCCGGCACGAAGCAGCAAGACCTGCGGCGAGATCGGCAACGAAATCCATATTGAGCATTTCATACCGTTCAGCCTCAAGCTCTTCCGACGCCCTCTTCAGCAACGTAACACCGTCCCGAATGTTGTCTTGAAGGAGAAGCCACCGGCCCCGCATACCGGTTGCGATCGCCTGGTACAGCTTCAGGGAGTGAGTCGCGGAAAGGTCGGTCAATTGCATGATGCGCTGCTCCGACATCTGCCAATCGTCCAGCTCCATATAGACAGGAAGAATCACGATCAGGATTCGGCACAATGTGGCCGGATGGTCAGATTTACCTGCCTCCTCCATCGCGCGCCTCGCGTAATCCAACGATTGGTCGAGTACCCCCCTGTACAGCAGAGTACGCGCCATACCGACAAGCAGGTCACTGGTGGGATCGTACAAATGATGTCCAGCGCGCGGGCGCGATTCCGACGCGGCATAGCTTAGGCCGACTTCGAAATGGCTCTGTGCAACAAGATGCTTTCCCGCCAAATGATTGGCGAAGCCCGCCATCGATTCAGCATATGCCATGTCGCCGGGATTTTGCATTTTCGAAGCCACTTTTTGGCTTCGTGCCGCGACATCGAGCGCGCGGTGAATGTCGGTCGTCCAACTCGAGTACATGAACAGGCCGTTCAAAAGCAAGAGCTCGCGGACGAGGTCCTGCTGGATATGCGCAGCGTCGGACGCACGAGCAGAAGCCGAACGAACGTGCGGATTGGCGCCTTCGGTGATCACCATCCGATGGCCGGAATTTTCGTGCTGATCTCCCAGCCGCGCCAGAGCCCGCTCCGCCCACGTCCGCCACTCGATCAATAGCGCAAGTTCCATAAACAGCCGCGTTGAAGCCGCGGCGAGTCTTGTCGCGATCTCGTCGGTGCCGTGCGGTCCAAAGCTCCATTCCAGCGCTGCCCGAACATTGCTGAGTTGCCAGGAATAGGCCGCAACTCTTTCAGCCCTTGGCAGAGCCGATAGCATCTCCTTTTGCGATTCAAGCCGCTCGATGACGTATTCCGCATGCCGCAAGGAGATGGGACCGAGCTCGCCGAGCTGGTCCAATTTTTCGAGCGCGTATGCCCGAGTCGTGTCCAGCAATCGATACTGCGCCTGCGCTTCTTCGATCCGGGCTGCTATCAATGATTTCTCGAGCAGGCCGGCTACCGCGTCAAAAATTTCGTTGGTGCCTACGTCAAGGTCGCCTGCGACAGATCGCACGCCTTCCAAGTTGAAATAACCGACGAAAGGAGCGATGCGTCGAAATACAATCCTCTCTGCGTCGGAGAGCAGATCGTAACTCCAATCCAACGTCGCCTTGAGCGTTCGGTGTCTGGCAACTGCCGTCCGATGGCTCAGCTTCAGCAATTCCAGCCGGGACACCAGGAGATCGACCGTGCTCTTGAGACCAAGGGCGGCGACCTGCCCTGCTGCCAACTCGATTGCCAACGGAATCCCATCCAGCTTTCGGCATAGCTCCGCGACGAATGGCGCTTCCTTGTCGGTGAGAACGAAGCTGCCTGCTCTCGCCGCCACACGCCGCACGAACAGCTGCACGGCCGCATATCGCAACACGGCATTTGCCGTTTGTTCGGAGCCGTCCGGCGGAAAATCAAGAGGGAGGATCCGACAGCAATGCTCGCCCTCGACTTTCAACAATTCCCGGCTTGTGGTCAGAATATGGATCTCTTCCGTTTGTTGGTAGAGTTGTTCGGCAAGCGAGGCGACCGCCTCGATCACATGCTCGCAGCTGTCGAGGATGACGAGAAGTGTCCGCGACCGGATCAGGTCGAGCAGCTCCAGCCCGGGATCTTTCGATTTGAGTGCGAGCCCCAGAGAGGTCGCGACGGCCGCAGCGACATGATTCGGATCGGTCAGGCTTTCCAGATCGACAAAATAGATCTCGCTGCCAAACCTCTCGGCGACGGCGCGGCCGACGGCCAGGGCAATGGTGGTCTTGCCGATGCCACCGGGGCCGAGCAGCGTTACGAACCGGTCATTTCGAAGCTTGTCGCTGACTTCCGTGACCACCGTCTCGCGTCCGATCATCATGATCGGACGCACCGGAAGCCTGCCGTGGTGCCAGGACCTAGCGTTCCTGCCAGCCGTGGCGCCTGCGAGGGGGACCATCGTGCCGACGAACGAGTAGCCCCGTCCCTTGATATTTGCGATGTAGCGGTTGCCGAATTGGCCGTCACCAAGCGCCTTGCGGATCGCGGCCACGTGGACGCGGATGCAGCCCTCCTCGATCGTCACGTCCGGCCAGACGTGATCGATCAACTCCTGCTTTGCGACGACCTCACCCGGGCGCGCAACAAGGTAGATCAGGATGTCGAGGGCCCTGCTGCCAAGCGGCAGCGCCAAGCCGTCGCGCCGAAGCACCCTCTCCCTGCGCGAAAGCTCAAAAGGGCCAAACAGCAGATTTCCACGAAGCTCATCGTCAGCCATGGCTATTGGCACTGGCTTTGGGTTCTTTTTCTGGATGTTCAATGATCCGCGAGAAACCCAAGCGTGCGTTCTTGATAGACATCAGCTTGCTCTCGGCTCCACGCGCGGATCTGAAGGGATCAGCACGCGGCAACCGGCATGCAGACTACATACAACCGAGGATGCCCGGCGCTTCCCTCTCGCGAACAGAGATCGTACACTTTCACCCTTGTTTGCATCCCCCGAATGGGGGGGAGGACTGATGTGGATAGGGGGAGCCCTTGATCCAACCGCGCTCCAGCCATCCGACCCGCGGAACCGGCACCTTGCCCCGCGGAGGACAGCTGCCATTCCTTGCTACCAAGATCCTGCCGGCACGTATCGGCGGGCTGATCGCACGTCCCCGGCTCATCGCTATCTTGTCCGGGCTGCCGGCCAAGCGACTCGGCGTCATCAAGGCGCCGGCGGGGTTCGGCAAGAGCTCACTGGCGGCCACCTGGGCCGAGACGCTCGAGCAAAACGGTGATGCCGTTGCGTGGCTGACAATCGATTTAGACGACGATGAGGCCACTCGGTTTCTATTCTACGTCTCGCAAGCCCTGCACCAGGCCTGCCCGGACGTCGGCGCCGGCGCGATCGGGCTGATCCTCGAGAACAATCTGATCGACCCGGCGGCGGTCCTGTCGAGCCTGATCAACGATCTCGCGGAGATCGAGGATGATGTTTACCTGTTTCTCGAGGACTATCACTGGGTCAGCGCTCCCCGCATCCATCAAACCGTCGCGTATTTTCTGAAGCATGCACCGTCCCACTGTCATGTGGTGCTGACGACGCGCACCGAACCTGCGCTGCCCCTCGCGACCTTGCGCGCCCAGAACCAGCTGATCGAGATCGATGCCGAAGCCCTGCGGTTCGACATGCAGGAGACAAAGGCATTTCTGGACGGCACCAAGCCCGGGGTTCTGGAAATCCCCGACGTCCGACTCTTGCAGCGCAAGACCGAAGGGTGGCCCGCCGCGCTGCGGATCATCTCGTCCATGCCTTCGCAGTCCGGATCCGGTCTGAGGGAATATGTCCACAATCTCTCGGGTTCGCAGCGTCCGATTGCCGCCTACCTGACCGAGATGCTGGACGGGCTTCCGGTCGAACTGGTCGACTTCATGCTGCGAACGGCCGTTCTTGATCGGCTCTCCGGTCCTCTCTGCGAAGCCGTGACCGGCTTGAGCGCGAGCCGCGCGATCCTGGCATCGCTTGCCCAGCGCCAGATGCTGCTCACGCCGCTCGACAATGACGGTGTCTGGTTTCGCTATCACACGCTGCTTGCTGAATATCTGCGACAGCGGCTCGAGGCGGACCGCGGCATTGAAGTTCCTCAACTGCACGGACGCGCGGCCCTTTGGTATGCCTCCCACGAATTGTGGACCGAGGCAGTCCAGCACGCGATTGCGGCCGGCGCTTCTGACCGTGCGATCGGCTGGATCAACCATTGCGCGATGGCCTTGATCAGGCGAGGCGATCTCTTCACCTTGCTGGAATGGCAGCGGCAATTTCCCGACGAGCTCATGCGAGGCCAGTGCGAGGTCCGACTGGCGATCGCCTGGGGATTGGCGCTCGCGCTTCGTTTTGACGAGGCCGTAATGCTCGCAACCGACATCGAAGGCGATATCGCTGCAACGCCTCTGCCGGATGCCAACCTGCTGTGCGAATGCCAGGCGATCCGCTCGGTTGCCATCGCACTGAAGGATGACAGCGAAAGCCCGCTGCCACTGGCGCAGGATTGCGTGAACCGGTCATCCGACCCCTGGACCGCGAACGTCGCCTCCAACGTCGTTCGCTTCAGTCACATAAAGGCGGGCAACCTCCAGCAATTCCATGCGACGCCCTGGATTCCCTATTCGGTCGAGGAGGATCGCAGGAACGTATTTGCCTCGGTGTATCGACACTGCCTGAACGGGCTCGCAGAGGAGCGACAGATACGCCTCGCGGCGGCAGATAAGCACTACCGCGAGGGCTTTCGGATCGCCGAGCAGGATGTCGGGCCGAATTCAGTTGCGGCGGCCTTGCCGGCAAGCCTGATCGCGCGAATCAAATACGAGCAAGGGCTGTTCGATGAGGCGGAGGCCTGGGTCATCGATCGCATCCCGCTGATCAATTCGGGGACGATGCTCGACTGCGTGTGGAGCACTTATTTCGTGACCTCCCGGGTCGCCGCGGCGCGGATGAACTTCGAGCGGGCCCGCACCCTCTTGGAGCGAGCAGAAAATCTCGGCGTCGCGCGGGATTGGGGAAGGCTCTCGGCCGGCGTGATCGCGGAGCAGGCGCGGCTCTATTTGAACGATGGCCGGCTGGATGAAGCCGCCGCATGCGTCGATCGCCTCGAACGCCTGGCACGGAAATACCCCGCACCAAGGCCAAGCGCCTGGTCGGAGATTGGATGGTACCACAGACTGACCCGCGCTCATCTGCTGGGCCAGCAAGCGCGTCCCGATGAGGCGAATTCAATCCTGCAACAATTGCAGCACGAAGCCGAAGCCATGGAGCACCGTCAGTTCCTGATCTCCATTGCGATCCGCCAGTCGGCAGTTCAGCTCTGTGCGGGCAAGGCCGCGGAGGCTGTGAGCCGCTTCCGCCGCGTGCTCGCCGCGTGTTCAGCAGCAGGCCTTTATCAGACCCTCTTGGACGAGGGTCCGGTCGTTTCCGAGCTTCTCCGGGCAACCCGCGAGGGAGGTCACGTCAAAACGGATCTGGTCCCCTACGTCGATCGTCTCTCGGCGGGCCTGCAGCGCGCACGGCAAGATCGTTCGGCGCCGAGCTCAAGCGCACGGATTCTCAGCGCATTAAGTCGTCGCGAGACCGACATTCTCACGCTGATCGCGGATGGATTGTCCAACAAGGAAATCGCCCGAAGCCTTGATATCGGTCCCGAGACCGTGAAGTCGCACCTCAAGAGCGTTTTCACCAAGCTCGGCGTCGAGAAGCGCGCGCAGGCCGTATCACGCGCGCAGACCCTGGGGATCGTCACCACGCAGTGAAGCTTCGTCCCTTCATCCGGCTTGCCGCGCACGAACGCGCGTCTGCTCGAGGATGCGTCTCGCCAATACGAGATCCGGCGTTTCGAAGCCTTCGGTAAACCGGCCGTAAATGGCTCCAATGAGATCATGGGCTCCTCGGATTTGACCCCGATCAATCCATAGCCGCGCAAGCTCCAAGCCTGCCCGCAGTTCGAACGATAGCGCCGATTGCTGCGCAGCCAGGGTCATCGCCTCCTCGAAACACTCCACAGCCAGATCACGCTGCCGGGCATCTCCGCACACAAGGGCCAAGCCTTTCGCCAGGAACAGCGCAGGAAGGTGAAGAGGCCTCTTCGATCCAAGCTGCGTTTCGATCGAACCATCGACGAGAGCCAGCGCTTCCGCGCGCTTGTTTTGTTTTGTCAGACCAACGGCCAATTCGGAGACAAAATCCGTTACAAGCATTTCGTATCGCAGGATCCGCAGCTTTTCCAAGCTGTCCTGCAGATGACACATGCCATTCTCCGTCCGACCGATGCGGATCAAAAAGCGTCCCCTAAGTCCCACGGCGACGGCGCGAAATGGCTCCAACGAATACCTCTCGGCGGTGAGTTCGAGCTGAGCCAGGTTCCGTTCGACCTGGCCCAAATCGTCGATCCAGAAATAGAGAGGCATCGTCAGAATGAGCGCTCGACACAGGGCAATCGGATGGTCCGATCTCTCCGCTTCCTCGATGGTTCTTTTGGCATGAGTGACGGCCCTGTCGAGATTGCCGGCAAACCAGTGCGATCGGGTCAGGTTGAACAGCGACGTCGTCCGAAGATCAAACAGATATTGGGATGCGTTGAACCGTCGGGAAGCCGGCGCCCCGCGCAGGGCCCGTTCGAGGTAATTTGGCGCGCGAACGTGGTCGGCAAGCATGTAGTACGCAGTTCCCAGCATCGAATCCACAAGCGCGGTATCCTCCGGATTTCCGGTCTTGCTCGCGACGGCCTCTGCGCGTCGCGCAACCTCAAGACTGCCCGCCGCGTCGATCCTACGATGAAGATACATCGACAGCCCACTGAGAAGGCGGAGTTGCTGGTAGGCATCCTCGCGCTGCTCCGCGAGGGTCAACGCCGTATTGAAGGCATCCCGGACGCGCTCACTGTTGCCGGCGGTGAACATCAGCGACAAGGCGAGCGAAGCGTGGATTTCCATCTGGTCCCGCGGATCGTCGTCCGCGGCAATCCGATCGATCGCCTTCTCCATCCAATCCCGGCACTCCATGAAAAGCGACTTGGCCAGAAGCAATTGCGAGGCGGCCGCCGCCATCCGTGTGGCCGCGCGATCGTTTCCATCGGAACCAAAACTCCATTCGAGCGCGGCGCGGATATCTCCTAGATTGTGCTGTGCCGCGTCTGCCAGAGATTGTCGGGGCTCCAGATCGAAGAGATTCCCGCGGTTGTCTTGCAACGATCGGCTCAAATGACTTGCGTGGCGCGCCGCTATGGAATGATGTTCACCGCTCTCAGCCAATTTCTCCCAGGCATAGGAGCGCGTGGTGTCGAGCAGTCGGTAAAGCATCCGCCGGTAGCTGGGCCACGCCACGATGAGCGATTTGTTGACCAGGCTCTCGACCGCGCCCTCGATCTCGGACCGATCAATTCCTCCCTGCTCCGCAACCGCACATGCCGCTTCCAATGAGAAGTGCCCTATGAAGATTCCGACACGTCGCAGCACGACACGTTCGACCTCGGACAAATGATCGTGGCTCCAGTCCAGAGTTGCCTTGAGCGTCTGATGCCGCGGATTCGCTGTACGGCGGCCAAACTTCAGAAGATCCAGGCTCGAACCCAACCTCGCCACGGTATTTGTGACACCGAAGACAGCGGCTCTTCCGGCGGCGAGCTCGATGGCAAGCGCAATGCCGTCGAGCTTGCGGCAAATCTCGGCGACCAGGGGAGCTTCGTCGTCGCTGAGCGAAAAGTTGCCACGGCGAGCACTGACGCGCTCCGCGAACAACCGTACTGCCGGATAGGCAAGCACCTCTGACGCGGTCGGCCGTGGCTCTTCTGGCGGGCAGTCCAGTGGACAAAGACGCAATATGCGTTCGCCGGGAACGCGCAAGAGTTCCCTGCTGGTCGCAAGGATGTGGATTTCGGGGGCATTCCGAACGATATTGTCGGCGATCTCCGCGGCGCTCTCGATGACATGCTCGCAACTATCGAGAATGACAAGCGCCCTGCGCGCGCGCAGAAAATTGAGCAACGCCGCCCTTGGATCGACCAATAGCGGGGAGAGCCCGACCGCGGACGCGACAGCGCCAATGACCTGCTCATTGTCGCTTACCGTTGAAAGATCGACAAAGAATACCGCCCCGGAGAAGTCGGCCAGCGCACCGTGCCCGACCGACAGGGCAACAGTGGTCTTGCCTATGCCCCCCGCCCCCAGAATCGTGATTAGGCGCTGTTCCGTGCGGAGCCAGCGCTGGATCTCAATGACTACGTCGCCGCGGCCAATCATGCGGCCCAGCGCGGGCGGCAAATTGGACAATCCCGAAGATGCACTGCTTCGGTCGCGCTCCGCCGGAAGTCGCGTGACCGGCGCAATGAAACTGTAGCCGCGGCCCTGGATATTCGCGATGTACTTGTTGCCGAACTGGCCGTCGCCCAGTGCTTTGCGCAGCGCCGAAAGATGGACGCGAAGACTACCTTCCTCGACCGTTACGTCAGGCCACGCCTTCGCGATCAGTTCGGACTTCGGGACGACTCCACCCGCATTTTCGAGCAGAGCGATCAAGACATCGTAGGCCCTGCCGCCCAGAGGAATGACCTGGTTCGCTTTGCTGAGAGAGCGCTCGGCGACACTCAGCTCGAATGGGCCAAACCGAATCCGGACTGCACTCGGTGAACCAACTTTTTGGATCGGCATAGATTTTTCCGCCAAGACCGACGATTTGGCAGCACCATTCGCCATCAGTCTCGTGCAAGCGCACCCCCAGCCCCCAAGTGGTATCCGAAACCACCTTCTACAACAAGCCTGTCACTGCATCGAGTTGGCGGCGCCATCGTGCATATGCGAAACGGCCAATACCTGCTTAGCGAGCCGCAGATCGCGGCTTTCAAGATCGTCCCGAAACTTCGCGTGAGTGGCTCGCAAAATGTGCCGCGCCGCTTCCTTTTGTCCGGTTGACCGTTCGGCAATGGCGAGGCTGGTCGCGGCCCTAAGCGACCAGGACAGGCTTGCTTGCTTGTTTGCAAGCTCGAACGCTCGCTGAAAGTATTGCCTACCAGCCGCCAATCCCTCGCCGCTACTCAGCGCCAATTCGCCCCTGATGCGGCAGAGCTCCGGGCCATACCATCGGCTTTCGCCGAGATCGATCTTCGCCCGCTCGAAGATTTCAAGCCCTTCGCTCGGCCGGCCCGCGAGGGCTATGCACATCGCAAACTCCGCCTGCAAGAACCAATCGAAAATTCCATAGCGGGCCGCGGACAGCTTCTCGAGACCTGCGTAGAGCATTGCCGAGGCCGCACTGATTTGCTCTCCTCGTCTGATTTCGTAGATGGCCTGCAAACCGAGACCAAAGCCCTGGTAGTTATGCAGAGCGAATTTCCCGGCATGGGTGACGAGTTCGTCTACCAGTGCCTCGGCTTCGCCGTCATCCGGATTGGTCAAATAAGCGATGAGGCCCGCAAAGGTCAGTGCCCCGCAAAGGTTCACTGTCCGATTGGACTGGCGCGCCTCTGCCACGGCCATCTGGTTGAGCCTGCGGGCTTGATCCGGAGAGCCTCGCAACCACGCCAATGTCGCAAGACCGGCGAGGTTGTCGACCTTGCGATCATAGCCAAACCGCTTGATCAGCAGTTGTCTTGCAGACTCATCATCACGATGGAGCGACAATTCCAGCAGGCTTTGAGCCTCCGCAATTCGGCCGGCATGGTAGTAAACTATACCACGCATATAGTTGGACGTTGCGATGGCGCCGATCCGACCCGTTCCTTCCGAAACCTCGCCGCTGCGATCCGCGAGCCTGATCGCTTCTGCATAATTCGGAACTCGCAACTCGTGAGCCCACAGCACGAGCAGGGCGTCCATCTGATAGTCGATATCGTTCAGGCCGTCTGCGAGAAGCAACGCCTTGGCCCAGGTCGCATATGATTTTTCCGTCATTCCACCGGTGAACATCACGCAGCTGGCGAGGGCCGACTGAAGAACCATCTCCTGTCGTGTACCCGAATTCCTGTCGTCGAGACGACTTATAGCCTTCTTCATCCATTCCACGCATTCGGTGAGCAGCGCCATGCCCATCCAGGCGCTTGCCGATGCCGCGGCGAGCTCGACGCCGATTTTCGCATCGCCGTTGGTTGAAAACGTCCAATTCAGAGCGGCCCTGAGATTATCGATCTCGATCCCGAGAGCCTTGCGCCAGCCCGATGTGTCCGCCGCCGCGCCCTGCCTGAACAGGTCGGTGAAATAGAGGGCGTGACGGCGACGAAAAAGGTCCGACTCGTCACTCTTCGCCAATCGCTGCAAGGCAAAGGCGCGGGTGGGGTCAAGCAAACGCAGCCGGCCCTCCTGTCCCTGAACGGCAATCATCGACTTCGAACGAAGCTCCCAGACGCAATCCGATACACTTGCTTCATCCACCTTCTCATCGGCGACAACAGCAACCGCCGCTTCGAACGTGAACCCACCGCCAAATACGCTGAGGCGATTCAATATGCGCTTCTCTGCCTCGCTGAGCAGATCGTAGCTCCACTCCAGTGTAGCGTTCAACGTCTGGTGCCTCGACGGGGCGGTTCTGCGCCCCACCCATGACAGGTTCAGTCGCTCGTCGAGCAGGCTTGCGGTCTTGCCAAGGCCGAATATGTCGACCCTGCAGGCTGCGAGTTCGACTGCCAGGGGGATACCATCAAGCCGCCGGCAGATTCTCGCGGCAATCGGCGCGTCCGCGTCCGTCAGCACGAAGTCGCTTCGAACGGCCCGTATGCGATCAACCAATAGTTGAACAGAGGGGTATTGCAGCGAATCCCGCGCCGACAAGTCACCATCTTCTGGCGGGCATTCAAGCCCACCGAGTTCGTAGACATGCTCACCCTCGACGCGCATCGCCTCCCGGCTCGTCGCGAGCAAATGCAATGTCGGAACACGGCGAATAAGTTCTTCGGCGACGGCCGAGGCGCCACTGATCAGATGCTCGCAGCTGTCGAGAACGATGAGCGTTGGCCGGTCCTGCAAACGATCGATCAAGGCAGGCACGACGTTGCTCGTTTGCACCGACATGCCGAGTGACGTTGCGATGGCCGGTGCGACGAGCGAATCGTTGCCGAGCGTACTCAGATCGATGAAAATAACGTGGCTGTCGAAAGTTGCGCACATTTCGTGGGCAACCGCGACCGCAACCGTGGTCTTGCCGACACCGCCAGGTCCGACGATCGTGACAAATTTCTGCTCGGCCAGCTTCGCTTGGATCTCGGCCACGGCGTGTACTCGTCCGACCATCCGCATCAGGCGCGCGGGCACTCGGTGCCTAGGAGGCGGCTGGGGATTCTCTGACACTTGTGAGGCACATGAGGTGACTGGTACAACGAAGCTGTACCCCCGCCCGGGTATGTTCGCGATGTATCGCCTACCAGGGTCGCTCTGATCGAGCGCCTTCCGCAGCGCCGAAATATGGACACGCAGGCTGACTTGCTCGGCTCCCTTCTCAGGCCAAACGCGTTCGATCAGAGTTCTTCTGCCGACGACCTTGTTTGCCTGCTCCACCAAAGCGATGAGAAGATCCATTGCACGCGCGCCGAGCGGCACGACTTTTGCGTTCTTCGTCAGGAGCCTGTTTGCGATCGATAGTTCGAAGGGGCCGAAGCTGAGTACTGTCCCCTGCTGACCGCTCATGAGATATCCTCATCCATGTCGGCTCTCGGAG
>Ga0102591_1003201_pt1 | contig 15236 bp, 8 predicted proteins | sample AraplaCol_mCL_r2_2_FD_76860 | JGI IMG/M metagenome (GOLD analysis project Ga0102591, IMG submission 76860) | Arabidopsis root microbial communities from North Carolina, USA - plate scrape MF_Col_mCL_r2 (SPADES assembly) (version 2) | ecosystem: Host-associated > Plants > Roots > Endosphere... | reverse complement strand
TCGTCCTGCATTCCGCTACGAAGTACCTCAACGGCCACTCGGACATCGTCGGCGGCATCGTCGTCGCCGCAAACGACGAGCTGGCTCAGCAGATGGCTTTCCTGCAGAACTCGATCGGCGCGGTCGCGGGGCCGTTCGATGCCTTCCTCGCCATGCGCGGCCTGAAGACGCTGCACCTGCGCATGAAAGCCCACTGCGAGGGAGCGATGGAACTCGCCAGCTGGCTCGAGAAGCATCCGGCCGTCGAAAAGGTGATCTACCCGGGCCTGAAGTCGCACTCGCAGCATGCGCTGGCGCGCAAGCAGATGGATGGTTTCGGCGGCATCATCTCCGTCGAGGTCAAGGGCGGCCTGCGCAAGGCGCGCCGCGTACTCGAGCGCTGCGAACTGTTCGCGCTCGCCGAGTCGCTCGGTGGCGTCGAGAGCCTGATCGAGCACCCTGCGATCATGACGCACGCGTCGATCCCGGCTGCAAATCGCAAGCGACTTGGTATTTCCGAAGGTCTCATACGTCTATCGGTAGGTGTCGAAGACATTGCGGACCTAAAAGCCGAGCTTTCAGCGGCTCTCGGCTGAACAAGCGGGCCGCTTGCGCCCCCGGAGAACATATCTTGACCTCAAACGTCGAAGCCAAGGCCCTTTCCGATGGGCCTTTCAGCGCGTTTTCGCGGCATCGGTCGCTCACGACTGAGCTGGCGCGCCGTGAAGTGCTCGGACGCTACCGTGGTGCCAGTTTCGGGCTTCTGTGGTCGTTGATCAGCCCGTTCCTGATGCTCACCGTATACACGGTGGCATTCGGCTACATCCTCAAGAGCCGCTGGCCACATACGTCGGGCAGTACGTCCGAATTCGCGCTCATCCTGTTTCTCGGCCTTATCGTGCATGGATTCTTCGCCGAATGCCTCACCCGGGCGCCCACGTTGATCGTGGGGAACACGAATCTCGTCAAGCGGATCATTTTCCCGCTCGAGATCCTGCCATGGCCCATGGTTCTCTCGGCGCTCTTCCATGTGTTCGCGAATTGCATCGTGTTCGCGGTGCTCTTCCTTGCTTTCAATCACTACCTGCCCTGGACGATCGTTTTCCTGCCGCTGGTGATCCTTCCCCTCGTCGTGCTTACGGTCGGCGTCGTCTGGTTCCTGGCATCGCTTGGCGTCTACATGCGCGACATCAGCCAGATTACGGGTGTCCTGGCGACAGCCATGCTCTTCCTGTCGTCCGCGATCGTCCCGGTCGAGACGCTACCGGAGCGATACCAAGTCGTGTTCCAGCTGAACCCGCTCACGTACATCATCAATCAGGCTCGCGCGGTCGCCATCTGGGGCAACCTTCCGAATTTCATCGGCCTTGGGATTTACACGGTGGTCGCGCTGATCGTTGCGCAACTCGGCTTCATCTGGTTCAACAAGACGAAACGGGGATTCGCCGATGTCCTCTGAAATCGTTCTCCAGCCCGTGGCGGCGGCTGACCCGGCGCAGGCGGTCATCAACGTCGTCGGCGTTGGCAAGTGTTATCAGATTTACGAGCGCCCGATCCATCGTCTCCTGCAGGGTCTCGCCGGACATCGGAAACGTTACTTCCGCGAGTTCTGGGCGTTGCGCGACGTTAACTTCTCTATCTCGCGTGGTCAGACCCTCGGCATCATAGGACGCAATGGGTCAGGCAAATCGACGCTGCTGCAGATGATTGCGGGCACACTCGCTACTACCGAAGGTTCGATCGAGGTGAAGGGACGCGTCGCCGCGCTTCTCGAACTGGGCAGTGGCTTTAATCCCGAGTTCACCGGGCGCGAAAACGTCTACATGAACGCCTCGATCCTCGGATTAAGCCGCGCGGAAATCGACGCGCGCTACGCCGATATCCTCGCGTTCGCCGATATCGGCGACTTCGTCGAGCAGCCGGTCAAGAATTACTCCAGCGGCATGGTCATGCGCCTCGCTTTCGCGGTCATGGTGCACGTGGATGCCGAGATCCTGATTATCGACGAAGCGCTGGCTGTGGGCGATGCGTTCTTCACACAGAAGTGCATGCGCTACCTGCGCGACTTCAAGGAACGCGGAACGCTGCTATTCGTCAGCCACGACGGCGCGGCCGTCACCGGTCTTTGCGACAAGGCGATCTGGCTCGATCAGGGGCGCGTCAAGGCAAGCGGCGACGCGAAGGACGTCATGAGCGCTTATGTCGAGGAATTCCTCGCGAAGCGACGTGCGGATCCGGCGCGAACCGAATCGGCCGTACGTGCTCACAAGCGACACGATCCGCGTCGTGAGTTGATCGACCGGTCAACGCTGCGAAACGATATTCAGGTGTTCCCGTTCGACCCTGCGTCAGCCGGCGCGGGTACGCTCCACGCGCGGGTCGCCGACGTTGCGATGCTCAATGAGCATGGTGACCCGATCGCCTGGATCGTCGGCGGCGAATGCGTGATTCTCGAGATTGCGGTGGTCAGCGACATTGATCTCGACAGCGTGATCGTCGGCTTTTACATCAAGGATCGTCTGGGTCAGTATCTGTTCGGCGACAACACCTATCTCACATACCAAGACGCGGCTTTCAGCATGAGTGCCGGCGAAACGGTCCGTGCGCGTTTCAGGTTCGACATGCCGCGTTTGCAGCAGGGCGAATATTTCGTCACCGCCGGTATCGCCGATGGGACGCAGGACGAGCATGAACTTCAGAACTGGCTGCATGAGGCACTCATGTTCAAGTCGCAGGCGTCTAACACCCCCGTCGGAATTATCGGGCTGCCCATGCTCGATATCGAACTGATTAAGGATTGACCGACCATGTCGGATTTTCGAATTGAAGACCACCCGATTGTCTTCCTGAAGCCGCGCCTGTCCTATCCCTACGCGTGGGTCGGGCATATACCATTCGCCTACTTGCTTATCGACCTTCTGCGTCCGCGCCAGCTGGTCGAACTCGGTACGGACTCCGGTAATTCTTATCTTGCCTTCTGCCAGGCCGTTCAGACCCTAGGCAGCGATACGCGTTGCACGGCAATCGATTCGTGGCAGGGTGATCCGCATGCGCGTCGCTACGGTGAGGGTGTCTATGAAACGCTGAAGAGCTACCACGACCCACGGTATGCGTCGTTCTCGCGCCTGCACCGTAGCTTCTTCATCGACGCGCTCGGCGAATTTGCCGACGGCAGCATCGATCTGCTGCACATCGATGGCCTTCATACTTATGAAGCGGTCAGTGAAGATTTCAACACCTGGTTGCCCAAGCTGAGCGACCGTGCCGTTGTCATCTTCCACGACAGCCAGGTGCGCGACCGGGGGTTCGGAGTTTCCCGTTTCCTTGACGAGATCCGGGGTCGCTATCGTATCGCCGAGTTCGAGCACAGTAACGGGCTGGGCATCGCGCTGGTGGGCGTGAACGTGCCCGAGGCCTTCGTCGATTTCATCGACGCCTTCGAAGCCCGGCCCGTGGCGATGCGCCGGTTCTTTAAAGAACTCGGAGATTCGCTGGTAGATGACGGTGGCCGTCTCGGTGGGGCGCGTGCCGAACAGGTTGTGCCCGACGTTACCTGTCGCGTTTTCTACCGTCGCGCGGACGAAGAGTACGACCAATCGCGCGTGATCATGGCGGAGTTTGCCGCGCCTAACGGCCCGCTCGCTCTCGAGTTCGCTTTTCCCGCTAGTGTGCGGCCGGATTTCCTGCGGATTGATCCTGCCGACCATCCGGGCGTTTTCGGGATATCCCGCCTCGCGTTCTCCGCTGAGGGTGCCTCCCGAAATGTCGACGATCCGTCCGCCCGCGTCGGTCACGTCAGTGGCGACCTCATTCCTGACGCCGCGCCCAGCGGTCTGCTCCAGCTCGTCTCGTTCAGCGACGATCCGCACGTCGAATTCGCAGTCGCCGACATCGTCGGCGCCCTTCCGGCGGAAGGCGAGTTGCGCTTCATGGCGACCATCGGGTACGAGGTCGTTCTCAACGATCCTTCCCTTTGGTCCGTCGCCAGAGCCCAGGAACGCGCGCTCGACCTGCTGAGGCAGCGCCTCGCGCCGTCGCCGGTGTCAGGCGGCGCCAGCCTCGCCGACATCTCGACTGCCGTCAGCGCCCTTCATGTCGCGGGGATGGTGATGGTTCCAGGGGGTGGTCCTAGTCTTTACATGCGCGGATTGAACGGGGGGTTCAGCGCGGAAGGCAGGATCCGTGGCCGCCTTGTCGGTTTGGACGATGTTGCCGTGGTGCATTTCGACGTCGCGCCGGAAGAAAGCCCCGCGTTCCTCCGAATCGATGTTCCTTCCCTGCCGGGCGCTTACCGCTTGTCGAACCTAACGGTCGATGGCAACACGGTGTCCGACCTGCGGCGTCGCGTCGTCGCCGTTCATGGGCAGGTAATCGGCGAGATCGAGGCCGGGGCTATTTCAGTCGCATGCCTGGACTCTCCGCCGTACGTGGAACTGGACGTCAGCGATCTCGTGGTGCGGCATGCTGTTGGTATTTCCACGGGCCGCGATCTTAGGCCTTCATGGACGGATGAGCAGGAGCCTGACGTGGGCACTGGCTCGCCGCACGCACGCCGCAACCGCGCGCAGCGTCATGACCCCGCCGGGGAGCCGATCTCGGAACTTGAGGAGACGCTGAACCTCAAGCTCGAGCGCGTCGTTCACGGCATGCAGCTACTCCATGAGCAGAATATCGAGCTACGCGCCGACCTCCAGGCGGGACGCGACGAAATTGCGGCACTCACGCGCATCCAGCAGAGTCATGGCATTCTCCGTCGAATCTTGCGACGCCTTCGAAGGGTAACCTGATGAGCCGAATCTCAATGTCGCTGGCCGGATCCCCCGGTGCCCTGGTCGGTTACCAGCCGATCAATCAGTTGACCCGGTGCGAAACTACGGGTCTGTTCAGGGCGACGGGCGAGGATCCTCAGGTGCTCCTGCACCTGCCGGGCGGAACATTGGGGCACGGGTTCTATCGCGTATCGGTCGAGCTATCTCCCGTGGAGGGGGTACTGGGGCGCCCTCTGCTATACGTTCATGACCAGCCAGTGCCCCTGCGTCCGCGCATGCATGGTTCTGAATGGACGGCCGTGGTGCGCGCGTCCGAGAAAGGGCTTCAGCACATCCGACTCGATCCGGCCGATCGCGAAGTCACGTTCCTACTCGGGGACGTCCTCATCGAGCATCTTTCGGAGCAGCAGGCGATACAGGCCCTATCGCTCGAACTGCGGCGCACCCCCTCGATCGGCATCGTCTTCTGCCCGGATGCGCTGGACGACCAGGCTGACGCGCTCTTCGCACGCTACGAGGCGGTCAACGCGCTTTCCATGGGGGTGGGTTCGGAGCAGCCCATGGGCACGTACACCGAATGGGTCGCCCGCTACGAGAGTGTCGATGTCGCGGCGCTGGACGTGGCGCGGCAGGAAGTCCTCGGCTGGTCCCGTCGGCCGCTGATATCTATCCTCATGCCCGTGTACAACACCGACGAACGGTGGCTGAGGGAATGCATAGAGTCGGTTCGGCGCCAGGCTTATCCGGATTGGGAGCTCTGCATCGCGGACGACGCGTCGCCGCGGCCGCACGTGAGGCAGGTGCTCGAAGAGTACGCTGCGGCCGACAGCAGGATCAGGCTCTGCCTGCGCGCGGAGAACGGTCATATTTCCCGCTCATCGAACTCCGCGCTTACCATGGCGCGAGGCGAGTTCGTCGCGCTGCTGGATCACGACGACCTCCTTCCTCCGCACGCGCTTCTCGAGGTCGCGCGGGTCGCGGTCGCCGATCCAGAGGTTGGCGTGATTTACTCCGACGAAGACAAGATCGATGAAACGGGTATCCGCTTCGATCCTTATTTCAAGCCGGCATGGAATCCGGATCTGTTTCGTTCGCAGAATTACCTGAGCCACTTCGGCGTCTACCGAACCTCGTTGCTGCACGAGGTTGGTGGTTTTCGCGAGGGCTATGAGGGAAGTCAGGATTACGATCTCGCCCTGCGTTGCGTCGAGCGGCTACGCGACGAACAGATCGTGCACATTCCACACGTCCTCTACCACTGGCGTGCCATCGCCGGGTCCACCGCGCGCGCGATTGACGAGAAAAGCTACGCGGTCGAAGCAGGGCGACGTGCACTCGCCGAACACCTGCGGCGTACCGGTGTCGAGGCGACCGTGGTTCCATCACCGGGAGGGTATCGTGTGGAACGTAAGCTTGGAGGTGAGCTTCCCCGCGTCGAGCTCATCATCCCCACGCGGGACCGCGTCGATTTGCTGCGCATGTGCGTCGACAGCATTCTCACTAAGACTACCTACCCGGCCTACGCGATCACCATCGTCGACAATGGCTCGGTCGAGGCGGAGACGTTGGCCTATTTCGGATCGCTCGCCGACGATCCACGTATCCGGATCATTCACGACGACCGCCCGTTCAATTTCTCCCGCCTGAACAATCTCGCTGTACGTAATGTCGATGCGGAGATCGTCGGGATGATCAACAACGACATCGAAGTCATCTCGCCTGACTGGCTCCAAGAAATGGTGAGTCATGCCGTGCGTCCTGAAGTCGGCGCGGTTGGAGCAATGCTCTATTATCCGCACGACGCCATCCAGCACGCCGGGGTGATCATTGGCATGCATGGTGTCGCGGGCCATGTCTATAGCGGTGCCGCGCGTGGACACAATGGTCAGATGGGGCGCGCCCGGCTGGTCCAGAATCTCTCCGCCGTGACCGCGGCCTGCATGCTTGTGCGGCGCGACCTGTGGGACGAGGTCGGCGGCCTCGACGAGACGCTCACCGTCGCTTTCAACGACATCGATTTCTGCCTGCGTCTTCGTGAAGCGGGTTATCTCAACGTCTGGACGCCGTTCGCGGAGCTTTATCACCACGAATCGGCATCGCGCGGGTACGAGGACACGCCCGAGAAGAAGGCGCGTTTCGAGCGCGAGATCGCGACGATGTGCGAACGCTGGACCCCGTGGTATGCATCCGACCCCGCGCACAATCCGAATCTCTCCCTATACGCGTTCGCGATGGTTCCCGCGTTCCCTCCGCGCACTGCCATGCCGCGGCTCGGCGGGCGCGCGGTGGCCTTTCCTTCACTGGTATCCTCCTGATCGGGCAGGGCCCGTCAATCCACGCTGGTGCACTCTACCGCATGTCCGACGTCCTCCATCTGCAACTTGTTCCCAATGAATACATTGAATGCGTCGACGACGCGGGCGGCGGTCGCTGGGAGGCGATCGGGGCTCGCGGAGCATTCGATTGTATCGCTGACCGGGCCTTCCCGATGCCTGGCGGCTGGTATCGCTTCTCTGCACGAATGGCGGCCAGAAGCGGCGAACTGATCGGGCCGGCGTTCGCCCCGGAATACGTGTCGGGCGCGCCCGGCGAACGACGGGTACCATTGCCTCCGGCGTCCCGTATCGACGGTTCGCGCATCGTCCGCTTCGGCGCCGATGTGCGGTCGCTACGTTTCGAACCATCGCTGTCGACCTGTGAATTCCTCATGGACGATGTCCGCCTGCGGCGAGTCGGGCGTGTCGGCGCGTTCTTCGACATGTTCCGCAGCCTGTTCGTGCGCAGGCGTGGCAAGCGTGCTCGTGCGGCTCTGGTGCGCGATGCGTTGCAGCGAGTGCTGAGCGGCGGTCTTCGTTCGCTGGGTGGCTGGCTTTACACGGAGTATGCCGCGACGCAGCCCGAGCAGTCGGCCGACACCTATGCCGAATGGGTACGCCTTTTCGATTCGCCCGCGACCGCGTCGCAGGCGTCGACCGACCGGCGTCTCTCCGCGCTGCAGCGACGCCCGCTGATCTCGATCGTCATGCCGGTGTACAATACCGATCGCACGTGGCTGCGCGCGTGCATCGAGAGCGTGAGGGCACAGCAGTACCCGCATTGGGAGTTGTGCATTGCGGATGATGCATCCCCTGCCGCGCACGTCAGGCAGGTGCTCGACGCATACGTGGCCAAGGATCCGCGCATCCGCGTGGCCTATCGCCCGCAGAACGGACATATCTCTGCGGCATCCAACACCGCGCTCGACCTTGTCCGAGGGGAGTTCGTGGCGCTGCTCGATCACGACGACGAGTTGCATCCGTCCGCGCTCCTCGCCATCGCCGAAGCGTCGAACGCCCATCCATCGTGGCGGATGATGTTCACCGACGAGGACAAGATCGACACGCGCGGGTACCGCTACGATCCCTATTTCAAGGCGGATTTCAACTACGACCTCTTTCTCGGCCAGAACTGCGTCTCGCATCTTGGCGTCTATTCGACCGAACTGCTTCGGGAGGTTGGTGGTTTTCAGCTTGGTATGGAAGGGAGCCAGGACTGGGACCTCGCGCTGCGTTGCGTCGAACGGCTGAGCCGCGATGAAATCGGGCACATTCCTGCGGTGCTTTATCACTGGCGGGCGATTCCGGGCTCGACGGCCCTCGCCAGCGATCAGAAGAGTTACGCGCAGGACGCTGGATACAAGGCGGTGTCGTCGCATCTGTCGCGCGTCAGCCAAGGCGCCACGGTCCAGCCCGTGTCCGGCCTGCCTGGAAATTATCGCGTCAAGTACCCGGCCCCTGATCCCCTGCCACGGGTTAGCCTGATCGTGCCCACCCGCGACAGGCTATCGCTGCTGAAGATGTGCGTCGATTCGATAGTGGAGAAGACGCAGTACGACAACTTCGAAATCATCATTGTCGACAACGGTTCCGTCGAGAGCGAGACTCTCGACTATTTCCGGACAGTCGTGGCCGATCCCAGAGTTCGTGTTATCCACTATCCGCACGCCTTCAATTACTCCGCGATAAACAATTTTGCCGCCTCCCACACCGGGGCCGAACTGATCGGCCTCGTTAACAACGATATCGAGGCAATTTCGGGAGAGTGGCTCACGGAGATGGTTTCCCAAGCAGTGCGGCCGGGTGTCGGCTGTGTAGGCGCGTTGCTTTATTACCCGAACGACACGGTCCAGCACGCTGGCGTCATTACCGGGTTTGGAGGTGTCGCGGGCCATGGGCATCACGGTCACCCGCGAGGCGGTCTCGGGTATTTCGGACGTCTCGCACTGGTGCAGGAGTACTCCGCAGTGACAGCCGCATGCCTGCTGGTCCGACGGTCCGTCTACGAAGAGGTCGGGGGGTTGGACGAGGCGCTCATGGTGGCGTTCAATGACGTCGACTTTTGCCTGAGAGTCGGTGCGGCGGGCTACCGCAACGTCTGGACGCCATACGCGGCGCTTTATCATCATGAATCTGCGAGTCGTGGGAATGAAGATACCCCGGAGAAGATCGCTCGTTTCGAAAGCGAGATTCACTTCATGCGGGAGCGCTGGGGAACGTCCCTGGACTTCGATCCAGCATATAACGTCAACCTGTCGCTGAATACGACGCCGTTCGCCCTGGCGTTTCCTCCGCGCCACGCCGCCGCAGCTACCGCGAGGCCATAGCCCCGCAGGGTGCGACCGGTCGATCTGGCGCAGAGCGCTCTATCTCGATGCGGACGTCGCGCCGGCCGGTGTCTGCACGCCCGCCGGAGCTTCGACTCTCACGATGCCCGGAACGATTGCCTCGACGGCCCGCCGTACTCCGTGCTGCAAGGCGTTCGCGGCCGCGGTCAGCGGTGCGGCCTTTCTGCGGTCTGGCGGCACGCCATTCAATACGGGCGGCAGCATCGCTCCGATCGTGGGATCGTCCAATAGTGTGCGGAGCCGGGTCGGATCGGGATACGGGATCTCCATCAGTGGCTTCTGCAACCAGCCTGCATCGCGTGTCGCCATGTACTCGGCCACGTTCGTGGTTTCGATGCCGCTGTAATGGGCGCGGGAGGCTATCCTCGCGACGTCTTCATGTAAGCGCGCCACGAGCCCATAGCCGGTGACGACTAAGAAGGCGGCTGCTGTTGCGAACGCCGTACGGCGGGTGAAAGGCCCGGGTTCTACTGAGTCCAGTAAGGAGAAAGCAAACCACGCGTTGGCGATCAGCGCGATGGCGGGGATGTCGCTGTAGCGGGAAGGAAGAAAACCGAGCTCGTGTCCGCGGGAATGGGCGATAGCAAGCGCCTGCACGAAGCCCCAACCCGCAATGCCCAGCGCGAACAACGCTGCGGGCGTTGCGCCCCGTCCCCTCAGGAAGCGCCATGTCCACAACGCCGGCGGCAGCCAGATCGCGATGACTGCGACCAACTTGAAGTGAAAGCGGAAATGCATGCCTGGCAAGGCTTCGATCGGCCACATGAGCGCGGTAATGAGTGCCCGTATGTTTTCTTGCAGCCCAGCTGCTCGCAGCACCTCGTGCCCGGGTACGTTCGGGGTAATGACGAGCGCTGTGGCGATCGCCGCTGCCATGAGCACCGCGGTGACGAGATCCATGCGTGACAGCGAGCGACGCTGCCACGTGCGTGTCCCTACGATGATCAGGACGCCCACAGGACCAACGACGCCTCCAGCAGTCGTCACGAGACCGAGGAACGCGGCGACGGCTGTAGCGAACACATAGCGCCAGTGGTCGGGCCGGAACGCTGCGAGCGCCATGGCGACGATAGCGAGCAGGGCCATGAAATAGAACTGGTTCTGAAATCCCACGAGGAAGTTCTCCCAGCTATAAGGGAGAACTCCGACGATTGCAGCGACCAAGAATGTGCCTCGTTGAGCCCTTGGCGAAGCTCCCCACGCGAGAAACCAGAACAGGATCGCAAGGTACGCGGCGGCAAGCGGTACATTGAGGTAAGCCGATACAAGATTGTTCCATTGCTCGCCGTTGGTTTCGAATACGAGCAGAGAGGCAAGTCTCGTTACCGCGATGCGGTGTTCGTTATGGGGTGACAGCAGGTCCGTGAGCGACCAAGTGCCATCCTGCCACGGCTTGAGCAGATTCGCCGCTTCCGCATCCCATTGGTCCCAGAAGGGCGTCTGGACTCCGAACAGGGAGATGTACACGACCCTCGCGCAGACGACTAGCACGAAGAGGGCGACGGCCCGGCGCACGACCCCGTGGGACGCGGCGGTGCGCAAGGCGGAGAAATTGGTGGGTACGATCAATGTGTGATTCGGACTCTGAGCGGGTTGGAGCAGATGAGCTGCTCTTGGGCATGCGCCTGGATGACGCTTACGCGGTACGTGCCCATAAGGTTACTTGTGTCGATGTACGTCTGAAAGCCGACGTCGCCCATACGAAGCTGGTGCAATGCCACGTTGACGTCGAGGCGTACCGTCTTTACGGCAGGCTGATAGAGAGCGTGCCCCCCGTCGTCTGCGAGTGAGATCGTGACGCCCTCGTTTTCTGTGCCGTCCAGCGGCGAGACGATGGCCCATCCGTCTAGTCGCAGCTGCCCCGCCCGTACGGCGACCTCGTCCGCCGGAGCAGGCTTGCCGTTAATCATATCCAGTGAGCAGGCCCCGCCGGATTTCATGAGGCCGTCGGGTGGCGCCTTTGCCGAGGTATGCGCGACGCCGTTAGTGCGGCCGTCTTTGTGCGGAACGATGCGCTTGATCCTGTCCCGCAGCCACTGGGCGGAAGCGGAAAGTCGAGCGGGACGTTCGGTCTGATGGACCGACGGCGGAAGCATGTCCGCTATCACCTTCTCGTCGAGCAATTCTTTCAGGCGCCCGGCCGTGGGGTATGGGATCTCGAGCGGGGGCTGGTCGAGCCAGGCGGGATCGCCCGATGCGAGGTACCCCGCGACGGTTTCGATCTGCCTGTTCGAGTACCACGCGCGCTGGTCCAAGAGCCGCATGTCCCACGGGGTGCGCCACGCGAACCCACAGATGGCGAGGCCAGCGAAGATAACGATGAAGACCGCCCGGATGCCGCGGCTTGCCAGCGACGCCAGCGGCAGGTCCACGGCCAGCCATGCGTTGATGGCCAGCCCGAGCGCCGGGATGTCCATGTAGCGCGAGGCAAGGTGCAGCGTGTCGTGACCGCGCGAGTGTGCAAGTGCGGCCAGTTGGACGAATACCAGCGCGCTCATTCCGAGCGCAAACCAGGCCGATGACGTCATCGGAGCGCGCCTACCAATCCTGATCAGGGTCAAGGCGCTGGGAAGCCAAAGCGCAAGTGCGACGAGTGCGCGGAACCCCATCGGAATTGGCGCCTGCAGGGATTCGAAGGGCCAGCTCAGACCCGTCAGTAACGCATCGAGATGGCCTGTGAGACCCGTCGGCTGTAACGTCTCAATGCCTGGAATGTGCGGAACGAGGTACACCCCGAGGCCCGCGACGCAGGCCATCGCCACCGACGTCACCGCATCGTCGCGAGTGATGTGTCTCCGATGCCAGGCGCGGCATAGGATCACAAACGCCGCCGCGCAGGCACCCAACATGCCTGAAGCGCCCGCGACGAGGGCGCTTAGCGCCACGACTACAACCATGATCGAGGTGGCCCGCGAGGGAACACGGAATGCGATCAGGGCGATCAGGGCCGTCGAAATCAAAACCAGGAAATAGAACGTGCTTTGAAATCCGCTGAGCATGTTCTCCCAGGCATAGGGAAGCACGCCGATGATGGCAAGCGCGACGAACCCAACGCGATCCGCGGCAGGCGCCGACTGCTTCCGCAGGCAGATGTACACGAAGGTGAGCGAGGCGGCTGCGAGTATCGCATTCGCGTCGGCTTCGACGAGATTGTCCCACCGCCCGCCGTTGGCCTCAAACAGGAGCAGCGTAAGGAGGCGCGTATATGCCACGCGATGTTCGTTGTGCAGCACGAGCAGCTGGCTTATGTGCCATGTGCCTTCTTGCCATGGCCTCAGCAGCAACGCTGCCTCGCCGTCCCACTGATCCCAGGAAGGTAGATCGCTTCCGTAGAGTGCGACGTACGTGAACCGTGCCGCGACAATCAGAAGGAACAAGATGGCCGGCAGCAGCCAGTGGCCGCCAATGGCACCCCAGGGTGTCCAAAGGCGGATCGTTTCACGATGTGCTAGCACGCTGTCACCGGATGGTCAGGGTGGTGGCCGGCGTGCAGGCGATCTGCTTTCCGTCGTGTGTCTGGAGGATCCGCACGTTGTAATCGCCGTGCATGCCGCTGGTGTCAATGCGGGCGAAGAAACCCGAGTCGGTCATTTCAGGATGAGCGAAGTTGGCTCCGACGTCCGGCCGCGCCTGCATGCGCGTCGCGACGATGATCGCCTTCTCACCCTGCTCGAGGGCGAGCTGCAGCGAATCGTGGCTCTTGCCTTCCGGTCCCGACAGGACGGCCCAGCCACGGATCTCGAACACGGAACCGGCGGGGATCACCTGCACGGGATGGCTCACTTCTGAATTGATCGTATCCACGCGGCAGATCCCGCCCTCGTCGAGACCGGTGGACCGATCACCTGTCTGTGTATTGTCGAACAGGAATGCCTCGGCCTGAGGAACCGCGCCGACGTTAAGATCGCTCAAAGTCAGCTGAAATGCCTTCTGCCAGAGCCAGCGAGTACCGCGCTCCCCGTAGATACCTACCGACACCGGGTATTTGGAACCAAGCATCGCTTCGCGACGGCTCGACTGCAGGGCCGCGAAGTCAGTTCCGGAGGTGATCGTGGGCGTCAGCAGAAACCCGCCGGCTGCCATTCCGGGAACGAATGCGTAGCTTTTCTTGCTGCCGTCAGCGTATCTCACCAGTAGGTGTAGTTGAGGCAACTTGAACGCCGCCGACACGATGCGGCCTGCGAACGTCGGTGCGAGCTGCACTGTCGCCCACTGGGGACCATGCCGTCCGCGTAGATCGACATCTTCGCCGAGGGGGTGTCGACTCGTCTCCGTCGCACCAAAGGTCACGGCGTCAGCTACGGCGCGACGATCCAGATGGATCTGTTCTCGCGAAGATCCCGAGGGAACGTAGTTCGCCAGGAGTACCGGCCAGCTGGCGCCATCTTCCAGTGCCGGGTAACGACCGTCGATGGGTTGAATGCCGAAGTAAACGCGATCCGGGCCGTGCATGCGCAAGTGGTCGGCGTTCGCCAAAGCGAGCGATGGCGTATAAGCCGCATAGCTGATGACCGTCGGACGCGGACTCCAAGCCGTTCCACTTGCGATTAAAGCTGCGGCGTTCTGGGGGTAGATATCGGCGGTGCCGGCGAATTTGGGGAACGGGTACGCAGCCCGCATCTTGTCGCCTTCCTGTCGGAATCGTTCGCGCAGGTAGCCGGGATGCAACATCCTGTCCTTCAATCCGACCACCGACGTCTCGAGTCCCTCGATCAGTCGGGTCTGGACAGTAGCGGTGTCGAAGGGCTGGTAGTTCATCGCCAGCACTACGCAGCCTATCGCGCCGGTGGCTGCGCCCGAGAACGCCTTGCCGCTGAGAATCGGCTTTTCGAGGAACGCGACGAAGCCGGCGATCGCGATCGCACATGCGGCGATGGTCGCGTGCGCATCGTGTCGCACGAAGCTTGCCTTGAACGCGAGAAACAGGAGGAGTGTCAACGCGAGCAAAATTTTCCATCGCCGCGTGACGCTACCTTCGCTCAGCGTCCATAGCAGGATGGGAACAAGCGCGAGGAAAACCAGGATCTCCCAGACATGTCCGCTTGCTGCCATCGCTACGCTGTACCCCGATACGATAGGAACCTGGCTGAAGAAATATAGCAGCAGGGCGGAAAGCGGCTGCCCCACCAGGATCCAGGTGGCCACAAGGGTCACCACGCAGACGGCGATCAGGCCCATCGCCCAAGCGCGGGAACGGTGCCAGAGAGAGATGAATGTCAGAAGGGCGCCGATCGCCACACCGATCGTCATGCTTCCCTTCACCAAGGTGAGCAGGGCGCAGGCGATACCGAGTAGATAGGTAACGGCGAGGCGACGCGTCGCTGCGGAAGCCGGGATGCTCTCGGCCGACATGACCCACAGAAGCGGAAGAGCTACGACCATGAACGCTTCGAACGAAAACTGGGCCAGGAGGACCGGAAGCATGAGAAGCCACGGGCGCCTCCGTGACGGTGTGATTGCGCACAAGCCAAGGAAGAGCGCGGTACCGATGACGAGAAGACCACCGACCATGAAAGCGTCCGTGGCTGGGTGGTAGCCGCGCGTGTAAATGGCACTCAGCGGCCCGGCCGTGAAGATGATATCCCGTCCGAAGACGAGTCCTTCGGCGGTAGCCGCGTTCATCGCATACGGCCAGTCCTCACCCACGAATCCGACCATGAACGGCGCGAACGGCACCACAAGGAGGAGCGTGCCTGTGAAGGCGAGAATCACGGCGGCGTGGTGAGTCCAGCGCGCAAGATCGACGGGGGGGAACTTCATCTGGGGGCCATCCTGCGGCGTTTTCGTTATCGCTGAATCCGGCGTTCTCGCGCGTCGGCTTCGTG
>Ga0102591_1003199_pt1 | contig 15244 bp, 12 predicted proteins | sample AraplaCol_mCL_r2_2_FD_76860 | JGI IMG/M metagenome (GOLD analysis project Ga0102591, IMG submission 76860) | Arabidopsis root microbial communities from North Carolina, USA - plate scrape MF_Col_mCL_r2 (SPADES assembly) (version 2) | ecosystem: Host-associated > Plants > Roots > Endosphere... | reverse complement strand
TTTCGCTCGCCGCGCAGGCGGCGCTGTTGCGGGTGATGCAGAGCGGCCACCTGCAACGCGTCGGCTCCGATCGCGACCATCGCGTCGACGTGCGCATCATCGCCGCGAGCAACCGCGACCTCGCCGACGAAGTGCGCGCCGGCCGCTGCCGCGCCGACTTCTACCACCGTATCAGCGTGTACCCCATCGAAGTGCCCGCCCTGCGCGATCGCGGCAATGACGTGCTGATCGTCGCCGGCACGTTCCTCGAAGAGAATCGCGCGCGCCTCGGGCTGTCCGGGCTGCGTCTGGCACCGGAAAGCCAGGCCGCGCTGCTCGCGTGGCGGTGGCCCGGCAACGTGCGCGAACTCGAGCACACGATCGGTCGCGCGGCACTGAAAGCCCTCGCGCGCAGCGGCCGGGGATCGCGTGCGCTCACCATCGAGGCGGCCGACCTCGACCTCGCCGCGGTCGCGCAGCCACAGCCCGCGACCGTCGCGCCGATGCCCGATGCGCCGGGACTGCGCCTGCGTGCCTCGGTCGACGCATACGAGCGCCGACTGATCGACGACGCGCTTCGTCGCCACCGGCAGAGCTGGGCCGCGGCGGCACGCGAGCTCGGCGTCGACCGCGCCAACCTGCGTCGCTCGGCGCTGCGACTCGGACTCATCGACGGCCCTTCGCGCGGCTGACGTCCCGCATTGGTGCGCGTGCAGCATCAATACGGGGGTGTAAAGCCCTCGATTGGAGCGTGCCGGGCACGACCGTGCGGCATGCGGGAATCGGACTAGCAGCGCGCCCTCGCCATCGTTTAGATTGCCGTGCGGGCAGCACACACAACGCTTTGGGGGAAACATGCGAAAGGTCCTATCCACGAACGCGATGCGTCGCGTGGCACTCGTCGCCGCCGTCGCGACCGGCGCCGCGGTCTGCGCGCCGATCCACGCTCAGGCCACGGCCGGCACCATCGGCGGCCATGGTCCGGCCGGCGCGAAGGTCACGGCCGAGAGTTCCACCGGCGCGCATCGCGACGCCACGATCGACAAGAAGGGTCGTTATCGCCTCTCGGGCCTGACGATGGGCACGTACTCCGTCACGCTCGAGAAAGACGGCAAGGTCGTCGACACGCGGAAGAACATCCCGCTGCAGGTCGGCGGCAACCGCCAGGTCGACTTCGCCTGCGAAAACGACCAGTGCGAGGCGGGCGGCTGATCGCTCACGCCGCATCGATGCCCTCGGCGGCAGGATGAAATCCATCGTGTGGATGAAGGCCAGCCCATGGGCGGTAAGACGTTCGATGTCGATGTAGTCATCGTCGGTGGCGGTGCCGCTGGCGTGGGCGCCGCACGGAGCCTCTCGGGGGAGGGGCTTTCCGTGTGGTTGCTGGAAGCATCGCAACGCATCGGCGGCCGCGGATGGACGCAGTCCGTCGACGGTTTGCCGCTCGACATGGGTTGCGGTTGGTTGCACACGGCAGACCGCAACGCATGGCGCCAGATCGCCGAAGACCTGGGCTGGGACATCGATCGCCGGCCCGCGGCCTGGGACAAGCATCAGCCGCACCCATCGTTCTCCGAAGCCGAGCAGGCCGAGGCGCATGCCGCGTTCGCCGCGTGGCACGACGCGCTCATGGGTGCGCCGCCTGCATCGGATCGCGCCTCGGACGCCTTGCCGGAGGGTGGCCGCTGGAACGGTTACCTGCAGGCGATGAGCGGTTACATCAGCGGCGCGCCCCTCGAACGCATCTCTGCCGCCGACTACATCGCTTACGAGCGGGCGGCGAGTCAGAACAACTGGCGGCTGCGGCGTGGCTACGGGACGCTGATCGCCGCGAACCTGCCCGTCGATACCGTCTGCCGGCTGGCGACACCCGTCGAGCGCATCGACACGAACGGTACCGGCGTAACGATCGCCACGCCGTCCGGCGACCTTCGTTGTCGCGCGGCGATCGTCACCGTCTCGACCAATGTGCTCGCGAGCGACGCCATTCGCATTCCCGCCGCGCTCGACGACCACCGGCATGCGGCATCCCGGCTGCCACTCGGGTGCGACGAGAAACTCTTTTTCCGCATCGACGGCGACGTGGACCTGCCCGCGGAGCGCGCGCTGATCGCGGATCCGCACGATGCCGACAGCCCGGTGTTCTATCTGCGGCCCCTGGATCGCCCCGTCATCGAAACCTTTCTCGGTGGACGCAGTGCGTGGCGCGTCTCCGCCGAGGGCGTGGCCGTCGCGTTCGACGGATTGCTCGACGAACTGCAACGGCTCCTCGGCAGCGACGTCCGCCGACACCTGCGCCCGCTCGCCGCGTCGTCATGGAGTGCGAACACGTATGTACGTGGCTCGTACAGCCACGCGTTGCCGACGTTCGCGGCGCAACGTGGTGTGCTGGCCGCGCCGTTCGAAGAAAAGCTCTTCTTCGCCGGCGAGGCGACGCACGTCGATGCCTTCTCGACCGCGCACGGTGCGCTCGAAAGCGGGACGCGTGCCGCCGCCGAACTGCTGGCGACGTTCTCAGGGCAGCGCGGACGTCGATAAGGACGCGCTCATGGCCGAGTGCCCCGCCTGACGAGTGCCGCCGCGTTACGACAGCCGTCCGGGCCCGGCGTCATCGGCCGGGCGCGGACCTGCGTCAGACCGTCACTTCCCGATCTTGCGGTCGAGGAAGTCGCGGATCATCGGAATGACCTCGTCGCCGCGGTCCTCGAGCACGAAGTGCCCGGTCGGGATGAGGTGGAACTCCAGATCCTTCAGGTCGCGCTTGTACGGATGCGCACCATCGGCCGGGAAGATGAAGTCGCGCTCGCCCCACACGATCAGGGTCGGCGGCTGGTGTTCGCGGAAGAGCCGCTGCACTTCCGGATAGAGCGGCACGTTCTGCCGGTAGTCGTACATCACGTCCATCTGCACGTCCTCGTTGCCGGGACGATCGAGCAGCGCCTGGTCGTGGACCCAGTTGTCCGGCGAGATACGCTCCTTGTCGTCCACGCCGCCGGTGTACTGGAAGATGGTGGTCTCGAGCTTCACCAGGCCGCGGATCGCGTCGCGCTTCTCGGCGGAACCGTCGGCCCAGTAAGCCTTGATCGGATCCCAGAACGCTTTCAGCCCTTCTTCGTAGGCGTTGCCGTTCTGGATGACCAGTGCGGTCAGCTTGCCCGGGTCCTTGAGGAACAGCTGCCAGCCGACCGGCGCGCCGTAATCCATCACATACATCGCGTATGTCCGCACGTTGAGGCGTTCGAGCAGCGTGCGCACGACATTGCCGAAATTCTCGAACGTGTACGCGTATTTCGTGTGATCCGGCATATCGCTCTCGCCGTAGCCCGGATAGTCCGGTGCGATCACGTGGTAGCGATCGGCGAGCGCAGGGATCAGGTGACGGAACATGTGCGACGAGGTCGGGAAACCGTGGAGCAGGAGCATGACCGGTGCATCGGCGGGGCCAGCCTCGCGGTACGCGATGCGCAGGCCGTCGATCTCCATGCTGCGGTGAAACACCACCGGAAGGCGGGGAAGCGTGTTCTGCGAAGTCTGAGCATTCATGGCGATATCTCTCTCATACGGAAGAAGGAGGGTTGAACGGAGACGCGTCGATGTATTCCCACTCGGCTCGCCGCATCGCGTCGCGGAGGATCCATGCCTCGATGTGGAACTCCCAGTAGCGGCCCGTGCCGCCGGTTTCGATCGACGGATCGGTGCTGTCCCAGTGCACCGACACGTTGCCCGTCAGCTGCAACAACCGGCCCTGGTCGAAATCGGGGATGCACAGGCCCGCACGGGGGTCGACGATGAAATTGCCGACCGTGTTGAAAAGACTGTTGCCGTTGAAGTCGGGGATGCGCAGCGTCGATTCGTCCACCACCTGGACGAACCCGATGTCACCGCCGCGGTGCGACACGTCGGCGCCCGTATCGGCGTTGTGGCTGGCGACGAAGATCGTGTCCGCGAGCCGGACGATGTCGCGGACGGAACCGCGCAATGCCTTGCCGTACGCAGCCTGCGGCTGCTCGACCGAGGCGTCGAGCACGTTCAGCTGGCGGCGCTGGATGTAGCGCGGGCAGTTGGGGAAGGCTTCGCGTACGGCGATCTCGAATCCACCGTCGTCGATGCGCGATACGTCGCCGTTGACTCGGTAGCGGCGACGCGCACCGAGATCGGCGAAGAGCAGGCCGACGTGCTTTCCCACCGCCAGGTTTGCCCAGAGCGGGTCGACGCGGTCGCGGGACGTGGCCGGCATGTCGATCCAGACCGTGCTGCCGTCTCCGGTGCCTGCGAACCCCGGCCTGCCGAAGAGCATCGAGGCCCAGACCCTGCCGGTGGCGTCGACACTGCCGACGACCACCATCGACTGCTTCGCGATGAAGGCCCGCATGCCACCGAACACCGAATCCGTCACGATCGCGCCATTGCGGGCGGCGATGGCGGTCTCGCCGGCGCGAACCTGCGCCATGCGTTCACCGGGATGGAATGTGCCGTGCGTGGTCATGGCCGTCGTTTCGTCTGAAGTGGCGTTCAGTCTGCGGAACGGCCCCGGCATCGGGAACGGGGCGCCGGGCAATTCACCATTTCGCTGGAGAGCAATAGTCACAAGACCGGCTACCCCGGCAATCGCGGATAATCCGGACGCAACGGGCATGGCGGGGAACGGACGAGTGGACCAGCTCCATCTGATGAAGGTGTTCGTGGGGGTCGGCGAAGACGAGAGCTTCGCCGCGGCGGCGCGGCGCCTCGACCTGTCGCCGGCTGCGGTCACACGGGCGATCGCCGCGCTGGAAGAGCAGCTGGGCGTGAAGCTCCTCGCCCGCACCACGCGGAGCGTGCGCCTCACCGAGGCCGGGCGGCGTTACCTGGACGACAGCCGCCACATCCTCGCCAGCATCGTCGAAGCCAACGAGGCCGTGGCCGGCGCGAACGCCACACCCAAGGGCAATCTGGCGGTCACCGCCCCCGTGCTCTTCGGCAAGGCGTTCGTCATGCCCTGCGTGGTGCGATACCTCAAGGACTATCCGGACGTCGACGTCTCGGCGTACTTCCTCGATCGCGTGGTCAACGTGGTGGAGGAGGGCATGGACGTGGCCGTGCGCATCGGGCACCTGCAGCACACGATCATCGCCGCGAGCGGCATCTCGCCCCGCGTCGACTGGAAGTTCGGGGCGTCGGACGATCCGACGATGGTGCACATGAAGCCGCGGCTCATGGTGACCAGTAACGATGCCGCCATCGCCGCCGCCGTATCGGGCCTGGGTATCGCCCGCCTGCTTTCCTACCAGGTCGCCGACGAGATCGCCGAGGGGCGCCTGACGATCGTGCTCCCCGACTATGAAGAAGCACCGTGGCCGATCCACGTCCTGCATCGCGAAAGCAAGTTCGGCTCGGCGAAGGTACGCAACTTCATCGACGTGCTGACGCACTACCTGCGCAGCCATCCGCATCTGCAGTAAAGCATGGCGCAGCGCGACCGTGCGCGTCGCTCAGGTGAGCGCGACGTCGCTCACCAGCGCGTAGTTGTGCATGGGTCGCGTCGTCCCGTCGCTGGCGATGTAGGCGTCGAGATCGCCCGCCGTGTCGCGGATATTGGTGCGCGGTCCGCCATGGCGCCCGGCTACCGCGTGGGTTTCGCCGGGGTCTCCCCAGCCAAGGCTGAGTTTCTCGGCGTTGACGGGCAGGTCGGCCTTCAGGCGCAGCCGGAGGGTGTCGCTCCGGACGACGCGCACGCCCGCGATGAGGTTGTCGTCGGTCGCGTCGACCGGCACCAACGCACCTTTCGCATCGCGGATGTCGAACCCGGCGTTACGCGTCGCGGCGACCCAGCGCGTGTCGATCGTCAGCACGCCCGCCGGTACGTTGAAGACCACGTCGATATCGCGAGGGCCGACGCGCCCCGCCGCGATCATGTCGAGCGCGGGATGCCGGAGCGGCACGCCGGCCATGCGGTCGTGGATCAGCTGAAGGATCGCGCGGGCGAAGTACCGGCCCTGCCACCGATGGCTTTCGTTGGTCAGGTGCAGCATCGGTTGACCGAGCGCCGCTTCGTCGGCGTAGTCGAAGATGTACTGCGGGTTGGCCATCCGCAGGTAGGGGCTGCCAAGGCACGCGTCGCGCTGCGCGAGTGCGATGAAGGGATTGCAGAACGCCAGGCTCGACGTGCCGTAGCTGTTGTGACTGCAGACCTGTCCCACGATCCAGAGCGGGCGCCACGACTGTTCGGGCAGCTCGACCTGGCAGATCTTCAGCCAGTGGGCGCGTTCCAGCGCGACCAGCTTCGACCGGTAGCTCGACCGTGTTTCCGAGAGCCCCGTCGAATCGGTCTCCCCCTGCTGCCATGTCGTGGCGAGCCAGCCGATGCTGCCGCCGTCTCGCTGCGCTTCCTCGCGCATGAGCGCGAACATCGCGCGAAGCCGCAACTGGTTGTTCAGCCATCCCTGGTAGCCGCCAGGATTGGCGTCGTCGAGAAAGGTGGCGAAGTACCCGATCGGTCGCCCGCCCTCCGCACCGGTGAATGCGCTGTAGCGACTGTATTGAGCGGTCCAGGGCACGCGGTCGATCGTTTCGGTATATGCCACCAGGCCGTCGGCGCAGGCATTGGTGCCCACCTCGCCGCCGGTGCCGTGACCGCCATCGGATTCCACCAGCGGCACGAGGCGCGTCATCGCCGCGGCATCGGTGCCGGGGCGTACGCCGCCGTTGAAGGTCACGTTCGCGTAGATCTGTTGCAGCGTGAGTGCAGGCCTTCCGCCGGTACCGACGGCGTTGGACTGCCCATGGAAGAGGATGAGTTCGCGCCGCGCCCGGACGATCGTCTCCGGTGGTGGCACCCCGGCCGCCCGCGCGGCGAGGCCGAAGAGCCACGGCAGTCCGAATGTTCCCGCGAGTGCCGCGCCGGCGGCGATCCGTGCGCCGTGTCGAACGAAGTCGCGTCGCGGCTCGTCGACGTCGTGTGAAGCATCGGGATGTTTTTTCATGCGCCATCAGGCCATGCCCCCGACATGACGAACGCGTGCGTTTCGACGCAACGAAAAAGATGGCCGAATTTGATTAGCGATCGTGCGGCGACCGCGTGGGAGCGGCCTTGGCTCGTGCTCGTGGCAAGCCTGCGCGAAATTGCGCTGGACCGCGCCGCGGAGCCCGCCAGCGACGACGGCACGCTGTCCGCCGCCATTCGCATGGCCAGCGCCCAGCGGTACCTCGACAGTCGCGACGCCGTGCATGCGCGCATGCGGCGCGAGGGTGTCGCCACGATGGACGTCACCTGCACCGAACTGCCGGGCGTGCTGGTCGAGCGCTACCTCGCGGTAAAGCGCGCGGGACGGCTGTAGCCGTCAGAACAGCTCGGGCTGCCGATTGAGCAGCACCGCGAGACGGGTACCGAGCGGTACGAGGATCGCATCCGCGATGGGTTCGAGCTGGCTCGACAGATAGTGCTCGTAATCGATGGCGGCGGTGAGCGCTTCGACCGGTTGCGGGCCTGCCGTCGTGATCACGTAGCGGATCCATCCACCGTTCTGATACTGCGGGGGACGACCGAGTCGCGCGTTGATCTCGTCGGCGAGGCGCGCGGCGCGCACCTGCGGCGGGCTGCTGCGCTCGTAGGAATCCAGTTTGCCGCGAAGGCGTTTGCGATAGACGAGCTGGTCGTCCAGTTCGCCCGCCTGCAACCGCCTCGCCTGCTCCACGATATAGTCGGCAAACGGTTCGCGCCGGAAGACGCGTCCGTAGAGTTCGCGCTGAAAGGCCTGCGCCATGGGCGTCCAGTCGCTGCGCACGGTTTCCAGGCCGCGGAACACCAGTTCGTCGTCGCCTTCGTCGTTCACGACCAGGCCCGCGTAGCGCTTCTTGCTGCCGAGCTCGCTGCCACGGATGGTGGGCATGAAGAATCGCTTGTAATGCGTGTCGACTTCGATCTCGAGAAAGTTCTCCACGCCGGGCGACGCCGCGAGCGACGTCGTCCACCAGCCATTGATCCGCTGGAGCAACCGCTCCGCCACCGCCATGGCTTCCGCTTCGTCGTGCGGTCGGCCCAGCCAGATGAAGATGGAATCCGTATCGCCGTAGATCGCCTCGTAGCCCTCGTCTTCGACGAGCTCGCGCGTCGTGCGCATGATGTCGTGCCCGCGCAGCGTTACTGCGCCGGCGAGGCGCGGATCGAAGAAACGGCCGCCCGGTGCGCCGAGCACGCCGACGAAGGCGTTCATCAACAGCTTGAAGGCCTGCGACAGCGCCTTGTTGCCGTGCTTCTTCGCCTCGTCGCGGCGCTCCCAGAGGTTCGCGATGATGCCGGGAAGACAATGCCGGGTACGGGAGAATCGCGTGCCGTTGGGACCCGGGATCGCATCGTCGCCGGCGAGCTCGCCCTCGGCCAGCCCGATCGGGTCGACGAGGAACGTGCGGATGATCGACGGATACAGGCTCTTGTAGTCGAGCACGAGCACCGAGTCGTAGATGCCCGGGCGCGACGACATCACGTACCCGCCCGGATAGGACTCGCCGCCGACCGTGCCGCCGTTTGGTGCCACGTAACCCGCGCGATGCATGCGCGGAAGGTAGTGGTGGCTGAACGCGGCGATGGAACCACCGGACTGATCCGCGGGCAGGCCCGTGGCGTTCGCGCGTTCGAGCACGAACTCCAGCAGGTCGGTCTTCGCAAAAATGCGTGTGACGAGTTCGCAGTCCACGAGGTTGTACCGTGCCAGCGCGGGTTTGTCCTCGCGGAAGCGCCGCTCGATCTCGTCCATGCGGTGGTAGGGGTCGTCCACGGCCTTGCCCTCGCCAAGCAGGGTCTGCGCGACCGCTTCGAGGCTGTAGGACGGGAACGACCACATCGCCGAGCGCAGGGCCTCGATGCCGTCGATCGCGAGACGACCGGGAATCGATGCGAAGACATACCCCTCGCGCCGACCGTGCATCCGCCATTCGATGGGTTTGCCGCCGCGCCCCAGCGTCAGCACCAGTCCCTGCTGGTCGGCGCACTGCTGCAGCAACCGGAGATCGAACTGCACGAGGTTCCAGCCGATGATCGCGTCAGGGTCGTGCTCGCGAAACCACGCGTTGATGGCGAGGATCATCGCCTTCCGGTCGGCGCACCAGGTCAGCACGAAATCCCGCGTGCCGGTATCGGGCGTCGCCGGTTGGCCCAGCATGAACACCTGTCGCTGTCCGCACCCCTCGAGCGCCACCGAATACAGCTGCCCCATCGCGCTCGTCTCGATGTCGAGCGACACCACGCGGAGCGTGGGCCGGTAAGCGCCGATGGGCCGGATCCTGGGATTGACCAGCACGGCATGCGCGTCGTCGCCATCGGCCTCGATCGCGACCGACGCCGTGATGAAACGCTCCATGAGGAACCGATCGGTGGGCCGCACGTCGGCTTCGAGCAGCATCACGCCCTGTTCGGCAAGGCGCTTCTCCAGCCTGAGCATGGCGCGGTAGCTTCGCGCGTAAAGGCCCATCGCGGGTTCCTGCGCGAGCGTCTTCAGAGCGCGGGGCCGCAGCACGAAGGCATCGTCGTCGCGGATGACCGCCTCCACCGCGGCACGCTGCGACTCGCGAACGAAGGCGACGGCGGACTGACCGGTGACGAGCACGCTGCGCGGACCGGCGTCGGTCACGAGCCAGAACTCGAGTTCCACGCCCTCGCGTGCGTCCCGCCAGTGGCGTGTGAGGATGTAGCCACGGTGGGAGGGGGACGACATCCTCCGATTTTACCGTGCCGTGGTGAGCCTTTTCGTATGGCGATATCCGGCAATCCACGACCGACGCACCGGGCGACTGGCCGCATCGGCGGAAGCGACGATTGCCAGGCCCGGTTTGGCAGCCTAGACTCGCGCCGCCGACACGCCAGCCGCTGCGGACGCGTGTATGAATGACGCCCGGCATAAGGACATCACATGAATCACGCCATCCTTCTCAGCGACGCACTCTGCCCACCGACCAGCCTCCGGGCTGGCTGGGCATGAACCTCCCGCGAAGCACCCACCCGTACTACCCAGGCATCGATGGACTCAGGGCGATCGCCGTCATGGCGGTGGTGCTCTATCACCTCGACGGCGCGTGGTTGCCCGGCGGCTTCTCCGGCGTCGACGTCTTCTTCGTCATCTCCGGGTTCGTGGTGAGCGGGTCCGTCGGGTCGCGCGCGCCCGAAGGCTTGCTGACCTTCACCACCCGCTTCCTCGCGCGTCGCCTGCGCCGCATCGCGCCCGCCCTGATCGCATGCCTCGTCGTCACCGCTCTGGTCGTGGCGGTGCTCGTGCCCGACGCGTGGTTGAGCCGACGGAACCAGGTGACCGGCCGCTTTGCCTTCTTCGGCTTCAGCAACGTGGCGATGGTGCGTTTCAGCAACGACTACTTTTCACCGGTCGCCGAGTTCAATCCGTACACGCATACGTGGTCGCTGGGGGTGGAAGAGCAGTTCTACCTTCTGTTCCCCCTGATCTTCTGCCTGTGGGCATGGGGTGGGCGTCGCCGGACGGTTTCGGTCGCCGCCACGGCCCTGCTGACGTTGCTGTCGTTCGGCTTCGCCTGCTGGTCCGGCGAGCACGATCCGACGCGTGCGTTCTATCTGCTTCCCACGCGCTTCTGGGAAATCGGTGTGGGCGTGTTGCTGTACCAGGTGACCCAGCTCCTGGACCAACGCGGTCGGGGTACCACCCGCATGCCGGAGCACTGGTCGTCGCGATGGGCATTCGCATCGGCGGGGCTCGTCGCATTCGGCATGCTCGCGTCGACGCCCCAGAGCTTTCCCGCGCCCGGCGCCTTGCCGTCGGTTCTCGGCACATGCGGCCTGCTTGCCTTCATGCGCCGGGAGCCTCACCAGGACGGGCTGATGGCGGCGCTTTCGAGTCGACCCCTGGTCGCGATCGGTCGTCTTTCCTACTCGCTCTACCTGTGGCACTGGCCCGTTTTCGTCGTGTTCCGCTGGACCGTCGGCCTCGAAGCCCTGCCGTTGCAACTGCTGGCGCTCGCTATGGCGATCGTCCTTGCGGTGATCTCGTACCGCTGCATCGAAACACCGATTCGCAAGTCGGCGATGCTGGGCACGTTACGTTCGGGTGTCACCGTGGCCCTGGGCGCGGCGGCGCTCGCCGCCGGGTTGTGGACGATGAAAGGGATCACCCATTCGCAAGCCGAGCTTTCGGTCTCCACGGTGACGCGAGAGGCGCGGGATTGGTATCCCGACGATGGGAGAGTCACACGCGAGACCACCCGTTGTGCGGTCATGGTGGATGAGGAGCGCCTTGCGCGAGGACTGGTGAGAACGTTCTCGTCTCGCGGCTGCGTGCCGCGTCGCGATAGCCCGGATGTTTATGTCGTCGGCGACTCCCATGCCGTCGCTCTCGGAGAAACGTTCGCGGCTTACGCGCGAGACACCGGCGCGACCGTCCGGCTTTACGACAACGACGGGTGCCCTTTCCTCAGCCTCGATCCGAGGCGCGACGATACGCCGAACTGCGCCCGGAGCAGTGCGCTCGTCATCGAGCGGCTCACCGCTCGTCTTCGCGAAGGCGACGTCGTCTTCCTGCCTTCACTGCGCATGCCGCGGTACCTCGACCAATGGGCCACCGTGCCGGGCAAACCCGTCGACGGTGCGATATTCAGCGACGAAGGCACCCGACGCCTCGCCGTTTCCGCCGCGCGCGCCGGGCCGGTACTGGATCGCATCGCGGCCACCGGGGCACGTGTCGTGATCATGGCTCCGAATCTTCTGCTGAAGCTGCCGCTTTTCCGGTGCGCCGATCCGTATGACGCGGTCAATCCGGTGTGCGCGGCCGGACCCGACGTCGACCGAGCACACTTCGAAACGCTGCGTCGTCCGATGTTCGACGCGCTGGAACGCCTTGCCGACGCGAGGCCGGGTCTGACGATCTGGGACGCATTTCCCGTCCTGTGCCCTCCCTCGGCGACGTGTCATGCGTATCGCGACGGGCATCCGCTCTTCTTCGACGGCGACCACCTCAGTGGCTACGCCAACAGGCTCCTGCTCCCATCCTTCAAGGCAGCCATGCGCAGCGCGGTGCCCGGGCACTAGGCGATCACCGGTCACGCAAAAAGAAGGCCGCGCCATCGGCGCGGCCTTCTTTTCGCGTCGTTTACTTCGCGTCGGGTACCAGATTGGTGAAGCCACCCTTCTTGTCGAACTGGCAGGTGAATGCCTTGTTGCCGTCGATGCCGGCATTGGCCACGCCAGCGATGGAATAACCACTCTCGTCTTCGTTCGCCTTGAGCGGCTGGAGCTGGATGTAGTCGTTTTTCACACTGAAGTTCTTGGCGGCCTTGTCGAGACACTTGTTCACGAGCTTGCCCGGATCGGGGCGGTCGGACGCGAAAGCGTTGGAAGCCAGGACGAGGCCGAGCGAAGCGGCCAGGAGGAGGGTGGAATGACGCATGGGACGATCTCCGTACGGGGCACGAGGCCGGGACACTGTTTCCGGAGTCTGCCTTTCGGTTCCTTGCGGCAGGATGAATCGCGCCGACGCCGATGCATCCCGGAATCTCAGGCTTTACGAGACATTGTTCGGGGCGGGACCGTCACGCGACCGTAAAATCCGTCGACACGATCAGGTCCCGGTACCGCTCGATCTCGTCGAGCCGCGCGTGATCCGCGTTCTTCAGGGCTGCAAGGGCGTCGCTTCCCAGCGGTAACCGTAGCGGTGGATGCTCCATCGCCGCGACCTCGATAACCGCCTGCGCGGCGCGGGCGGGGTCGCCGGGCTGGCGTCCGTTGTACTCGCGTTGCATGCGCGCGACGGCACCGACCGCGGCGTCGTATTCGGGTCGTCCTTCCGCGAGCACGGTGGAGCTTCCGGCGAAGTCCGTACGGAAGCCGCCGGGCTCCACGATCGTGACATTCACGCCCACCAGTGCCATTTCGCGCGCAAGCACCTCGCTGAAGCCTTCGACACCCCATTTCGCGGCGGAATAGGGTGCGCGCCCCGGCGCACCGACGCGTCCACCGACCGACGAGAACTGGATGATGTGCCCATAGCCCTGTTCGCGCATCGTCGGGATGACGGCTTTCGTCATGATGATCGTGCCGAACAGGTTGGTCTCGATCTGCTGGCGGAAGTCGTCGAGCGATGTGTCCTCCACGGAATTGACGTTGCCGTAGCCCGCGTTGTTCACCAGGACGTCCAGCCCGCCAAACGCTTTCTGCGCGAAACGGATCGCCTCCGCCGCGGCGACGGGGTCGGTGACGTCGAGTGCGACTGCCGCCACGGCGTCGCCGTAGCGGCGCGCGAGATCGTCGAGCTGCGAGGGATCGCGTGCCGTGGCGACCAGGCGGTGACCCCTCGCAAGCACGGCCTCGGCCATGGCACGACCCATGCCGCGCGAGCAACCCGTAATCAACCATCGTTGAGACATGTCGTGCTCCCGTGGGTCAGAGGTGATCCGCATCCACGACGGCCTGAGCGAACGCCTGCGGTGCTTCCTGCGGCAGGTTGTGCCCGATGCCGCCGCTGATGAGGCGGTATTCGTACTTGCCCGTGAACTTGCCTCGATACGCCTCCGCCGGCGGATGCGGTGCACCGTTGGCGTCGCCCTCCATCGTGATGGTGGGCACGGCGATCGTCGGTGCTTTCGCCAGTCGCGCTTCGAGGGCGGCGTACTTCGCTTCGCCCTGCGCGAGGTCGAGCCTCCAGCGGTAATTGTGAATCGCCAGTGCGACCTGGTCCGGATTGTCCAGCGCACTCGCGCTACGCTCGAACGTCGCCTCGTCGAACTTCCACTGCGGCGAGGCGAGCTGCCAGATCAGCCTCGCGAACGCGTGCGTGTTTGCCTTGTAGCCGGCCAGACCCCGATCCGTCGCAAAGTAGAACTGGTACCACCATTGCAACTCGGCCGCCGGCGGCAGCGGCTGCCTGCCGGCCTCCTGGCTGCCGATGAGATAGCCGCTCACCGATACCAGCGCCTTCACGCGTTCCGGCCACAGCGCCGCGACGATGTCGGCGGAACGCGCGCCCCAGTCGAACCCCGCCAGCTCCGCGCGCTTGATCTTCAGCACGTCCATGAAGTCGATCACGTCCTGCGCGAGCGCGGCGGGCTCGGCGTTGCGCTTCGTCGAATCGGACAGGAAACGCGTACCGCCGTAGCCACGCGCATACGGCACGAGCACGCGGTAGCCCCTGGCGGCGAGTGCCGGCGCCACGTCGTTGAAGCTGTTGATGTCGTACGGCCAGCCGTGGAGCAGGATCACCACGGGTCCGTTCGCGGGACCGAGCTCGGCGTATTCCACGTCCAGCACGCCAGCCTTCACGTGCTTCAGCGGACCCAGCGACGTGTGGCTACCGACCTCGATCGGATCGATGGTTACGCTGCCGGGCTGTGCGTGCGCCGATGTGACGGCGCCCAGCGCGGCGATCGTGCCCGCCAACAGCGAGCCAGCGATCGACCCGCGGCGGGCGAGGGAGGGCAGTGCGTTGTAATTTTTTGCTTTCATGACGCGCCTCGGTGGCAGGCGAATCGCCTGCGGTCTGGTGTGTTCGCCCGGTGCGCGGTTTGCAGAAACCTGCACCGTCATGCGTATTCCGGCGAAGCGTGCACGACGTCTCGCCGCGCCTCTTCGTCGCGATCAGTATCGCGACGGTCGCGAGTGGAGCACCAGTTATCGAGTGTTAGGCGGCGTTATGCGGGTGACGCCGTCCACGGCGCCGGCGGGGTCAATCGTCCTCGGCCGCTTCGCGACCCTGCTGCCGGATCAGTGCTTCCTCGCGCGCGTCGTTGATCGACTGGCGGATGCTGTCGAGGTCGACTTCGGATTCATCGGGTTCGAACTCGCCGGTCAGTTCCGAATCCGGTCGGAGTTCGCCCGCTTCGAACATCGCCCACATCTCCTCGCCGTACCACGTGTCGAAGAGTTCGGGTGCCCAGCGCCCGAGGTGCGCGGTGAGGTTGTTGACATCGCGCAGGAGCATGGCACGCGCGGCGTTGTTGCCGCTGGCACTGACGACCTGGGGGAAGTCGATCACGATGGGGCCGTCGGGGGCGACGAGTACGTTGTAGGCGGACAGGTCGCCGTGGATCAGTCCGCTGCACAGCATGCGCACCACCTGGCGGACCAGTACGCCGTGGTATTCGCGCGCCGTGTCCGCGCTGAGTTCGACCTCGCCGAGGCGAGGTGCCGAAAGGCCCTCGGCATCGGTGACCAGTTCCATCACCAGCACGCCGTGGAAGTAGCCGTAGGGCTGCGGCACCCGGACGCCGGCTTCCAGCAACTGATAGAGCGCGTCGACCTCGGTGTTCTTCCAGGCCTGCTCCTGCTGCTTGCGCCCGT
>Ga0102591_1003191_pt1 | contig 15281 bp, 19 predicted proteins | sample AraplaCol_mCL_r2_2_FD_76860 | JGI IMG/M metagenome (GOLD analysis project Ga0102591, IMG submission 76860) | Arabidopsis root microbial communities from North Carolina, USA - plate scrape MF_Col_mCL_r2 (SPADES assembly) (version 2) | ecosystem: Host-associated > Plants > Roots > Endosphere... | reverse complement strand
GAATAACACCTGTATATGCTAATTCTACGACTATTAAATATTTCAGGGAGAAATATTTAATAGTTTTCCTAATCAATCCCAATAATATTCCTATTAACTTAACAAAGATAATCATATGAGCGAAACTCCATATAACAACAGAAGAAGACATCACCAACCTAAAGAAACTGTTGAAGAAACAACAGATTTAGTAGTGGATGTTAATACGCAACCTACTGAAATACCGCCTTTAGATATTAAAGGCCTGAGCTCGCCAGTTAATCTTACCGATTTAAAAATCAAATCACCCGCTGATTTATTAGCGATTGGCGAAGAATTACAAATTGAAGGTTTAGCGCGTATGCGCACAACCGATATGCGCTTTGGTATTTTAAAAGCGCTCGCACGTCGCGGCGTTGATATTTATGGCGCGGGGGTATTAGAAATTCTGCCAGATGGTTTCGGATTTTTACGTTCTGCAGAAAGTTCTTATTTAGCAGGCCCAGATGATATTTATGTTTCGCCTAGCCAAATCCGTCGTTTCAGTTTACAAACCGGCGATACCATTTCTGGAAAAATTCGTCCGCCTAAAGAAGGTGAACGTTATTTTGCATTGCTCAAAGTAAATGAAATTAATTTTGATTCGCCAGAAAATACTAAGAATAAAGTTTTATTTGAAAACCTTACTCCATTATTTGCTAATGAACGTTTGAAATTAGAACGTGGTAACGGTAGTACAGAAGATATTACTGCTCGTGTTATTGATTTAGTTGCACCGATTGGTAAAGGCCAACGTGGTTTGATTGTATCGCCACCAAAAGCCGGTAAAACCATGATGTTGCAGAATATTGCGCAATCCATTACAGCTAGCCATCCTGATTGTTATTTGATCGTTTTACTGATCGACGAACGTCCAGAAGAAGTAACTGACATGGCACGTTCTGTGCGCGGTGAAGTCATTGCCAGTACATTCGACGAACCTGCAACTCGTCACGTACAAGTAGCTGAAATGGTTATCGAAAAAGCAAAGCGCTTAGTTGAACACAAACGTGATGTTGTTATTTTATTAGACTCCATCACACGTTTAGCGCGTGCTTATAACACTGTGATTCCATCTTCCGGTAAAGTACTCACCGGTGGTGTGGACGCTAATGCGCTACAACGTCCAAAACGTTTCTTTGGTGCTGCACGTAATATTGAAGAAGGCGGCAGCTTAACAATCTTAGCAACCGCATTAATTGATACAGGTTCTAAGATGGACGAAGTGATTTACGAAGAATTTAAAGGTACTGGTAATATGGAAATTCATTTAGATCGCCGTATCGCGGAAAAACGTGTATATCCTGCGATCAATTTGAATCGTTCTGGTACACGTCGTGAAGAATTATTAGTTAAACCAGATGAATTACAAAAAATGTGGATTTTACGTAAATTATTACATCCTATGGATGAAATTGCTGCGATGGAATTCTTGATCGAACGCTTGCGTAATACCAAGACGAATGAAGAATTCTTTGAAGCGATGAAGAAAGGTTAATATTGGGATTATTGGTGGGCACGCTACGCTTTGCCCACCCTACCAATAAAAATTAAATGTAGGGTGGGCAAAGCGTAGCGTGCCCACCAAACAATAATTTCAATAGGTATGCACATGGCCACATCCTCCATTCTAAAAACTGTCGGCAACACCCCACTTGTTAAATTAAACAAACTTTCTCCCAAAGAATACGTAACTATCCTAGCAAAATGCGAATATTTTAATCCAAGTGGTAGCATTAAAGATCGTATCGTCGCTTACATTATTGAAGATGCAGAAAAACGCGGTTTGTTAAAACCAGGCGGCACTATTATTGAAAACACATCGGGCAACACCGGCGCGGCCGTTGCCATGATCAGCGCTATCAAAGGTTATAAAGCTATTTTAACGATGCCTGATAAAGTCAGCAAAGAAAAACAAGACGCATTAAAAGCCTATGGTGCGGAAATTATCGTAACGCCAACTTCTGCAGCGCCTGATTCACCGGATCATTATGTAAATACTGCAAAACGTTTAGCAGAACAAACACCAAATAGTTTTCGTCTTAACCAATACGACAACAAAAAAAATCCCGAAGCACATTATTATTCAACAGGCCCAGAAATTTGGGAACAAACCAATGGCAAAGTTGATTATTTCGTTGCATCTGGCAGCACAGGCGGCACCATTTCTGGCGTAGGTCGTTATTTAAAAGAAAAAAATCCCAATGTCAAAGTTGTTATGCCCGACCCTGTTGGTTCTATTTACTACGAATATTTTAAAACTAAAAACCTTCCACATGATGGCAGTTGCAGCTATCAAGTCGAAGGCGTTGGCGAAGATCATTTAGCATTGGCGATGGACTTTTCGATCGTCGATGATGTTGTGCAATTCACCGATAAAGACGCATTCACTATGGCACGTCGTTTAGCGCGCGAAGAAGGTATCTTAGCGGGTGGTTCGGCTGGCGCCAATGTATGGGCAGCGGTCAAGCTAGCAGAAACGCTTACCGAACCTGCAACTATCGTTACTGTATTGCCGGACAGTGGTATCAAGTATCTCAGCAAATGCTTTAACGATGATTGGATGCGCGCACAGGGATTACTCTAAGTCTCAAAACAGTAGACATTAAACTTAACGATGTCTACTAATTTACTTAAATCATAATCATTGAAATATTCCTCTTGTAAAAAGTCTCCTAGAGATTTAAACCAGTCTTAAACCAGTTTAAAAGAGGATGGTATGCAAACAGTCGGCGCATTTGAAGCAAAAACGCATTTTGCTGCACTATTGCAGCAAGTAGAAAAAGGTGAGCAAGTGACTATCACCAAACACGGTAGGCCTATCGCGAAGCTTGTCCCCATTGCGGGAAATGATCGTAATGTACTCAGACAAACCATTAAACAATTACAAGACTTTGGTAAACGTAATAAATTAAACGGTTTAAACTGGAAAGAACTACGTGATGAAGGTAGAAAATGATTATACCAAATGAATTTGTGTTAGACGCTTCTGTAGCTCTTGCCTGGTGCTTCTCAGATGAAGCAACCCCAAAGACAAATGCACTTTTAGAGTGTTTAGAAACCAATCTAGCCTTTGTACCAGCATTATGGACATTAGAAATTGGGAATGTCCTTATCAATTGCGAACGTCGAGGCCGCATTTCTTACACACAAGTAATTGAGTATTTAACTTTATTAGAAAACCTTAAAATATAAATAGATGATGAAATAGCCTTTCGAGCATTTCATGATATTCTTCCACTTGCACATACTGAAAAATTAACAACTTATGATGCTGCCTATTTAGAACTAGCAATGCGCTTGAGCCTACCTTTAGCAACTAAAAATATGCAATTAAATAAAGTAGCCAAAAAACTTGGCGTTAAAGTATTATTATAAAAGTTATTCTAATTCCCCACGGAATATTTGATTAATGGACGCCTGTGCAACACACATGACAGAAACCTCTTCCACATTCACATGAGGTTTACGCGTTGCGCAGTAAATAACGGCATCGGCAATATCGTCTGCAACCAGCGGTGTAAAATCAGCATAAAACTGTTTAGCTTTTTCTTTATCATTCCATCTTACTTCACTAAATTCAGTCTCAACTGCACCCGGCGCTATTTCGCTGACGCGAATAGGTTTGCCTAACAAATCAATCCGTAAATTTTTTGTAATCGCTTTAACGGCGTGTTTAGTGGCACTATACACGTTACCACCAGCGTAATAGCCACGCCCTGCAATAGAGCCAATATTAATGATATGCCCTGCTTTACGCTCTAACATACCAGGCAAAATAGCGCGAGTAACATACAACAAACCTTTTATATTGGTATCAATCATCGTATCCCAATTCTGTGGATCGCCTGTTTGAATAGGATCAAGTGCTAATGCTAGACCGGCGTTATTAACTAAAATATCAATGTTTTTCCATTCGCCAGGTAATTCCTCAATCACATTTTTAACATCTTGATTATGTCTAACATCTAATTGAACTGGTAACACTTTAACACCATACTGCTGCTGCAATGTGTTTGTTAATTCTTTTAAGCGCTCTATACGTCTTGCGGTAATAATCAAATTACATCCCAATACAGCAAATTGCTCGGCGCAAGCTTTGCCAATTCCACTAGAGGCACCCGTTATAAAAACGATTTTATTTTTTAATGTTTGCATATTTTGCCCTTTATTATTCTACTCAGATATAGCCTCCCCTAGTTTACGATAATTCCCTTAATCTTTAATAGGTGATATGACTAATTTAACAAAGCTTAGAGCAACAATCTATTCAGTAGCTCGCGTTACGTAGTTGAATTTTGATTAATATGACTGTTAATTTATCTTTAATTGCTGACACTTCATTCTGCTTTTTCTTACACATTTAATAAGCCTTCACATATTAATTAATATCATACCGCATTTTATTATAAGTTAACTTACTTATCTTTAGAGAAAACTCATGTATAGCGATATTGAAAGATCAGTTACCATTCAATCGCACTTAAATTTATGGAAAGAAAGAATTACCAAGGGGCTTAGCTTTTTAGGTTTATCTAATGATCTAGAAGCTGAAGCTGCTAGAAAAATTTTTAAACAACGAAAGATCCAACAACCTAATACGCTTATTGAAAATATTGATTTTATTAATTCTTACGCTATTTCTATCATGCCAACCGATGCCGCTACTCCAAAAGCGGCTGATTTTCTTCATAAATTTATTAATGAACTAAATTTACCTGGAATATTAACGATAAAATCAATAACCAAAATTGATGCGGCTGAATTATATAGTAAACCGAAAACAATTTACTTTTTATATATCCAAATTGAACCCAATAAATTTAATAAAGAATATTTTTTAGAAAAATTGAGCGCTTATTTAACTCCTGAAAAATGTCAAAGTATTATTAATAATCGCATTTAATATAATCAGTATCCGGCTGCATATTTTCAGTTATTGTTTGTATAACAGCTACACGTAATGAATTAAAAAAAGTGACTAAATGCCAGCTTTTTTCATAAAAAAATCCTTATCAATCATGCAATAGTTCTTCAGAAAATCCATGCTGTTCTAAAACTTTACGCAAAATTTTGAGTGAATCTACTTGAATTTGACGTACACGTTCACGCGTCAAACCAACACTTTTACCGACCTCTTCGAGCGTTTCGCGTTCATAACCCAACAAACCATAACGACGACCAATAATTTCACGTTGCATTTCATTCAACTCTCTCAGCCAATCTTCGAGTTGTTCATGTAAATTGTTATCTTGCAAAATTTCGGCAGGATCAATGTTATTCGTATCCGCTAACGTTTCAACTAAAGGTTTATCTGCTTCGTTACCAACCGGTGCATCAATAGAAGTAATGTGTTCAGTTAGACCAAACATACGCTTTACTTCATCTAATGGGCGATCCAGCATAGTCGCTACTTCTTCTGGCGATGGTTCATGATCTAATTCTTGCGTGAGTTTACGCACGGCGTGCATGTAGCTATTTAATTCCTTTACGACGTGAATAGGTAACCGAATAGTACGGTTCTGGTTCATGATGGCACGTTCGATCGTCTGACGGATCCACCAGGTTGCATAGGTGGAAAAACGAAATCCGCGTTCAGGATCAAATTTTTCTACCGCGTGCATTAAACCAATGTTACCTTCTTCAATTAAATCTAAGAAAGTTAAGCCACGATTATTATAATGACGTGCAATTTTCACAACCAAACGTAAATTACTTTCGATCATGCGTTTGCGCGCTTTTTCGTCGCCTTTTGCGATACGTCTGGCGTAATACACTTCTTCTTCAGCCGTGAGCAAAGGTGAAAAACCAATTTCATTTAAATAAATTTGGGTAGGGCCTACATTATCGTCGCCGTAAAAATGCTTTTCTGGCTTATCATCTTGCTCATCAGCTTCCAATAATCCTTCAGCCGCTTCAAGTTCTTCTAAATCAGCATCATCTTCTAAATCGACGAGCTCTTCCTTTTCAGCGATATCTGCATCGCGGTTTCTTTCTTTCATTGTCATGTTGTTGCTCTTCCCCTCACTTTATCTTCTCTCGAATGAGAGAAAGTTCCTTGTGAGAATTAACGTGTTGGTAAAAATTTTAATGGATCTACCGGTTTACCATTTTGACGTATTTCAAAATGTAGCATCGGGCTTTTTGCTTCCGTGTCGCCTAAGTTTGCGATCGTTTGCCCCATCTTAACAGTTTGGCCCTCTTTTACTAATAATTTTTGATTATGTGCGTAAGCACTTAAGAAATTATCATTGTGTTTTAAAATAATTAATTGTCCATAGCCACGCAAACCACTGCCTGCATAAACCACTTTGCCACTTGCAGCAGCGACAACCGGTTGGCCTAACTTACCTGCTATATCAATACCACGATTTAAATCATCTGGATTAAATGTGCTGACAATTTTTCCTTGCGCAGGCCATGCCCATACGATACCAGATACTTTTGCTGTTGAACCAGAAGATGGTGTTGGTGCAGCTATTTGTGCTATTTTTTCAGCATCCACTTTGGACGAAGATGTCATTGCATTGGTGGCTGACTCTGTAACCACCGGTGGTTTTCCAGTTGTTTTTACTGGCGCAGCTGAAACATTCTTATTTTTAGTTTGTTGCGGTCTCAACCGTAATTTTTGACCGGCTTGAATTTTATAAGCCGGTGGAACTAAATGATTGTCTTTCGCAATTTGGCGATAATCTAAGCCATACAACCACGCGATCGAATATAAACTATCTCCTTTCTCGACTATGTAGGTTACAGGCGTACGTAATGGCTGTTTCCAACCTTCTTTAATTGGCACACGCGAAACTTTGTCGGTATCACAGCCCGTGAGCGACAAAAGCAAAAAGGAAATTAATAGTGCAACCCTGCTTTTGAGAATAAGCTTTATCATAAAGCCATGTAACCCTATCAATTATGAATGATGTGGATGATGGTGCCAAAAGAAATACGCTAACGCAAGCAATACTACGACAACCCAGCCAATCCGTTCAATATAACGTTCAACGATTTTTTCCATCCGTGGACCACCCCATAGCATTACGGCAGTGACTAAAAAGAAACGGCCACCGCGTCCAATAGCTGAACCTAAAATAAATGGCAACAACGCAATATGCATTGCCCCAGCAGCGATAGTAAAAAGTTTATAAGGAATAAAGGCAAATCCTGCAAAAAACATTACCCAAAAACCCCAAGTTTGAAACCAGGCTTGTATTTGCAAATACACAGGCTCGTAACCAAAATCGACGATATAAGGATGAACAAGGTTAAACGCTAACATGCCGATGAAATACCCGAGAATACCCCCTAACACTGAGGCCACCGTTGTCCAAGTTGCATAATTCCATGCTTTCTCTGGCTTAGCCAACGTCATTGGCGCTAACATGACATCAGGAGGAATAGGGAAAAAAGAAGATTCTGCAAAGCTTAAACCGTACAAATAATAAGGAGCATGGCGGTGGCGTGCCCATGTCATCATTTTGTTGTAGAGAAACGAGAATATTCGCATAGGCTTGGTTTTAATGAGTGATTTTTAGTTGTGCCTATACTAATGCGTTAGAGACTTGACCTCAAGAAATTTAGTGAAATGTCACGAAAAGCTATAATTTTTAAAGAGGCTTAAATTACTTTGTGGCGATTAGCTTTTTTAGACTTTCGCTTTTCATCGTCATAAATTAAAAAGCAGCCAAAACCTAAAACCAAGGTAACTATCAGTAAGCCAATAAAAAACATGATATCATTCATAATTATCTCACTTACGTAAAGCCCAAAATAAAATCATAGCCCCTAAAACAAAAACCCATGCTGATCCCAACCACATAACAAATGTAGGATTAACAATGTGAGTAACAAATAATCCTATGGGACCTGCTGTAATTAAATTAATACCTATCTTTCGAAAATCTTCTTTTAAAAACTCAAGATTGATATGTTTTTCAATTCGTTTTAGCAACATTGCTATTACGCCTTATTTTTATACAAATTTAAATTTAATTAATTATTGCATAAATCTAAAATGGCTGCAATCTCACTTTGTTATAATTTTCTAAAACGTCAATCCATCAATCCAACTTTCTAAATTCCGATTCGCCGCATAATCCGTTAAATCTAAACTTAATGTTGTGATCGAAACTTGTTTATTATTAATCGCATGAAAATCGGTACCAACCCCCGCATCTTGTTCAGGGCCTGGAGGGCCTACCCAATAAATAGTATGGCCACGTGGATCGACCGCAGGAATTGTTTTTTCCGCACAGTGACGTGTACCTAAACGTGTTACTGCAAAACCTTTTAATTCATTTAACGGTACATCGGGTACATTAACATTTAAAATTGTTTTTTCCGGAATACCGTTTTCTTGTATGCGCAACACTAATTGTTTAGCCACTTGTGCAGCTGTTGCGTAATGTTCTTGTTGATAATGATTAGCACCTGCTAACGATACAGCAATGGCAGGCAATCCCATGAAACGCCCTTCCATAGCAGCCGCTACCGTGCCGGAATAAAAAATATCATCACCTAAATTAGCACCCGCATTAATACCAGACACCACCATGGCAGGCGGATCATGTTCAAGTAATCCTGTTAATGCTAAATGCACACAATCGGTGGGCGTACCTTCAACGCTCATATAATTATTTTCCAGGCGCGTAATACGCAATGGACTTTGCAAAGTTAGCGAGTTACTAGCGCCACTGCGATTACGATCAGGTGCGATCACCGTTACCCGTGCGATCTGCGCTAATGTATTAGCTAAAATAGCGATGCCAGGCGCTTGTACACCATCATCGTTACTAATCAAAATATGCATCATAAAAATTGTCCTACTATTTTTTTAAAAGGATTCGTTCAACGCTGCCATTGAAGCGGGAGATAACGAAGCTAACAAAGGTAATAAAATTAATGCTATACCTAACAATAAAAGCACAATGGGTGTACTTAAACGTATTGCTGTTGGATTATTACGATAATTTCTATATTGCAAACCTGCTCCCAAAATTAAAGTACCGCCAATAATATAGCAAATAACATGTAATCCGCTCGTAAATATAGAAACAGGTTCCATAAAATTTTCTGCGGCTTGGCCTAATGACACATAAGAACTAGCATAAGCTTGTTGGCAAGCGAACATTAAAAGTAAAATTATTTTTTTCAAAATTATTTTCTCCCTTCTTAATTTAAACAAACAGAATTTTCTGGATCATTTTTTTCAGTCGTTACGCGTACTCTTCCCGTAAAACTAACCATCACTTTATTGATCGTTGACGGATTCGCACCGCTACAATAAGTGAAGGTACCATCTTGACGCGCACCACCTAGCGCATCCAATTGTAAATAATCATCATGCTGCAATGATGATTGCCAAATTAAATGATCTTGAACTGGCAATGCTGGATAAACCCGCAAACGTTGATCATCGGTATAAATCAACCAACCATCTCGCCAATTTCCACCGCATTTTTGGCCATCCGCGCTTTTGCACAATGTGACTACTTGATGTCGTTTAATAGCTTCATTGCGGGCATAATTAATAGCAGCAACTAGATCATTAATAGATGTCGTGGCTTGAGTATCAGCGATCAAATAATTATACGCGGGCGCAGCCAATGTTAGCAAAATTGCCAACAACAAAATAGTCAATAATCCTTCGATTAGCATGTAACCTGCGGTTGTTTTCATTAATTGTTTTGTAATTGTTGCAAACGCTGTAAAACAAGCTGCAAATCTTCCCACGCTTTACGCTTATCACGTGGTGAGCGTAGCAAATAAGCAGGATGATAAGTAACTAATAAAGGTGTTTTATAGGGGCCATACGTAAACTCTTGTCCACGTAATTTACCCATAGCTTCCGTGGTATGCAATAAAAATTGCGCAGCAATTCTACCGACTGCCAAAATTAGTTTCGGTTGGATTAACTCAATTTGTCGAATTAAAAAGGGTGTACAAGCAGCTACTTCTTCTGCTTTAGGATCACGATTTTCTGGTGGACGTGACTTTAAAATATTCGCAATAAAAATTTCTTCGCGACTTAATCCAATCGCCTGTAGCATCGAATTTAATAATTTACCTGCACGACCAACGAATGGTTCGCCTTGTTTATCTTCATTTGCACCTGGCGCTTCCCCAACAATTAATAAATCCGCATGCTGATTACCAACCCCAAACACCGTTTGTGTCCGCGTTTTATAAAGATCGCAACGCGTACACTTCGCAACCCGTGCTTTTAATTCTTCCCATGTTAATTCTTCAATAGGTTTTTCGTGCTGATCAGGATAAGCAACTTCTTCTACTGTTTTTTTGCTAGCACATCTACGTACGACAGTTTTTGGCATGTGATCTGAATTATTTAATTCCCAGACTTGGATTCCCATCGCTTGCAGATATTTTAATTGATTTTTACTCGTCATCGTTCAACCATTTTTGTCATCATTTACAAATAGTTCATAAGAATTTGTATTTATATTCATTGCCTATATAAGTGCGAAGTCCGAGGTCACAAAACTTGAAGCAATGAATATAAATACAAATTCTTCCCTCTAACCTCTTGCCAAGTTCACCATTTGTTCACTATGATATAGAGGTAAGCCCCAAGGAGGCGGCACCTACATCATGAGGTAAAAGTTATGGTTACACCAACTCAGCATAAGATCTATGAATTTATTAAAAAATTTATTGCTCAGCATGGCCATTCGCCATCGTTTACTGAGATTGCGAAAGGTATAGGCGTTAGCCCTAAGTCTAAGAGCATGATCAGCCGATATATCCAATCGTTGGCTGATTCTGACCTCTTAGAAGTAACACCTGGTAAGTATCGACAAGTGCGACTGAAAGAGCCTGATAGGCCTACGCTGCCTTTAGTTGGCTCTATTGCCGCAGGCCGCCCTATTGAAGCGCTAGCAGTCAATGAGCAGCTGGATTTATTTGAATTGTTTTTAGATCGCAGCAAGCGCCAAGAGCGCTATGCCTTGCAAGTGAAAGGCGATTCTATGATCGATGAAGGTATTTGGGACGGCGACATTGTTTTGTGCGAACCACGTACAAACGCGCGTAATGGCGAAATCGTAGTAGCGTTAATCGACAATCAAGAAGCTACTTTAAAACGTATTGAGCAACATAAAGACGGCACAATCACCTTATGGCCTGCGAACCCCAATTTAAAACCTATGCACTATGCCGCCAATCGCGTACGCATTCAGGGAGTTTTTGTAGGGTTACTACGCTTACAGCGGAAAGCCCATCATGTTTATTAAACAACAAACACCTGCAAGATATTGGCAACGGGCGATTATTTTAGTCGACATGAATGCGTTTTTCGCAGCTATCGAGCAACATGATCGCCCCGAATTACGTGGCCGCCCGCTTGCCATTACTAATGGCGAACAAGGCACCTGTATTATCACTTGCTCTTATGAAGCGCGCGCCTATGGTATTAAAACAGGTATGCGCTTAAAAGATGCGCGACAATTGTGTCCACCATTAATTCAACTGCCATCAAGACCTAAACGCTACGCACAAGCTTCACAACTTATTATGCAAGCGTTAGAAAATATTACACCTGATATTGAAGTATTTTCCGTCGACGAAGCATTTTTAGATATTACACGTTGTCAACGTTTACATGGCACACCTGAACAAATTGGTTTATTAGTTAAGCAAAAAGTATTTGAAGCCTCTGGTTTACTTTGCTCCATCGGTATTAGCGGTGATAAAACAACAGCAAAATTTGCAGCTAAATTAAATAAACCGAATGGTTTTACTATCATCCCACCTTGGGAAGCTAAGCAACGTTTGCAATATGTACGCGTCACCGACTTATGCGGCATCGGTGAAGGTATAGGCAAATTTCTCGCGCGTTATAGCGTTTACACGTGTGGCGATATGGAAAAATTACCGATTGGTATTTTAGCAAAGCGCTTTGGCAATTTAGGACGGCGTATTTGGTATATGTGCCAAGGTGCCGATCCTGATCCTTTGCATGTCACAAATAAAGCACCCCAATCAATGGGACACGGCAAAGTCATGCCACCGAATACACGTGATAAAGATATTTTGCTCACTTATTTATTACACATGTGCGAGAAATTAGCAGCACGATTAAGGCATCATCATTACAAGCACAGTATTTTTCTATCGGCTGGTTAAATCGTGACACTGGTTGGTTAGGTCGACAAGGCCAATTAATTCAGCCATCCAATGATAGCAAAATGATCTACGAATTAGGCCAACAAATCTTGAATGAAGTTTGGCGCGGCCAACCGGTTTATCAAATCCAAGTTACCGCACTAGCTCCACAACCTGTACAATTACAAGCTGATTTATTTGCAAATGATGATGTACGTCGAATTAAATTAAATGCAACGCTCGATCAAATTAATCAACGTTATGGAGAGTTGACTTTAGCACCCGCAAGCCTATTAAAAAGCACAAAAATGACAAACGTTATTTCTCCTGCATGGAAACCATCTGGGCACCGTCAAACTGTTTAAAAATATAAATTAAAAAAGCCCCAGCTATTATTGGGGCTTCATTTAGCTTGTAACAAGCATTACATAAAGTTATTTTTTTTTGTATTTTGAAACATAATTATTATTTAAATCTTCTTCATCTGATTCCTTATCAGGAGGATTTTGTGATTGTACTTGAGGTAACAATCCTATTTTACTTATTGTACTGGCGTCTGAATAATCCTTCTTTTTCAAAGGAATAATATTTTCTTGTTTATCGTTTGGTTGATTATTAACGTTTTGTACCTGCGAAAGTTCAGAGGTAGCAACCGGTTTTAGGTCATCCATAGAATGAGTTGGATCTTGACAACCTAACCGTTCTGTTAAACTTTCAGTATAATTTCTAGCACAGAGCAAACGGTTATCAATATCATTCAGAAAATTATTAGCTGCCTTATATTGGCTTTGCTTTATATATTTGTAAGTATAAATACCAGACCAGATTAATCCGACACTTACTGCTACTACAACTACAGGCCAAGAAAAAGCTGCAACCGCTGTACCGACAGTAGCAAGCCCGATCAATTTTAAAACACCAAATGCTGATAAAGCGCCAATACCAGTTCTCGGCAAAAGCCTGAAGATCAATATACCAGTTCCAATCCGTCCTACTATATAAGCGCTACGATTTAAAACTTTTTTTAATGTTGTACTGCCAGGACTTTGTTTGACTGTTTTCCTACGAAAACCTCGATCATCATGCGGATATAAATTAATAGGTAAATCAATCTCTTTTTTTACCATAAATTCTTCTAGTGCAGCATTAAATTTTTCACGCTTTAATAGCTCATCAATTTTAGTTTGATTGGCATCGCATTTTTCTGATAATGCCTTACGTATGATTTTCAATTCCTTTAATTCTTTAAAAGCAAAATAAAGGCCGCCTGTTAACATACCGGCAATAAAACTACCTACACTAAATAAAGCACCTATTGCACCATCATTAAAAATCTTTCCAACTTTAACAGCAGATCCTTTTGCATTCGCTTCATTTAATCCTGCATATGCGCCTGCACCAACTACCCATTGCAAGAAAGAAATTTGAATTCCTGTCGCCATAGCACGAGCAGTGCCAGTTGTTCCTTTTTGGAATTTTTGTTTTTCAGCTGTTTGCTCCTTTAATAATTCAACATGTTCTTCAACACTATTTACCTTAGAAAGAAAGAAATCAATGGCACGCTTAAACCTATTTTTTGGCTTAGCTTTTGAAATGGTTGCGTTAGCGGCTACTTTATCTTCTACAAAAAATTTATGATGTAGTTTGTTAACTTCATTTTGATATTTTGTAACTTTTGCTTTTGTATAAGATTTGACAATCCCTTCGTTACTTCTTTTAGCAACTTTTCTTAGCTCCGCCAAGTAAAAACGCTCAAGCTGGCTATTCTTAAGTTTTGGGTTTACATGATAGCTTACTTGCGGTTTATCCCCTGCTGTTTCTAATGTTTTTTGAGCACTTATTTTATTTTTCAGGTAAATAAAACTTTCACCTATTGCAAAAGCGCCCGCAAAAACACCACCTACAATTAAAGCAAAAGCTTGTTGTTTTAAAGACCACGCACGGGTGTCATCTTGATTTTTCTCGATATTAATTGGTTCAAATCCAAGCCAAAAACCATAAGCCCAGTTATTTAGAAATCTCCAGGCTCCGCTTGCAAATCTAGACATAGATAAGCCATTGACTTGATCAAAAACTTTTTTACGACTTTCACTTAAGGTAATTTTATAATCTAATTTACCTTTATCGTTAAAAAAGGCGGGGGCTATTTTAGCAAATGCAGTTAATTGTTGGCGTTCTTCTTCTGTTAAACAAGCCAGATCTGCTTTACTCAATTTTTTATTTTTTATGACTAAATCTTTAACAACCTCTGGAAAATCCTTTGCTTTATAGTTGTAATCATTATCAATCTTTTTGATCAATGCGCCAATAATTTGTTTGTAAATAACATCTACATTATAGCGTTTAAATAAATCTTCTTTACTCAAATTGTGTTCTGCTTTAATAAAATTATCAACATCAAATACTTCTTCAACAACATTAAAGCAAGTAAAATTGGTATATTTTATATTTTCATTTTTATCATCTTTAACTTTTGAGCTAATTTTATTACTTAAGATATCAGCAAGATAACCTGTAAACTCGTATCGCAACTCATAACGCTTTTCAGCTTTCGCATCTTTACTTTCTATAGGTAATATTCGCGCTACAACATTATAATTATGTTCGATTTCTCTTAAGTCTTTATTGAAAAATTCTTCTAAATTTTCTCTTATATTCTTTTTTGATAAATCAAATTCAACTAATAAGTCGTTATGGCAATTAGCTAAAACACCTTCTAGAGAATCAACTGTATTTTTATTAAATGATTTAGCAACAGCTGGTATAGCACCAATCAGTGATGCACCTATTCCAATTCCATTGGCAAGTACATGACCTGTACCAAAAAAAGCACCGAAATTTTTTCTAGAGAAAACCTGCCAAAGCCTGATTGGCGTGTCTTCCATTTCATCTAGAAACACAGCAAAATTATTTAACGCAGACATAGCAACTGCAACTTTATTTTGCGCCACATCATCCTGAATCAAGGTCATTGGTTCTTCAAATTGTTGGTTGGTTACTACTTCATTTTTTTGAGTGTTTGGCATAATTATTTTTCCTTTTTTAATTTTTATTGGTTGTGTTATTGCCAAAAAAATTGGAGCACCTAATATTTTCAGGTACATATTTAAGTATACTTAACAAACCTTAAGGTTTTCTTAAGAAGC
>Ga0102591_1003186_pt1 | contig 15306 bp, 16 predicted proteins | sample AraplaCol_mCL_r2_2_FD_76860 | JGI IMG/M metagenome (GOLD analysis project Ga0102591, IMG submission 76860) | Arabidopsis root microbial communities from North Carolina, USA - plate scrape MF_Col_mCL_r2 (SPADES assembly) (version 2) | ecosystem: Host-associated > Plants > Roots > Endosphere... | reverse complement strand
GAGGAGCAGTCCGGCCATATCAAGGAGGTCGGCTTCGAGCTCTACCAGTCGATGCTGGAGGAGGCGATCGTCAACCTCAAGGCCGGCGTCTCCGAGCCGGCCGCCGACCGCTGGTCGCCGTCGATCACGATCGGCATGCCCGTGCTCATCCCGGAGGATTACGTCAGCGATCTCTCGGTTCGCCTGTCGCTCTACAGGCGCCTGGCCGATCTCGACACCGAGGAGGAGATCGAGAACTTCGGCGCCGAGATGCGCGACCGCTTTGGCGTGCTGCCCGACGAGGTGCGCTATCTCTTCAAGGTCGCCGCGATCAAGGCGTTCTGCCGCAGGGCCAATGTCGAGAAGATCGACGCCGGTCCGAAGGGCGCCGTCATCGCCTTCCGCGACAATTCGTTCGCCTATCCCGATCGCCTGGTGACGTTCATCCGCAGCCACGGCCAGGCCGCGAAGGTGCGGCCCGACATGAAGGTGGTGTTCCTCCAGGACTGGGAGACGCCGGAAGAGCGTCTCGCCGGCACCACGGAGATCATGCGGCAACTGGCGCAGCTGGCGCAGGCCAAGAAGGCGGCGTAGGGAGCGACTATCGCTTCCGCTCCGCTGAATCGCGCCGGTGTCCCGCGACGCTTGTCAGAGGACGACGTCCCGGTTGACGTTCTTGTACAGAAGGTAGACCGATCGGTTCGAACCGGTCGGATAGAATTGCTGCGGACAGAACGATCCCATCCAGATGAAGTCATCGACCCAGATTTCGTGCCAGCTATCGCCAAGATAATACAAGCCTTGCCCCTCCAGCATGAACAACCCGTGCTCCATGATATGGGTCTCGACGGCTGGAAAGCAGACGCCGGGTTGGAAGAACATCAGATTCATCTCGAAATCGAACCGCAAGTCGCCCATTGGAAGCAGGTGCTTGAAGCCGCGCCCCTCCAATCCGGTATGGTTCGTTATCGGCATCGATTGTTGTTGTCCGATGATTGCCGCCGGTGACGCGATGCCGTCAGCCGCTTCATAGCGCTTCTTGACCGCGAGAACGCGGGCGGGAGCAGCGGGGTGGCAGCTCATCGTGAAGGACGTGCTGGCCGGAACGTAGGCAAAGGCGCCCGCTGTCAATGAGGTCGGAGGTTCGGCGCCGATGCTGATGTCGACGGCTCCCGTGACGACGTAGAAGAAGTGCTGAATGTCCACGCAGATCGGCTGGGCCGTGCCGCCCGAGGGCTCGATTTCCAGCATGAACTGGGCAAAATCGGCTCCGAGGCTCGGCGCCGCCAGAAAACGCACAGTCGTTGACACCCACGCCGGCAGCCGGCTCTTCAAGACGCCTTCAGGCGGCATGAATGCGAAATTGCGGCCGACGACTGCGCGGCTGTGACCGATCGCGCCGGGACGAACGACGCCGGGTTGGGTAGGCAGATCGGTGGGATGCATCTGAGAGTCCTTGGCCAACTCGCAACAGCGCGTCGCTGTGAAGCGTCGGCGCAAGACCGGCGCGTTGCGACGTGGATGAATGTGGTTCTGCCGGCTTCTTGGATTTGATAGATGAGAGCGAGGGGCACTGCAACAGCAGCCGGCACCACGGAGATCATGCGACAGCTGGCGCAATTGGCGCAGAGCAAGAAGGCGGCCCTGGGGCAGTCTACCGTGTCCCGGACAAGCGCAGCGAAGCGTCGCGCAGAGCCGGGACCCAGTTCTTTCCCGCTCACGAGGATGGGTCCCAGTGCTGCGGCGTATCGCCAAGCGTGCTCCATCGGACAGATTCATAAGCCTGCTCGATAAGTCCATGCGGATTGCACCATCTAATCGCATGGCGACCGATTGCCTATAACAAGCCTGCGAAGAGCGACCACGCCCCGCCGGCGCGCGAGCGTCCGGGAACAAGCCGTGGCGCACAGGAGATCATCATGAAACCGCAAGCCGCAGCCATCGCATTGCTTCTGGTGATGGCCATGCCATCGGCCCGCACGGAGGAGACTGGCGCCATGACCGGATCGAAGGCTGCGCTCACGTATGAGGATGTTCGGAAGGTCGCCCCGGCGCTGGAGGCCTATACGCAGAACCGGCTGCTTGGCGATGTCTGGAAGCGCCCCGGCCTCGCGCCGCACGACCGCAGCATCGTCACCTTGGCAGCGCTGATCGCGCGCAATCAGTCGATCGAGATGCCGTATCATTTCAATCTGGCGCTCGATAACGGTGTCAAGCCGCGCGAGATTTCGGAGATCATCACGCATCTCGCCTTCTACGCCGGCTGGGCCAATGCGATGTCCGCGGTCGCTGTTGCCAAGGACGTCTTCGCCGCCCGCAACATCGGCGTCGGTGAGCTTCCGGCCGTCACGGTGACGCCGTTGCCGCTTGACGAGGCTGCCGAGGCGCAGCGTGCGACGTTCGTCCAGGACCAGTTCGGCGCGTCCTTTCCGGGTGTCGTGCAGTACACCACCGACGTGCTGTTTCGTGACCTGTGGCTGCGTCCGGACCTTGCGCCCAGGGACCGCAGTCTCGTCACCGTCAGCGCGCTGATCGCCAACGGGCAGATGGCGCAGCTCACGCCGCACCTCAACAGGGCGATGGATAACGGCCTGACCCAGACGGAGGCTTCGGAAGCCATCACGCAACTTGCGTTCTATGTCGGCTGGCCGAACGTGTTTTCGGCGATGGCCGTCGCCAAGGATGTGTTTGCGAAGCGGCCGCATTAGCCGCATCCCACCGCGAAGATCGAATACCATGCCGGAGATGGCGTTCGCGCTTCCCATTCGCGAGGAGGCTGACTTGAGTATCTCGCATCTTCTCCTGATCGGCGGGTCCGTGCTCACGGCAGCCGTTTCCGGGACCGCTGCCGCCGCCGAAGTGCGGCCGCTCTACGTGCAGGAAGCGGAGATCGAGATCGATCCCGCACAGCTTGAATCCTACAAGGCTGCGGTGGCCGAGCACATCGAGACTGCCACGCGCGTCGAGCCCGGTATTATTGCGCTCTATGCCGTCTCCGAAAACGACAATCCCACGCGCGTCAGGGTGTTCGAGATCTACCGGGATCAGGATGCTTACCGGTCTCACCTGGAAACCGCTCACTTCAAGACATACAAGGCGACCGTGGAGAAGATGGTCCGGTCGCTGAAGCTGATCCGAACCACGCCCATCGCCTTTGGCGCTTTGCCGAGGTGACAGCTCAGTCCCGGTGGCGCAGCGCCTCGACAAGGAGTGCAAAAGCCGCGGAAGGCTGGCGCCGGCTCGGGTAGTAGAGGTGGTAGCCGGGATAGGGAGGACACCAGTCCTCGAGCACCCGCTTGAGGCGGCCTTTGTTGATGTGGGGCTGTACGAGGCCCTCCGGCAGATAGGCCAGGCCCAGGCCGGCAAGCGCCGCCTGGAGCATCTGGGTCGTGGTGTTGAAGAATAATTGGCCATCGACCCGAACCTTGAGCTCCCGCGAGCCCTTTTCGAACTCCCAGGAGTACAATCCGCCGTGGGTCGGCAGGCGCAGGTTGATGCAATTGTGCACGACCAGTTGCGATGGTTTCTTCAGCTCCGGCCGGCTCCGGAAATAGGACGGAGCGCCGACGACGGCCATGCGCGCGTCGGGGCCGATTCGCACCGCGATCATGTCTCTCGCGACTTGCTCGCCGTCCCGCACGCCGGCATCGAAACGCTGCGCGACGATATCCGTCAGTCCGTAATCGCTGACGATCTCGAGCTTGATGTCGGGATATTCGCGTAACAGCTTCGCAAGCTTCGGCAGGAGGACGGCGTCGGTGGCATATTCGGTCGCCGTGATGCGAATGGTACCGGAGGGCTTTTCCCGGAGCTCGGTCAAGGCGACGAGTTCGGCCTCGATCTCCGCGATCCGTGGACCCACGTTGCGCAACAGACGTTCACCCGCGGCCGTCGGCGACACGCTGCGCGTGGTGCGCGTCAACAGGCGCAGCTTCAGCCGCGCCTCGAGCTCCTTGATGGTGTAGCTGAGCGCGGACTGTGAAATGCCGAGCTTCGCGGCGGCTCTCGTAAAGCTGCCTTCACGGGCGACGATCAGGAAGGCCGAGAGGTCGTCGAGATTTCCGCGCTGCATTTATCGATCCTCCTTATAAGTCCATGCCGATGATAGTGGCTAGTCCGCATAGCCGCACGCATTAGATATGGCGCAGTCCCGCGAAGTGAGGCGAGCTCGGCATATGGATCGATCGGACGTTCCCTTCCGGCAATGCGGGAGCAGCGCTGCGGACGCCTCGAGCGCGCTGACGCGGCGGAGCGTGCTCTCAGGCGCCGCCGGATTGGCCATGCTGGCATCGTCGCATGCGGGCTTTGCGAGGGCCTCGGAAGAGACTGGCCCGACAACGGGAAGGCAGGCAACGATGGACATCAAACGCAACGGCTCACGCCCCTCTGGTAGGGGCCCTGAAACATGGTTTTCCGGCACGGTCCGCGTCGATCCGCTCTTTCAGCTGGGCGACCCGGTACGTCTGAGCGGCGGTCAAGTAACTTTCGAACCCGGTGCCCGAACCATGTGGCACACCCATCCGCTTGGCCAAACCCTGATCGTCACGTCCGGCCTGGGCTGGGTGCAAAGCGAGGGGGGACCGATCGAGGAAATCCGCCCCGGCGACGTCGTCTGGTTTCCGCCCGGCGAGAAACACTGGCACGGCGCCACCGCGACAACCGCGATGACGCATATCGCCATCACGGAATCGCTAAACGGCAAGAATGTCGACTGGATGGAGAAGGTCAGCGACGAACAGTATCGCAGGTGATTGCGTGCTGGTGCGAGCGGCTCGCCGAGGAGAATGAACATGCAGATGCGCGAGCTTGGCGATAGCGGCCTTGCGGTCTCGGCCATCGGCTTCGGCTGCATGGGCCTGAACTATCATCGTGGCCCGGCGCCGGAACGTCGCGAGATGATCGCGCTGGTCCGGGCGGCGGTGGAGCGCGGTGTCACCTTCTTCGACACTGCCGAGGTCTACGGCCCGTTCACCAACGAGGAACTCGTGGGCGAAGCGTTGGAGCCGTTCCGGAAGGGCGTCGTCATTGCCACCAAGTTTGGCCACGACCTCGGTCCCGCCGACGCCCGGCGTTCCGGTGGGCTCGACAGCCGCCCCGAACGTATCCGGCAGGCGGCGGAGGGCTCGTTGAAGCGGTTGCGGGTCGAGACGATCGAGCTGTTCTATCAGCACCGCGTCGATCCCGATGTCCCGATCGAGGATGTCGCTGGTGCGGTGAAGGATCTGATCGCCGAGGGCAAGGTCAGGCATTTCGGCCTCAGCGAGGCCGGCGCCTCCACCATTCGCCGCGCGCATGCGGTCCAGCCGGTCGCCGCGATCCAGAGCGAATACTCCTTCTGGTGGCGTCAGCCCGAGACGGAGGTGTTGCCGGCTTGCGAGGAGCTGGGGATCGGCTTCGTCCCGTTCAGTCCTCTCGGCAGGGGATTCCTCACCGGCCAGATCGACGAGACCACCAGCTTCGGCGGCAATGACAACCGCGCCGGCTTGCCGCGCTTTACGCCCGAGGCCCGCAAGGCGAACCGGCCGGTCGTGGACCTGCTGGCTCAGATCGGCGCCCAGAAACGTGCGACGCCGGCGCAGATCGCATTGGCCTGGCTGCTGGCGCAGAGGTCGTGGCTCGTCCCGATCCCCGGCACGACCAAGCTCGGCCGTCTCGACGAAAACATCGCCGCGGCCGCGGTCGCGCTGACACCCGACGATATCAGGCACATCGACGCCGCGGTCGCGCAGATCACCATCACGGGCGACCGTTACCCGCAGGCGGAAGCCGCGCGTACGCAGCGCTGACGACGCGTACGACGATCTGACACATCGACAGGAGAGATATCCATGAACATTTCATTCGAGGGACAGGTTGCGCTGGTGACCGGCGCTGCGTCCGGGCTGGGCCTCGCCACGGCAAAGGCTTTCGCGGAATCCGGGGCGTCCGTCGCGCTGGCGGACTGGAACGAGGACGCAGTACGTGCCGAGGCCGGGGAGCTGGCCACCCGGGGTCATAAGGCCATCGCCATCCGCTGCGACGTCTCCGATGACGCACAGGTCGAAGCCATGGTCGCGAAGACGGTCGCCGCCTTCGGCAGGCTCGATGCCGCCTATAACAACGCGGGCGTTCAGAATGTCCTCGCAGAGACGGCCGACACCACGCGCGAGGATTACGACCGCGTCATGGGGATCAATCTCCGCGGCGAATGGAGCTGCATGAAATTCGAGCTGCAACAGATGCGCAAACAGGGAAGCGGCGCGATCGTCAATTGCTCGTCTCTCGGGGGTCGCGGTGTCAGCGAAGAAAACGGCATCTATCACGCGGCCAAGCACGGCGTCCTTGGCTTCACCAAGAGCGCGGCGCTCGAATATGCGGCACGCGGCATCCGTATCAATGCCATATGCCCCGGGCTGATCTGGACCCCGATGGCCGACCAGATGGTTGCCGCCGGTCAGGGCGATGCTCTCAAAGCTCTAGAGAAGAGCGTGCCGATGGGACGGGTCGGCCGCCCCGAGGAAATTGCGAGCGCGGTGTTATGGCTCTGCAGCGACGCAGCCAGCTACGTGACCGGCCAGTCCATCTCGGTCGACGGCGGGTTCATCATGCGGTGAATACAGCGAACCCGGAGGCCGCCAACCGGACATATGGGTCCGAAAACAGCGACATATGGCCCCTTGTGGAATGCCCGAACAACGGCCATATTGGCTGCATCGAGTTTCGGCCGAACGACTTGGCCTCGCCGCTGATAAGCGTGCCTGACTGACGACCCTCCCTCCAGATCTCGAATTCGCTGACTGCGCTCTTGAGCGCGGTTCCAAAGACTTATCTATGTTAAAGGACGACCCCATGAATACGGGAACTGTGAAGTGGTTTAACGGCCAAAAAGGTTTCGGCTTCATTCAGCCGGACCAGGGAGGCCAGGATGTTTTCGTTCATATCAGCGCAGTCGAACGCGCCGGCATGAGCACCCTCAACGAGGGGCAGAAGGTTTCCTTCGAAATCGTCGCGGACCGCCGGACCGGCAAGTCTGCTGCGGAAAATCTGCGCGCCGCCTAAGCTGCCGCAATCGGTACTATGTTGCTTTGACCACGGATGTACTGGCAGAGCTTCTGGTTCTCTCGACCCGCGACTGGTTTACCGGCCGCGGGTTTTTTTACACCGGTTGCGGGTTGGCCCGCCCATCGAAACAGCTGAGGTCGCGAGCGTGTCCATCAATATCGATTCAGGCCAGGAACCGGATCAGGAACACGACGACGTCATGTATCCGCAGGTCCTGCCGTTTGTATTGATCCATGCGGGATGCGTCGCGGCGATCTGGTCGGGCGTCTCGTGGCAGGCCATCGCGATCTGCGCCGCGCTTTATTGGTTGCGCATGTTTGGGATCACCGCCGGATACCATCGCTACTTCTCGCATCGGGCTTACGCGACGAGCCGGGTGTTCCAATTCATCCTTGCCTTCATTGCCCAGAGCAGCGCGCAGAAAAGCGTGCTGTGGTGGGCCGCCAAACACCGCCATCATCATCTGCACTCGGATACGGCGCATGATGTGCACTCGCCCCGGCACAAGGGCTTCGTGTACAGTCATGTCGGCTGGATCTTCTACCGGCAGCACGATGCGACCGACCTCGTGAAAGTATCGGACCTGGCGTCGTATCCCGAGTTGATGTGGCTGCACAGGTTGGAGCTCTTGCCGGCGGCCGTGCTCGCGGGTCTGTGCTTTCTCGTTGCCGGGTGGTCGGGACTCGTGGTCGGATTCCTCTGGAGCACCGTGCTTCTGTATCACGCCACGTTCTGCATCAACTCCCTCGCACATGTTCACGGACGCAAGCGGTATGTGACCGGTGACGACTCCCGCAACAACTGGCTGCTCGCCCTGTTGACGATGGGCGAGGGCTGGCACAACAATCATCACGCCTACCAGGCCAGCGCCCGGCAAGGGTTCTACTGGTATGAGGTCGATCTGACCTATTACGTCCTGGTGGCCTTGTCCTGGCTCGGGATTGTCCGGGATCTGAAGTTGCCGCCCAGGCAGGTTCTGCGCAACGAGCATCGGTTGGGATCACGCGTGGTTAAGCAAGCGGCCGAGCAGCTCGCCGCTCGCTTTGATCCGGAACACATCGCGCTCGCGATCAGAACGTCGATCCACGAGACCGAATTGTCGGTCCGGGACGCGCTCAGTCTGTTGCAGCACCGTGCCGACTTGCGCCTGTCCAGCATGCCGACCCGCGAGCAGTTGCTGGCTGAGGCTCAGCGCATGTTCGCCAAGACCATCTCCCTGGACGATATCGTCGACCGTGCCTACGAGCTCCTGCACGATTCTGTCGGCTTTCTCCTGGCTACTCCCGCTCTATCGGCCAGCACGAACGCGAAGAGTGGCATTTAGCTCGATCATCCCCATATAAGGGGCATGGCAAATTGGCAGAAGTCGACGACACGGCAAGCACCCAAGACCAAGGCTGAGCTTCGCGAGATGCTGGCTGAGGCGGTCCGTAACACGCAGCCCGGCGGAGAGTCGAAGCGCCTCGCGAAAGCCGGGAAGATCGCGGCCGGGATGACCCGCGCCGATCAAGCGTTCGGGGTCACCGTTCGCTGAGCCCCGAGAAGGAGCCGCATGCGCAAATTTCCCAAGCCCTCCGAGCAAGAGCTCAAAGAGGGTCCCCAGGCCGTGTCCTTTCAGATCGCGAACGGGAACGCGCGGCAGACCTGTATTTTGCAAACCACGCTCCCAACCAAGGCGCAGGCGCAAAAATACCTTCTCGCCAATTGGCCGGCGGTCGAAAAGATGGCTCGCGACGCTCTCGCGATGGGAGCCTTTGAGGACGGCCAGATCAAGCTCATGATGAGCTGAGCCGCCGAGGCCCGGCGGCGGACGTCAAGACAAGCAACAGATCCGGGAACGCTGGCGGTTGACTACGACGCCGCGCGCGAGGCGTCGGCGGACAGCCGCGCCAGCAACGACCTTGCCGTATCCGACGACGACAGCGAGTCCACGCTGACCACGGGATCGCTGCGCATCTCGTGCTTGCCGTTGGAGGTGTGCCGCATCACCGCGGAGAGGCGGCGAGCGATCATGTGGGCGGTGCGGAAGTCGGTCTCGGCGAAGACGACGATGACCGAGCCGTCCTTCTGCGCTGTGCCGAAGTCCATCTGCCGCATCAGGCGGCTCAGGATGCGCGCGGCATCGAGCTGGGCGCGGGGATTTGAGGGATCGAAGGCGAAGCGCGCCACCGACAGGCCGCCGCCGCGAGCAAGCGTCTGCTCGACAGCCTTGGAGAAGTCGCGGGCAAAGGCTTCCGTCGTGAGCAGGCCGCTGCGCGGATCGAGCCAGCCGCCGGCATCGATCGAGCGCAGCGTGCGGCTCAATTGGGCTTCCATCGCGTGTTGGCGGATCAGCGGCAGCGCGTTGGCGGCGACCTTGGCCGGCTCGCCCGGGATCAGCTCGAGATTGGGCAGGTCGTAAGTCTGCGTCAGCTGGTGCGCGGTGACGACCACGGGCAGGCTGCGGAAGCGGGTGTCCTCGGCGAGGACCGTCAGAAAGGCGTCGGTGACGCGCGCGGTAAAACCTTCGGCGAGCACGACGCCGTCGAGGTCGCGGGTGTTGAGATGTTTTGCTGCGGCCTCGATCGAGAGCGCGCCGACCACGCCGACGCGTTCACCGAGCGCGACGGAGAGCGCGGGATAGGCCGCGCCGCGTCCGATCAGGAGAACGGTCGCGTCGCGCGCGGGATCGCCTTGCGGCAGTGTGACCTTCACTTCAGGCAGCCGGCGCAGCACCGTGGCATGGAGCGTGCGCACCCGCAGCGCGGCGCGAAGCCGTGCGATCAGGCGGTCGGGATTGCCGCCGCGCGAGGCGAAGGGCAGGGCATTGTGGGGCAGCGCGCCCGCGGCATCCACGGCCACGAAGGGAAGGTAGGGCGATTGGTCGGCGATCTTCCTCGATAGCGCGGCCAGATGCGGCTCGTGTCCGCCATGCATCACAGCGAGAATCGCGGCGGGCTGCACCTCTTCAACCGCGCGCGCCGCGCTGGCCCAGTCGATATCGACCACGGGAAACAGCCGGGCCTCGTCCAGCGCCCCGACGAAGGTCGGCCGCTCGGCATTGGACACAAACAGGATCGGGCCCGCCTGGGACATTCGACAAACTCTGATCACGCGACAGATGCCGCGCAATCTAGTTTGGCCGCATTAATGCGGCGTCAACGGAGGTGGCGAAACTGCGCCTAGACCGGGCCGGAGCGATCGCGAAAAGCTTCGACCATCAGAGGGTTAAGGCCGAGTTCGCTGAGTGCCTCGCGGGCACGGGCATTGTCCTGGGCGCGTCCGGCCAGCCGGTGGCCGGACAACCGGTCGGGCAGCGCGGTGAGCAGCGCGCCCTGGCCGAGCCGGCGGGCCCATTCCTGCAAATCGTTGGAGAGGAAGCGGTAGCCGCCGACGGCCATGATGCCGGAGGGCGGCGCGGTGATGCAGATCGCCCCGCTCGTCCGGTCGAGCCGTGCGGCATAGCCGGTGTCGACATAGTCGCGCGGCGGCTGCGCCGTCAGAGTGTCGCCGACCGGCTGCGGCGGGGCATAGGCCGCGATCGGCACCATGGCGCCGCGCAGGCCGAGCGTGCCCTTCGGCGTCAGCAGGATCTCGCCGGCAATGGACGAGCCTGCCTGCTCGCGCGGCGCGCCGTGCGGCCCGGGCATCACCGCGACCGGCATGCCGTCCTCGCCGCGGCGGGCGCCGAACAGGCCGGCCTCGCCGAACAGATAGACGTCGGTCAATGGCGCATGCGGTGCGATCCAGGCCTCGCTCGCCGCCACCTGCTCGGGCGCGCGCCACAGGCCGACGACGTTGCGCAAGGACGGCATCCGCGCCGCCAGGTCGGAATCGCCAAGGCGCAAGGCGAGCTGCGCCGGTGCGATCAGCACCTCGCATTCGTGCTCGTTGATCTGCTGCTCCAGCACCTCGTTCTCGAACGGGTGATGCAGCGCCAGGGCGCCGCCGGAGAGCAGCCACACCGCGAGCGAGGAAGCGAGGCCGGCGAACGACATCGGCGCAAACGCCGCCATCAAGGTCGCGCCCTGCCTGATGTCGGCTTCCAGCGACATCGCAAGCCCGCCGGCGATCAGGCTGAAATGCGGCCGCGGCACCGGGCGAAAGCCTTCCGCCGTGACGTCGAAGGAGATCATCGCCGCCTTGCGGCCGTCCTGGATCACGGCGCGCGTGGTGCCCGGAGGGCGGGCCAGCACGTCGTCGAGCGAGGCCATGCCTTCAGGCAGGTCGGTGCCGAAGCCGCAGACGTGACGGATCGAGAAGGCCTCGGCGGCCGCATGCATCGCGAGGTCGGCATAGCTGACGCCGTCGACCGTGCTCACGGTGACGATGGCGCGCGCCGCCGTGCGATTGAGCGCGGCGGTCAGTTCCGCATGCCGCCACAACAGCGGCAGCACCGCGACGACGAGGCCGGCGCGATGAGCGGCGAGCACGGTCAGCACGAACTCGACCGTGGCAGGCAGTTGGATCGCGATGACGGAATTGGCCGGCAGGCCCGATTCGACGAAATAGGCGGACAGCGCCTCGATGGCCGTGTCAACCTCGGCATAGGTCATTCGTCGCGGCTGGTGCCCGGTGACGCGGGCCTTGTTGAGGGGGTCGAGCAGCGCGGGCGCGTGCGGTTGCCGCATCAGCGTGCGCTGAAACAACGTGTCGAGCGTCGGCGATATGGCTGGCTGGTTCACGGTCATTTCGCTCGAGTAGCTGGAGGCTGCCCCTTCGACCACCAAGTCTCCGGCAAATAGCCCGAGAGCGAGGTGGCCTTGGGCCGTTCTATCCGATTCCAGCGCGCGATCCATTGCTCCGATACGTTAAACAGGGGGATTGTGTAGACGCCCGCGATCAAGGCGCGATCGAGGGCCCGTACCGCGGAGACGAATTCCGTATGTTCACGGGCCTCGAGCAGGGCGGCGATCATGGCATCGACCGCGCCATCCCTGGCGCCCATGTAGTTGCGGGTCCCTTGATTGTCCGCGGCCGCGCTGCCCCAGTAGAAAGATTGCTCGTTGCCGGGCGATAGCGACTGATCCCAGCGGTTCTGGATCATGTCGAACTCGAACGCGAGTCGGCGCTGGTCGAACTGTACGGGATCGACCGACCGCACGTTCGGCTCGATGCCGGCGCGCTTGAGGTCGCGCTGGAATGCGAGCGCGATGCGCTCCTGGTCGCGGGTCGTGACCAGGATCTCGAAGGTGAGGGGGGCTTTGGTCGCACGGTTGCGCAGCACGGTACCGTCGAGTTCGTAGCCGGCTTCCGACAACAGTTTCAGCGCCGCGCGCAGCGTGGTGCGGTCGCGGCCCGAGCCGTCGGTGACCGGCAGGCGGTAGCTGCCGTCCATGATGTCGGGCGGAATTTGAGCGGCGAACGGCTCGAGCAGCTCACGCTCGCGCGGATCCGCAGCCCGGCCATAGGCCGACAGGTCGGAGCCGGCGAAATAGCCGGCAACGCGTGAATAGAGCCCGAAGAAATAGTTGCGGTTGACCAACTCGAAATCGAACAGCAGCGTCAGCGCCTGGCGTACGCGGATGTCGGCGAAGATCGGCCGGCGCGTGTTGAACACCAGGAATTCGGAGGGCTGCGGCACGCCCGGCTTGAAGGTGTCGCGGAGCACCTCGCCGCTTTTCGCGGCCGGAAAGTCGTAGCCGTCGTGCCAGCGCAGCGGCTCGTGCTCGACACGGAAATCGTAGAGGCCGCGCTTGAAGGCTTCGAACTGGCCGTTGGCCTCGCGAAAATAGTCGAGCCTGATCTCGTCGAAATTGTAGAGCCCGCGGTTGATGGGCAGGTCGCGGCCCCAATAGTCGGGATTGCGGGTCAGCGTCACGCTGGCCCCGGGCTTCACCGCCGCGACGCGATAGGGACCCGAGCCAACCGGGCTCGTCAGCGTCGTCTCCTCGAAGGTTGCGACGTCGACGGCATGCTTCGGCAGGATCGGCATCAGGCCGAGGATCAGCGGCAGCTCGCGGTCGTTGGCGGCTGCGAGGTCGAAACGGACGGTGAGGGGATCGATCGCCTCGGCCCTGGCGACTTTGGCGTAGTACTGCCGGTGGTTCGGGCGGCCGTGGTCGCGCAGCAACTGCCAGGAGAACAGCACGTCCTCGGCAAGCACGGGCTTGCCGTCGGAAAAGCGGGCGCGGGGATCGAGACGGAACGTGACGAAGCTGCGTTCGTCGTCGGTCTCAATGCTCCTGGCGAGCAGGCCATAGAGCGTGAACGGCTCGTCATTGCCGCGCGCGAGCAGGCTCTCGACCACGTAGCCGCGCATCTGCTGTACGGCCAGTCCCCTCACGATGAAGGGGTTGAGGCTGTCGAAGGTTCCGAGAATGCCCCAGGTCAACCGACCGCCCTTGGGGGCATCGGGATTGGCATAGGGCATGTGGGTGAAATCGGCCGGCATCGCCGGCTTGCCGTGCATGGCGATGGCATAAGCCTCCTCGGCCCGTGCGTCGCCGGCGGACAGCGCAACCGCGAGCACGGAGGCAAGGACGCAAAGGCGGAGACCGGGGCCCTCGAAAAGGCGCTGGAACATGAACATCGGCACACGTTGATTCGAGGACCAGCTGGCCCTGAATCCTATCACAGGGAATTTCACCGGGGGCAGCTGGGGATGTGGCCAAAGGCGCTTGTCGGCATTGATCTTTTCGTCGGCCACGTTAAGAAGGCACCCAATCGCGCAAGAGCGTCGAGCCCGTCACTTATCCGCCTCAATTGACGGGGAGAGAGCCGCGCCCAACGCGGCCAGGTTCGTCGCTTCGGAGCGGTTCGGGCACTTCCCGTTCAGAAAGGGTTTTCCGCAATGAATTTCCGTTACTTGGCCGCGTCCGTACGGCCGCGCGGGCGACTTCTCGCCATGTTGACGGCGACGGCGTTGGCCGTTCCGTTTGCCGCCGAGGCCCAGACGCCGGCTCCGGCGCCGGGCGCTCCGAAGGCGGCTCCGGCCCCGAAAGCTGCTCCCAAGGCCGCCCCGAAGGCTCCTGCGCCCGCCGCATCTCCGCAGGCCCAACCGGCTCCCGCCCAGGGCGCTCCAGCGCAGCAGCAGGGCGCGGCCCAGCCGGCTGACCAGCAGATCCAGCTGATCTACGCCCCCTGGACGAAGTTCTGCCTCAAGGGCCAGGACGCCAACGCCAAGCAGGTCTGCTTCACCGGCAAGGACGGCCGCATCGAGTCGGGCCAGCCCGTCATCGCCGCCGTCATCATCGAACCGGAAGGCGAGCCCAAGAAGATCCTGCGCGTGACGCTGCCGCTCGGCATGCAGCTCGTGCACGGCACCCGCCTCATCGTCGACAGCAATGCGCCGCTGCAGAGCCCGTACGTGATCTGCTTCCAGAACGGCTGCATGTCGGACTACGAGGCGACGCCCGAGCTCATCAACAGCATGAAGAAGGGCCAGAATCTCGTCGTTCAGGCGATCAATGCCAACGGCGCGCCGCTGACCCTGCCGCTGCCGCTCGCCGGCGAATTCCAGAAGGCCTATGACGGTCCGCCGACCGATCCGAAGGTGTTCGAGGAAACCCAGAAGAAGCTCCAGGAAGAGCTTCAGAAGAAGGCCGACGAGCAGCGCAAGAAGCTCGAGCAAAGCGGCGCTGCGCCCGGTGCGGCTCCGGCCGGCCAGAAATAATCGGGACCAGATCCCGGACATGAAAAAGGCGCTCACGTCGAGCGCCTTTTTTATTGGCCGCATGCCGGCGGCTCGACTCAGTTCAGCGACGGATTGCGCGGACGATAGCCGCCGCCCTTGTCCTTGATGAAGATCTCGGCGACCTGCGAGTGCCGGATCGGCTCGCCCGACTCGTCGGGCAACAGATTCTGCTCGGACACATAGGCGACGTATTCCGATTCCGCGTTCTCCGCGAGCAGATGGTAGAACGGCTGATCCTTGTGGGGCCGCACCTCCTCGGGGATCGACAGCCACCACTCCTCGGTGTTGTTGAATTCCGGATCGATGTCGAAAATCACGCCCCGGAACGAGAAGATCCGGTGGCGAACGACCTGTCCGATCTGGAATTTCGCGGTCCGCGCTTTAATCATTCACCGTCGATAGACCAGGATTGTGGCCGATGCTAGTGGCCTCACCTGGAATTAATGCTCGCCTAGGGGGCGGATAGTCCTCGAGTCTTCAGAAAAAACCTTAGAAATGGCCGATATCCTCAATCTGGCATTACCTTATTTCGGCTTAATCTTCGTCGGATTTGCCTGCGGCAAGGTCAAGGCGCTGCCGGAAACGGGCCTGGCCTGGATGAACTTTTTCCTGCTCTACGTGTCGCTGCCGGCGCTGCTGTTCGCGATCATGTCGAAGACCCCGTTTGCGGA
>Ga0102591_1003184_pt1 | contig 15331 bp, 10 predicted proteins | sample AraplaCol_mCL_r2_2_FD_76860 | JGI IMG/M metagenome (GOLD analysis project Ga0102591, IMG submission 76860) | Arabidopsis root microbial communities from North Carolina, USA - plate scrape MF_Col_mCL_r2 (SPADES assembly) (version 2) | ecosystem: Host-associated > Plants > Roots > Endosphere... | reverse complement strand
TTTATGTTGGCGATGCACAAAATGATATTGAAGCGGGTAAACGCGCAAACATGCGAACTTTAATCGCATCTTATGGCTATATTAGCTACCATGAACGACCTGAAACCTGGGGTGCTGATGGTAAGCTTGCTAGTTTAGATGAATTGTTAAAATGGCTATAGTTTTTGTCATGCCAGAGCAAGCTGACATGACAGTATGCCATCAACCAGCATTACTAACTTTAACTCGGTTTAGCTTTTTTCACACAATTATTATTATTTTCTGAGTCATCATCAGGCTTATTTTGCTCACTAGTTTTTTGAACATCTTCAGCAATAATTTGAGCTCTCTTTCGCCCTCTAGTCATTGGTCCGCTACTAAATTGCTTAAAATTATTATACCAATTTGTTAAATTCCTTTTTTCAGTTTTAGTAGGTGTTTCCGAAATCAGAAACCATTTATTTTGTTCTTTAAAATGAAAAGCCAGTGCGCTAAGAAGGCTAACATTATTATCTAATTTTACACAGATAAGTTCTAATATTTGGGATATATTGAAATCTGGGTATACATTTTTATTACCACGCTCTTTTGTATATTGCCATAACATCATTAAAAACAAACTATAAGATTCTTCTCCAAATCTATTAGATAAGTCTTGTATAAGGTTATTAAAAGATTCAATTACTTCATCAAATTTGGGCTTTTCACTTTCATAATATAAATATAAGGATCTTAATAATTTATCTATTAAATTACCTTTATTAGTATTTTTATCGCACTGTTCATAATTCATTCGACTTAATTTAAATAGCCAATCAATTAAATTAATAGATAATTCAGAGAAAAAATTATTTTCTGACACGACTTTTTGCTCATCAGGAGAAATAAAAAGCTCTACTTCTCTCATAACAATATCTAACAATTCATCTGACACAGTATTACAATGAAGCAACTCAAAGAAATAAGTTCCATACTTCGGTTGTTGAGCAAACAGCTTAAAATCAATCATTTCTTGATAAGTTAATCTAGACAAATCCATCCCAGCACCTGACCCAAATGTGGGAAAATAAGCGTCCTTAGCTTCAAAAGTATGGACAACATTCTCGTAGTAGTTTTTTAACAATGGAAAATTAATATAACCATCGAGTGTAAAAGCATCATGTAACATAAACAGATAAATTAAACTCTCATTAGACGTAATTCTCGCACTATAACTATTATTCATATTTTCGCTTAACTGTTTGAAAACAGGAATAAAAAAACCATTCAAGTAATCAATATTTATCCCCTGAATCTTAGTGCAATGTAACTTTACGAAAATTCTGCCACCAAAATGTCTCATCACACCAAAATAAAAATATGAATTAATTTTCTCGTGAGAATTAGCCATAAAATTGTGCCAAGCATATAAAAAATCAACTATAGAGCTCTCTTGAGCCTCAACAAAAAAATCTGAAATATCATATAATAATTTATTTTCTTCATACTGATTAAAATTTATTTTATTCGATAAAAAATCTTGATAAAATTGTTTAATTTCAGTCAAAATATTGTTACCATTTTTAAGATTTTTTTCAGTTAATTTACTTTGCTTATTTTTAGGTATTTTTCTCAAAAGATCTTCTATTATCGATTCAATATTATATTTTTCATGCATTCGTATTTTAGTTTTAGAGATTGCTGCTAATGTTATCTCGTGACGCTGTTTCAAATACTGATCAAAAAACTGAAAAATCGTATTAGACACTTGTAAAAGATTAATAGCGATTTCTCTATTATTAACAATAAAATCATAAAATTCTTTTAAGTTAATTACCTTTTGTTTATTTTCTGCCAGTGAGTTGTATAAATATACGCAGTGATGAGCACCCCCACTTGAAAATCTCGGATCTGGACGCATTTCTTTTAATTGAGAGCAGTCTAATTGAACACAGTTCAATAAAATATTAATAAAATCATGAAATTTTGCATAATGCTTTATATGATCCAAATCACAAGCAGCTACAATCAGCATTTCAGCGCAAAATGATTCGAGAGTGAACTCTTCAAATTGATGCAGAGTTTGAAGACTAGCAGGCGCTGCAGGATTAAAAACAGTAGCTTTCGCTGCTACATTCTCTTTTGGATTTAGCAATAAAATGTTTGACAGTAACTCACCCATTTTATTGCTAAAACTTTTAACAATTTCAATTCCTGCAATTATTTTGGTATCAGATTTTAAATTTTTTTGTTTATAAAAAAAATGTAATAAAACAACATATAAAAGCCAATCTTGTACAATTACTTTATCTAACAAACTGAGAGATTGTTGCTTTATTACTGAAAAATAGTTATTGATATTATCGAGTCGAGCCAGTATAAATTTTTTAGCCTTACGGTGATATATATTGGTAGAAATAATGGGTGTAGCAATGAGCTGGATTATTTGTTTAAAATCTTTATTACCCACATATTCAGCTGGGACAGTTGCCAATATATTCTCAATTTCAGCAGTCTTAAATCCACGAGCAGTTAATGCAGTTTCCAAGTTATACTTTCTAAGAGCTATGATTCGCAATTTTCCAGCTTGTAAATTTGCAGATGTAGCACCAGAATAAAAAAATTTATTTAATATTGTAAGATTTAAATTGTCTCTAACAGATAAATATTTCCACTCTATCTCATTAATGATGTCTGCTGAAATATCGAGTAAATTTATATTAGGCATAAACGCTTCTCATAGTACTGAGCTGTCCATGCAAGTTATGCTTTCATTCCAAATAAAAGCAATAAATAATTACACAAGACTTTTAGTAACTAACTCATACACATTCTTTGACAATCCTTTTATTTGTAAAATGCGCTCTAATTGCTTGCGCATTAAATTTTGTCTTATTTTATCATACCTTTTCCAACGCGTTAATGGTTCAATCATACGGGCAGCGACTTGTGGATTTAAATTATCCAAAGTAATTACTTGGTCAGCTAAAAATTCATACCCCGCCCCACTTGCATCATGAAAATACGCAAGATTATTAACGGTAAAACCACCAATTAAAGCATAAACTTTATTTGGATTTTTGATATTAAAAGCTGGGTGCTGCACTAAACTTTTAACTTGGCTTAAAACACCTGGCACTTCAGAAGTCGCTTGCAAGCTTAACCATTTATCCATCACTAATGAATCATGCTTCCATTCTTCATAAAATTCATTGATCGCTTTTTCACGCTCCGGCCAGATTTTATTGACAATCCCAGCAAGTGCTGACAATTTATCCGTCATATTGTTTGCATCTTTAAATTGTTTTAAGCATTCTGTTTGCGATTTTTCATCCGGTAATTGCATTAAATAACCTAAGCAAATATTTTTTAAGCGTCTTGCAGCCATGGAAGCTGTATCCACCTTATATTCAGTTACCTGGTTTTGTTGATGATAAATTTTATATAACTCATCTTTCAAATATTGTGCCAATTCTTTACTTACAAAATCATGCACATGATGAACGGCATCCACATCAATTTCTTCTAACATCTCACTGATATAATTTTCAGAGGGTAAAATTAATAATTCTGCTTTAAAAGCATCATCAATTTGTTGATCATGTAACACTTGTTTGAGCGCATCGCCATATTGTTTATCAAAAGCCAGCGGCTTCTTAGCTTGGTGATCTTTAATCATTTGCAACATAATACGGCATGCTAATTGCTGCCCTGCATCCCAACGCGCATAGCCATCCGTTTCATACTGCAATAAAAATAATAATTCTTTATCACTATAATTAACTTTTAATTTAACTGGTGCTGAAAATCCACGTAAAAATGCTGGCACAGGCTGTTCTTTAACATTCACAAATTCAAAAATGTGTTTGGGTTCTCTTATTTCTAAAACAAACGTATCACCATCAATAGGCTTATTTTGGTTAGATAATTGCAATGGCATATTTTTACCTTTGCTATCTAGTAATCCCATAGCTAATGGCATATGAAACGGTAATTTTTCTGGTTGGCCTGGTGTAGCTGAACAATATTGTTCAACAGTCATCGTAAACTTATGTTGCGCTATATCGTAATGATATTGAATTGTTAATGTTGGCGTACCCGCTTGACTATACCAACGACGCAGCTGTGTGAAATCGCGACCACTAACCTCTTCCATGCATTTTACAAAATCTTCAATAGTGACAGCTTGTCCATCAAAGCGCGCAAAATATAAATCCATCGCTTGACGAAATTTTTCTTTACCAAGCAATGTACGTTGCATACGAATAACTTCAGAGCCTTTATTGTAAATGGTTGCCGTATAAAAATTATCAATAGCAACATAAGATTCTGGTCGTACAGAATGCGCAAATGGACCAGCGTCTTCAATAAATTGTCTGCCACGCAAATAACGCACTTCTTCGATACGTGCAACGGCTTCTGACGTCATATCTTCCATAAAACCTTGTTCACGGAAAATAGTTAACCCTTCTTTCAAACTTAATTGAAACCAATCACGACAAGTAACGCGATTGCCTGACCAATTATGAAAATATTCATGCCCAACCACACGCAACACATTTTGATAATCTAAATCGGTTGCCACTTTTGAATTAGCTAAAATATATTTCGCATTAAAAATATTCAATCCCTTATTCTCCATGGCGCCCATATTAAAATCATTAATAGCAACTACCATAAAAATATCTAAATCATATTCACGCCCATACGCTTGCTCATCCCAAGCCATCGCTTTTTTAATACAGTCCATTCCATGCTGGCTCTTATCTAAATTGCCTTTATCAACAAATATCTGCAGAGTTACTTTACGCCCCGACTTCGTTACAAAATGATCTTCTAAACAGTCTAAATCACCCGCGACTAAAGCGAATAAATAACAAGGTTTTTTAAATGGATCTTCCCATGTCACTAAATGACGTCCATCCGCTAAATTTTCTTCAGCAATTAAATTACCGTTTGATAACAAAACAGGATAACGCTTTTTATCAGCTGTGATTGTTGTTGTAAAACTGGTTAACACATCGGGTCGATCAAAGAAATACGTTATTCGACGAAACCCTTCTGCTTCGCATTGCGTACAATAAATATTATTTGCTTTGTACAAACCACAAAGCGCCGTATTTTCTTGAGGTTTTATTTCCGTCACAATTTCTAAAATGAACTTATCAGGAACATTGCTAATACGTAAAGTTTCGTCACTACGTTGGTAGTTTTTTTCAGTTAGCTTTTCACCATTCAATACCACAGAAATTAATTTTAATTGATGTCCATCTAACACCAAATCTGCATCCTGCGCATCTTTATTTCGATGCATAACTGATTTTGCGGTAACCAGCGTATGCTCTTCGCCTAAATCAAACCGGAGATTAAGGGACTCAACACTAAAAGCGGGTTTAGTGTAATTTTTTAAGTAAGTAATTTCGGGTTGGTGTTGATGGAGATGCATGATTATTCCTTATTTGATGGTTAATCGTTTTCGTCGTGCTTTTCTTTTGCAGTAGTTGTTTGTTGGGTTTCGCTGCGCTCAACTCAACCTACGCCGCTACCAGTATACGCTAATCCAAATACAGCATTTTGTATTTCAGAAAAATATTCACCGAACTATCGGGAGTCGTGACGGATTTTCCGATTACTTGTAGCAAACCGTCTGCCGCACGAGCGGCAGCCGAGCCTACATGGATGTACTTGTCGCGTGTTTGCGGAAAGTAACCGGAAAATCCGTCACAGCGACCTGGCACAAACCCAGCATATTTTTCTGAGATACAAAATACAACACCTCCCCCGAAAAAACCTTTGTCAGACCACCACTTGAAATGTAATAATTAGCCACTTTTATAGGTATGACATAGCCTAATGCAGGCTACGGAGAATTAAAAACATGAGAATTACCATTTACGGCGCGGGATATGTAGGCTTAGTGACTGCCGCATGCTTTGCAGAACAAGGAAACCACGTGCTTTGTGTTGATACCAACCAAGAGCGTGTCCGCCAACTCCGAGATGGCAAATGTCCTATTCATGAACCGGGTCTACCAGAGCTCATCACTCGTAATATTCAAGCTGGCCGCTTAAGCTTCACCTCCGACGCGAAAGAAGGCGTAGACTTTGGCTTTTATCAATTTATCGCTGTAGGCACACCACAAAATGAAGATGGCTCTGCAGATTTACGTTACGTGTTAGCTGTCGCCAATACTATCGGCGAATATATCAATGACTACCGTATTATCATTAACAAATCGACTGTACCTGTCGGCACTGGCGATAAAGTCAAAGCGACCGTCGAAAGCGTATTAAAACGCCGCGGTGTGATTATTCAATTTGATGTGGCTTCCAATCCTGAATTTTTACGCGAAGGCGCAGCGATTGCAGATTTTATGAATTCTGATCGCATTATTATCGGCACCAGTAATTCCGTTGCTGAAGAACATTTGCGCGCACTCTATACACCTTTTAACCGAAATCACAATCGTTTAATTGCGATGGATATTCGTTCTGCTGAATTAACTAAATACGCAGCAAACGCTATCCTAGCTACCAAAATTAGCTTTATTAACGAAATGAGTTTATTAGCTGAGTCACTCGGCGCTGATATTGAAAAAATTCGTATCGGTATTGGTTCGGATCCACGTATTGGTTACCACTTTATTAATCCAGGTTGCGGATATGGTGGATCGTGCTTTCCAAAAGATGTGCAAGCTTTGGAATCTGTCGCGAAACAAGTTTCATTTGATGCAAAATTACTAAAAGCTGTACACAGCGTGAATGACCGTCAAAAACAAGTGTTATTTAAAAAGATCAATAGTTATTTTGGTGGCAACATCGCTGGTAAAACTATTGCAATCTGGGGCCTGTCATTTAAACCTAACACAGACGACATGCGCGAAGCCTCTAGCCGCGTTTTAATGGAAGCGCTTTGGAATGCTGGCGCAAAAGTACAAGCGTATGATCCAGTGGCCATGCCAGAAGTTGAGCGTATTTATGGCAAACGTGCTGATTTGAAATTATGTGAATCTGCTGAAGCAGCATTAAATGATGCGGATGTATTAGCTGTCCTCACTGAATGGAGTATATTTTTCAGCCCAGATTTTGATTTAATCAAAGAAAAATTACAGGAACCTGTAATTTTTGATGGACGCAATTTATACGATCCTAATTATCTCAAAACACTAGGGTTTAAATACTTCGGTATTGGTCGCGGTGAAAGCATTGCGGAAATATTAACTCTCTCAGAACAAGCTAAATAATATGAATGGAATTAAAAAAGCTATTTTTCCTGTGGCAGGCATGGGTACTCGCTTCCTTCCCGCGACGAAAGCAAGTCCGAAAGAAATGTTACCTATCGTCGACAAACCATTGATTCAATATGCCGTCCAAGAAGCTGTTGCCGCTGGCGTCACTGAATTAATTTTCGTTACTAGCAGCAGCAAACGCGCGATTGAAGATCATTTTGATACTAACTTTGAATTGGAAAATAAATTAGCTAAAGCGGGCAAAGAAGAATTATTAGCCATTGTTCGACAAGTGCTACCGAAAGGTGTCAGCTGCGCTTACATCCGCCAACCTGATACATTGGGCTTAGGTCATGCTGTCTTATGCGCTAAACAACTTATTAACAATGAACCTTTCGCCGTTTTATTAGCGGACGATTTAATTGATAACGATGACAAACCTTGTTTAGTACAAATGGCGGAAAAATATTCTGAAACATCTAACAGTGTTATTGCTGTACAAGAAATTCCCATGTCTGAATCTGATAAATACGGTATTGTAGGTAGCACACAACGCCAAGGACGTTTAACTAAAATTGATAGGATTGTTGAAAAACCTGCGCAACATGAGGCTCCTTCTAATTTAGCGGTTGTAGGTCGTTATATCCTTACTCCGAATATCTTTAACTGTTTAGAACAAACTCCTGTTGGTAAAGGTGGCGAAATTCAATTGACTGACGCTATTTCTCGCTTGCTTGTTTCTGAATCTATTTATGCTTGGCAGTTTGAAGGAACCCGTTACGACTGTGGCAGTAAATTAGGCTACTTACAAGCAACTATTGCTCACGCGTTAAGACATCCTGAAGTGGGTGATGAATTTAAGAAATATCTACAATCACAAAAAGCTTAAATTATTATTGTGGGCAAACTACTACGCTTTGCCACCCTACAAAAATTATTGCGTATAAATTACTAACTTTTGCCCTGGTTTAACTACAGAGTTAGACGCTAAGTTATTCCATTTTTGTAAACTCGCCACTTTGACATTATAGTGATTAGCGATCTTATTAAGAGTGTCACCCGGTTTTACAACATACCGAACAACTTTAGAACTACTTTGAGAAGCTGGTTTAGTTGCTACCACCGCTTTGGTAGACGAAGCTACTTTTATAACTGGCGCAGGTTTATTGCTAGTAGCCTTAGTTAGACCAGTATTATTAGTAGCTTTTTGTATGTGATGCGGAGAACTGACGTCACGTGTTGGAGCAGTCTTACTATAAATAATTAACTTAGCACCTAACTTAAGCGGTACATTCGCTTTTAACTTATTCCAACGTTGAATATCGCTGACTTTAACACCAAAGCGTCTCGCGATAGAAGCTAAGGTATCACCATGTTTAACGATATAAGTTTGTTTAGTTTGAGCGCTAACTGGCGTATAAGCAGGCGTAGTATCAGTGTCATCATCGTCTGTATCGACTTGATCATCTACAGCTGCTGCTTGAGTCGCTTCAATTGGTGCAGCAGTGACAGTAGCGACTTGTGCTATCGGGGTTTGTGATGACATATTAGCCACTACATTGCTTGTGCTTGCAGATGCAGTTGTCGCAGCAGCCGTTGCTGTAGGTGCATTATTTTCTGCCGTCGTAGCCGCTTGATCCACTACATTATCCATAGTCAGCTTGGTTTTTTGACACGTTGCTAAATCTTCAAATTCTGGTGTAACTGTTTGGCTGCCGGTTGGAATCATAATGACCTTACCAATAGGCGTAGCATGGCCTTTCAAATGGTTAACCTGACGCAGTTCAGATACTGTCGTATTATAACGATCAGCAATACTAGCCAACGTATCACCACGCTGAATTTTATAACGACCCCAAGTGATCTTAGTAAGACTTGGCGATGCCGCAAGGCGTTGTTTAAATAAAGGAATCCGATCAATCGGCAATAATAATCGATAAGGCCCATTCGGTGATGTTGTTGAACGGCTGTAACCAGGGTTAAGTTGTTTAAGTTCTAGCAAGCTTAAACCTGCCATTTGCGCCGCTTGCGATAAATTAATTGGTGCGCCTAAATCCACTTGCTGTAAGTAAGGCTGATCATTAATAACTGGCAATGTAATATGATACTTGCTTGGATTTTCAATAACTGCCGCTAATGCGAGTAAACGAGGCACATAAGCGCGCGTTTCAAGTGGTAGTGATAAATCCCAAAATAATGTGCTCTTACCTTGCGCCGCATTGCGACGTACTGCATTCTGCAATCTACCTTCGCCCGCATCATAAGCCGCTATCGCTAATAACCAATCGCCACCGAAATAACTTTGTAAATATGTGAGATAATCCAGCGCAGCGTTAGTAGATGCATAAACATCGCGTCGGCCATCATACCAAAAATCTTGTTTAACTCCGTAGCTGCTCGCCGTCGCTGACATTAATTGCCACAGCCCTACCGCGCCACGATTAGAACGGATAAAAGGATTATACGCACTCTCCATTATTGGTAATAACACAAGTTCAGCCGGCAAATTGCGTGACTGAGATTCCATAAAGATAAGATGCATGTAAGGTGCGGCACGACGGACTGTGCGATCAAGATAACCTTGATTGCGCATTAGCCAATTGATCTGGGCTTGTACTTCTGGACGGTTCGTTGCAGTTGGCAATCGAAAATTCGCGCGCAAACTATCCCACAGATTTCCTGTCTCAATCGTTGGCCCTAACGTTAACAAAGGATTAGCACCACCGTCAGGATTTTGGTTAGTAGCTCCCGCACCACGACGATTAAATGAACGAGTCATTCGTGATTTATCTGTACCATTGGCTGAAGCATTGGGCGCAGTGACACTATTAGCGGGATTTAGGAAAAATCCTTGCGTACAAGCGGTAAGTCCAACAGCTAAGCTAACTGTAAGGATTATATTTCTTAACAATCGGCAAATCATTTTCGGGATGTTACGGGTTGAAGTCCAAGAGGTCAATAGTAACGACTCATTAAATTGATCAATGCAAATTAAATTTTAAAATTATTTTTCCATTCTCTAATAATACGAAATACATCGACTGGTGTTGCTAACTGCATGTTTGCATATTTTTCAGCCGCTGCATGTACAGTTGGTAAATGGCAACGTAAAAATGGATTTGTTTGTTTTTCAATCAATAAACTAGCTGGCACGGTGGGTAATCTTTGTTCACGCTGTTGCTGTACTGTCAAAATTCGTTGTCTAATAACAAGATTTTCAGGTTCAACCACTTTTGCAAATTGTAAATTCGCAGTTGTATATTCGTGTCCACAAAAAACCAAAGTATTATCTGACAAATTTGCAAGCTGTGTTAATGATTGATACATCTGCTCAGGCGTGCCTTCAAATAAACGTCCGCAACCTGCTGTAAATAATGTATCACCGCAAAATAAAAGATCGTGTCCATAATATGCAATATGGCCTTTGGTATGTCCAGGAATATCAAAAACTTGAAATCTATAATTTAAAGCAGGCAATTCAACGCTTTGTGTTGCATCAACGGGATGAGTAACCGTTAAAATATTTTCACGCGCAGGCCCAAATACCGGAACAGAAAATTGCGTCAACAATTTAGGCACACCACCTATATGATCGTTATGATGATGTGTTAATAGAATAGCTGCGAGTTGTTGTTTAGTTTGTGCCAAATAATTTAATACTGGCTCCGCATCACCAGGATCAACAACTACACAATACGCAGAATCCTTGCTAGATAACAACCATATATAATTATCATTAAATGCCGGTATTGGAGTTACTTTTAGTATATTCATTGTGTTCATTTCTGGACTTATGGCAAGTGTCTCGTTAAACTTCAATTATTAATTAATTATGCGTGAATCAACCTTGTTAAATAATAGCAACCAATCCTTTGATATTGATACTTGGTATCAAACTCAACTTGGTCAAACCGTACTCAAACTCGAGCAACAACAATTGCGTGTATTGCCGCGCGTTATGTTTAATAAAAATCTTGTCCAACTCGGCGCAACTTCACAATCTGTATCCGGATTGAATATGCCAGCTACGCATTTGTTTCTAGTGAGCACAAATCCGTCTAAACAATGTTCTACGAATAGAGTACAAAGCACATTTGAGCAATTGCCCTTTCCAAATGATAGCGCTCATACCGTTATCCTACCACATGTTTTAGAATTTCAGATCGATCCTAAAATAATTCTTACAGAAGCATGGCGTATACTTGAGCCGGATGGGCATCTAGTTATTTTAGGATTTAATCCTTGGAGCTTGTGGGGATTGGCAAAACAAACACTTAATTTACCTGATCACGCAAAGCTGCATAGCATGGGTAAATTAAATTATTGGTTAGCGGGACTCAATGCTGAAATTGTATTAAAACGTAGTTTTTTATTTGCTCCGCCCTTTAGTAATTTAAAAACGATCGATACCCTACAAAATTCTGAAAAAGCTTTAACATGGTTATTTCCTAATAATGGTGGAATTTTTCTTCTTATTGCTAAAAAGCAAATATTGCCCTTAACACCCATTCGCATACGTTGGAATTGGCGTGAATTTCTTACCGGTAAACCTTTAACAGAACCAGCAGCGGGGAATGTACAACGTGGCTAATGTCGTAGAAATTTTTACTGATGGTGCTTGTCGTGGTAATCCTGGCCCAGGTGGTTGGGGTGCAGTTTTGCGTTACCAAGGGCAAGAAAAACATTTGTATGGCGCTGAGAATAATACAACGAATAATCGGATGGAACTATTAGCCGCCATCATGGCATTATCCGCGTTAAAACGCTCTTGCAAAATCGCAGTCACAACTGATTCCCAATATGTTCGCAGAGGCATTACCGAATGGCTCGCTAACTGGCAAAAAAATGGCTGGCGTACCGCTGGCAAAAAAGATGTTAAGAATGCAGATTTATGGCAACGACTTTATAAAGAAACCCAACGTCATCATGTCGAGTGGCATTGGGTCAAAGGTCATAGTGGGCATCCAGAAAATGAATTGGCCGATCAATTAGCGAATCGTGGTATTAATGAATTAATGCGGAAGTAAATATGGTAAAAATCTTCTTATAAATTGTTTATTGATGAACTTTGCATAATTATAAATACTCTTCACTACTAAATTATCTTATAAATTTTAAGAGAAGCAAATATAGTATGATAAAATCAGTCAATTTTTGAAATAATTTTAAATATTTTTTAATGCTTCATAAATTCTTTCAGCTAATGCCTTACTAATTCCCGGTATTTTAGTTAATTCTTCCACGCTGCTGCGTTTTAATTCCTGCAAACCACCAAATTGCTGCAATAATTCACGTCGACGCTTAGCGCCAACACCTGGGATTTGCTGCAAAACAGATTGATGCCGCGTTTTGGCACGTTGTTGACGATGGCCAGTAATAGCAAAACGATGCGCTTCATCACGAATTTGTTGCAATAAATGTAACGCCAGTGAATCTGACGCTAAATCTAATGTAATTGATTGGCCCGATAAATAAACTGTTTCTAAACCAGGCTTTCGAGTTGTACCTTTTGCAATAGATAATAATGTGATACCCGTAATCCCTAACTCTGCAAACACTTTTTCGGCTTGCTTTAATTGCCCTTTGCCACCATCAATAATTAAAATATCAGGTGTTTTTCCTTCTACCATTTTAGCTGGATTAAATCGTCTTGATAGCGCTTGATGGATCGCCGCATAATCATCGTTCGCCGTAATGCCTGTGATATTAAAGCGACGATATTCTTTTTTCTGTGGCCCTTGTTCATCAAAAACGACACATGAGGCAACCGTTGCTTCACCATGACTATGACTAATATCAAAACATTCTATTCGTTGCGGATTTTTTTCTAATTTTAATATGGCGCGCAATGCTTGCAGTCGTTGACCAACCGTGGTGCGATCAGCTAAGCGTATTTTAAGTGTATTTTGTGCATTATTTAAGGTCATTTGTAGCCAGCGTGCACGATCACCTAACGGGCGATTAGTAAAAGTAACCTTATGTTTTGCTTGTTCGATTAATGTTTGTTTAATCCATGCTTCATCCTCAATGGCGTGGCTGGCAACAATTTGGCCTGGAATTCGTCTACCCGCTTCATCATTAAAATAATATTGTGGCAAAAATGCGGCTAAAATTTCGGATTCGTTACTGTGTTCATTAATAACTGGAAAATAGGCTTTACTACCTAATACTCTTCCAGCATGAATAGTGAGTATTTGTACACAAGCCATGCCATGTTCCATAGCAACTGCAAATACGTCTGCTTCTCCACCCTTTGTTGCAACCGCTTGTTGCTGTTGAACTTGGCGTAAATAAGTAATTTGATCACGATAGTGTGCAGCTTTTTCAAAATCGTGTTGCTGCGAAGCTTGTTCCATTTTTTTAACGGAATCATCAATAATCGTTTGATTTTTGCCTTCTAAAAACAAAATAGCATGTCGCACATTTTCTTGATAACCAGCAATATCAATTAATTGCACGCAAGGTGCTGTACACCGCTTAATTTGATATTGCAAACAAGGACGCGTACGGTTATTAAAAAAAGTATCGGTACAATTTCTTATCTTAAATAGCTTTTGTAAAATATTCAGCGTTTGGCGCACTGCAATTGAACTGGGATAAGGACCAAAATAGCGATAACCGGTTTTTTTTAGGCCACGATAAAATTCTAAACGCGGAAAATCTTTATGGTGAGTTAAGATAATATATGGATAACCTTTGTCATCACGTAACAAAATGTTATAACGCGGTTTGAATTTTTTTATTAAATTGCTTTCTAAAATTAATGCTTCATTTTCGGTGTGAGTAACAATGACTTCAACATGCTGTATTTGGCTTACCAACGAAGCTGTTTTAGGTGTAAGGCCGGTTTTGCGGAAATAGCTTGCTAAACGTTTTTGTAAATTGCGAGCTTTCCCTACATATAAAACCTCGCCTTTCGCTCCAAACATTTGATAAATGCCAGGACTCGACGCAGCAGTTTTGAGGAAATGCTTAGGATCAAATGTTGCAGGTAAATGAGTTTCTGAAGTCATCCAAGTATTTTACACTACGTTTCCCTGGATGCCAGCCTTCACTGGCATGACATAATGTTGGCGTAGGTTGGGTTAAGCAAAGCGAAACCCAACGCTTCTGTTCTTCTTTAAGCCCCTTCTGCATTCGCGCTATCAAGGTCTTTGTCCAACATACCATAACGCAATGCCAAGTGTGTCAATTCAACATCGTTCTTAACTTTAAGTTTTTCAAATAAGCGATAACGATACGTATTAACCGTCTTAGAGCTTAAGCATAATTTATCAGCGATTTGCTGCACGCGCTCGCCATGAGTAATCATCCACATAACCTGTAGCTCACGTTCAGATAATTCAGCGAAAGGTGATTTTGCTGCATCAGTCACTTGGCGTAACGCCATCTTTTGTGCAATTTCAGGTGTGATATAAGGTTGCCCCATATGCACCTTACGAATAGCAGTGACGAGCTCTTCTAAGTTTGTATTTTTAGTGATATATCCCGCCGCACCCGCGCGTACAAAGCGATATGGAAATGGTTCTTCGTCGCAAGCCGTAACTGCAATTACTTTGATATCAGGGTTTGCGCGTAATAATTTGTGAGTTGCTTCTAAACCACCAATGCCAGGCATTTTTAAATCCATCAAAACAACATGAGGACTTAATTCACGTGCCATACGGACAGCTTGTTCACCACTGGAAGCTTCGCCAACAATCTTAATGTCATTAACATTTGATAATAGTTTGCGAAGACCTAAACGAATAAGATCGTGATCATCAACAATTAAAACTAAAATTGCATTACGATTATAATTGACCGCGCGTTCGTCGGTTGCTGCTGGAGTTTTCTGTTCAGGTGCTACTACTGCGGTTGTCATTCTAATATCTCCTCCTAATCAACATTATATATTGGCGGAGAGGCAGGGATTCGAACCCTGGGAGGAGTCGCCCCCTCAACGGTTTTCAAGACCGCCGCATTCAACCGCTCTGCCACCTCTCCCGTATTTTCACAAATACGAGGGATGCGTTCATCTTAATATGAGATATTAAAACGAACCCCCTCAATATGTAATGGCCACCTGGGTCATAGTTATATGATTTTTCTATGTTTTTTGCAAATCTTTATTGCGCCGCAGTTGGAAAAAATTTTTTAGTATTA
>Ga0102591_1003179_pt1 | contig 15342 bp, 15 predicted proteins | sample AraplaCol_mCL_r2_2_FD_76860 | JGI IMG/M metagenome (GOLD analysis project Ga0102591, IMG submission 76860) | Arabidopsis root microbial communities from North Carolina, USA - plate scrape MF_Col_mCL_r2 (SPADES assembly) (version 2) | ecosystem: Host-associated > Plants > Roots > Endosphere... | reverse complement strand
CCTTGTCGCCAAACTGGAAGGTTCCGGGGTGTTCCAGCGGCAAGCGACGCTGACCCAGACAGCCCAGGCGGCCGCGTTGCTGGACACGAAGCAGGTGGTCCTCATCGTCGTCATCGGACAGGACTTCGAACGAAAGCTTGAGAGCGGCGCCTCGTCGATCGTCCAAGTGGTTGCCGACGGACGTAACTCGAACACAAGCGGCGTCGCCCAGGGTTATGCAAATACGATCATAGGAGACTTCTCAAGCAACTGGCTTGCCCAAAGGCGTTCTCCAGGCGCGATCCAAGTCACGACCCGAGCGTGGTTCAACCCGCAACTCGAAACCCGGTGGACGATGGTACCGTCGCTCATCGGAACCATAACTATGATGATGACGATGTTGCTGACGGCGATGTCGGTCGCGCGCGAGCGTGAGGAGGGAACCTTCGACCAGCTCCTCGTTGCTCCGTTTACACCGACCGAGATCATGATCGGCAAGGCCGTGCCTTCGATGATTGTCGGCATCGTCCAGGCCTCTGTAATCCTGTTGGTCGCGCTGTTCTGGTTTCGGATTCCCTTCGCGGGATCGTTCGCTACCCTCTACCTGGGACTTGCGCTATTTCTGGCGGCCGCCATCGGATTTGGACTGTTCCTGTCGTCGTTGGCGGGAAACATGCAGCAGGCGATGGTTTTGTGTTTCATCTTCCTCATGCCGTTCATGCTGCTCTCGGGATTGATGTCGCCGACGGACAACATGCCAGAGGTTTTGCAATACGCGACCGTGATAAATCCCTTGAAATACGCGATATCGATCACCCGACGCGTCTACCTCGAGGGCGCGCATGTCAGGGAGATGATGCCCGACATGTTAGCGCTCGTTGCCATCGCCGCCGTCACCATGCCTGTCTCGGCATGGATGTTCAGGCGCCGATTGAACTAGGGTCTGATGCGTCTGATGGCCGTGTGGCGACGTCGCAGCCGTAATCAGCTTTGACAGCCGTCGAGGCAATTGTCACGACACCGCAGTCGCGGAAAGCCCCTTCAATCTTCTGAAGCGCGAACGGACATGCCGGAGGCTCTACCTTTCACGCGATGAGGCCCGCCAGGATGTGTTCGAATACATCGAGATGTTCTACCCTCCGAAACGCAAGCACGTAAGAAACGGGATGCTGTCGCCCGTCGAGTTTGAGAAGCAGCAGAAAATCTCTCCCGAGGGTGTCTACGAAACCCGGGGCGGGGCCAAATCACGCCGCTAAGCGCCCATGAGACGCTGCGGCCGAGATCAAATCTAAAGCAGGTCGATGTTGATTGCCTTCGGACCCTTGCCCATGCGATCGGGCTCGGTGTCGAAAGAGACCTTTTGACCCTCGCGTAGCGTTTGAATGCCGGATGCTTGTAGCGCCGAAATATGTACGAACACGTCCTTGGCGCCGCCGTCGGGGCTGATGAACCCAAAGCCTTTGTCACCATTAAAGAATTTTACTATGCCTGTAGCCATTTCTTCCCCCAACGTGAGCTTGATACAATGCAGAAAAAAGACGGTTCTGCAAGCCGGTTAGAACGCCGATGGTGAAGTGCGGCACCTGTCTGCGGTCGTGGCACTTCCCGCCGGCCATGAGGTGCGCCATTTGGCGTTTATGGTACGAAATATTCCTCCGGCGCAGCTTTGGCACATTGCGATGCCGGGAGCGGAGGCCGTCCACCACATCAGGTCAGGTCTCCTAGCGCATTATACGGCGGGTGTAGAACTTGGCCCGCAACAGGCTCCTCACAAACGGAAGTTGCTGCGATTGTAGATATGCACGAAGCCCATTTTTGCTAAATTGGAGTTTGAAATGTTAGGCTTTTCGGCCGATGGCACTTCGGTCTCGACTACGAAAGTCGACACTCCATGGTCAGCGCCTTCTTGCAGGCGAGCTTGAATCAAAGCTTTCTGGGCACCGCGGTTTCGAAAGCTGGGCACGGTCGTTCCTCCGCCGAGCCAGGCATAAGATCCTGAAGCGAACATAGCTCCCGTTCCCACAGGTGTCTCCCCGTCTAACGCGTAGAAACACGACCATCCGTCTCTTCCAACGATTGCGGCCCACAAAACAGTAAGGCTTTCCGGAAAACCAAACCCGGCACACATCATGGCGCCGAATACCTCGGCTTCATCGAGTCGAACTTTTCGTGTTTTCACGGCGCTCGGCGAAAGAAGAGAGACAGTGTCGGTGGTTTGCCTCAGCTTTGCCCACCCAGGACCATAAGGAAGCAGCCCTTTCGACTGGATCCAATGTCTCAGTTCGTTAGATGCAGCGTCGACGTTAAGCTGTAAAAAACGATTCCCCGGCCTCTTTTTCATCCAGTCGTAGGCCTCATCGAGATCTTCACTTGTCGTCAGGCCGAGGATGCGGTTGAGGCCAATTGCAGGCGCGCGTGGAAGCGAAATCGTGCATCCGCCATTGATGGGAACACATTCGAACTGTTCCTCGCCCCGCAATCGGCCATGGGCGGCATCATGTAGATCAATGAAAGCCTTAGCCTCAATGGCGTCTTCTACTGTAGGGCAGGGGTGATCTAAAGAACAAGGATCCAAGGGAGCACTCCTAAGGCGGAAGCTTCGCCGAAAGCGGATAAAGGGAGTATTGGATTAGACACAGAACAATCGCGGCAGCGACTTCCCGTACATTTGTCCGAGCGGAATGTTGGTGATAGCATTTTGCGCAGATGAATACCGCCTTAAGTGATTTGTCAGTAAACCAAATGATCTTCCAATACGGCCAAGACCTGAGATGAGACGTGGTGCATGTCATCTCACCAGCATGCGGCGCAACCGTGTCTCCATAGACCTTCATAATTGGCTAGCGGTGTAACGTCTAACTTTTTCATCATACGAGGGTGTCGAACGCCGGTGGATCGCGAACTTTGTTGAAACAAACCGCTTACAAATTTGGCAATTTCCGGCTGATCCCAGAGGCCCAAGCTCTCCTGTATAACGGGCAGCCCGTCGGACTTGGCGGGCGAGGTTTTGATATTCTTACCCTGCTTGTGACGCGGGCTGGCGAGGTAGTGAGCAAAGCAGATCTGTTCGCACACGTATGGCCAGACTATATCGTTCACGACCACAATCTGAAGGTCAATGTCGGCAATCTTCGACGTTCGCTGGCCGAACTCGATCCTGCCACCGAGTACATTGCCACGATCCCGGGGCGGGGCTACAAGTTCGTTGCCGCTTTGGAAAGCGACCACCCGGCGCCAGCGCGGCAAGTTGCGCCAACCAAAAGTCACCATATCGCTCCACCCCGAGTTCGGCAGCTTCTCGGTCGCGATGACGCGATCCGACAGATTTCCCAGAAGCTCGATCAAGCCGGTTATGTGACCATCGTTGGTCCGGGCGGAGCCGGAAAAACATCACTTGCGGTCACGGTTGCTCAGCAATCCTGCCTGGCAGGCGAGGCTATTGCCTTTGCGGATCTCTCGGCGCTCAGCGACCCGCGATTTGTGGTGCCAGCGATCGCTTCCGCTCTCGGCGTCTCGCTTGGATTTGATGACCCGATCGCAGGCGTGATCGACGTCCTTCGTGGTAACACGCTGCTTCTGATCATTGACAATTGTGAGCACGTCATCGCAATGGCCGCGACGATCGTCGAGCGGATATCAGCAGACGTTCCTTCTGCCCGGATCATTGCGACCAGCCGCGAGCCGCTCCGGACGCGGCACGAGCAAATCCACTTCCTCTCCGGTCTCGCTTATCCGCACCAGACGACGGCGCTTTCCCCCATGGACGCCCTGCAGTTTCCCGCAATCCAGCTGTTCATTTCAAAGGCGTGCGGTTCCGTAGATGCTGCGCCTTCCGACGATTATGTCCGGAGCGTCGTCTCGATCTGCACACGGCTGGATGGGCTGGCACTCGCCATCGAACTGGCTGCTGGCACAGCCAGCGTTCTTGCACCCTCCGCGCTCGATGACCTCTTCAGGGATGGCTTTGATACAATGAATCGGGGAGCAAGGGATGCGCCATTGCGCCACCAATCCCTGGAGGCAACCCTCGACTGGAGCTATCGGCTTCTTCCTGACCGCGAGGCTGTCCTGCTCGGCCTGCTTTCGGTATTTTCCGGCCGTTTCAACGCTGACGATGTGGAGGCCCTGTATTCCGCCGGCGCCCTCGAGCCAATGACTGGGCGGGATGCACTGTCGCAGCTTGTGGCAAAATCGCTTGTTTCCGCGGAATATGATGGCTCCACTATGTACTATAGGCTTGCCGAAAGCACTGGCGCCTATGCCGCGCGGCGTCTTTTAGGTTCTCCCTATAGAGAGAATGCAAGACGCCAATTTGCCGTTCGAACAAGGGACAAGCTGCAGATCGCCGAACGGGAATGGTCTTCGCAGACGTCTCGTGAATGGCTCGGGAAATATCGGAGGCAGATCGACGATGTGCGTGCCGCGATCGGCTGGGCGTTCGATCCTGCGGGCGACGCCGCATTGGGTGCCGAACTGGTGGTCGCTGCATTGCCGCTTTGGCAAGAGCTTTCCGCGTTCAGAGAGATGCTAGAGGCCATCGATCTTGCAAGCTCGAACAGCACTGCCCTGGTAGGGCTTGCACCGTTGGGGCGAACAAAGCTGTCCACCGCACGGGCCTGGGCCATGACACTTGCGCGCCACATGCACCCGCAAACCGACGACGCTTGGCGCGAAAGCATCTTTCATGCGAACGGTTCCCGCGATGCCGAGTTTCAAATGCGCGCGGTCTGCGGACAAGCAGTCTTTCTGGCCTATTCCGGCCGCCCGCGCACGGCGCTACGCAGCATGAACGATTTTGCAGTAGCAAAGGGCTTGGACTGGGCGACCGCGCCTGACGGGCAGCGACTGTTGGCGCATATCCAGATCTACGCAGGTGAACTGAATTCGGCATCGGTCCATCTGGAAGCGTTGATGAATGATTGGGGTCACGTGAAGGAAGGTTACGGACTCTCCCGGTTCCAGGTCGACTTGCCGGCCGGCATACGCCTATCTCTGGCGCTTGTGTCCTGGTTACAGGGTGACTCTGATCGTGCCTCCGATCTAGCCAGTCGTGCCATCGATCGTGCCGTCGATCTTGATCACATGATATCCCTCGGCAATGCGGTCTCGCTGGCGGCGTTGCCGATTGCTTTCGTGGACGGCAATCTCGAAACCGCTTCGCAGCTTCAGCTGCAGCTGGCCGACGTCAGCCGCCGTGAAAGCGTCGGCATTTACGAGGGGACAGCCACGTTTTTCGCCGGTGCGATCCAGTCGGCTCGAGGTGACAAAGCAGGTTTCACCTTGATGCAGGACAGCATCACTGGCTTGCTGCGGGGAAGCTGGCGTACTCGTGTCCCGTTCTACCGCAGCTTGTTGGCGGAGGCCTATATAGCCGCAGGCGAGATGCAACTGGCCGAAAACAGCCTGCGCGCCGTACTTGGCGAAATCGGGATACGTGAGGAACGCTGGTGGCATCCGGACCTCTGGCGCGTTGCGGGAATGATTGAAGCCGGACACGCTCGTCCACACCAGGCGATGCGCTATTTCCAGAAGTCCTTGGATAGTGCGGTTGCCATGGGTGCAGGCGCTGCGACCAAACGGACCCGCCTTGCCATGGCTGCGGTGGATGGGCGCTAACCTTGGCGCGTCAATCTTTTCTCCGCACGTCAACCCGCCCGCGAAGCGACGCATTTGCCTGCTCCAGCTGAGCAATCTTGTCGATTAGATGTTGTGAGGCCGCGAGAAATTCGGCTTCCGTATATCGTGGCTCGATGTGCTGCGGACAATTCCAGTCGAACGCCTCAAGCTTGAGCTTGAAAATTCGTTCGGCCTTGGCTCCATAATCACGGTCGGTGATGCTCGCCGTGAACACGGGATCTACGTCGAGCGCCAGCTTTTCGGCGCGGGCATAAATCTTCAGGCGCGTACGGGCGGGATAGTCCATCAGGAACAGGCATGTCCGGTCATTCTCTGCCAGATTGCCGGTGCTGATATACTGGCGATTGCCGCGGTAATCGACGAAGGCAAGCGTGCGATCGTCAAGCACCTTAAGAAAGCCTTTAGGTCCGCCGCGATGCTGGACATAAGGCCAGCCAGTCTCCGAAACCGATGCCATGTAGAAGCTGTCGCGCTGCGCGATGAATGCGGTTTCTCTCATAGAAAATCGGTCGAATTCGCGGTGTCCCTTGAAGTCGGACCATAGACGATCCGCTCCCATTTCCGCTTGCGCCCTGCGAACTGAAGGAGTGATTGCGATATCCATAAAACCATAGGTCATATCAGTGAACCCTCATTGTATTGTCAGTTCGCAATGCGTGGGATGCATACGGTGCTAGATTGCCTCCTTCGCGGCCTGCTGCGCGCGTGCATGGCTCTCTGCCACAGCAGCATAATTTGGCGCGACGAGTCCATAGAGTTTGCCGAGTTCTGCAGCTTCGGGACGTGCCCAAGTCCGGTGAAGCTCGGACAGCAATGCGTTGGTCGATGTCGGCTTGACGCCGCCCTGCACAAACCGGGCAAGTGAAATGCGCGATGCCATTTCGCTAGGATCACCCGACGCATCAAGGACCGCATAGACGTCATAGCCGGCAGCACGGGCGTCGAGCGCCGGAAACATCACGCAGACACTGGTCCAGACGCCTGCCATTATGAGAGTGTTTCGACCGGTCGCGCGAACCGCTGCGACGAAATCGTCATTGTCCCATGCGTTCACTTCCCCCTTGCGCGGCACATAGACTGCATGCGGGGCCAGTTCGTGGATCTCGGGCATCAGCGGACCATTGGTGCCGGCAGGTTCCGAGGCCGTGGTAATGACAGGGATATTCAGGAGCGTGGCGAGCCTGGAGACCATCTCCACATTCCGGCGCAGGTCAGAAATCGAGATGTCCTTAACTGTCTGGAACAGCCCTGACTGGTGATCGAGAAGCAGGATCAGGGCGTCGCAGGGATCGATGAGGGCTGCGCCGCCACCGGTCGGAAGCACGCTCGGCTTGGATTTGCTATTGTACATGGCTGTTTTCCTTCTTTGGGGTTGAGTTACTGGGGCAGATTTCGGGTGAGGAAGTCGCGTATAACGGGGATCATCTCGTCCGCCTTGTCCTCAAGGGCGAAATGTCTGGTGTCGAAGAAATGAAGTTCGGCGTCGGGAACGTCGCGGAGATAGGCGCGCGCGCGCCGTCGGGCAGGAAGATGGGATCGTTCTTTCCCCACAGGATCAGCGTCGGAGGCCGATGTTCGCGCACCGGGTGGCGAGCCGTAGGGGTGCTGAGCGACAAGCACTTCGAACCCGCGGCAAACAAGTTCGCTATGGACTTGTTGCCACCCGGAGCCATCAACAAAGGCGCCATGTACGAGGACGATCGAGAGGGATGGCTCCCCAGCTGCCTGGGCGCCCGAAACGGGATTGGTCATGATCTTTCCTTTAGGGGGGCGCGGAGCAACTGGCCCCCCGGAATGAATTAGCTATTTGACTAGTTGCAAACCTTGCGGTCCAGGAAGTCGCGAATGAGCGGCGCCATCACGTCGAGCTTGTCCTCAAGGGCGAAATGGCCACTGTCGAGGATGTGCATCTCGGCGTTCGGAAGATCGCGAAGATAGGGATGGGCACCGGACTCAGGGAAGATCTTGTCGTTCTTGCCCCACACGATCAGCGTCGGCGGTTGGCGGTCGCGGAAGAACGCCTGGAATTGCGGATAAAGTGGTACGTTGCTGCCGTAGTCACCCAAGAGGTCTAGCTGGATATCCTTATTGCCCGGCCGATCGAGCAATGCCTGATCAACGACCCAATTGTCGGGGCTGATATGCGCCACATCGCCCATGCCGTCGGTATACTGGAACTTTGTCGTTTCGAGCGTTACCAGGCCGGCGAGTGCTTCCCGACGCGCCGGCGTCTTCTCGGCCCAATAGGCCTTGATCGGGTCCCAGAATGCGGCGAGGCCTTCGGTATAGGCATTGCCGTTCTGCACGATCAGTGTTTCGACCCGCTCCGGATGTTTCAGCGCCAGGCGGTAGCCGATCGGTGCACCGTAATCCATGACGTACATGCTGTAGCGATCGACGCCGACCTGTTCGGTTAGCTTGTCGACAATGTTGGTCAGGTTCGCGAATGTGTAGGAGAACTTAGTGTGATCGGGTGCGTCGCTCTGGCCATAGCCGGGATAGTCCGGCGCAATCACGCGGTAGCGGTCCGCGAGCAGCGGAATAAGGTTGCGGAACATATGTGATGAGGTCGGAAATCCGTGCAGGAGAAGGAGGACCGGCGCGTCATTGGGGCCGGCTTCGCGGTAGAAGACCTTCACACCGTCGATCGTCGTGCTCTTATATTGAATGACCGGAACAGCCTTTGCGGCGATGACCGCGTTGTTCGGCAGGCACCGAGCTTCAGCCGCCACGGGAGAGATGGCCATGAGAAGTGCGACGGTGGCGAGAAGATGTTTGTTCATAATGTTTCTCCTTTTCCAAAAAGGGTGCCGATCCACATCAGCACCTCTGGAAAAGGATTAGCATCGCCGGTCTTCGGACCCGGGATAAATAAGGGTAAAAAGTTGAACGGTGCGGCACAGCTGACCCGCTCCAAAGCGTTTGCAGGGTGTGCTCTAAACATGAGGTCGGGGCGCCACCGCACGTCCAATCATGTCTAATTTGAGTCTAGCACCTCGATGTGGATCGATTCGCTCGGAGGGTGTCCTTGTCTGAACTTACTAGCGCATCAATTTTGATCTTTACTACAGAACCTCAGCGGAGCCGGGGCTCCATCGGCCCTTGAACGATGGTCGCCGGATCCATTCCCATCAAGACCGTAGGAAGCACACGGCGGACCTCGATTAATAAGGCCTAAGTCACTTTCGCAAGTGGTTGAAATTAGGGTATAAATTATCTCAGAGAGTTTGGCGAGGCGAGTCAGGGTAACAATCTCATCGTCCTCGACGTGTTGGCTATATTGAGCGATGTCTGCGGCAAAGATTGTTGTGAGCTTTCTACCCATACCCACCCCACGTTTTGGATAACATTGGAGTTTTGGCTTTAGGCAATCCCTTCCGGTGCGGTTTCCTGCATCGAGGATGCCGAGGCGAGCATTGTCACCGGGTTGGCGGATACAAACAGAGAAGAATGCGAGTTTATAATCCTCCCCGACGCCAACTTTAGAAGAGGACCATCGATATCAACGACAGTCTCGGTGAACACAAGCTCACCCCATCCTTCTGACGTTCCCTCGATCATCACGAAGCGATAACCCGTCCCGATACCAAACATTTAGAAGTTCCCCAACTTTTCCCGCAGCTTGCCATTTGGGGCAACGATGTCAAGCATCGCAGCGCCGCGTCGCTACAATGCGCGGGTGACTTGAAGCGAGCTTCCTAATCACGTCGGATGCGCCTGGAGGGCTGCATAGGCGGACGATTCCGCTTTCTTCTTCAGCTTGCGCAGAACTGGGGTCTTCTCAGCAGTGTTCTCCTCGTCATCGGGATCGTAGGCGGAGCCGACCTCATCCATCCTGTGTTTTATGGCGAGCGCGTAGATGGTATTCAGGATAATCGGATCCCTTACATGAGGATCGGTAAGCGCCAGAAGCGAGGCCCGCACAATCTTCTTGCTGGTCGCCTTTGGACAACGGTTCAAAACGAAATCGTAAAGCCCCTTGCCGGAAAGACCTTCTGTGGCGCCATCCAAAAGCGCTTCATAGACTCGTTTCCGTTTTTCACCCATGTTTGCCCTCCTCTTGAACGTGATGCGACGACTCCGTCATAAAAACGTCATATGCAATAGACTGCATCGCGCAAAACGTGAGCTCCTTGCGGTCGTTCCGATCCGGAAGGATGGGCGGCGACGGATTCCTGATCAGTCGAGCTTGATCACATCCCTGAACGCGACCGTCCTCACGATCTCTCCATCCTCGTTGGCAATTTCAAAAGCGCGACCGTCAATCTCCTCGGACTGCATCACCAACTCCGCCACCATCTCCCTCGCGGCCTCGTTCGCTTCGTTGATCGCGTCCGATAAGGATGGCAGTTCAACGCCGTCCTCGTCCCGCTCATAGCCATCCATATCCCTGATGTGGAAGAAAAACTTCATCTGCCGCTCCGTCTACATGAGCAACGCAGGCGAGGGCACGACGTTCCAGCGCGACAGTGACGCTTCTGCCTTTGCGGACGTTGGGTCCTTTCGGCGTCGCGGCTGGAGCCGTCGTCATCTCAGTTCTCTCGCGGACGAGGCCCGCAGATCGCTTGGCTTCGACACGCTAGCGACGACCGAACGATTGCGTCTGAGGTGGGCCAGGCTAAGGAGCTTCCGCGGTAGTTGAAAGCCATCATCCTCACAAGATGCAAAGGATTGCAGGCCTTCTTGCCAAGAGTGGTCGCGCTAGCACGCGACCATCAGATGGCACGGACGTTTTCTGCCTTCGACTTCCCAGTCTTGCGGTCTTGGCCGACCTCGTAAGAAACCTTCTGGCCTTCGCGTAGCAACGTGGATCCCTGTACGGCGCTCACGTGCACGAATACATCCTGGCCGCCACCGTCCGGCGTGATGAAGCCGAAGCCCTTGTCTTGATTGAAAAATTTTACAGTCCCGTTCGCCACAGCAGTCTCCGAAGCAGCATGTTGATTGAAGGGGATTCATAACGGTCAGTGGTTCTATCCGCAACGTGTTTTCGGACGTAAGCCAGCCGCCGGAACGGGTTCCCTATCTCCAGAAGCGCTTCGTATCGAGCACGTCTTCGACCGACGTCTGGGCCTTGTCGATCAAAGCCCCCTCGTCGGCGTATGAGACGACCGACTCCCTCGCCGGATGGTCTGCGAGACCGTACTTTGCCACGGCATTCAAATTTAACAATTCGGCCCCATATCTGCGGTTCAAGCAACCGCGAGATATTCATGACCGCCACCGCGCATGCAGGCAATGACAATCAGAACTCGAAGCAGCTGGCGGTTCTTGTCCTCGGCGCGATCGGTGTTGTCTATGGCGACATCGGGACAAGTCCGCTCTACGCCTTTAGGGAAGCTCTCCGGCCATTTGCCCATGACGGCGTTGCGCCGCACGAGGTGATCGGGCTCATCTCGCTGATGATCTGGACTCTCACCATTATCGTCACCTTCAAGTACGTCCTCTTTCTCCTGAGAGCGGATAACGACGGGGAGGGCGGTACACTTTCCCTGCTGGCACTGCTCATGAAGAAGACCAGCCGGCACGCAACCATCTTTTTTTTCGCGGGCATTATCGGGGCGGCGCTCTTCATCGGCGACGCCATGATAACGCCGGCCCTGTCGGTGCTTTCGGCACTGGAGGGGCTTAAACTCGTCACGCCCATCTTTGCGCCGTATGTCCTGCCGATCGCTGTGGCGATCATGCTCCTGTTGTTCCTTATACAGTCAATCGGCACGGCAATCGTCGCCAAATTCTTTGGCCCGATCACGCTGCTGTGGTTCGTCGTCATGGGTATTGCTGGCCTTCTGCACATCGCCGACGATCCGACAATTCTCCTGGCCATCAACCCATACTATGCGTTGGATTTCCTCACCCATGCCGGCTTCGTTGGCCTCGTCATTTTGGGTGCGGTCTTCCTGACGGTCACGGGAGCGGAAGCCCTTTACGCCGACCTCGGGCACTTCGGTCGCAAGCCGATCCAGGTCGCATGGTTCGTCGTGATCTTTCCATCGCTTGCGCTCAACTACCTCGGCCAAGGTGCTCTCGTTTTGAGCCACCCGGCTGCCGCCACCGACCCGTTTTTCCTGATGTTTCCGGAGTGGGCGTTGCTTCCCGCAGTCCTTCTCGCGACCGCTGCGACTATCATCGCGAGCCAGTCCGTGATCACCGGCGCCTTCTCGCTTGCCCGTCAGGCAATTCATCTGGGATTTTTGCCACGGCTGGAGATCTGTTTCACTTCCGCTTCCAACACGGGCCAGATCTACGTTCCCGCCGTCAACGTCGTCCTGCTGATCGGCGTGCTCGCACTGATTACTACCTTCGGATCTTCGGAAGCGCTTGCGACTGCCTACGGAATTTCCGTTACCGGCGCGATGGTCGTAACCACTGTCTTGTCGTTCCAGTTTCTTAGAGTCGTATGGGGCTGGAAGGTGCCGACGGCTCTCCTGGTCCTCTTACCGCTTCTTCTGCTCGAATGCGTGTTCCTAGGGGCCAATCTGCTGAAAATCCACGATGGCGGCTATGTTCCAGTCATGATTGCTGGCGTGTTGATGGTCATGATGTGGACTTGGAGAAAGGGGACAAAATTCGTCCGAGCGAAGGCTGCGAACAATGACGTTCCCCTCGAGCGTTTCCTTGCGTCGCTCGAACGGAGGTCGGATCATGGGCCGGTCCAGGTTCCGGGAACCGCCGTCTTCCTATCAAGCCTGCCCGACATGACGCCCAATGTCCTGCTCCACAATCTGAAGCACAACCGGGTCCTTCACCAGCATAACGTTATTCTCAACGTGAAGACGGCCCCGCGGCCGTATGTCTCAGAGGATGACAGAGTGACCCTCAGGAAGCTTTCAGACCGGTTCACCTCGATCCAGCTGCTCTACGGCTTCATGGAGGACCAAAACATATCCGCCGCCCTGCCGCTCTGCCGCAAGGCTGGCTTCGACTTCGAGATCATGTCGACATCCTTCTACGTCGGCAAGCGCAAGCTCGTCGGCGATCCGAACACCGGCATGCCGCACTGGCAAGACAAACTGTTTATCGCCATGGCGGGCTTTGCCATCGATCCCTCAGACTACTTTCAGCTTCCAAGCAACCGCGTCGTCGAGCTCGGGGAGCAGATGGTGATCTGAGGTCCTTCAATCCACCGATGCAGTTGCGCAAGCTTGTTGCGAAGATGAGGAAGGGGGTCTGGAATTGTTATTGCGGTATCTCAGAGAACGGAGCCGGGATCGCGTTCCGATCAAAGTGCTCCTGTCGCGTGACATGTTCCTGTGTGGGACCGTACTCAATCTGGTGACCACGGGCCTTGCGATCCTGATCGTCCAATCTGGGTATCCAGACTGGCTGGCCGTCGTCGTGTTCTTTCTGCCAATGCCATTCAACACCTTCATCTGGGCCGCGGTCTGGCGCGGAGCCGACCAGATCCCCGTTTTCGCCGCTTGGATCGCCCGGACGTTTGGCACTGGCTAGCTGGATATGACGGTCGTCGTCTGATTTCGCCTCGGCTATTTTTTCGGGAATCTCCATTCGGCCCTGATCGGGTAAAGATACACTCGATCTGGCCGAGCGGGCCGAAATCGGCCGCTAGATGCTGGCCCGGCCAGACCTGAAGAATTTTCGTACACGAGCCAGTTGCGACGATCTCGTTCGGCTCGAGCTGTCGTCCCTTTGCCGCAAGCTCGGCTGCGAGCCAGGTGACGGCATTCAGCGGGTCACCCATCACCGATGTCGCCTTCCCCGAAAAGACGGTATGCTTGAAGAGAAACGTCGTAACGTCGATCCTGGAAACTTCGCTAGGCGGGAAGCGTGGAACAGGATCGCCGCAGATCGTTGCGACATGCAGGCCGAACTCCGCGATCGCCGTAAAGTCGCCAATGAACGTCCGGCGTGTCCTGCGGCCAATGATCCCAATGGCCGGCCGACAGGTAAGAATGGCGTCGCGGGCAGTTCTAATGTCTATCACCTCTCCTGGCTCCGGGTAGGATCGGCGCATGGTGAACACGAACTCACACTGGACTCCTATCGTTTCAGGTGGAAGCCGGAACTCCTTTATCCCTTCAATAAGCGTGGACGAGGGAATTTCAGCGTAGACCGGTGTTGTCAAACCTAGCGTCCGCCGCGACGCGTCGCTCGTACCGACGATTGCATAGCCTTTTCGCTCAAAGCCCAGCGCGTCCTGTGCGATCGCCTGAATGTCGTAAGCCTCCTTTTCGGAGGTGATCAGGTTCAGCGGAAGATCGCAGAGGTCCTCGCGGCGTCGGCTCTTGGCAAGGATGTCGGCAGTGGCGTCCTTAAGTTCGAAATACATCTTCGTGCTCCAATTCCTAAGACTGGCTGTTCTATGAACATGGTCGTTTCGGCGTCAGGGATCCATGCGAACGCGAGCTCGGAGAAATCAAAATCTCATTATGATGACGGCTTCGAGAGCTGCACTTATGCGGCGCTTATAAATCTTCATTTGCTCTCACATGGAATTCAAATCCATTCCGGCCCACTTTTGTCTGGTAGGAGGATCGATCATGTCCTTGAACAGCGAGCTGTCCCAATCTGCAACTGGCGCCGCGAGAACGCCTGACGCCAATGATCTTGGTCTTTCAGATATGCCGCTGGTGCTCCAGTATCTCACTTCCTTGGTCCTGGCGGGGTTGGCAACGGCGGTTGCCGCCGGCTTTGATCGCTACGAAACCATTCCCAACCTTTCGCTAATCTATGTTCTGCCTGTCGTCGTCAGCAGTGTCGCATTTGGTCTTGGCCCGGCGTTGTTTTCAGCGCTTCACGGAGCACTTGCCTACAACTTCTTCTTCACCGAACCCCGGTTCTCGCTTGTGGTAGCGGACACCGCCAATATCTGGGCGATCGTACTGCTCTTCGTCATCGGCTGTATAACCAGCACCCTCGTGTCGTCGAACCGGCGCGACAAGTCGGAACTCAACCGCTTCCGTCTGCAATTGGGAAAACTGAAAGCCTATACGAGGCAGATGATTGCGGCGACTTCCGTGGAGCAGGCGAAGAGTATCACGCGTGCAACGCTTGCGGATGTGCTCCGGAGACCGGTCGCCATCATTTACATCGGTCCAGATGATGAAATGGAGGTCGTAAGTGATTCACGGCTGACTGATTTGGAAATAGATGCGGCGAGAGCGGCATCCGGGTCGAATACGTTGGTGGCGGCGGATGTCTACCCCTTCGATAACTCTCGCTTTGACTTCTGGCCTGTTCCAGCGACCGTGGACCAGACAATCGTGATCGGCGTCGCCTTCGATCCGGGTCGTCGACCGGCGAATGTTGGTGCGTTGATGGAGACGGTTGCGCTGATCCTTGCAGCGACGATTGAACGCTACAAGGAGTAGCTCGGCTGCGCGGTGTGTTCTGGCGCAGTCGCGTCAATGGCTTCGAATCCGCCGTTCGCGGAACCCTCTAATTGTCAAACAGGTCATCGTTAGGGTGCCGAGCCGATGACGCCGTTCACGTTATAGGCGGCGATCATCATGCAGCGCTCGGGGTCGAGTGCGAAGCCGTCGCCATGTCGCCGGCCTCTTATTCGACCACCCACCACACGCACGACCTCACTTGAGCCCTAATCTCTTCCCTTAGGTTTGCGGCCCGAGCGAAGCGGTTTGGGCTTTCCCTCATGCGGACCAATTTCTTTAAACAGGGCTGCAACCCCGACCGAAAGAACAAGTGCGAAAGCCTCTAGGGTGGCCACCGTGACGTTCTCTTCACCCCGTTCAACTCGCCCCACAT
>Ga0102591_1003178_pt1 | contig 15346 bp, 11 predicted proteins | sample AraplaCol_mCL_r2_2_FD_76860 | JGI IMG/M metagenome (GOLD analysis project Ga0102591, IMG submission 76860) | Arabidopsis root microbial communities from North Carolina, USA - plate scrape MF_Col_mCL_r2 (SPADES assembly) (version 2) | ecosystem: Host-associated > Plants > Roots > Endosphere... | reverse complement strand
CTGGGTGGCGGCCGGGCTGGCGTAGAGCTCGCCGGCCGGGAAGTCGATCACGTCCAGGGTCGGGGCCGTGGTCTCCGGACGCGCCGCGGTCTCGGCCACCCAGCTGGCGGCGAGGCCGGCGGTCGAGACCGGCTTGCGGAACGTGCCGGCGCCGATGGTGCGCACCTGGCAGATGTCGCGCATGGGCGAGGCGGCCTGCAGGCGACGCAGGATCTGCCGCTCCAGCTCGGCCGGGGCGACGTAGCCGCCGGCGGTGGCGACGCCTTCCGACAGACCCTTGGCTTCGAGCAGCAGGGCGGGCGTCTCGCCGGTCTTGATGTAGCGGTCGAAGGCGGCCTTGCGCTCGTCGACACGCGCCAGCGGCGCGTCACCGCCGATCGTGGGACGCCGCGCGTCGCTCAGCACGCGGTCCAGCCGCGCCTGGGCGCTGGAGACGGCCTCGTTGATGCGGGCGACCTTCTCCTCCAGCAGCACGTCGGCGCGCTTGGTCTCGAGCGCCGCCAGCCGCTGGTCGTTGGCGGCCTTGAAGCCCTCGAACGCCGCCAGCACCTCGTGCAGCGCCGCCCGGGCCTCGGGCGAGGCCGCGGCCTGTTTGGTTTCCTTCATGGGGATCTCCGGTTTTGGGGAAGTCACAGAAAAGTCCCTCCCCCTGTGGGGGAGGCGATCGCACGAGCGATCGGTGGGGGGAGGCGTCGGACGGCGGATCACTCCCCCCTCCGGCCCTCCGGGCCGCCTCCCCCACAGGGGGAGAGACTTGGTGGCGCTAGGCCCGCTTCAGCCGCGCCTGGGGCAGCATCGGGAAGGTCACCACCGACACCTCCCACAGCTCGACCTCGCGCAGCACGCGCAGCCGCCCGGTCTCGTCGGGACGGGCCTTCACGGCGCGGAAGCCGATGGAGAGGCCGTCCAGGGCGCCGGCCTCGACCAGCGCGGCGACCAGCCGGCCGCGCGCCGTCGTGCGCAGGATCCGTCCACGGACGAATAGGCCGGCGGCGTCCTCGGCGATCTCGTCCCAGACGCCGATCGGCTCGGCGTCGTCGTGCTGGTGCAGCATCTTCACGCCGCCCGGACCGGTCCGGGCGATGCTCTCGGCGAAGGCCCCGGCGGCGGTGACGTCGTCGTTGAGGTCGCGGGTCCAGAACAGGCTGGCGTGGCCCTCGATGGGCAGGTCTTCGGTCATGAAAGGGCTCCGTGGGACGCCCTCGTCCTTCGACAAGCTCAGGATGAGGGCCAATTCCGGCTCGGCGATCACATTCGAAATCCTCATCCTGAGCCTGTCGCCAAACAGCTTTTGGGGGACGAGGATTTCGCTCTACGGCCGATCCAGCTTGCTCTCGATCCGGGCCAGGGAGGCGCGGGCAGCCTCGGTCTGGGCTTCCAATCGGGCCAGGCGCTCGGCGACCGGCGCCTGGGCGTCGAGGCGCTGGCGCAGGTCGTCGATGCGGGCCGAGGCGCGTCCGGCCCACATCAAGGCGGTGGCGGCCTGAAGGGCCACGGCCACGAGCAGGCCGACCGAGACCTGGCGGTCCAGCCGCCAGCGGGTTGAGGTGGTCATTGGAAACTCCGGTGCGGCGAACACTTGCCCCCTACGGACCGCTTCGCGGTCGTCTTCCCCCAGAGGGGGAAGAGGGCATGGCGGTGCGGCATCCGCCCCATCCGCCCCCTATGGGGGCGGACAGACGGCGAAGCCGTCAGGTGGGGGCAAGGCAGTGAGCTACCCCTCCAACCCCGCCAGCCGCCGCCGCTCGGCGTCCGTCAGGAAGCTCGCCCCCTCCAGCCGCGACCACAGCGCATCCCGCTCGGCCGACAGCGCCGGCACCGCGTCCAGGTCGCAGGCCACCCGCGCGCCGGGGAACTTCGGCGCCAGCCACACCGACAAAGCCCGCGCCGCCCGCTCGGCCAGGGGCACGACGGTGTGACGCCAGAACGCCCCGTTGGCCTCGCGATAGTTGGCGTAGGTGTTGTCGCCCGGCACGCCCAGCAGCTGGGGCGGCACGCCGAACGCCAGGGCGATCTCGCGGGCGGCGGCGTGCTTGCCCTCGACGAAGTCCATGTCGGCGGGCGTCAGCGACATCGGCCGCCAGTCGAGGCCGCCCTCCAGCAGCAGCGGCCGGCCGGCGTTGGCGGTTCCGGCGTGGGCGTCGGAGAGCTCGGCCTTCAGCCGCTCGAACTGCTCGGCCGACAGGCGGTCGCCCGCCTCGCGGTTGGCGTAGACCAGGGCCCCGGACGGCCGGGCCGAATTGTCGAGCAGGGCCTTGTTCCAGGCCCCCGAGGCGTTGTGCACGTCGATGGCGAAGGCGGCGGCCTCGAGCGGCGAGAAGCCGTAGTGGTCGTCGCCGGGATTGAACAGCCGCAGGTGCAGCACCGGCAGCCAGCCCGAGGCGTCGCGCCCGATCCGCGCGGTGCGTCCGGCCGCCTGGTAGTCGTAGGCCAGCGGCCAGCCGCGCGGTCCGGGCACCACAGTCATCCGGTCGGGCCGCAGGGCGTAGAGCTCGGTCGGGGCGTCGTCTCCCGAGGCTTCGAGGTAGCCGTTCCCAGCCACCTGCAGATGCCCGAAGAACGCCTCCATCAGATCGGCCCCGCCCTGTTCGGGATTGGGGGCCTGGAGAAGCCTGCGCAACGGATGGTCATCGACCCGCTTGCCGCCGACGAACACCGCCAGCGGCACGGCGGCGGCGGCCTCGGCGATCATCCGTACGCAGCGATAGGCGACGGGGTTCTTGCCGAACCCCTCCGACGCCAGGGCGGCGTAGTCGCGCGGCGTCCAGCGGGGGCGACCGGCCGTGGTGATGGCGATCAGCCGGGCGGCGCGGGAGTCCTTGGTCTCCGGCGGGCGTCGGGGTTTGAACAGGGGCATGGAGGGCTCCTGGAGGTTGAGAACAAAGTGAGAACATGCTATGAGTGCGTAGCCGGGCGGGCGGAGAAACATCCGCCCCCTATGGGGGCGGACAGACCGCGGAGCGGTCAGGTGGGGGCAAGAGGGTGAGCCACATGAATACGCCACGACCGACGGTCGCCAACGCCAGACGGCTGCGCAAAGAGATGTCGTTGCCCGAGGTGAAACTCTGGCAGGCGATCAGGGGCGGACAGATCGACGGACTAAGGTTCCGGCGGCAACATCCCATCGGGCCGTTCGTGCTCGACTTTTTCTGTCCGCGCCATCGGCTGGCGGTCGAGGTGGACGGCGCCGAGCACTACACCGAGGATGGGATGGAAAAGGACGCCGCACGGGACCGCTGGCTTTTGCGACACGGGATCATGACCCTGCGCATTCCGGCCAGCTGGGTGCTCGAATCCGTAGACATCGGCGTGGCGGCGATACGTGGGCAGCTCACTCACTTGCCCCCACCTGGCGACTTCGTCGCCTGTCCGCCCCCATAGGGGGCGGATGGAGGAAGGTCGCCGCACCGGACCATCTTACCCCTTCGGGAGAAGACGATCGCGAAGCGATCCGTAGGGGGCAAGTGTTCGGTGCAGTGCGACAAGAGACTAGCGTCTTGGCTACAACCACCTGCCCCCTCCGCGCCTTCGGCGCTCCTCCCCCATAGGGGGAGGAGGTTCCCCTCACAACACCGACAACCGCGGCCTCCGTCCCACCCCCAGCATCAGCTCGCTCACCGCCCAGACCAGCGCATCGGCCCGGTCTGGACTGTGGTCCAGCGCCCCGGAGCCCAGGGCCATCAGCTCCTCTTCCAGCGCCGGAAAGGCTCCGCAGTGGACGACACGCCCCTGCTCGTACAGCGCCGCCACCGGCTCGGCCCTGGCTCGCTTGCCGACCGACGCCTTGACCAGTTTCACCACGCACGGCGGCTCGGCCTGGGACAGCACCGAGCGGACCATGTCGCCGCCCTGGTTGGCTTCCGCCACCAGGGCGTCGGCCGACCAGGCGACGGCGGCCTCGACCGCGCGCCGCGCCCAGCCATGTGGCGACAGGCCTCGCGCGGTGCGATCCGCCAGCACGAACGCCCGGTCGCCGGAGCGGCCGCAGACCACGATGCCGCAGGCGTCGCCGCCCGCCGTCGCCGGCGGGTCCACCGCCACGACCACGCGGTCGAAGGCGGCCGGCGGCGCGCCCCGGCAGCGGGCCAGGTCCTCGGCGCGGAAGAGGCCGCCCTCGTTCTCGACGATCAGCCCGTCCAGCTCCTGGGCCGCCAGGCGGGTGCCGCCGTAGAGGCTTTGCAGCGTCGACAGGAAGGCCGGCGCCAGGTGGGCCGCGTTGGCGCAGGTCGGCGCCCGGGTGTCGACCGTCCCCGGCTCGGCGATCAGACTTCGCAGGGCGCGGATCGGGCGAGGCGTGGTGGTGACCACCAGGCGCGGATCGGTCCCCAGGCGCAGGCCAAAGCGCAGCATGGCCAGGGTCTCGGCGGGTTTCGGCCAGGCGCAGAACTCGTCGGCCCAGGCGGCGTGGAACTGGGGTCCGCGCAGGGCGTCCGGGTCCTCGGCCGAAAAGGCGTGGGCGACGGCGCCGGACTTGAAGACCAACCGTCGGCGGGTGGCTTCCCAGCGGGGGCGTTCGCCGGCGGCGTAGAGGCTCTTGATCCCCGACGGCCCCTCGATCATCACCTCGCGGACGTCGTGGAAGGTGGGGCCGATGAGGGCCAGGGAGCTGTGGCGCTCAGCCTGGCAGGTGATCCAGTGCGCGCCGGCGAAGGTCTTGCCCGCGCCCCGCCCGCCCAGGAACAGCCAGGTGGTCCAGGGATCAGGCGGAGGGCGTTGGTGGTCCTCCGGCGCGGGCGCCAGATCCGCCATCGCATGCAGGATCGCCGACACTGGCGTGGCCGCGAGCCAGGCTCTTGCCTTCTCGTCGGGCTGCAAGAGCAGCCAGTCGTCGCTGGAGCTCGGTATGAAGGGCGGCGATGCGTTCAGGGGTTCGACCGGAGTCGTCATCCATTTCCTGCTCCTCTTGGGGGGCGGCTTCGTTGTCGTTCATGGCCTTGGCCCGGGCCTTCATCACGGAAGCCTTGATCGCCCGAGCGTCGGCCGCGATCCGAGCCCGCGCCCGGCGCTTCAGCTCCAGGACCTCGTGCATCCGGCGCGCAGTGAAGCCGACGGCGCCGAGCAGTTTGGTCTGTTCGCCCACCGTGCGCAGGTTCGTGGTTTCATCGATCTGCGCCACGTTCTCGGCGTGCATCGCCACCATCAGGGCGTCGCTGTCTTGCATCAACTCTTCGGGGCTCATCTCGCTTCTCCCGGCCATGACACAAAGATACGGGAGCAGTGACCGCCGCTGATAACTTAGGTCGAGAAATTTTAGAGCGTTGATTTGATTGGAGATTGGTCGCTATCTGTTGAGGATCGACGGCGCTGTATCCCCGCCAGCGGCGGTTCTAGCGCTCGCCGCTGCCCATCATTCCCGCACCTCATGACCCGCTCATCCCGGCGAATGCCGGGACCCAGATGGTATGGCGGTGTGGTGGGTTCCTTGAGCTCGGAGCCTGTCCAATCAGCGACCCAGCTTCAGGATCTGGGTCCCGGCGTTCGCCGGGATGAGCGGTCATGAGGGAAGCGCCCGGCCCTCGTCAGCCTTCGCCAGCAGCGGCGAGGCCTCGCCTTAGACCCTTGGAGGCGAGGCTTCATCCGCGCGGGCGGATGAAGGACGACGAACGGACGTCAGGAGCTTCCGCTATGGGTGGTGAGCGGACGCTCTTCCAACACCCTCTCTCTTCGAGAGAGGGAGGGGCCCGCCGCCGAAGGCGGTGGGAGGGTGAGAGGTTTCAGCGTCGGCAGGAAATCCAGAGCCGTTCGGCTTTACGCCTTTGAGGCTATAGAAGAAACAAGCGCAGGAGCGCCGTCGCGGACCGGGCGGCCGTTGAAGGCCAATCGAACCGCCGCGCCTCGTTCGGTGAGAGTGTGAACCTCTCACCCTCCCACCGCTTCGCGGCGGGCCCCTCCCTCTCTCGAAGAGAGAGGGTGTTTTTTGCGCGATCCAACGTCCGCAAAGGGTCGAAAGCCGACCCAACGACAAGGGCAAGGCTGCGAGCCTGAACCCCTCGGACTCCCGATCTTCGCCCCGGGGGCTCGACAAGCCGCCGAGCTCCCCCTACCTTGCCCGCATGATCCTCGCCGCCCAGCAACAGCTGTTTTGGTATTTTAGCTATCCGACGCCTCTGGCGCCGGGAGGGGATCGTTTGGCCTGAAGCTCAGAGCCACAAACGCCTTTCACCAGCCGCCAGGGGTTCCCCGGGCGGCTTTTTTGATGGCCGCCGGACCTCCCAGATTTTTCCGGAGCACGCCATGCCGCCCTCGACCAACGCCGCCGCCAACATCGCTTCCCTGCCGGTCCCGACCGACGACCTGAGGATCAAGCAGCTTCAGACCCTCAGTCCGCCCGCCCAGGTGATCGGCGAGGCCCCCGCCAGTTCGTCCATCGCCGAGGTTGTGGGCGACGCGCGGGAGGCGGTGCACCAGATCCTGCACGGCGGCGACGACCGCCTGGTGGTGGTGATCGGCCCCTGCTCGATCCACGATCCCAAGGCGGCCCTGGACTACGCCCAGCGCCTGGCCGCCGAGCGCGAGCGGCACGCCGGCGAGCTGGAAGTGATCATGCGGGTCTATTTCGAGAAGCCCCGCACCACCGTGGGCTGGAAGGGCCTGATTAACGACCCGGGCCTGGACGGCGGCTTCCACATCAACGAGGGCCTGCGGCTGGCGCGTCGGGTGCTGCTGGACGTCAGCGCCCAGGGCCTGCCCACGGCCTGCGAGTTCCTGGACGTGACCACGCCCCAGTACATCGCCGACCTGGTGGCCTGGGGCGCGATCGGGGCGCGGACGACCGAAAGCCAGATCCACCGCGAGATGGCGTCCGGCCTGTCATGCCCCGTGGGCTTCAAGAACGGCACCAACGGCGACGTCAAGGTGGCCGTGGACGCGGTGACGGCGGCGGCCCAGCCGCACCATTTCCTGGCGGTGACCAAGGAGGGCCGCGCGGCCATCGCCACCACCACCGGCAACGCCGACAGCCACGTGGTGCTGCGCGGCGGCAAGACCCCCAACTACGACGCCGCCAGCGTCGCGGCGGCGGCGCAGGCGCTCGAGAAGGCGGGTCTGCCGGCCCGGCTGATGGTCGACGCCAGCCACGCCAACAGCGGCAAGAACCACGAGAACCAGCCGGCCGTCGTGGCCGACATCGCCGCCCAGGTGGCGACCGGCGCGTCGCCGATCATGGGCGTGATGATCGAGAGCAACCTGGTCGCCGGCCGCCAGGACATCGTCCCCGGCCAGCCGCTGGTCTACGGCCAGTCGGTGACCGACGCCTGCGTGGACTGGGACACCTCGGTGCGGATGCTGGATGCGCTGGCGGCGGCGGTGAAGGCGGGGCGGGCGGCGCGGAGCTAGCGCCTTCCAAAGCTCCTCAATGGTGTCATCCCGGAAAGCGCGCAGCGCTAGTCCGGGACCCAGGGGCGGCTGCACGGCTTCGGCCCGGTCACCTGGGTCCCGGACAGCCCCTGCGGGGCTTCCGGGATGACAACCGTTTGGCGGTGGCAACGGGAAATCCGCTTCCCCTGTCGGCTCCAGCCGCCCCCGACCGTCCTAGGACCAACACACCGAACCGGAGCCCCGCCCATGTCCTTCCAAGCCTATCTCGACACCATCCAGGCCAAGACCGGGCTCGACGCCGATGGCCTGAAGGCGGCCGCCGACGCCCAGGGGCTGTCGGCGGGCGGGGCGCTGAAGCCTGGCGTGAAGGCCGGGCAGGTGGTCGACTGGGGCAAGGGCCAGCTGGGCCTGGGCCACGGCCACGCCATGGCGATCTACGCCCTGCTGTCGGGCAAGCGCGGGCCGGGGGACTGACGCTACCCCGCGATCGGCGACAGCGCCTTCAGGGCGTTCAGGCCCTTGACGCTGTTCTTCGCCCAGGTCTCGACCTGGTTGCCGAAGTCCTGGCGGTTGGTGACCCGGTTGCGCCATTCCATCGTGAAGTCGTCGATGGTGCGGCTGTCGACGGCCCGGCCCAGCAGCTGGCCGGTCAGGGAGTCGCGGGCCTCGACCACCAGGGTGGCGTCGCCGGCGTCGCGGCTGTAGCGGCGCACCATCCCCGGGCTGTCGGTGTCGGGCGCGGTGACCCTGATGTCGATGAGGGCGGTACGCACCCGCAGGACGTCGGGGCCCGGGGCTTCGACCACGGGATAGCCGCCGTTCGTGTAGGCCTTCCGCAGGATCCTGTCGGCGTCCTTGCGTCCTTCCTCGATCATGCGGGCGACGTCCCGGTCCGTCACCTCCAGCGAGGACGACCTCTGGGCGGTATTGTAGTCGCGCTGCCAGTTCTTCTCGAACGCGACCTCGGTCGGGTCGAGGATCACCTTGGCGTAGCCGCGGAAGTCGGCGCCGGGCCGCAGATAGACCCGCTCGAAGCGCTTGGACTTCACCTTGACCAGGCCGTCCCATTCGGCCGGCGGCTTGTCCGCCAGGGCCGGGCCGGCGGTCGCGAAGATCAGGCCGCCGAAGGCCAGGGTGGTGAAACGGCGTCTGTCCATGTCAGCGCTCCCTGATCCCGGGACGGCCCGGCCACCCCAGACGTTCACTCCTCCGGATCGTAGACGACGTTGCTCTTGTCGTACATCAGGTCGGTCGCCACGAAGTCGAGGGCGTCTTCCGGATCCTCGAAACAGAGCTCCGACACGGTCTGGTCGCGGACCGAAATGCCGGCCTTGTGGGTGCTTTCCGGATCGCCGGTGATCAGCGGATGCCACAGCGGCAGGGTCTTGCCCTCGTGCAGCCGGCGATAGGCGCAGGACGGCGGCATCCACTCCAGGCCCTCGATGTTGTAGGGCGTCAGCTTGATGCAGTCCGGCACGGTCTTCTTGCGATTGGGATAGTCGCTGCAGGTGCAGGTGTGCTCATTGAACAGCTGGCAATGCACCCGCGTGGGGATGATCTCGCCGGTGTCTTCGTCTTCGAAGCGAACCAGGCAGCAAAGGCCGCAGCCGTCGCATAGGCTCTCCCACTCGGGGACAGTCATCTGGTTTAGGGACTTCGTCTCCCAGAAAGGTTTGCGCGCCATCATCGCGGCGTCCTAAACCCTATTCGCGCTGAGACCAACCGGGACCGTGGGGCCGACTTGAACGACTGGACGCTGCCGCCCTACCGCTTCGACGACAAGCCGGCGGGCCAGGGGTCCGCGCGGCCGCCGGAATTCGGGGCGATTCCGCCCGCCCCGCCGCCTTCCGAACCACCGCCTCCGCCCCCGCCAGAAGAGCCCTTCCGCGCGGATTTGAAGCACGCCAAGGCCAGGAAGGGCCGCTGGATCTGGTGGACCCTGGCGATCGTCGTGCTGCTGGGCCTGGCCACGGCCGCCGCCGGCGCCGGCTATGTCTGGTGGAAGTACCTGCGCGACGTGCCGCCCCTGCCCTCGCGCGAGGCGCTTTTCGCCGTGAACCGCGCGCCGGGCATTCGGTTCGAGGACCGCAACGGCCAGGTGATCGCCACCCGCGGCCCCCGCTACGGCCAGCGCATCACCCTGGCCGGCGTGCCCAACTACGTACCCCAGGCCTTCCTGGCGGCCGAGGACAAGCGCTTCTACGAGCACGGGGCCATCGACCCCTACGGCATCGTCCGCGCGGCCTGGGTCAACCACCGGGCCGGCCGCACCGTGCAGGGCGCCTCGACCCTGTCCCAGCAGCTGGCCAAGGGCCTGTTCCTGACGCCCGACCGCACGGTCAAGCGCAAGCTGCAGGAGATGCTGATGGCCCACCGGCTGGAGCGGATCCTGACCAAGGACGAGGTGCTGGAGCTCTACCTCAATCGCGTGTTCTTCGGGGCCAACACCTTCGGGGTCGACGGCGCCAGCCGCACCTATTTCGGCAAGCCGGCCAGCCAGTTGACCCTGTCGGAGGCGGCCCTGCTGGCCAGCCTGCCCAAGGCTCCCTCGCGCCTGGCCCTGACCCGCGACATGACCCGGGCTCTCGCCCGTTCGCGCCTGGTCCTGGCCAACATGCGCAAGGAGGGCTGGATCACCGCCGAGCAGGAAAGCCGGGCCCTGGACGACACGCCGCGCCTCTCGCCCCTCGCGATCCAGGACGAGGGCGACTACGGCTGGGTGCTGGACTACGCCACCGCCGAGGCCGTGCGCATCGCCGGCCAGAACGCCCCGGACCTGGTGGTGCGCCTGACCATCGATCCGCGCCTGCAGCACGCCGGCGTGGAGACCGTCCGCGAAGCCATCCGCATCGGCGGCGAGGGCGCCGGGGCTCGCCAGGCGGCCCTGCTGTCGCTATCGGCCGACGGGGCCGTGCGGGCCATGGTGGGCGGGACCGACTACATCGAGAGCCCCTTCAACCGCGCCGTCCAGGCACGCCGCCAGCCGGGCTCGACCTTCAAGCCGTTCGTCTACGCCGCCGCCCTGGAGAAGGGGGTGCTGCCCACCGACATCCGCGTGGACGGCCCCGTGCAGTTCGGCGACTGGAAGCCCGAGAACTACGCCGGCGGCTATCGCGGTCCGATGACCGTGCAGGACGCCCTGATCAATTCGATCAACACCATCGCCGTGAAGCTGGGCCAGGAGGCCGGCGGGCCGGCGATCGGCGACCTGGCCCGGCGCTTCGGCTTCACCACCCTGCCCTCCAACCCCGACCTGTCGGTGGCGCTGGGGGCCTATGAGGTCAACCTGCTGCAGCTGACCTCGGGCTTCCAGGTGTTCCAGCAGGGCGGCCTGCGGGTCGAGCCCTATGTGATCGAGAGCATCAGCACCCAGGGCGGCGAGCCGATCTTCACCCACACCGTCCCGGCGGCGCCCGCCAGCGTCTACGACATCAGCAAGGCCAGCATGATGGTCAAGATGATGAAGAAGGTGGTCGAGGTCGGCACCGCCAAGCGGGCCGCCTTCGGCTGGCCGGCGGCGGGCAAGACCGGCACAAGCCAGAACTGGCGCGACGCCTGGTTCGTGGGCTTCACCCCCGACTACGTCACCGGCGTCTGGGTGGGCAACGACGACGACAAGCCGATGAACAAGGTGGTCGGCGGCGACATCCCCGCCAGCATCTGGCGGCGCTACATGCTGACCGCCCACCAGGGCCTGGCCATCCGCGACTTCCCCTGGCTGCTGCCCGATCCCGAACCCCAGTCCTCGCCCGATCCCCGCAACGGCTTCTACGAAACCCTGGCGGCCGAGTTCGCCCGCGCGGCCTCGGAACTGGAGCCGGCGGCGGAGGCGGAGACGGCGCCGGCAACCGGCGCGCCACCGGAGCAGCTGCCTTACTAGGGAAAGCGCCCTCCTTTTCGGGGCGGAAGGGTCCGCCCTCTCATTTCAAACCGTCATTCCCGCCCTTGTGGCGGGAACCCCTGGTTCGGCCCGCAAGTGAATGGCCTTGGCGCGCCACACTTCTGCACCTGCGGCGGATAGAGGAGTTCGCGCCAAAAGGGCGGGAATGACGGAGCTTATCGGGCGCTGGCGGAAGCTCGTCGATCGCCCCGATCCCCGCGCTATCCCCGCAAACCCCTACTGTCCTTAACCGGTTTCACCCTCGCCGAAACCGTCTGAAATCAACCATTTGTGCGGTTACACATATCGAAATTCGATCTCTACATATCGACTTTCAACGAGCATTGTTACAGTAATTACAGGTCTGTAAGAATTTCCACTCAGATTACGTGGCTATCCAAAGTCAGTAGCTATCAGTCAAGCTTAGATATCGGCGTTTTATCTGCGCCCTATTTCACCGCTGACACCCAATTGACCCATTCCCGCCGCATTTCGACAATGTCCGTTGCTTGGATGTGACAGGTCGTGGACATACTGATTACATAACAACGTCCACGATTGACGCTCGTCTTTGGCGGCTCCTATCCCAACGTCAACCGGCGCCCTCGGGCCTCCGGGAAACCTGAAACTGACAGGGCGACGGGACGAGCGGTCATGAGGCCAGGCCCCTCCGCCCGGAGGGACCGACATGAAATTGCAGATCAACCGCGGGCGCTTGCTCGCGACGACGATGATCGCGGGGCTCGCCAGCTTCGCCGCCTTCGCCGCGAACGCCCAGGACGCCGCCCAGACGGCCGCGCCCGCCGCCGCTCAGGCCGACAACGAAGTCGAAGCCGTCGTCGTCACCGGTTCGCTGCTGCGCCGCACCGACACCGCGACGCCGTCGCCGGTCACGGTCCAGACGACCGAGGCGCTGAAGGCCCAGGGCATCACCACGATCTCCGACGCCATCCGCAGCCTCTCGGCCGACAACTCCGGCTCGATCCCCGCCGCCTTCGGCAACGGCTTCGCCGCCGGTTCGTCCGGCGTGTCGCTGCGCGGCCTGTCGGTCAACTCGACGCTGGTCATGACCGATGGCCTGCGCAACGCCAACTACCCGCTGGCCGACGACGGCCAGAAGGCGTTCGTCGACCTCAACTCGATCCCGTTCAACGCCGTTGAGCGCATCGAGACCCTGAAGGACGGCGCCTCGTCGCTGTACGGCGCCGACGCCATCGGCGGCGTCGTCAACATCATTATGAAGTCGAACTACCAGGGCATGAGCGCCGACGCCTCGATCGGCACGTCCGAGCACGGCGGCGGCGACCAGTACCGCTTCAACGCCGACTTTGGCTACGGCGACCTGAGCACCGACAAGTACAACGTCTACGGTGACTTCGAGTACCAGCTGGACAAGCGCATCCGCATCGACCAGCGCGGCTTCCCGTTCAACACCAACGACCTGACCTCGATCCCCGGCGGCCAGAACAACAACCCGCAGGCGGGCGGCAGCACCTTCTACGGCAACGTCAAGCCGGCCATCCTGACCGAGCCGGGCAACCTGGCCAGCGGCCAGGCCATCGGCGGCGTGGGCAACGAGTGGCGTCCGCTGCGCGCCTGCGCCCCCGACGCCCCGCTGACCGTCGACCCGCGCCTGGACGACGACACCGGCGCCTCGATCGGCACCTACTGCGCCCAGAACATCGCCACCTTCGGCGACGTCCAGCCCAAGCAGGAGCGCATCGCCACCTACGGTCGCTTCACGATCCGGCCGAACGACAACCTCGAGGCCTACCTCTCGGGCAGCTTCGTGCAGAGCAAGACCTCGGTCACCGGCACCCCGGTCACCATCTCGGCCAGCACGCCGCAGAACCTGAGCAACATCGTCCTGCCAATCACCCTGACGGACGGTTCGATCAACCCGAACAACCCGTTCGCCGCGGCCGGCCAGTACGCCCTGATCAAGTACCGCTTCAGCGACCTGCCGGCCAACGCCGAGTTCACCAACCGCATGGCCCGCATGGTCGCCGGCGTGAAGGGAAACACCCACGACTGGGACTACCAGGCCAACCTGGTGATCGCCCACGGCTGGCTGGAAAGCGAGCAGAACGGCTTCGTCAGCTACTCGAACCTGATGAAGGTGATCGCCGACGGTTCGTACAACTTCATCGACCCGTCCCAGAACAGCGCCGCGGTCCGCAAGGCCCTGTCGCCGACCCTGGCCAAGACCTCGACCTCGGACCTGGACTCGATCAGCTTCCAGGCTTCGCGCCCCGTGTTCAGCCTGCCGGGCGGCGACGCCCAGCTGGGTATCGGCGGTGAATTCCGCTACGAGGCCACCAACGACCCGGCCCTGAACCCCACCAACGACGCGCAAGGCCTGGGCAACGCCAAGACCATCGGCAACCGCACGGTCGCCTCGGCCTTCGCCGAACTGGGCATGCCGATCGTCGACCAGCTGGAAGTCAACGTCTCGGGTCGCTACGACCACTATTCCGACTTCGGCGACAACTTCTCGCCCAAGCTCGGCGTGAAGTTCAGCCCCACCAAGACCATCGCCCTGCGCGGCACGGTCTCGAAGGGCTTCCGCGCCCCCAGCTTCTCGGAATCGGGCGACTCCGCCGCCCAGGGCTTCACGACGTTCTCGTTCGACGACGCCGCGTTCGACGACTTCCGCGCCGCCCACGGCGACAACGAGTACACCAAGGACTACTCGCTCTCGCTGATCACCACGGCCAACCCGGACCTGAAGCCGGAAAAGTCGACCAGCTACACGCTCGGCGCGGTGTGGGCCCCCACCCGCAACTTCAGCGTCTCGCTGGACTACTACCACATCAAGAAGACCGACGTGATCGCCCAGGCCGCCCCCGGCGTGGCGCTCGACGCCTTCTACGCCGGCGAAGCCATCCCGGCCGGCTACACCGTCATCGCCGATGCGGTGGACCCGGATCACCCGACCGCCCAGCGCCGCGTGCTGTCGGTGGCCTCACCCTACATCAACGCCGATTCGCTGGTCACCAGCGGTCTGGACCTGAACGTCCAGGCCAGCTTCTACCTGCCGTACGACGTGAAGTGGACGACCAACCTCGACGCCACCACCCTGTTCGACTTCAAGTACACGCAGGACGGCACGACCTATAACTACGTCGGCAAGGAAGCGCCCTACGCCCTGTCGTCGGGCGCCGGCACCCCGAAGAACCGCCTGTCGTGGAGCAACACCTTCGAGCACGGTCCCATCCACGTGACCGGCACGATGAACTACGTCAGCGGCATGCGCGAAGTCGACGACAGCCAGACCAACGGCTGCCTGTACGGCGACGCCGACTTCTACTGCCGCGTGAAGTCGTTCACGACGGTGGACCTGACCGGCGCCTACGACGTGACCGAAAAGGCCAGCGTCTACGCCGACGTCATGAACCTGTTCGACGCCGGCCCGATGTTCAACCCCGCCAACTACGCCGCGGTGAACTGGAACCCGACCTATTCGCAATCGGGCATCGTGGGCCGCTACTTCCGGGTGGGCGTCCGCCTGAAGTACTAGTCGCGACGAGATCTCGCGTACGGGGGCATCAGTAAGCTCCCGATGAGGTGGAAGGGGGCCGTCCGCAAGGACGGCCCCTTTTTCTTTTCACCCTCTCCCAGAGGGAGAGGGAGGGACCCAACCGCGCAGCGGTTGGGAGGGTGAAGGGTTTGGACGCCTGACGGCGTGCCGGCGCTCCGGCCAGCGGCGTAACCCCTCATCCTCCCACGCCTTTGGCGTGGGCCCCTCCTTCTCCCTATGGGAGAAGGCGCGCGAACTGCTATACGCCCCCGTCCCTGCCCTTCGATCGTTGTTTCCTCCATGGCCTCCCCGACCCGCGCCCCTGTCCTGGCTCTCAAGGACGTCCGCCTCGCCGATGGGGCCAAGCCGCTGTTCGACGGGGTGGACCTGGCGCTGGAGCCGCGCGTGCGCGCCTGCCTGGTCGGCCGCAACGGCGCGGGCAAGTCGACGCTGCTCAAGATCCTGGCCGCCCAGGGCGTCGAGGCCGACAGCGGCGAGCGCGCCGCCCAGCCGGGCGCCAAGATCGTCTATGTCAGCCAGGAGCCGGACATCACCGGCGAGACCCTGCTGGACTACTGCACGGCCGGCGGCGCCGAGGACTACGAGGCCCACGCCACCCTGGCCGACTT
>Ga0102591_1003176_pt1 | contig 15349 bp, 14 predicted proteins | sample AraplaCol_mCL_r2_2_FD_76860 | JGI IMG/M metagenome (GOLD analysis project Ga0102591, IMG submission 76860) | Arabidopsis root microbial communities from North Carolina, USA - plate scrape MF_Col_mCL_r2 (SPADES assembly) (version 2) | ecosystem: Host-associated > Plants > Roots > Endosphere... | reverse complement strand
AGGCGATCGCCGATGAGGAACGTCGCGTTGCAGACGATCGCGCAGGTCAGCGCGATCTGCAGCACGAGCAACGTCGCCGTGAGCCGATGGCGGCGCAGCGTCGAAAGAATGGGGAGCACGTCGATCGACATCACTGGCTCTTCAGCTGCAGCGCGGGAGGGATACGGCAGGCGCGCCACGCCGGGACGACACCGGCGAGCGCGGTCGCGGCGATCGACACCGCGAAGGTGGTCGCGAGCATCGTCGCGTCGAGGTGCGCGAGATGCGCCGCGGCCGACGGCTGCTGGCGGACGAGCGCCAGCCCGGCCAGCGCGACCAGCAGTCCGCCGACGCCGCCGGCCACGCCGATCGCGACGGCCTCGGTGAGCAGCTGCAGGAAGATGCTCCGGCGCGACGCCCCCATGGCACGCCGCACCCCCACCTCCCCCGCCCTGCGCATGAATTTCGCGAGCATCAGACCCACGGTGTTGACCAGGCAGACGACGAAGAACCCGAGTGCGAGCCATACCTGCAGCCTGACGTCGCCCGGCACCACGCGCCGTTCGTCGAGGTACTGCATGACATCCGGCAGCTCCGAACGTGCCGGACGCAGGAACCGGCCCCGGGCGACCTGCTCGTGTACGTATCCGTCGAGGAACGTCCGGTACGCGGCGACGGCGCCGGCGTCGTCGAGCTGCACCCAGAACTGGAGCCAGACGCACGACGCGGTTTCCATCCCGTCTTCGTCGGCCGAACCGCTGCCCCAGCACTCGACGCCGCCATTGCGTTTGAGACGGAGGTCCCGGGCGGTGCGCAGCGGCACGTACACCTGCTCGGTCGTCGCATAGTCGCCCGTGCTGAGATCGTAGAAATGGGGCACGACGCGCCACGGCGCCAGCACACCGACGATGCGAAGGTCGACGCCGTCGATGTGCAACGTGCGCCCCACGCTGTCGCCGCCATGGAACAGCCTGTCGTTGAGCGCGTCGCTGATGACGGCGACGCGCGCGCGGCCTTCGTCGTCGCCGTCACTCCACGCGTTTCCGAAGCGGAAGGGAACACCGAACATCGGGAAGAAATCCGCCGTGGTGAAGCGCGCCGGGACGAAAAAAGGATCGAGCGATGCGTCGTCGGATTGCACCGCGGTGGCGCCGCCGACCATCAGCGCCTGGCGGTGCGCACGACCCACGCGGAGCAGGTTCATCCCGTCGGCCCACGTGACCTGCGTCGGCAGGGCCACCGACGCGTCGTAACCGTCCAGGTCGCGCGGGTCGAGCCGCGGCATGAAGACCGACCCGCTGCGGCCGGGCAACGGGTCGCCGGACAACACGTGCAACACGGTCAGCGTGGTCATGCTTGCCCCGATACCCAGGGCGACGGCGAGAATCATCAGCGCCGTGAGCGCCCTGCTTCGCCGGAGGCTGCGCAGGGCGAGTTCCACGTAATACCCGAACATCGATGATCCTTTAGACGCTACGCGTCGCCTCGACGGGCGATACCTTCGATGCCTTGAGTGCCGGGGCGAATACCGCGGCCTGACCGAGGCCGAGAAGCACCACCACGCCCACGATCACGTAGGTGAACGACAGCCGCCGCATCTCGAAGTGGGTGAACATCCACTGGCTCAGACCCACCGCCAGGATCACGCCCACCACGACGCCCGCCAGGGCGATGAGGAAGTTTTCCGTCATGAAATAACCGAGGATGTCGCTGCGTCTTGCACCCAATGCGCGCCGCACGCCGATCTGCTTGCGGCGCTGACCGACCCAGAAGCTCGACAGACCCACGATGCCGGCGGCCGTGATGGCGAGCAGCACGCCGCACACGATGCTCATGAGGATCGCCATGCCGTGGTCCTTCTCGTACGCGCGGGCCCGCACCATCTCGAACGTGCGGACGCCGAAGTTTTCCGGCAGCACGCGCATGCGGTTCACGCCGTAGAGCGTATCGGCCACGGACTTGTACACGGCGTCCTGTTGTCCGGCCTTGGCGCGCACCAGAAAGATCTGGTAGCTGCTGTTGAACGTGAGCGGCATGATCGTGACGTTGTCCGGATACTCCCAGTCCGTCCACGGCACCGTCAGCTTCGCCACGATGCCGATGATCGTCGAGGGGCGGCCCTTCGAGTAATAGATCGTCTTGCCGAGCGCGTCGCCGTCGGGAAACAGCTTGTCGGCGAGTATCTTGGTGACGATGACCTGCGGCGGAGCCGGCCTGTCGTCGCGGTTGATCGAAACGATCTCGTTAGACGTGAAGTTGCGGCCGGCGATCAGCTTCACGCCGAGCGTCTTCAGCGTGTGCTCGTCACCGAAATAGAGCGCCGACGACACGCCTTCCTTCTGTCCGTCGGGCTTGAGCTGAATCCCGGTGGACCAGCCGCCCTGCCGGAGCGGAAAGGCGTTGGTCACGTAGGCGTCTTCCACGCCCGGCATCGACCGCAGCGCCTGCACGTCGGTCTTGACCAGAGGGATGTACGACTCGGGCGTGCCAACGTAGCGGTTCTGGATCGCCACCACGTTGGATTCGTCCATGCCGGTGACGCGGCTCACGTGCTCGACGCGCTCGTGCACGATGAACAGCGCGTTGCAGACGATGGCCAGCGTGAGCGCGATCTGCAGGGCGATGAGGATCGTGCCCGCCTTGTGACGGCGCAGCGCCGAGAGAATGGGTTTGATCTGCATGACGATTCCTCAGTTCGACTTCAGCTGCCAGGCCGGCTGGACCTGGGCGGCGCGCCACGTGGGATAGAAGGCGGCGATGACCGCCGCGGCGATCGAGACCACCAGCGTCAGGACGACCAGCATCGGATCCAGCGTGGCGAGGCGTGCGATCTGTTCGGGAAAAACCAGTCCGACACCGAGCACGCCGAGGCCCGTCAGCAGCAGCCCGAGCAGGCCACCCGCGACGCCGATCGTGCCGGCTTCGATGAGGAACTGCGCGTAGATTTCGCGGCGCGATGCGCCGAGCGCACGACGCACGCCGATCTCGGGGGCCCGGCGCATGAACTTCGCCAGCAGCAGTCCAACGGTGTTGACCAGGCAGATCGCGAGGAAGCCGAGCGAAACGATCAGCGACACCTGGGACTCGGGCGGCACCACCTTCTGCACCGATAGCCAGTCCATGACATCGCGAACGCGAACATTGGGAGCCCAGCTGAAACGTCCGGCCCGCTGTTGCTCGGCGGCATAGCCCGTCAGGTACTGGCGGTACGCATCGGCGTCGGAACGCGTGGGCAGCTCCGCCCACAGCGACAGCCAGATGCATTCCGATCGAAGGTAGGCATCCCAGCCCTCGGCCGGTTCCTTGTTGCAGTTGTTGTTGCCGTCGTTGGGCAGCTTCAGGTCCACCGCGCGATTGAACGGCACGTAGATCGAAGCGCCTTCGTCGAAGCCGGACGTATTCGGCACGTCGAAGAACAAGGGCTGGGGGGCCCAGTCTTCGATGACGCCGGTCACACGGAACAGATGACCGTCGACGTTGATCTGCTTGCCGACGCTCTGCCCGCCATTGAACAGCTTCTCGTTGAGCGACTTCGTGATCACCGCGACGCTCGCATGCTTCTCGTCGTCGTCGAGCGTCCATCCGGATCCCTGGATGAACGGCACGTCGAACATCGGGAAGAAATCGGCACCGGTGGCGTAGGCGCCCTTGCGCACCGGCAGGCGCGACGGGTCTTCCGGGATGATCGAGATGCCCACCGGATAGGTCACCGTCTGACGCTTGGCCTTGTGCGCCCGCAGGAGCGTGGTGGCGTCGGTGTACGAAAGCGCCGGCGGCGGTTCGTCGTCCTTCCTGCCTTCCGGCCCCCAGTTGTCGAGCTGCACGTTGTAGAGCACGTCGGACTTCTGCGGAATCGGATCGCGCGAGGTCGCGCGAAAGACCGAATACGTCGTCATCGACGCCGCGACGCCGAAGCCGATGGCCATCACCATCAGCGCGGTGAGCATCGGGTTCCGGCGCAGGCTGCGCAGGCCGAGCTGGAGGTAGTAAGCGAACATGAAGGCCCCCGGGACGTAGGCGCGGTGATCAGGAGTGGGCGACGTGCGCGTGGGCGTGGAAGCGCGGTTCTTCCGCGAGATCCACCACCTGGCCGTCGATCACGTGCACGTTGCGCTGGGCGCGTGCCGCTAGCTCCGGGTCGTGCGTGACCATGACGATTGTGGCGCCCTCGCGATGGATCTCCTCGAGCAGCTCCATGACGCCACGCGCCATCTGTGTATCGAGGTTGCCGGTCGGCTCGTCGGCCAGGAGCAGCCGCGGCGAGCCCGCCAGCGCGCGCGCGATGGCCACGCGCTGCTGCTGGCCGCCCGAGAGCTCGGCCGGATAGTGCTTCGCGCGCGAGGCCAGGCCGACGCGCTCCAGCGCATCCATGATCCGCTGCTTGCGTTCCGCCGCCTTCATCCCGCGGTAGCGCAACGGCACTTCGACGTTGTCGAACACGTTGAGGTCGGGGATCAGGTTGAACGCCTGGAAGATGAAGCCGATCTTCTCGTTGCGGATGCGCGAACGGGCGTTGTCGTCGAGCTGGCTCACTTCGACGCCGTCGAGGTGGTACTGGCCACCGGTGAAGGTCTCCAGCAGGCCGGCGATGGTCAGGAACGTGGTCTTGCCCGAACCGGACGGCCCGGTGACGGCGACGAACTCGCCTTCCTTCACGTCGATGTTGAAGTCGCGCAGCGCGTAGGTCTCGACGACTTCCGTGCGGTAGACCTTGGCGAGATGGGTCATCTTGAGCATGGGTTGTCCCTCGGTAAAAGTGAAGACGTGTGGGTCAGCGGCTGATGGCGACGTGTTTCGCGTCGCCGAAGGTGTCGGCACCCGAGATGACGATCTTGTCGCCTTCCTTGAGCCCGTCCAGGATTTCGACCTTGTCGATGCTGCTCGCACCGACGCGGATGTCGCGGCGGTCCGCCATGCCATCGTTCACGACGAAGGCGTAGCGGCCGGCACTTTCGTCGACGAACGAGCCGCGCTGCACGGTGAGCACGTTGTCGCGTTTGTCGAGCAGGATGCGCACGGAAAGGCGCTGGCTCTGGCGCAGCTGTTTCGGCGTCTCGCCATCGAAACGGAGGCGCGCCGACACTTCGCCGCTGACGACTTCGGGCGACACGGCGCTGACCTTTCCGTTCCACTGCTTGCCGTTGCCGCTGATCTCGCCCGGCATGCCGATGGCAAGGTCGCGCGCGAAGCTCTCGGGCACCTTCATCTCCACTTCCAGCGCGGACAGGTCGATGACGCTGAGGAGCTGCGCATCCTTCGCCACCGTCGCACGTTCGGCGATGAACAGCTGGCCCACCTGGCCGTCCACCGGCGACTTCACGTCGAGGTCGCCCACCTGCCGCTCGAGGTCCTTCACCAGAAGCACCTGACGATCGTGCGCGAGCTTCTTTGCCTGCACGTCGAAGGTGAGGCTGTCGTTGTCCATCGCGAGGTCCGTCGTCGCGTGCTTCGTCGTGATCTGCGCCTTGTCGAGCGTGGACTTCGCCTTGTCGACATCGGCCTCGGGCACCGCGCCCTTGCTGAAGGCACCCTGGTAGCGCTTGAGGTCGCGCTCGGCCGTGGTCTCGTCGACACGGGCGTTGTCGAACGCCTTCTGCAACTCGGAGCGCTTCTTCTTCGCCTCGATCTGCGCGCGGAGGTATTCCACTTCCATCGCATCGGCGGCGGACTTTTCCTGCGCGAGCTTGCTGGTCAGCTCCGGGCTGGTGATCACCGCGAGCACCTGGTCCTTCTTCACCACGTCGCCCGCATGCACCTTCAATACGACGGCACCGGCCGATGCGGCGTACATGGTCGGGCTCACCGCTGCGACGACCTTGCCCTCGGCCGCGATGTCGCGCACGAACGGGCCGCGGGTCACGGTGCCGAAGTTGAGGCGGGAGGCGCTGACGGACGTGTCCGCCGAGAACATCGTAGCGACGCGAGGCGCCGCCAGCGCGATCAGCGCCACGGCGGCGACGCCGCCACCGATCAGCAGCAGCTTGCGCCGACGTTGGGGGCGAACTTCGACGAGACGGTCCTGTGCGGAGGTATCGCGGATCATGGTGGCTTCCCTGAGTGCTTGCCGGTCTATCGAGCAAGCGCCGTGCCAACCACGGAAGTAGCGTTATTTCAGAGAGTTACCGCCATCCCGATTCGCCAGGGCGGTGTCCGCGGACAATGTGTCCGGACAGTTTCAGACGCGGACACCCCAGGCTGGAACGGGGCACCTGGGAGTACAGGGAAGATACCGGGCGCTCTGTAGCGGTTGTGGGAAACCAGCAACCCCTGTGGGAGCGCGCTCGCGCGCGAAGGGTGTTCGCGGCAAGCACCCCTTCGCGCGCGAGCGCGCTCCCACAGGGACCCGACGCCGCCCGGCGATCTGGACTAGACCGCAATTCCGACCGACTCGGAGACCGCGATATCCCGCGCCACACCCCGCCCCAGTGACGAAATCGACGCATCGCAGGTCCCGAGCACCGTGAAGCCGACCATGCGGCGACGGGTGAACGAGAGAACGCGTGCGCGCGATGCGCGCAGCCAGTCGCGATCGGGAGCGCGTCGCGCAGGCGCATCGGCCGGCAGCGCGCCGGCGAAGAGGCCGTCCCATGCGAGGTAGTCGGTGTCCGGCAGCAGATAGATGCGGGCGACGGTGTCGCCATCGCCACTCACGCAATCGATCCATTCGCGGGGACCTTCGGCCGTGATGGCGCAGGTCAGCCCGACGTGTCGCGTAGCGAGCAACGGAGCGAGCTCGGCGGATTCCACGAGGCAACCATGGGGACGCGATGTGTCGGACGCTTTCGCCGGCGCCTCGGGTGCGAGGTAGAGCACGCCGCCGAGTTGTCCGAGCCCTTCGAACAGGGTGCGCGGCGCGAGTTCCAGCCAGCGCGTGCTGGCCGTGGAGCGGGCGCGCGTCTGCACGCCGAAAGATGCGAGCCAACCGAACATGGGGCGTCTCCCGAAGACGAAAGCGATGGGGGGTGCCTGGCTGGGCGGTCCGGGGAGAACCCGCGTGGCTTGGCGTCGGGGAGCTGGGCGTTACTTGGTCAGGATCAGCTTGTCGTTGCGCGTGAGGCGCAGGTGGTACTCGCTGCCCTGGTGTTCGATGACGAGTTCGCGGGAGCCGTCGAGCAGGTTCTTGCTCTCGATGCGACGGGTGGCGACCGGGGCCGCACGGAGGGCGACGACCTTGTCGCGGCCGCCGTTGTCGGTCAGGGGAAGCGTGCGTAGCAGCATGACTTTGACTCCGCTGGTTGGGGTTCGTCGTTGATGATAATGATTCTCACTTAGCAGTCAAGGGCAATGGCGATCCGAATCATAATGACACCCCTTAATTGCTACTAATGTCATCCCATAGGTGATTTATCTCAAGCCAGATGAACGCGGTCGCGCGACGGCCGGCATTCCAACTTCTTTGTAGATCAATGCCTTCAGAGTTCATCCGCTTCATCCGATTGCCAACGGCGCCCTGCCTGCACCAGCATCCGCCGCTCATCACAAGGAGCGTCACCTCATGCAGGCCTGGAAGGCGATCGCATCGCTCGTCGTCACATTGTTCGCTCTCGCCGGCGCCGCTTACGGCGCCGGCTACGCGGTCCACCTGCTGCTCGCGGTCGACGGACCGGTACAGTGGAATACCGCCTGGCGCTACGCCCAGGTCCTCGACCTGCCGGCGTACCGACCCTACGCATTGCGTATCAAGCTCGGCATCGTCCTCGGGTGTGCCCCGCCCCTTCTCGTCTGGTGCGCGACGATGTGGCGAATCGTCGTCTCGATGTTTCGCGCGGACACGGACAAGGCCTCCACGCACGGTGACGCACGCTTCGCGACTCTCGCCGACCTGAAGAAAGCAGGGCTGTTGACGCGCACGAAGCAGGGCATCCTGATCGGCAAGTTCAAGGGCCGGGAGCTGTGGCTGGGCGGTGCCCAGCACGTCATCACCATCAGCCCCACACGCTCGGGCAAGACCGCGAGCGTCGCCAAGCCGGTCGCTCTGTCGTACGAAGAATCGATGGTGGTGCTCGACATCAAGGGCGAGCTGTTCGCGGATACGAGCGGCTGGCGCGAGGCGCAAGGGCAGCTGATCCGCGTGTGGGCGCCCTACGACGAAGGGGGCAATACCCATCGCTTCAACCCGATGACGGTGCTCGCCGACATGAACGCCGGAAAGCGCATCGGCGAAATCCAGACCATCGCTGCCATCCTTTATCCCGATGCGCCGGGACAGGATCCCTTCTGGACGTCGCAGGCGCGTGCCGCGTTCACGGCATTCACGTCTTACATGTTCGAGGCGTGGGACCACGACGTCGCGGCGACGCATGGCGCGCGCCCCGACATCAACGCATCCGACGCCTTCCCCTCCTTCGAACGCATTCTGCGCTTTTCCAGCGGCGATGGCGAAAGCACCACCAAGGCGATGCTGCAGACGATCCTCGCCAAGCCTTCGCTGCGTTTCATGAGCCCGCAGACCCGCACGGTGTTCACCAACCTCGCTGGCCTTGCCGACCAGACCTTCTCGTCGGTCATCGCATCGATGCAGGCGCCGCTCCAGCAGTTCCTCAGCCCGATACTCGCCGCGGCCACCAACGCCACGGACATCGACGTGCAGAGCCTGCGCCGGCGTCTCACGACGCTCTACGTGATCATTCCCACCAACAAGCTCGACGAAAGCGCGAAGCTGCTCAACATCTTCTTCAGCACCGTCATCGGCAACAACCTCGACAAGCAGCTGGGCGCGGAACCCGACCTGAAACATCAGGTGCTGATGATGATGGACGAATTCACCGCGATGGGCCGCGTCGATGTCTGGGCCAAGCGCATTTCGATCTCGGCCAGCTACGGCGTGCGCGACCTCTGCATCATCCAGAGCCGCGCCCAGCTCAACGGCACCTACGGCGACAACGACGCGCAGAACTTCATCACCAACCACGGTGCGCAGATCGTCTTCGCCCCGCGCGAACAGTCCGACGCGAACGAGTACAGCGAAATGCTGGGCTATCGAACGGTGCGCAAGAAGCAACGCAGCACCAGCCGCGGCGGCGGTGGCAACCAGGTATCCACCAGCTACGCCGAAGAACGCCGTGCATTGCTCCTGCCGCAGGAAATCAAGGAACTGCCGGCCGACGACGAGCTGATCTTTTACGAAGGCTGCAAACCCATTCGCGCGAAGAAGAACTGGTTTTTCAAGGACAAGGTGTACCAACAGCGAGCGAGCATGCCGCCTGCGCGGATCGTGCGTGAGAAAGCAGCTGTAGCCACGACAGCGTCTGACATCAAGACGAGGCCAAGGACCGAATCCGCACTCGTGTCCCTTGCCGAATGATCGAAAAAAGGAATCACATGAAGGTTCGCTCATGGGCCCTATTCCCACTTCTTCTGCTGCCCGCACCGAATGCGAGCGCACAAGTGAAGGACCTCAGTCCGCCTCCTTTGAATCCCCATCCCAAGGAGGCGTTGCACGTCACCGTCTCGTTCGATCGGCCGGAAGATGCCAAGCGCTACGCAATCGTCATGAAAGCGCTCTATCAGAATCAGCAAAGCGAATGCGGCTACATCGAACCGGGCTGGAATCGGCGCTTTATCTATCCCAAGGCCACCTACGATATTCCGAACGTGAGCCGAAAATCGCGAGAGGCAGCGTTCGACATCTACCTTGACCGATACAACAGTGTTACCTGCAACTGGGAGCTTGCCAAACCACAGGTGCGAGTTCGCGATGCAGGTAGCGGAATAGATGTCGTAGTTTTCTGGGGTATGCGTGAAAGCCTGTCTGCGGGCATGGAATACCGCGCCATCTGTCCATTCCGAAGCAGCGACCATGCTCTGCGCTGCTTCAGTCACGAAGAGAAAGTACCGGATACGACTTTCTACAGCAGCATCCCCGATAGCAGACGCATACCCATCACCATCCACGTCTCAGCGGACTCCGCACCGCTGCACCCGCCTTTACCGAGCCACTTCAGCAAGTTTGTTGAGCCAGCGCCGGATGCCGCGCCTATCGCGCGGCCAGCCGACAGCGATAACCAATAACAAAAGCATTCCACGTTCTACTGGAGGGTCCCGGAAAGCAGGCGCATACCAGTGACCGATCATGTATCCAAGGACTCCGCGCCGTTGCCGGCAGAGCTACCGAGCTATCTCAACCATGCCAACTGACGTCTTTCGATTAGCGCCAGAACAAGGATTCGCATGAGCATTCGCCCATGGACGTTATTCACGCCGCTACTGCTCGCGGCATTCGATGCGGGAGCACAGACGAAGGATTTTAATCCGCCGCCGCTGAACCCTCAGCCCAAAGAAGCGTTGCATGTCATCGTCTCATTTGACCGACCGGAAGATGCGAGGCGCTATGTCGTTATCATGCGTGCGCGTTACTGGAATAAGCAAAGCGAGTGCGGTTACGTCGAACCCGACTGGAATCGGCGTTTCATTTACCCCGAAGGCGTCTTAAACATTCCAAACCAGAGCCGAGACCCGCGGCGGCCGCAGTTCGCTATCTTCCTCGACCGTTACATCGGGAGCACATGCAACTGGGAACTCGCCTCTCCTGACTTCGTCATTCGAGATACCTACACAGGGATGCAGGTCGCGGGTGACTGGGGACTACGTGAAGACCTCGCACCCGGCTCAACTTACAAGGCAGTGTGCCCTTTCACAGATAGTGAATTCGCAGGCGGCTGCTTTGGAAGACGCGCTGTTCCCGATACACCTCTGTACCGCGCGATACCTCGGCACCGGCTCGTGCCAATAACAGTGTTCGTATCCAGAGCGTCCGCGCCGCTCCACCCACGCAAACCAAGCTTCTTCAGCAACTTTGTCATACCCCTGACACCCAGCGATGCATCACGCTCGCCGCCGACAAGCGGCGCCGATTGATTACACCGACCATCCAAGGAACCGGATATGCCCCTTTCCCGAGAACAGTACGCATTTCTTGCTCAGAGAATTTACGAGCCGCTCTTTGACAAAGAGATTGTAGAAAGCGACACGACAAAATATCGCGTCCAGTATGTATCCCCGCCATCCGCCACTAACTATCGCGGTGCGGTGGTGCAGGACTTGACCACCGGGCAACTCGTCGTTGTGAACAAAGGCACTAACCCCACGGCCATTCACGACATTGTCGCCGACCTGGGCATGGGGATGATGGGTTCGCCTACTCAGTGGCCAGAAGCCGCACACACGATGCGTTGGGCGCTGAGACATGCTGAAGCAAACCGCATTCCTAAAAGCGACATAAGCATCACGGGTCACTCCCTGGGCGGTGCTCTTGCACAGCTTCAGGCTTCACTGCCCGAGTCGACGGGTGTTCACGCCGAGACGTTCAACGCCTATGGCGCTCGAGCCATGGCGGAGTCACTGAGCCGCATTCAGCCCCTCGACGTTGAATCGGCGACACACCGTGTCGTGAACCACCGCATGCACCACGACCCTGTCTCTCGCCCGTCGGAGCACATTGGCGAAAAGCTGCACTACATGGATTATCACGACTACCAGAACCATACGCCGGGAACCGTGGCGCCCATCGGTGAGGCCCAAGCTCTCGCCGCGGCGCATGGTATTGGCAACTTCTGGGATAAGGATCTCAATCAGCCCGGCGCGGTGTTCGCTCACAACTACTTCCCCCAGTTCGACAAGGAACGCAAGCAGGGTCCAAGTCGACCGCTGGAGCATCTGCCGCCCGGCGTACCGCTCGACCTTTCGGCGCCGTGGAACATTTTGGGCGAGCATCGACAAGCACCGATGTCGCCGGCTGCAACGATGGCGCTTGGCGCCACCGCGCCCAGCCGCAATGGCGTGGAACAACTTGGCCGCGATACGCACGCTCTCTACAGTGCCCTGCAAGAACGCGTTCCCGATGCCGGCCCGAAGCGGCTCATGCAGTTCACCGCGACATGCCATGAAAACGGGATCACAGCCTGCAATCTCGAGCGGGTGCATCTCAACGAGGAGCGCATGACGATCGAGTTTCACGGCAAGAGCTGGCTGGCGACGCCAGCCGTCATCGACCTGAACCGGCAGGCACCCGAGCCCGGGCAGTCGATTCAGCAGATACGCCAGGTCGATCAGCAGCAGATGGAGATCGCTCAGCAGATCGCGCAGTCGGCGCAGCTCGCCCAGCAGGGGCCGGTACGATGAAGTGGCCTTTCTTCACGCATGACGACAGCAGCCAGCGCATTGCGCGGTACGAGACGCGGGCCATGGAACTGATCGGGCTGCGTCGCCACCTTCCCGCCATGCGAACGACAGCGGACGAACTGGCGCACAGTGCCACGCACTTCCGGATCGAGGAGTGCAAGGCGTTCGTGCTGCATTCGATGCAGGGGCTGGCGGCCCTGGGCGATCTGCACTTGGCCGCCATGGCCGATCTCGAGCAGGGACGCGATTTCGGCGCCATGGTGCTGGCGAAGGAAAGCATCCGGTTGGCGGTGGACACGATCTACGTGCTCTGCGATCCGGAGGCAGACCGGCTGGAATCACTGATGCGCCGGCACCTCGACGCGCAGCGCGAGCGGGTTTCCCGCTGGCACCATGCTTTTCCGGATGATGCCCAGCCCGGGCCATGGCTCGCGCGACTGGACGCTCGCTGTCGCCTGTCGCCCTTCTATGCGCGAGCGGCCGAATGGCCGTCGCTTACCTCGCGAGCGGCATCCGTCGGCCTCGATTCATGGGTTCACCCCATCCTCTCGAAGACGAGCGACGCGGGCGAGATGGCGACGGAACAGTTCATCGACGCGCTGGATTCCGGGCGCATCCCCGAGCCCGAGCGATCGTCGGCCGACACCTATCGCAGGGCGCGAGGCCTGTCCGACACCCTCTATACCGAAGCGGTGGCGTTGAACCTGTTTGCTCACGTGCTCCACCAGTTCGCCTTGTGCGTGAACGACGCCGTTGCGATCACCGTCGCAGAATCCGCCAAGGAACGCATGCTGAGCCTGATCGGCGAGCATGATCGACTCGGCGAGGCGCACCTCAACGACACCAACGTGTACGTGGCAGTTCGCTCCACGCCGTCCTGACGATCGTCGCCGTCAGGCTTCGGCGAGCATGTCCACCAGCGTGCTCTCGAGTTCCTCGAGATCCGGGATCACCGCCGTATCGTCGCGCACCAGCACGCGGGCACGCACACCGAACGGCAGTTCGTGCCCGTCGTGCGTGGGCAGCAGAAGCTCGGCGTTGAGCGTGGTCAGCTTCGGGAAGCCATGCGTGAGCACCGCGACATAGGGCATGTCGGGGTGCTGCCCCACCGCCTTGAGCACGGCCACGCGCGAGGCCTGCGCCGGCGCGTCGTCCGGCAGGCTGGCGACGTGGTCGAAGCTCACCAGCGGAATGCGCCAGCCGCGCCACGCGATGCGACCGAGCAGCCACGACGGCGCATCGGCGACCGGTTCGACGCCGGCGAGCGTGATGACTTCCGCCACCGCTGCATTGGGCAGCAGCAGGCGCACGCCGCCGCTGGGAATCAGGACGCAGCGGATCTCGCGCGGTAACGGCTCGCTCATGGGAATTCCTCGATCAGTTTCTGCGCCAGGGTGCGCGGGTCCCCGGCGAATCCGGCGACGCGCTCCTCGCGGATGCCGGTCACCATCTGCCCTGCTTCGAGCTCGGGCGCGACGGTTTCGACCCAGACCCGGCCGCCGGCGTCGTAGATCGCCTGCGAGCCCGCCACGGCGTCGTTACCGCGGCCGGCGAAGACGATCGCCAGCGCATCGCTGCCGAACCCTCCGGCCAGCGTGCTGAAGATGCCGTCGATCGACGGGCCGGCCGAACTCGACGCGCTGCCGTCGTCGCGCACGGTCACGCTGCCGTCGCGGCGGACCTGCACGTGCGAACCGCGCGGCACGATCAGGCAATCGCCGTGATCGACGTGGCTGCGATCGTTCGCGACCCTGCCGCGGCCGAGGCGCGCGGCGAACGCCGCGGTGTCACCGTCGTGATGGGCGGCCACGAGCAACACGCCCGGCACGCGGGCCGGCAAGGCGGCGAGGAAAGCCGCGATGGATGCCTCGCTTTCCATCGTGCCGCCAAGGGCGATCACACGACGCACCGCACGCGGCGCGTCGCCGAGGAACATTTCGTGCGCGAAGTCGCCATCCGTACGTGGCGCGACGGCTTCTTCGATCGACACGAGCTCCAGCGACAGCCCGGCTTCCAGACCATGCGTGCCGTCGTCGACGACATCGTGGGCGAGGTATTCGACGGCGCTCAGCGTCTCGATACCGAACTCGGCAGGCTCCGCGCGCGACACGGGCTGGACGATCACGGCGTCGTGGTCGAGCAGGTCCCATTCCGGCACCGGCGGCGGCACGTACTCGGTCGCCCTGTGCTCGATCTCGAGCGACGACGTGTCGTCGGCGGGCACCGCCGGCGCGTCGTCCATCGAAGCCAGGCTGAACTGGCTGACGTCGAACTCGCGTTCGACGGCCACGGGCGCGACGACGTCGTCCTCGATGACTTCGAATCCCGAAAGATCGAGCGAGGCCAGTTCGGTGAGCTCCACGGGCGCGGACGGCACGCCGTCGATGCCGTCGTCGTCGAGCGGGCCGGGACCCGTGTCGGCGAGCAGCGCTTCGAGCTCGGCGGCGAGTTCGACGGGATCCGCCTCGCCAGCCTCGTCGTCTTCCAGCTGCAACGCGGTGGAGAAATTCAGGTCGTCGATGCGATCGGCGTCGATACCCGACACTTCGTCGAACGCCGTGTCCGGCGTTTCCTCGACGGGCATCGGCGTCTCGGGATACCCATGGCTGCCGGTGATCGCCAGATCGTCGACGATCGGTTCGGCGAAGGCTTCTTCGGCGGGCGCCGCCACGCCGGCGATGGCCGCGACGCGCGGCTCGATCGCACGTGCGTCGTCCGGACGCGGAGGATCGAGCGCGATCTCGCCGACGAGCTTGGCGGCCAGATGGCGCGCCCAGCGGGCGCGATCCCAGCCCTCCAGCTTGCGGCTGGCATCGGCGTCGTTGAAGACGAGCCGCGGATGCCCGCCTTCCACCGTATCGTAGAGACGATCGAGGTCGTCGTCGCCGGGATTGTCCAGATCCACGACCACGACGTCGGCCGACGAGCCGACCAGCTCGGCCGGCGCGAACGTGCGCAGGTCCGCCTCGTAGACGATCCGCGCGCCCTGCGCGACGAGCGCCTCGCGCAAGTGCGCCGAAAGCGCCTCGTCGTCGAATAGCAGCGCGACCGTCGCCTGCCGGTCACCCATGGTGGACTCCGAGCACGTCGTTGATCTGCACGATGAGGTCGTTCTCCTGGTACGGCTTGCCGATGTAACGGTCGACGCCGATGTCGAACGCGCGCTGGCGATGCTTGTCGCCGGTACGCGACGTGATCATGATGATCGGCACGCCGGCCAGGCGCTCGTCGGCCTTCATCAGCGTGGCGA
>Ga0102591_1003168_pt1 | contig 15380 bp, 15 predicted proteins | sample AraplaCol_mCL_r2_2_FD_76860 | JGI IMG/M metagenome (GOLD analysis project Ga0102591, IMG submission 76860) | Arabidopsis root microbial communities from North Carolina, USA - plate scrape MF_Col_mCL_r2 (SPADES assembly) (version 2) | ecosystem: Host-associated > Plants > Roots > Endosphere... | reverse complement strand
GGGCGCGCAGGATGTTGCGCTTGACGCCGTAGTCCAGGACCACGACCTCGTACTTGGGCTTGTCCAGCTTGGCGTAGCCTTCCGGCCACGACCACAGGCCCTCGTCCCAGGTGAAGGTCTGGGTGGTGGAGGCGTCCTTGGCCAGGTCCAGGCCTTCCAGGCCGGCCCAGGCCTTTGCCTTGGCGACCAGGGCGGGGATGTCGAACTGGCCCTCGGGCGAGTGGGCGATCACGCCATGCGGCATGCCGGTCTCGCGGATCTTGCGGGTCAGGGCGCGGGTGTCGACGCCGGCCAGGCCGATCATGTTGCGACGCTTCATCCAGCCGTCGAAGTCGCTGTCGGCGCGCCAGTTGGCCTGGTCGGTCGGAGCGTCGCGGAAGATCGCGCCGCGGGCGGCCGTCTCGGCGCCGCCGGCCATCTGCTCGATGTCCTCGACGTTCGTGCCCACATTGCCCACGTGCGGGAAGGTGAAGGCGACGATCTGGGCCATGTAGGAGGGATCGGTCAGGATTTCCTGGTAGCCGGTCATGGCGGTGTTGAAGCACACCTCGCCGACCGCATCGCCGACCGCGCCGCAGCCCACGCCCTGCAGGACCGTGCCGTCCGCCAGAACCAGAACGCCGGTGACGCCGGGGAGAAGGTCTTGGGACATCTCGGGAGCGCCTCCTGAACGCATGATGGGGTGTCTATTGTCGCAAAAAGGCGGGTCGAGGTGTACCCCGACCCGCCGCGCAAACGGCGGGGTGTTTAGGGGTGTGTGGGAGGGGGGTCAACCCCTCTGATCACGGGAGTCGTCCCCGCGTCCCACATTCCCGTGATCGGCGAACGAGCCCCCTCGCGCGGGAAGCCTCAAAGCCCTTATGCTGAAAGGGTTAAGCGCTACAATAAGCATACGAACACGGGAGGACGGCCCATGCTCGAACTGCGTCCCAATTGCGAGTGCTGCGATCGCGACCTGCCGCCTGAGAGCCCGGACGCGCGGATCTGCACCTTCGAGAGCACCTTCTGCGTCAGTTGCGTGGAGACGCGATTCTCCGGCGTCTGCCCCGACTGCGGCGGCGATTTCTCGGCCCGACCGATCCGTCCCGCCAGCGCCCTGCATCGGTTCCCCGCCTCGCTTCGACGTGTCTACAAGGGGCGGCGTACCTTCGCCGAACGGCCGGCCGCGCCCGACGCCCGACAATCGCCGCCTTCCTGGGTCTGACCGGCCCGTCGCTTCGGCACCACAGCTGGAACAACTTGTCGCGGGGCAGCATCCGTCGGCCACATGGGCGCGTTAATTCCTTGGAGCTTATGGTCAAGCTCCAAAGGAGTTGATCCCATGAGCATCGCCGCCCGCATCGCCCCCGCCGCCGACACCCGCTGGTTCGGACGGGTCGAGACGAGCCTGCGCGTGCTGCTCCTGGCCGCCGCCCCGGTCAGCGCGGTGATCTTCGTGGCCCAATGGTTTTAGCGTCGGTGGTTCCGGTTTCTCGAAAAACCCAGCTTGGCCCTAGGAACGTCGGATAGCCGACATCGTTTGGAGATGCATGGGCGGGGCGCGCTCTAACTATGTCTGCACCCCTGTATGTCGGATTCCTATGACGATACCGCCCAAGAGCCGGCCTCGGCCGTCTCGGCGAACCTGACCGAGCAGATGCTGCACCTGACCAATCGGTTCGAAGAGGAGCGGCTCAAGCTGGAAGAACGCACCTTCCGGACCGATCAGGACGGCGATCTGGATCGCCAAGGCGGCGGATCGGGCTGACCGGCTTGGCGCGCCTTTGCCTGAGACGGCGACGCGGCGTATCACCCGGCTGCGACCTGGAGAGCACGCAATGCCCGTCACCACCGTTGGCGTCGACGCCGACGACACCCTTTGGCACAACGAGACGATCTTCCGCCTGACCCACAAGCGGTTCGTCGAACTGCTGGCCCCGTATGGCGACGCCGAGCAGATCGACGCCAAGCTGGCCGAAACCGAGAAGCGCAACCTGCGGCTCTACGGCTACGGGGCCAAGGGCTTCACCCTGTCGATGATCGAGACGGCGATGGACCTGACCGACAGCCAGGTCAGCATCGGGGTGATCCGCCAGATCCTGGCCGCCGGCCGCGAGATGCTGACCGAGCCGGTCGAGCCCCTGCCCGGCGTCGAGAACGCCCTGGCGTCCCTGTCGGAGCGCTATCGCCTGGTGCTGATCACCAAGGGTGACTTGCTACACCAGGAGCAGAAGCTGGCCGCCTCGGGCCTGGGCGACCTGTTCGCCGCGGTCGAGATCGTCTCGGAGAAGGACGCCGACACCTATCGCCGCGTCTTCGCCCGCCACGGCACCGGTCCCGAACAGGCGGTGATGGCCGGCAACTCGGTGAAGTCCGACATCATCCCGGCCCTGGACGCCGGCGCCTGGGCGGCGCTCATCCCGTATCCGCTGGTCTGGGCCCACGAAGCGGCGACGGCGCCGAGCGAGCATCAGCGGTATGTGGAGCTGGGCTCGATCAGCGAGCTGCCGGCGTGGGTGGACGGGCTCGCCTAGATCACATCGAGAACCGGTCGGCGGTCTTGGACGGCTGCTTGCCCAGTCCGGAGATCCAGTCCCGCGCCGGGCGCTCGAACAGCACCAGCGACAGATAGGCCGCCGGGATCAGGGCCAGCACCCAGAACAGCACCCACAGGCGCAAGGCGTCGCCGGTCAAGCCCCAGCCAGCCACGCCGACCCAGTTGATCCCCATCTTCAGGGCGATCGGGTGCAGCAGGTAGAGGCTGAAACTCAGCTGGGCCCACGGCGCCAGCCAGCGGCTAACCCCGCCCTGCGTCCCTGCGGCGTCGGCGGCCACGCCCGCCAGCCCCACGGCGTAGACGATCAGCAGCAGCAGGGTCCGCTCGATCCGGAAGGTCGACGCGACCAGGAAGGCCGCCAGCAGGCCCCACATCCAGAACCGCGCCAGCGGCAGTCGCCCCAGCACGTCGCGCAGCTGGAAGGCCAGCATGCCCAGCAGGAAGCCTGGCACGGCGCGCAGCACGCCGAAGTTCCAGGTCCACTGGTGGAAGGGCATGTCGCCGTCGGGATTGAGCAGCAGAATGACGAAACTGGCGACCGTCACCACCGCCGTCACGATCCGCCCGCGGCCGGTGATCCAGAACAGCAGCGGCAGGGCCAGGTACATCCCCATCTCGGCGCTGATCGCCCAGCTGACGAAGTTCCAGGTCTGGCTATGGCAGGTATGCCAGGCGTGGACGAAGACCGCATTGGGGACGATACAGGAGACGTCGTAGCGCTTGGGATCGACATCCCCGCCCCAGCCCTGCACGCCGGCGATCCAGACGCCGACGAACACCAGCATGGTCGCCCAGTGCAGCGGCCCCAGCCGCGCCACCCGCTTCTTCAGGAAGGTCCCGTACTTGGCCCAGCTGCCCAGCCGGCCGGTATAGATCGCCGCCATGACGTAGCCGGAGATCAGGAAGAACAGGTCCACGATCAGGCTGAAGCCCTTGATCATGTCGTCCGCCACCTGCCAGCGCCCATCCAGATTGATGTAGCGGTTGAAGTGGAACACCACGATCATCAGCGCCCCGACGATCCGCAGGGCGTCGAGGTGCAGCATCTCGTCGGAGTCGGGCTTGAGGGCGGGCAGCGCTTTCATCCGGCCAGGGATGGGACGGACGATGAAAATGGTCAAGTTCGGGATCGGGGACACGCCCTTGCGGCGTGTCCCCGATCATGGATCAACGCAGCGCCGGGCCCTTGCCCTTGTCCAGGCTGGCCAGCGCCATTTTCGGCGCGGCCGGGTCCTGGACCGTGTTGCCGGCGTCGGCCAGCATCTGGTCGATGCGGTTGCGCTGTGACTTGAAGCGGCTCAGCTCGCCGCCGGCCAGGATGGTGCCCTGGGGCACCTTGGCGCCGATCGGGTTGACGCGCTGACCGTTCAGCCAGACCTCGTAGTGCAGGTGTGGGCCGGTCGACAGCCCGGTGGTGCCGACATAGGCCACGACCTGGCCCTGGCGCACGCGCACGCCCGGCTTGATGCCCTTGGCGTAGCGGGAGATGTGCGCGTAGCCGGTGTCCCATTGGCCCGAGTGGCGGATGCGCAGCCAGTTGCCGTAGCCGCTCCAGCGGCGGGCCTCCAGCACCACGCCGTCGCCGGCGGCCAGGATCGGCGTGCCGGTGCCGGCCCCGAAGTCCACGCCCTTGTGGCCGCGGGTGTAGCCCAGCACCGGGTGGCGGCGCATGCCGAAGGTCGAGGTGATGCGGGCGCCGTCGACCGGCGTGCGCAGCAGGAAGCCTTTGATGTTCTTGCCCAACTCGTCGAAGAACTGCGGCTTGCCGTCCTCACCGTTGCGCTCGAAAGCGTAGAACTTCTGGCCCTTCACCTCGGCGTATTCCAGGTCGCCGGCCTCGACCGTGCGGCCGCTCTCGGTGACCTTGCGGCTGAACACCAAGCAGAACTTGTCGCCCTCGCGGATGTCGCGCGAGAAGTCGATCTTGTGCGAAAACAGCTTGGCCGCCTGACTGACGATGGCCGGCGTGCCGCCGACGCTGGAAACGCTCTCGTAGAACGAGCCTTTCATCTCGCCGCAGGCCACCTTCGTCTCGTCGGTGACCTTCTCTTCCAGCTCCCGCAGCTTCATCGCGCCGTCGAAGGTGCGCGAGACGGTCAGGGTGGATGACGGGCCGGTGCGCATGGACAGGCCGATCAGCCGAGCCGAGCCGGCGCGGCTGTCGCGACGCTCGGCGATCGCGGCCTCGAAGGCCATGCCGGCCTTGATGTTGACGGTGTCGATGGCGCCTTGCAGCGTGGCCACCACCTGGTGGGCGTCATTAGGAGCGACGCCGGCGCGCAGGACGGCGCCTTCCAGGGTCTCGCCCGGGCGCACCTTGACGGGGATGGATTCCGGACGCTCGAAGCCCGGCTGGGCTTCGGCGCTGGCGAAGGCGGCGTGCTGCAGGGCGGCCAGGGCGCTGGCGTCCAGCGGCGCCTTGACCACCTGCACCGGCGCGTCGGTCGCGGTCAGCTTCCAGCCCAGGGCCAGGGCGGCCATACCGGCGATCGCGGTGAACACCTTGGGGGCCAGACGCAGGGTCGGCCGTCTCGGATCGAATTCCTGCATCAAGTCCCCGACTGGTAGCCCCGACTGGTAATGATGCCGCGTACGTTCAAAATGACACGGCTGGGATGCCCCCCAGCAAACCTCGCGCCGGAAAATGGCGGATGACGCCACCTTCGGGCAAGGACTATTCGGTGCTTCGGGCGATTTGTCACGGACAGGGTTAAACCACTGTTCTCACAAAAGAAAACGCCCGCCTCCGAGGAGGCGAGCGTCTGCTTTTGGGTTCGCTGTCGCGTGGGCTTAGGCCGCGGCGATCTGCTCGTTCGGGTCGCGCAGCACGTAGCCGCGGCCCCAGACCGTCTCGATGTGGTGCTTGCCCTGGGCCGACGCCGCCAGCTTCTTGCGCAGCTTGCAGATGAAGACGTCGATGATCTTCAGTTCCGGCTCGTCCATGCCGCCGTACAGGTGGTTCAGGAACATCTCCTTGGTCAGGGTCGTGCCCTTGCGCAGGGAGAGCAGCTCCAGCATCTGATATTCCTTGCCGGTCAGATGCACGCGGTTGCCGTTCACTTCGACGGTCTTGGCGTCGAGGTTGACGATGATGTCGCCGGTCTTGATGACCGACTGGGCGTGACCCTTCGAACGACGGACCACCGCGTGGATGCGGGCGATCATCTCGTCCTTGTGGAAGGGCTTGGTCATGTAGTCGTCGGCGCCGCCCGAGAAGGTCTTCACCTTCGTGTCGATCTCGGCGCTGCCCGACAGGATCATGATCGGCGTGTTCACCTTCGCCACCCGCAGGGTGCGCAGAACATCCAGGCCGCTCATGTCGGGCAGATTCAGGTCCAGCAGGATGAGGTCGTAGTCATAGATCTTGCCCAGATCCACGCCCTCTTCGCCAAGATCCGTCGTGTAGACGTTGAAGCCTTCAGACTTCAGCATCAGCTCGATGGTCTGCGCGGTGGCGCTGTCATCCTCGATCAACAGTACGCGCATGCAGCCCTCCCCGCCCTTCGGCGGCAATATTCGACAGCTAGGCGGAATCCGCCGGTGAAACCCGTCCTGCACTCTGCCGGACAGTTAATTTAAGACAGGTTAATTGGTGAACGATCTCGTTGGAGAAATGGTTAATCTGATTTGCGAATCGGGCGCAAGCGGTCAACGACTCGGTTGGCACATTGGTCGCAGGGGCCTGTGGACAGTCCGTCAAGACGATTCCTTTTGGCCGGAACTGCTTGATTTCCCGGACTTGTAAAGGGCCAGATTGCTCCGCTTTCACCCCTCCAGGACGGCTTCGCCGTTCACCTATGAGGCGAGATTGCGGCGTTCTGTCGCGAGAAATTTACAGGCTTCACAGGAGGCTTCGGAGCGTCGCCGCGAGCCTGGCCGCGGGCGGTCCGCGACGTCCGGTCGCGGCGGGTTTCACCCTATTTTTCGCCGACGGGTTCCGGGGCCAGCCAGCCGGCCTCCCGGAGCCTGGCCACCGAGGCGCGAGAGACCGGCGCCGCGAGGCCGCCTTTCAGGGTCAGGCGCAGATTGCGGCCGTCCGCGACCACCCCGGTGACGGCCGCCCGGGCCACCCACCACGAGCGGTGAACCCGCATCCCCTCCTCGGCCATGCCGGCGATCACGCGCTCGAACGGGCCGGTCACCAGACGCGAGCCGCCGGGCGTGCAGATCCGCACATAGTGGTCCTCCATGCGCAGGCACAGCACCGGGCCAACGACGGGCGCGGGGGCCTCCTCGACGGCGACCGGCCCCGGCGCGGGCCCAACCTCTGAGCCCAGCAGGCGCGGGCGCAGCAAGATGTAGCCGCCCACCAGCGGGATCGAGATCGCCAGGCACTGGCCGAACCAGACCATCGGGGTGAAGTCGGACAGCTGGGGCCACAGCCACACCGCGATGCGCGAGACGATCAGGGTCTGGACCGCCGCCCCGACGAGGGCGGCCACGGCCGCCATGAACCAGGCGGGCAGGCCGAAGCGCCAGCCGATCGCCAGGGCCAGCCGCACGCCCACCCCGAACACCGCCACCCCGATCCACATGGCGGTGATCCAATAGGCCAGCCGCACGATCAGCGGCCCGTTGAAGAAGCTTCCATAGGGCCCGACCACGCCCAGGAAGGCGCCCACCGCCGTCGCCACGGCGATGTCGACAGCCCAGTCTCGGGGAGCGCCGAAGAGCGCGGCCTTGGAGGTCATGCCGCTTCTATACCGACCGATCGCCGGTTCGCGAACCCATTCGCCCGTTCACGCATCGGGCATGGCGAAGGTTCGCCGGCCGCCGCATCCGAGGGCCTTCCTTCCACTTCGGAGCTCCCGATGCCCCGCCTGCTTCCACGCCTCACCGTCCTGTTCCTCGCCCTCGCCTGCCTGGCCTCGCCCGCCGTCGCCGCCGCGGACGTCGGCTTCAAGACGGTCTCCGTGCCCGACTCCAAGGGAGCGCCCATCGAAGTCGGGGTCTGGTACCCCACCGACACCCCGGCCAAGGCCCCGCCGCCCAATCTCGGCGACCAGCCCCTGGCGCTCGGCGCGCCGCTGGCCGGCGACCACCTGCCGCTGGTCGTCATGTCGCACGGCAACGGCGGCTGGTTCGGCGGCCACTGGGACACCGCCGTCGCCCTGGCCAAGGCCGGCTTCGTCGTCGCCGCCCTGACCCACACCGGCGACAACTACAAGGACCAGAGCCACGCCACCGACCTGGTCGACCGCCCGCGCCAGCTGCACGTGCTGATCGACTACATGCTGGCCGACTGGAGCGACCACGCCCGGCTGGACCCGGACCGGGTCGGCGCTTTCGGCTTCTCGTCGGGCGGCTTCACGGTGCTGGCGGCGGCCGGCGGCGAGCTGGACTTCGGCCGCATCCCCGGCCACTGCCGGGACAATCCCACGCACTATGACTGCCAGCTGCTGGCCAAGGTCCCGATGAACACCGCCCAGGCCGCCGCGCCCTGGGTGCACGACAGCCGCATCCGCGCCGTGGTCTCGGCCGCCCCAGCCCTGGGATACGCCTTCCGGGAGCAGACCCTGGCGGGCCTCAAGGCCCCGGTCCAGCTGTGGCGCGCGTCCAACGACGAGATCCTGCCCGACCCGTTCCACGCCACGGCCGTGCTGAAGGCCCTGCCCGCCGCCTCGACCGAGTTCCACCTCGTGCCCGGGGCCCGGCACTTCGACTTCCTGGCGCCCTGCGACGCCTGGACCCGCAAGAACGTCCCGGCCATCTGCAACAGCGCCCCGGACTTCGACCGCACGGCCTTCCACAGGGATTTCGACGCCAAGGTGGTGGGGTTCTTCAAGGCCGAGCTGGGGACCAAGCCCTAACCCTCACAACCCGCTCATCCCGGCGCATGCCGGGACCCAGATGGAATGGCTTGGAGGCTGACGCCATGAACTCAGCGCTCTTCCAATCCGCCACACCGCCATGGGATCCGGGTCCCGGCGTTCGCCGGGATGAGCGGGTCAGAATATGGGTCGGTCATAAGGACGCAGGCCCCAGCCTAACCACAATCCTCAAGAGCCGATTAACCATAAGCCTCTACTTCACTCCCCATTAACGCGAGAGGCCCAAAGCTTGGCTTCGAGCCGTCGGGAGTTGTGCTTGCGTAGCCTGATCGCCGCCGTCGAACGTATCGATCCGCTGACCGTCTTCGGTCGCGTCGCCGCCGTGAACGGCCTCCTGATCGAGGCGCGCGGCGGGCTGACCCGTCTCGCCGTCGGCGCGCGGGTCGAGATCGAGCGCCTGAACCTGCCGACCCTGCCGGCCGAGGTCGTCGGCTTCCGCGAAACCCGCGCCCTGCTGATGCCGTTCGGCCCCGTCGAGGGCGTGGCCCCCGGCGCGGTGATCAAGATCATGCCCGAGGGCGCCGTGGTCCGTCCGACCAAGGCCTGGCTGGGCCGCATCATCAACGCCTTCGGCGAGCCGATCGACGGCCTGGGGCCGCTGCCCCAGGGCGACGTCCCCTACCCCTTGAAGACCCCGCCGCCGCCGGCCCACGCCCGCGGCCGCGTCGGCGAGCGCCTGGACCTGGGCGTGCGGTCGATGAACGTCTTCACCACCACCTGCCGCGGCCAGCGCCTGGGCATCTTCGCCGGTTCGGGCGTGGGCAAGTCGGTGCTGCTGTCGATGCTGGCCAAGGAGGCCACCTGCGACGCCGTCGTGGTGGGCCTGATCGGCGAGCGGGGCCGCGAGGTCCGCGAGTTCATCGAGGAGACCCTGGGCGAGGAAGGCCTCAAGCGCGCCATCGTCGTGGTCGCCACCTCGGACGAACCGGCCCTGACCCGCCGTCAGGCCGCCTACATGACCCTGGCCATCGCCGAGTTCCTGCGCGACCAGGACCAGGAAGTGCTCTGCCTGATGGACTCGGTCACCCGCTTCGCCATGGCCCAGCGCGAGATCGGCCTGGCCGCCGGCGAACCGCCGACCACCAAGGGCTACACGCCCACCGTCTTCACCGAGCTGCCCAAGCTGCTGGAGCGGGCCGGTCCCGGTCCGATCCGGGCCGACGGCACCACGGCCGCCCCGATCACCGCCCTGTTCACGGTGCTGGTCGACGGCGACGACCACAACGAGCCGATCGCCGACGCCGCCCGAGGCATCCTGGACGGCCACATCGTCATGGAGCGATCGATCGCCGAGCGTGGCCGCTTCCCGGCCATCAACGTGCTGAAGTCGATCTCGCGGACCATGCCGGGCTGCCAGACGCTGGAGGAGCGCGAGGTGGTCAAGATGGCCCGCCAGAGCCTGGCGGCCTATTCGAACATGGAAGAACTGATCCGCATCGGCGCCTACCGCGCCGGGGCCGATCCGATCATCGACCGCGCCATCCGCCTGAACCCCGCCGTCGAGGCCTTCCTCAGCCAGAGCCCCGACGAGGCCACCAGCCTCGACGACAGCTTCGGCCACCTCGCCCACATCCTGCAGAGTGAAGCCGCGTAATGACCAAGTGGGCCGACTCCCTGATCCGCATCTCGAACCACGAGGTCGAGACCCTGCAGAAGCGGCTGGCCGACATCGTCGAGCGCCGCCAGGCGGCCGAGATGAAGGTGGCCACCATCGACGCGGAGTCCGAGCTGGAGGCCATGCAGGCCCAGGGCGACGTCGAGGCCGGCTGGTACATGATCGGCTTCCGCCAGGGCTCCAAGATCCGCCGCGACCAGACCCTGCTCGAGATCGACCAGATCCTGATCGAGGAAGCCGGCGCCCGCGACGCCCTGGCCATGGCCTTCGAGAACCTCAAGAAGTACGAGCACGTCGCCGAAGCCGCCAAGGTCGCCAAGGCCAAGCTGGTCGGCAAGCTGGAGACCGCGGCCCTGGACGAGCTGGGCCTGCGCCGGGCGGCGGTCGGTGGCCGCTAGCGGGCTCTACTCCCGCCGCGCCGTCGTCGGCTCGGCCCTGGCCCTGTCCGCCTGCGGCGCCAAGGACGCGCAGAGTCAGTCGGTCCCTGCCGACCTGCCCCCGCTGAAGACCGTCGCCCCGTTCCGGATCGGAACCTGCGTCCAGGCCCTGCACCTGGACGACCCGGCCCTGGCGGCCCTGATCGCCCGCCAGGCCAGCCAGCTGACCGCCGAGTGGCAGATGAAGATGGAGTACATCGTCCAGCCGGACGGCTCCTTCCGCTTCGACGCCCCCGACCGCATCGCCGCCTTCGCCCGCGCCCACGGCATGGGCCTGCTGGGCCACACCCTGATCTGGTACGCCCAGGCGCCCGAGGCCTTCCAACGGCTGGACGAGAACCGGATCGGCTTCGCCGACGCCTATCGCAACTACATCCTGGCCGTGGTCGAGCGCTATCGCGGCCTGGCGGTCGGCTGGGACGTGGTCAACGAGGCGGTGGCCGAGGACGGGAACGGCTGGCGGGGCAGCCTGTGGTCTGAGCGCCTGGGCGACTTCGAGCACATCGCCCTGGCCTATCGCACCGCGCGGGAGGCCGATCCCCAGGCGACCCTGCTGCTGAACGACTACAATCTGGAATACAACGACACCAAGCGCGCCACCTTCCTGAAGCTGGCCGAGCGGCTGCTGGCCTCGGGCGCGCCGCTGACGGGCCTGGGGACCCAGATGCACGTGGCGGCCGACATCGCGCCCGGCAAGATCACCCGCATGATCCGCGAGCTGGCGAGCCTAGGCCTGCCGATCCACGTGTCGGAACTGGACGTCTCGCTGACCCGGTCGGAGAACAAGCTGCTGTCGCGCGGCGAGCTGCAGCGGCGCCAGACCGCCGTCTACGCCGAGACCGCCGAGGCCTTCATGGCCCTGCCGCAGCGCCAGCGCTTCGCCTTCACCCTGTGGGGCCTGCGCGACCGCGACTCGTGGCTGACGGCCGAGAACGCCGGCGACGCGCCGGCCGTGTTCGACAACGCCGGGCGGCCGAAGGCGGGCGCGGCGGCGCTGGTCGAGGCGTTCCGCGCCTAACCCGCGGCGCGGTCGTCGTCGTTGTCGACGCTCAGGGTCTTGGCCAGGGCCAGGATCTGCAGGCGCTGGGCCATCGGCAGCTGCGGCACCAGCGAGGCCAGCTCCACGCCCTCCTCGGTGGCCATGAAGCGGCGCACCGCCATGGCGCGGCGGTCGCCGTCATCGGTCTCCAGCGGCGGCATGCCTTCGAAGAACCAGGCGACCGAGGTCTGCAGGGTCACGGCCATGCCGTAGAGCTTGGAGGCGCTGACGCGGTTGGTCCCGCGCTCGTACTTCTGCAGCTGCTGGAAGGTGATGCCCACGCTGTCGGCCAGCTGGGTCTGGCTCAGGCCCAGGGCCTTGCGGCGCATGCGGATGCGGCCGCCCACGTGGACGTCGACGAGGTGGGGTTCTTGATCAGCGGCCAACATGCGTCTCCAGCAGGAGACGAAATACGCCTCCTCGACGCTTAGACGCCGGGGAAGACCCCTGCCCTCAAGCTTGAGGGTGAATTTTCGTATACCGCGTTATTCGGTCGCAGGCTTGGGAGCCGGCGCCGAGCTCGGGGGGCGGGTGACGGAGGCCACGGCGTGGTCGGCGTCGCTGGCCTGGCGCAGGGCGCGCAGGTCCTCGCTGATGCGGAAGATGGCGACGTAGAACTCGCAGAACGCGCGCCACAGCAGCACCATGGCGGCGGCCACCAGCAGGCCCGCGACCAGCACGGGGAAGGCCAGCAGCAGCGATTGCAGGCCGGGCTCCTTCAGGGCCAGGCCGACGGCCGCGCCCACCACCGAGAACGCGAACAGGGCCACGACCCCGAGGCCGGCCCAGTAGATCAGGTGGATCACCGGCCCGGTGACGAGACGGTCGAAGGTCAGCAGGTCCCAGAACAGACCGCTCGAACCACTCGTCCTGGAATTTCTGGCCGGAGCCATCCGACACCCCTCATGTCAGCGGGAGCTCCGCCGGGTACTGGCCCCATCGCTAGCAGCGCGAAGCCCGCTCGGCAATGCCGAGCGGGCTCGCTGATCGTCAGCCGACGATCGTTGGGGACGACGCTAGCCTATTGAGGCTTGGCGCCGGCCAGGGTGGCGTCGATCTGCGCCTTGGTGGCCGTGGTCTGCAGGCCGCCGGTGGCGGCCGCGCTGAAGCTGGCCTTGGGCAGGGCGAACTTCTTCTCGCCGCTGGTCACGACCACGTTGGTGGCGCCGTCCGCGCCCGTGGTGGTGCCGGCGATCGTGCCGACGACGGCGCCCGAGGGGTCCTTGACCTCGGAGCCGACCTTCAGGTCCAGGGCCACGTTGGCCGAGGACGGCGTGCCCGCCGCGTCGGCGTCGGCGGCGGTGCTGGTGGTGCTGGTCGTGCTGCTGGTGGTCGACTGGGTCGGCGCGCCCGGCAGGGCCGCGGCGGGCGCGGCCTGACCGGCCGGAGCCGTGGTCGCCGCGGGCGCGGCCGGCGTGGTCGACTGGGCCGGAGCCGTGGTCGTGGTGGTGGTCGAGGTGGTCGCGGCGGGCGGCGTCTGAGCCGGGGCCGTCGATTGGGCGAAAGCGGCGCCGGCCAGCGAAACAGTCGCGGCGGCGGCGAACATGGCGATCTTGGTTTTCATCAGTAGCGCTCCGTCGTGAAGGCCCCCGCCTTGGCAAAACGAACGCGACCTATCGGCAACGGTTCCGAAATAGTCAGTAACAACCCGTGACCATTTCTGGGCGTTTCCAGGCGATTTCTGGGCGAAAGGCCTGAGGGCGGCTCGCGACACGGGCGGCCGGGGACATGCACTTGTGCGTGCCCCCAAGTCTGGCGCAGCGCTTCCTGTTGGGGACACGCGCGAGCGCATGTCCCCGGCCTTGCCTAGACCATCCCCACGGTGCGCAGGCGGGCGCGGGGGTGGATTTCGTTCTGGCTCATCACCACGGTCTGGCCGCGGAAGCGCTCGATGATCGAGCGGACATAGGGCCGCACGCCGGGGCTGGTCAGCAGCACGGCGCTGTCGCCGGCCATGGCGGCGCGGTCGAAGGCGTCGCGCACGCCGCGGATGAAGTCCTGCAGGCGCGAGGGGGCCAGGGCCAGTTGCTTGTCCTCGCCCGGACCGACCAGGGCCTCGGCGAAGGCCTGCTCCCATTCGGCCGACAGGGTGATGATCGGCAGGGCGCCGTCCTCGCCGCGGTTGGCCCAGCACAGCTGACGGCCGATGCGGGCGCGGACCTGCTCGGTCAGCTGCACCACCGAGCCGGTGTGCGGCGCGGCCTCGCCGATGCCCTCCAGGATCTGCGGCAGGTCGCGGATCGACACGCGCTCCTTCAGCAGGGCCTGCAGGACGCGCTGGATGGTCGTGGCGCTGACCACCGAGGGGATCAGGTCGTCGACCAGCTTCTTCTGCCCCTCGGGCAGCTCCTTCAGCAGCTTCTGCACCTCGGCGTAGGAGAGCAGGTCGGCCATGTTCTCCTTGAGGATCTCGGTCAGGTGCGTGGTCAGCACGGTGGCCGGATCGACGATGGTGTAGCCGCGGAAGGTGGCCTCCTCGCGCATGGCCTCCTCGACCCAGGTGGCGGGCAGGCCGAAGGCCGGCTCGCGCACGTGCTCGCCGGGCAGCTCCACCTGGCCGCCGCGCGGGTCCATGGCCATCAGGCAGCCCAGGCGCACCTCGCCGGTCCCAGCCTCCATCTCCTTGATCCGGATGGCGTAGCCCTGGTTGGCCAGGCGCATGTTGTCCAGGATGCGGACCGGCGGCATGACGAAGCCGAACTCGGTGGCCAGGGTCTTGCGCAGGGCGCGGATCTGGTCGGTCAGCTTGCGGCCGTCCAGGTCGTTGATCAGGGTCAGCAGGCCGTAGCCCAGCTCGATCTTGACGTCGTCGATGGCCAGCGAGGCGCTGATCGGCTCTTCCTCGGCCTCGGCCGGAGCGGCCGCTTCCAGCAGGGACGGATCGATGGGCTTGGGTTTCTTGGCGTCCTGGATGCGCTTGTAGGCCAGGGCCCCCGCGCCCAGCGACAGGGCCGCGAACGGGATGATCGGCATGCCCGGGATCAGGGCGATGACGCCGGAAGAGGCCGAGACCATGCCCAGGGCGGCCGGGTTCATGGCCAGCTGGGTGACCAGGGCCTTGTCGGCCGAGCCTTCGACGCCGGCCTTGGAGACGACCATGCCGGCGGCGATCGAGATGACCAGGGCCGGGATCTGGCTGACCAGGCCGTCGCCGATGGTCATGATCGTGTACGAGGACGCGGCCTCGCCGATCGGGATCTTGTGCTGCACGACACCGATGATGATGCCGCCGACGATGTTGATGCCGGTGATGATCAGGCCGGCGATCGCGTCGCCCTTCACGAACTTGCTGGCGCCGTCCATGGCCCCGAAGAACGTGCTTTCCTGCTCCAGTTCCTTGCGGCGGATCTTGGCCTGTTCCTGGTCGATCAGGCCCGTCGACAGGTCGGCGTCGATCGCCATCTGCTTGCCGGGCATGGAGTCCAGGGTGAAGCGGGCCGCCACTTCGGCGATCCGGCCCGAACCCTTGGTGACGACCATGAAGTTCACCACCACCAGGATGATGAAGATGATCACCCCGATGACGAAGTTGCCCTGCATCATCAGGTGACCGAAGGCCTCGATGACCGCGCCGGCCCCGCCGGTGCCTTCCTGGCCGTGGCCGAGGATCAGGCGGGTCGAGGCGACGTTCAGGCCCAGGCGATACAGGGTCGCGACCAGCAGGACGGTCGGGAACGAGGTGAATTCCAGCGGCTTCTTGATCAGCACCGCCGTCATCAGGATCAGCACCGACCCCGTCAGCGAGACCGCCAGCAGCAGATCCAGCAGGACCGGCGGAACGGGCAGGATCAGCAGGACGATGATGCCGACGACGCCCAGGGCCAGGCCCATTTCGCCGCGCAGGAACCCGTCCAGCAGCGACTTGGCGCTGGGCATGGATCTGGCGGTCGGGGCGGCGGCGTCGGCCATGCGGAACCTTGAA
>Ga0102591_1003164_pt1 | contig 15388 bp, 10 predicted proteins | sample AraplaCol_mCL_r2_2_FD_76860 | JGI IMG/M metagenome (GOLD analysis project Ga0102591, IMG submission 76860) | Arabidopsis root microbial communities from North Carolina, USA - plate scrape MF_Col_mCL_r2 (SPADES assembly) (version 2) | ecosystem: Host-associated > Plants > Roots > Endosphere... | reverse complement strand
CGTAAGTCGTGCGCATCGACGTCGTCCGCGTGGCGCGCGGCCATGACGCGATCGTAGACCGTCGCGTCGACGCCGAGCGCCGCCTGCCGGCCGGACGGAAGCGTGTCGAGCTGCGTGCGCAGGATCTGCAAGGCGACCGCGTAGAACGCGGCCTGCGTCGAACGCCGGTGGCCCATCAGATCGAGCATGTGCCAGAAGATCGTCGGGGACACGTCGGCCTTCTGCGCGCCGGCGGCGACGAAGGGGTCGCGGTAGCCGGGCCCCGTCGCCACATCGACGCCGGGACGGGCTCGCGTCATGCCGAGGTCCCAGCGCAGCACGGCGAGCATGTCGTCGTCGCTCAGTGGCGCGCCGGGCACATCGGCACGCACCGATGGCCAGTCCACGTCGTTCATGAAGGATGGGCGGTCGCGCAACGCGCTGTAGGGCGACGCGGGGTCCATCAGCATCTCGCGTGCGAGCGATGCACCGTCCACCTCGAGCACGTCCGCCACACCGAGCCTGGCGACGCGGCTCGCGTGCAATGCGGGTAACACGTCGGGACGCGTGATCGTGGTGGCGTCGGCGGCGGAGATCGCCACCAGCGCCACCACGATCGCCCGTCGCCCGACCGACGTCGTCCGGTTCGGGAAACGCGTGTCCATCAGGGGTCGCACCCCGCGGCGCTCGCCGTGCCCTCGACCGCTTCCTCGGCCTCGAGTCGCGCCATGTAGGACGCGTCCTCGCTCCACGAGCGGATGGACGGCGAGGCCCCGTCCGGGTCGATCTGGCGGCCGACCGCGGCCTTCCGGCTCTCGGCCAGAGCCTGCGACGACCGGTTGCTCGCGAGTCGTTCCGCGCTGGGTGCCGGACCACCGATCGCCTTCGCGGTGTTGAGCTGATAGACCTTTCCGTGGACGTCAAACTTCTGGGTGAAGGCGTCGAGCGCCTGCGAACAGGAGGGACAGACCGCCTGGCTGACATGGCCGGTGATCTCTCCGCCGCGCGGCACGATGCCGTCCTCGATGTCGTACTCGATCCGACGAAGAATCTTGAGTTCCGCGTCGACGCCGTGAATGATCCTCGGCTCGCCGGACGACGTGACCTCGCCCGTATGTACCGCGTCGATCTTCGAGTCCGGCTTCGGTGGCAGTTTGGCGACGCGGATGTTGCTGGCCGTATCCGCGGGGTAATAGATCCGCTCGCTGAAATCCGTCCGGATATCGGCGTCTTCCGCGACCGGCGTCGTCTCCGCGCTTTCCGACGACGAGGTACCTTCGCGATTGAACTTGCCGAGCATCCGGTCGATCGAATGGCCGGTGCGCGCGTGGTAGACGCGCACCGCCTCGACCCCGTTCTTCGCGTAGCGATACTCGAAGCGCGCGATGGTGGCGCCGCGCGTCGCGGCGCGCAGGCTTCTCAGCCTGGCACCCCTGACGTAGGGATAGCTGCCTGCCTTGAGGCGCGCCTGGATGGCGTCCGCGAACATGTCGGCATCGCTCTGGAGCAGCGACTGCATGATGTCGCCGTAGCCGTCCTCCACGTCGATGCCGGCGAACGCCTGGCAGGGGAGAGCGAGCGCCAGCGACATCAGCGCCGAGAGAAAGAACCGCTTTCCGGGACGCTTCATGGGGAAATCCTGCAGTGGAGGGCGCGGCGGTTGCGCGAGGCGTTGGCGAGTGAATCCGCGACGAGTGCTTCGTCGTCGGCGTCCAGCGCTATATCCGGAAACGCGAGCGACGCGGCGCTCTCGTCGAGCAGGTCGGCCGAAGCGATCGCCTCGTCGGCGACGGCGGCTTCGACCACTTCGACGAAGGCGCCCACGTCGAGCGCGACCATGACGGCGCCGGCCCAATGCACCAGCTCGGCGAAGCCGTTATGGTGGTCCCTGTGAAGGTACGCCGCGCTCAGCTCGCGACGCAGTTGTCGGCGATACCATGCGTGCACCGCGCGGTCGGTCGCATCGGTGAAGCAAAGCGGCCGATGATCGATGGTGGCGTCGACGCCGTCCGGCATGCCCGGCGCCTTTCGATCGCGCACGCAGATCGCGTTCGACACGTAGCCTGCGGCATCCTGGTAGGCGGCGGCGACGCGGGCCACGCGGAAGGCCGCCGGGAGGTGCCGGCGACGATGTCGCCTGTCGGGATCCGGCGGCGAATGCAGCGCGGCTCGCAACACCTGCGTCAGGTACCGGAGATCCTGTTCGTCGAGTCGTTCCGGACTGCGCGTCGACAGATAGCGGGTGACGACCTCGGGCTTCAGTGCCTGCCTGCCATGCTGCGAGACGGGAACGCTGGCGGAGCGATCGCGCACGATCTGCAACGCGACGGCATAACCGGCGGCGACCGACGGGTAGACCCCGTTCATGTCCCACGCTTTCAGAAAGATATCGGGATCCACGCCGGCCTTGATGGCGTTCGCCGCCGCGCCGCGTGTCCGGTAATTGAGGGTGTCTTCGGCGCCCGGTTCACGGACGTCGCGGCCGGGGTGCGCCTTGGTCAGCCCCAGCTGCCTCTGCAGCATGGCGAGTGCCGCCTGGTTGCGATGGTGGTAACCGGTGGCGACCCGTTCGGCGTAACCCGGCCACCAGCGCGCATTGGTGATGGCGGGATACGCCTTCAGTTCGCTGTAATGCGAGGCGGGATTCTCGAGGAATTCGGCCAGGAACGTGCGCGTCGTGCCATGCACCAAGGGAGAAGGCCGCGTCGCCTCCTTCTCGTAGCGGAAAAGGAACGCCATGAGCTCGCGGTGGGCGTCGGCGTAGGGCGGTTGCGCGCCATGGGCGGCGTCGGCGCCCGGCGAAGGCGGCGACACGCCATCAGGCGAGGCGCGGTGCGCGTAGACGCACGACGGCAGGAGACTGGCGATGAGCGCCAGCCGGAGATACGACTTCATGTCGGGGGTGTCCTTGATGATCGGGTACGCCGTGGGGATCGGCGGCGATCATTTTCGGGCACGCGCCCGGCAGCTTATGTCAGCCGAAGCGCAGCGATCCCGTCTGCCTCACCCATACCTTGGGTGAGGCGCCTCTGTCGGCCTACCAGCGCGTCCTGTCGGGCAGAAGGCCCTTCAGTTCGGCTTCGGTCAGGTTGCGCCACTGGCCCACCTTGAGATGGCCGAGCTTGACGTTGATGATGCGCACGCGGCGCAGCTGCGTGACGCGGTAGCCGAACTCGGCCGCCATCAACCGGATCTGCCGGTTGAGGCCCTGCGTGAGCGTGATGGCGAAACCGAACTTCGCGATACGGCGCACCTTGCAGGGCTGCGTCATCTGTCCGTGGATACGCACGCCGCGCGACATGCCCCTGACGAATTCGTCGGTCACGGCCTTGTTCACCGCCACGAGGTATTCCTTCTCGTGGTGGTTCTCCGCGCGGAGGATTTCGTTGACGATGTCGCCGTTGCTGGTCAGCAGGATCAGGCCTTCCGAATCCTTGTCGAGGCGTCCGATGGGGAAGATGCGCTGCGGATGATCGACGAAATCGACGATGTTGCCGTCGACGGTCGTGTCGGTCGTGCAGGTGATGCCGACCGGCTTGTTCAGCGCGATGTAGACGCCGCGGCTCTTGACCGGGCTGGCGACCAGCGTGCGCGCGACGACGACCTCGCCGTCGACCCTGACCACGTCGCCGTCGAGCGCCTTGGCGCCCATGCCGACGACCTCGTCGTTGATCGTGACGCGGCCGGCGACGAGGAGTTCGTCGGCCTCGCGACGGGAGCAGAGACCCGCTTCGCTGATGTACTTGTTGACGCGCATGGACTTACGAGCGCAGGCCCACGCCGCGACTGAGCAGGCGCAGCGCCACGGCCGACAGACCGACGACGAACACGATCATCACGACGAACGCCGTGACGATGGGCACGTCGCTGACACCGAGAACGCCGAAACGGAAGGCGTTGACCATGTACAGGATCGGATTCACGAGCGAAATGCTGCGCCACGGCTCGCCGAGCAGGTCGACCGAATAGAACACGCCGCCGAGGTAGGTCAGGGGCGTGAGCACGAAGGTCGGCACCAGGGCGATGTCGTCGAACTTCTTCGCGAACACGGCATTCACGAAGCCCGCCAGCGAGAACACGGTGGCGCCCAGCACCACGGACAGGAACGTCGTGACGGGATGGGCGACATGGAGGTCGGTGAAAAAGAGCGCGATCACGAGCACGAGCGCACCGACGATCACGCCGCGCGTGACCGCGCCCGTGACGTATCCGAGCAGGATCACCCAGTTGGGCATCGGCGACACCAGCATTTCCTCCACGAACCGGCCGAACTTGGCGCCGAAGAAGGAGCTGGAGATGTTGCCGTAGCTGTTCGTGATGATGCTCATCATCACGAGACCCGGCACGATGTACTGCATGTAGGTAAAGCCGTGCATCTCGCCGATGCGGCTGCCGATCAGCTTGCCGAAGATCACGAAGTACAGCGTCATCGTGATCGCGGGCGGGATCAGGGTCTGCGTCCAGATGCGCATGATGCGCGCGATCTCGCGGCGGACGATGGTGCCCAGCGCGACGAGGTTGGTCGAGGCGCTCATGCCGCGTTCTCCCGGCCGTGCTCGACGAGACGCACGAACAGTTCCTCGAGGCGGTTGGCCTTGTTGCGCATGGAGGTGACGGTGACGCCATGCGCCGACAGCGCCGCGAACAGGGAGTTGAGGTCGTGCGAGCGGGACATCTCGGCTTCGATCATGTGGTCGTCCAGCGTGCGCAGCGTCACGCCGGGCAGGTTGGGCATGGCCGGCGGCAGCGCGGCGACGTCGAGGACGAAGGTCTCGACGTCGAGCGTGGCCAGCAGGCTCTTCATCGACGTGTTCTGCACGATGCGGCCCTGGTCGATGATCGCGATGTTGCGGCAGAGCTGTTCGGCTTCCTCGAGGTAGTGCGTGGTGAGGATCACCGTGGTGCCGGCGGCATTGATGCCGCTGACGAACTGCCACATCGAGCGGCGGATCTCGATGTCGACGCCCGCGGTGGGCTCGTCGAGGATCAGCAGCTTCGGCTCGTTCATCATGGCGCGCGCGATCATCAGGCGGCGCTTCATGCCGCCCGAGAGCATCCGGGCCTGGTGGTGCGCCTTGTCCCACAGGCGCAGCTCCTTCAGGTACTTCTCGGCGCGCACGGCAGCTTCGGCGCGGCCGATGCCGTAGAAGCCCGCCTGGTTCACGCAGATGTCGAAAGGTTTTTCGAACTGGTTGAAGTTGATTTCCTGCGGCACCAGGCCGATCAGGCGCATCGCTTCGCTGCGGTTCCGGTGGATCGACACCCCGAATACCTCGGCGTCGCCGGACGTGGCGTTCACGAGGGACGAGAGAATGCCGATCAGGGTCGACTTGCCAGCGCCGTTGGGGCCGAGCAGGGCGAAGAAATCCCCGGGCTGGACGGTCAGGGAGATGCCCTTGAGGGCCTCCACGCCGTTGCCGTAGGTCTTGCGTAAATCGTTGACGTGTAAAGCGGGAGTGGTCATGGGCTGCGCCGGGATGACAAGCCGTCTATTATACCGGGCTTTGCCGGGTCGCCCCGTTCCCCGGCGTCAACAGAGACTTTCCATGGCAGAACAATTCCAGCTCCGCCTCGCCGACAGCTTCATGCTCGCCCCCTCGGTGCGGCACCTGTCCTTCGAGCGGGCGGATGGCCAGCCCCTGTCGTTCGTGCCGGGCCAGTTCCTGCAGATTCACTTCCAGTACGACGACGGAAAGCCCACCAAACGGAGCTATTCCGTGGGCACGGTCGGGGACGGCAGCGGCCCGGTCGACCGGATCGAGATCGCCGTGAGCTACGTCGAGGGCGGCGCCGCGACCCGGCTCCTGGGCGACCTCGAGCAGGGTGGCACGGTGGACGCCAGCGGCCCGTACGGCCGTTTCTGCCTCATGGATGCCGATACCAACCGTCGCTACATCCTGATCGCCACCGGCACGGGCGTGACGCCGTATCGGGCGATGCTGCCGCAGATCGAGGCACTGATGGCCAGTCGCGGCTGCCGCTTCGTCCTGCTCTATGGCGCGCGCAACGAAGGCGAATTGCTCTATGGCGAGGAGTTCGAGGCTTTCGCCCGGAAGCACGAGGGGTTCGACTTCCACCCGTGTCTTTCGCGCGGCGCACGCCCCAATCCCCGTCCCCACGACCGCCTTGGCTACGTGCAGGACATGCTTGCCGAGCTGGAGCCGAGCGGCGAAGGCGACATCGCCTACCTGTGCGGCAATCCGAACATGGTCGATGCCGCGTTTTCGGCATTGAAAGAGCACGGTCTGTCCGTGCAGCACATCCGTCGCGAGAAGTACATTTCCTCACGGTGAGGCCGGCGCGGAGGGCCTATAATCCGCCTCCATGCACGCCCAGGCCGCTCCGTCCCCCCTTTCCGCCGAGATGCGCCGCTACGCGGCGCTCGATCAGCGACTGCTCGCCGCCGTTCGCGCCATCCGCATCCTGCCGACCGTGTCGTGGCCGGCGTCGGTCGAAGAGCGGCTGATCGAGGAATTCGGTGCCGGCAGGCTGTCGCTGCCCGATATCCGCTACCGCCCGCCCGATCTGGGTGGCACGCGCGCCGAGCTCGAGGCCATCGAGGCCGAAGCCGACGAGGATCACCCGATCGCGGAGTACCTGCGACGCACCGCCGAATCGTGGCGTATCGCCACGGACATGCTGGACGCCGCCGGCACCGACGGCGTCACGCACGCGTCGATCGCCCTGTACGGCAAGCCGGGCGACGCGATCCCCGGCAGCAACCGGAGCAACCTCGACGCCGCGCGTTATTTCGTGGATCTCGCCGACGAACTCGGCGCGGACCTGGAAACGGAGGACGCCACCGCGAGCATCCCGGCGGAGGTGCTTCGCCAGGACATGGCCGAGCGCCTCGACGCGTTCTTCGATCCGGGCACCATCGTGGTGGAGGTCGATCCCGAACTGACGGCGAAGGCCGCCGCCGGCGCGACGCGCATCCGCCTTCGCGGCGGCGTGCGTTTCACGGAATACGATCGCCATCAGTTGCTGGCGCACGAAGCGTTCGTGCATTCGCTGACGGCACTGAACGGCCGCGAGCAGCCGGTGCTGGCCTCGCTGGCGCGCACGTCGCCACGTGTCACGGCCACGCAGGAAGGTCTCGCCGTGTTCGCCGAACTGATGTCGGGCGCCATCGACATCTCGCGCCTCAAGCGCACCAGTCTGCGCATCCTCGCGATCGACATGGCGCTGAATGGCGCCGACTTCGTCGAGGTGTTCCGCTACTTCCGCGATTGCGGCCAGAACGTGGGCGACAGTTTCCATTCGGCGCAGCGCGTGTTCCGTGGCGTGCCGCTGACGGGCGGCTCCGCGTTCGCCAAGGACAACGTGTACCTCAGTGGCCTGCTGGCCGTGCATACGTTCTTCCGCTGGGCGCTCCGCCAGCGCCGGCTCGACCTGCTGCGCAATCTCTTCGCGGGCAAGCTCGCGCTGCACGACGTGCTCAGCCTCGAGGCGCACTTCGAAAGCGGCGACATCGTCGTGCCGCGCTATCTGCCGCCGTGGATGCAACACGTGCACGGGCTGGCCGGCAAGCTCGCGTTCTCCCTCTTCGTGAACCACATCCACATGGCGGGTGTGGAGGCCGAGGAGATTTCCCTCGGCCTCTGATCCGTCGCGTCAGCGGATCGTCACGTCGTCGGCCGAGAGGGCGAAAAAGCTTCCGTTGGCGCAACGGACGCGAAGGCGCGCGCGGCGGGTTGGCTCGATGTCGCCGGGAATCGTCACCGTCGCCCGACCCTTGTTCGCGACCGACCGGGCGAGCGGTGCATCGAGGAACGAGGCGCCACCATCCACCGACAGATGGATGTCGACCCTGGCGCAGCGGATAGGCGCATCCGTCGTGCCGGCGACGTTCCAGCGGACCTGCCGCGGCGCCCCGCGCTTCAGCGTCGCCCCGGCGACCGGCGCCAGCATTTCGAACGCCTCGCCCGTGTCGACGACGCGCACGTGGCGCTCGGCGCCGACCACGTGGGAGCGATGGTCCATGTTGTCGCGGACGGTCAGGCGAAACCGCATGTCGCGGTCGCTCTTCGGCAGCACGTCGCCCAGTTCCTTCGGCTCGTCGCCAAGCAGCACGGCCATCGCGGGAAACGTCTGCTCGCCGGACGGGTCGGGCGCGCGGGCGCGGAAGAGCGGGCCGACGCCGACGTCCGCCAGAGGCTGATCGATCCGTTGCTCGTTGCCGTGATCCATCTGTTCGAAGGAATAGGTGAGACGGGCGCCCGGATCGGCGAACGATGCGCTGCCACGAAGCGTGAACGGCGTTCGTGCCGGCACGAAGAGCGGGTTCCGCCAGCCGTTCGTGTCGATCACCGGCGTGAGCGACGTGTTGGGGCGCGTGGCGGCGCATTCGCCGCCCACGGTCGCCAGCCAGCGCTGCATCTGCTCGATGCTCGCGGCATGGAAATACGGGTCGGAGTGTTTCTGCAGGTTGTGGGCGCCGCAGATGCCCGCATAGCCCATGATGGTCGAACCGCTGCCCGGTTCGAACGCCGACGTGGGATCGCCCCGGAAGCAGCCGTTGAATGTGTGGTGGGCACCGAACTGGTGGCCCAGTTCGTGTGCCACGAAGTCGACATGGAAAGGGTCGCCGAAGGGGCGCGCGCTGCCGGTCATGCCCGCGGCTTTCGACAGATGCCGCCGGGCGGGATCGCCCGACCACGGAACGCAGGTATTGCCAAGTGCCCCCGCCTCGCCGGCGTTGCGCCGACCGTCCAGCACGTGGCCGACATCGAAGTTCGCATCGCCGACCTTCTCGCGCGCGACCTCCACATGTCGCGCAAGAATCTGGGACGACTCCGTCCCGGCGGCTTCGTAGGGATCGTCGCCGACGGCGGTAAAGACGAGACGGTCCGATTGCTCCGCGAGCACGAAATGGACACCGACGTCGTTCTCGAAGATCTCGTTGATGCGATTCACCGTGCGCACGACGCCCGCGAGACCGTCTTCGACGGTACCGCCCATATGAGCCGTGTACGACGACGACGCCCCCATGGCGATGCGGAACGTGCGGAGGACGGCCGGGCCCGCCGTCGTGCCGCGTGCCGTCATGGGAGGCGCGGCCATCGGCCCGAGCGTGGTGGGCTCGGGTTCGGACCACGCCTGCCGTGTGGCGTCGGCTTTCCGGAACACGGCGTGGCGGACAGCTCGCCCCGTGGCGTGCATCGCGCTTTCGGGACGCACGATCCAATCGCCGCCGGCATCGCGGACGGCGGCGTGCACGCCATCGGGCCCGATATCGAGCCGCACCTTGCGGCCCGTCGCGTCCACGCCCTTCAGGCTCTGGAGCCGGGGATACCGCGCCGCTAGCGCGTCGGGCAATACGCCGGCATCTTCGAGGCGGAACGTCGTGCTGCCGCCGTCCGGCAGAGGAAGCTCCAGTTTCTCGGGCGGTGCCGTCGACGCGCCGCGCATCGTGACGTCGAGCCGCGTGCGATCGAGCAGGACGGCGCGATGCCGCGACGGAAGATCGGTGTCGGCCCCTCGCGCCGTCGCCGACGCGGCGGAGGGCGAGGCGTCGCGCCAGAGGTCGGCGGCGGCGGCGTCCATGGTGGCCGTGCCGAGGCACGCGGCGATAGCGAGGGCAAGGGGAGAGGAAGTACGCATGATCGGCCTTTCTGGTCGTGCTGACGGCGGTTGCCGGGGTGCCGTCATGAGGCCAGAACGAACCCGATGTCTTCTGTAGGTATTCCCCTCTTGGCGCGTCAGTTCGTAACGCGAGTCGATACGGTGAAGTCGGACCTGGACACGGCGAAAAAGGGACGCCAGTCGCAGCTAAGCCGCAGGCGGGCCTGATCGGTCGCTACGTCGTCGGGCAACGCGACGGTGGCTTCGCCGTCGTTTGGCTCGTCGTCCGCCAGTCGTCGCCAGGCGAGCCCACCGTCGACCGAAAGATCGACGTGCACGAAGTGACACGAGATCGGCGGTCGATCGGTGTCCGCCACGTCCCAGCGCAAGGCCATGCGCTCGCCGGCGACGGCCATGGCGGGGAAATCCAGCAGGGCGAAGGCTCGGCCCGTGTCGACGACGCGAACGCGGGCGTCGGCATGGCTGACCATCGCGTCGTCGCCGCCGTTATCCCGCACGGTGAGGCGAAAATCGAGCGTGCGCGATATCTCGGGAAGCCGTTCGCCGGCCGTGGGCCGTTCGTGCCCGAGCAACGTCGCCATGCGCGGAAAGACGCGACGTCCCGACGGCGACGGAGGAAAGGAGCGGAACAGGATGCCGCTGCCGCTGGCGGGGTCGCCCCAGCGGCGATCGGCGGCATCCATCTGCTCCCACGTGTACGTCAGTCGTCTGCCAGGCGCCCCCGTGGCCGTCGCCTCCAGCGCGAAGGGCGTGCGTGCGGGAATGACCGGGACCTCGCCGAGCTGGCGTGGATCGATCCACGGTGCCGGCGACGCGCTCAGTCGTCGCGTGGCGCAGGCGCCGCCACGCGACGCCAGCCAGTCGTGCATCTGCGCGATGCTGGCCGCGTGGAAATAACGGTCCGCGTGGTTCTGCAACGTCGCTTCCGCGCGGCAGGTGGCGGATGCGTAGCCCATCGCGGTGCTTCCGCTGCCGGGCTCCACCGCGCGGTCGTCGAGCGTATCGTCCTGGCAACCCGCTGCCGTGGGCCACGCACCCAGCTGGCGACCGAGCACGTGCAGCATGAAGTCGAGCGCGCGTGGCGAACCGGCGGGCGCGTCGTCGCCACTCCATGCGGCCGCCTTGTGGTCCGGCTCCGGCTGGCGCGTCGTCGCGTCGACGCACGAGGTGCCTACCTCGCTCTCGCCACCGGCGTCGTCGAGCAGCGCGTGACCGATGTCGTAGTTCGCGCGGCCGATGACGCGTTCGATCAGGTGGCTGGCGGTCGGCACGGGATCGCCCCGCAGGAACGGGTCGCGAGCCGATCGGGTAAGGATGAGCCGATCGTTGTCGTCCACGAGAGTGAAATGCACGCCGACGTCGGTTTCGAATACCTCGTTCGCCCGATTGACGAGGTGCGCCACTTCGGCGAGCGCGCTGTCGACGGTGCCGCCGGCTTTCGCGGTGTAACGGCTTCCCGTCGCGACCGCGAGGCGGAAGTCGTAGCGGATCGTGCCGCCGCCGCGTGACGTCGCGCGCGGCGTGCCGGCCGCGGGCACGCGGTCCCGGTCGGGCGTGCGGTACGGCGATGGGCGCGCGGAGACCGCGTCCGTGTTCGTCTCCGGAAGCGTGGCGGCGGCCCGGAGCGCAGCCCATTCCGTTTCTGTGACGGCCCGCAGCGCGAGGTTGCGCGCACCGTCGCGCAGGCTCATGCGCAGCCCGCCGGGCGAAAGGTCCAGCCGGACGGTCCGGCCATCGGCGTCTTCGCCGCGAAAACTGCGCAAGCCGGGGTGGCGCGCGGCGAGAGGCGCGGGCAGGGTGCCCGAATCGCGCATCGTGAATCGACCGATGCCGTGGCCGGTCGGAAGGTCCACGGTGGCGGCGGCGGACATATCGTCCAGCGGCAGGCGTCGCAGCGCCTGCGTGAGCGCGGCCAGGGTGCCGGCCGGGTGCGCGGGTGCGGCGCCGGCGACGACGAGGAGCCATGCCCCCAGAAGTGGTGATCGGTGCATGTCGAATCCTTCGTGGCGAGCGGACGGACGAGCGTACGCATCCGAACGGCGCCGAAATGCAGGTGCGCACGTCATCGACAGGGTGGTCGGGGATATCACTGCATGTCGCAATGCATCACACCGATGAAGGCGGAGCCCGCATGGCGCGGTGCTAACATGGCCGCTTGCGCATGGCCCGACAAGGCCCGCCAGCCCTCCCTCCCGTTATCACGTCCCACAGGATCCCATGGCCATTTCCGAGGAACTGAGGCAAGCCGCTCTCGAATACCACCGTCTTCCCCGTCCGGGAAAGATCAAGGTCACGCCGACGACCTCGCTGCTGACACAGCGCGACCTGTCGCTGGCCTACTCGCCCGGCGTCGCGGCGGCGTGCGACGCGATCGTCGCGGATCCGCGCGAAGCGGCCGAGCTGACGGCGCGCTCGAACCTCGTCGCCGTCATCTCGAACGGCACCGCCGTCCTGGGCCTCGGCAACATCGGTGCGCTGGCGAGCAAGCCGGTGATGGAAGGCAAGGGCGTGCTGTTCCAGAAGTTCGCGGGCATCGACGTCTTCGACATCGAGATCAACGAGAACGATCCGGACAAGCTGGTCGACATCATCGCCAGCCTCGAGCCGACCTTCGGCGGCATCAACCTGGAAGACATCAAGGCACCCGAGTGCTTCATCGTGGAGCGCAAGCTGCGGGAGCGCATGAAGATCCCGGTGTTCCACGACGACCAGCACGGCACGGCGATCATCGTCGGCGCGGCGGTGCTCAACGCGCTGCTCGTCACCGGCAAGAAGATCGAGGACGTGAAACTCGCCACCACCGGCATGGGCGCCGCGGGCATCTCGTGCGTCGACATGCTGGTGACGCTGGGCATGCGCAAGGAGAACATCCTCGCGTTCGATCGCGACGGCGTGCTGCACGCCGGCCGTACCGATCTCGATCCGGACAAGCAGCGCTACGCGCGCGAGACGGACAAGCGGACGCTCGCCGAGATCGTCGAGGGCGCCGACATCTTCCTGGGGTTGTCCGCCGGCGGCATCCTGAAGCCCGAGATGGTCGCCACGATGGCCGAGCGTCCGATCATCTTCGCGCTGGCGAATCCGAATCCGGAGATCCTGCCGGAGGACGCCAAGGCCGTGCGTCCCGACTGCATCATGGCGACGGGCCGCTCGGACTACCCGAACCAGGTCAACAACGCGCTCTGCTTCCCCTACCTGTTCCGCGGCGCGCTCGACGTCGGCGCGTCGGTGATCAACGAGGCGATGAAGGTCGCCTGCGTGAACGCGATCGCCGAGCTCGCACGTCGCGAGTCGTCGGACGTCAGCGCGCGCGCCTACGGCGGTAAGCCGCCGAGCTTCGGCGCCGAGTACCTCATTCCGCAGCCGTTCGATCCGCGCCTGCTGATCCAGCTGCCGCCTGCCATCGCGAAAGCAGCCATGGACTCGGGCGTCGCCGAACGCCCCATCGAGGATTTCCCGGCCTACATCGAGAAACTCACCAGCTTCGTCTTCCGCACGGGCCTGCTGATGAAGCCGGTGTTCGATCGTGCGAAGGCCGATCCCAAGCGCGTCGTCTACGCCGAGGGCGAAGAAGAGACCGTGCTGCGCGCGGTGCAGACCGTGGTCGACGAGGGTCTCGCGCGCCCGATCCTCGTCGGTCGTCCCGACGTCATCGAAAAGCGCATCGTGCGTGCCGGCCTGCGCCTGAAGCCCGGCATCGACTTCGAGATGTGCAACATCCACTCGGATCCGCGATTCGAAGACTACTGGCGCCTCTATCACTCGATCATGGAACGCCGCGGCGTCACCCCGGCGTCGGCCAAGGCCGTGGTGCGCTCGCGCCCGACGGTGATCGCGGCGCTGATGGTCGAACGCGGCGAAGCCGACGCGATGATCTGCGGCCTGGTGGGTACCTACCAGAGCAAGCTCGACTACATCTGCGACATCATCGGACTGGACGAGGGCATCGCCGAGGCCTCCGCCATGGCGGCGGTCGCCACGGAAAAGGGCACGTTCTTCTTCCTCGACACCTACGTGCAGGAAGACCCGACGGCCGAGCAGATCGCCGAAGCGACGCTCCAGGCGTCCATCCGCCTGAAGCTGTTCGGCATCCAGCCGAAGATCGCCCTGCTGTCGAATTCCAACTTCGGCAGCCGCGAGACGCGCAATTCCCGGAAGATGCGCGAGGCGCTGAAGCTCATCCGCGAGCGCGTGCCCAAGCTCGAGGTCGAAGGCGAAATGCAGGCCGACGTGGCCCTGACCCCCGAATTGCGCGAGCGGATCTTCCCGAACTCGCGGCTCGAGGGTAAGGCCAACGTGTTCGTGTTCCCGAACCTGGATGCGGCCAATACGGCCTACAACATGGTTCGCGTGCTCTGCGACGGCGTGGTCATCGGCCCGATCCTCATGGGCGTGGCCAAGCCGGCCCACATCCTGACGCCCCAGGCCACCGTCCGCCGTGTGGTCAATATGACCTCGGTCGCGTGCGTCGAGGCGCAGATCCGCGCCGGCAAGCCCCGCACGGTCGTCACCGACTGAGTCGCGCACGGTCACCGCCAGCGGCCTGGCTCCCACCAAGGCGCGACCTGGAGGGAGCCAGGCCGCTGGCGATCCGGCGAGGCCGGCGCGCTGGCTCGGGTACCACGTTTAAATCGATCCAATCCCGCCCATACCGAGGCGTACTGGGAAACCTTGCGCTATCATGGAAAGGTTTTCCCGCCACCCCAGCGGCTCTTTTAGTCCCCATGAGCGCGCGTCACGCGCGAGCGGAGCATCCATGGACCAGATCGACGATTCCCTGAATCAGGACCTCGACCCCACCGAAACCCGTGAATGGGTCGAGTCGCTCAACGCCGTCATCAACCATGACGGTACCGAGCGTGCGCACTTCCTGCTGGAGCGCATGGTCGACTCCACGCGGCGTGCCGGCGGCTACCTGCCGTTCGACCCGACCACGGAGTACGTGAACACCATCCCGCCGCACATGGAAGCGCGCAGCCCGGGCGACGCCGCCCTCGAGTGGCGCATCCGCTCGCTGATCCGCTGGAACGCGATGGCGACGGTCGTCCGTGCGAACCGCAAGCCGGGCGACCTCGGCGGCCACATCTCCAGCTTCGCGTCGTCGGCAACGCTCTACGACGTGGGCTTCAACCATTTCTGGCGCGCGCCGAGCGCCGACCATCCGGGCGACCTCGTCTTCCACCAGGGCCATTCGGCGCCGGGCGTGTACGCCCGCTCGTTCCTCGAAGGCCGCATCTCGGAAGACCAGCTCAACCTTTTCCGCATGGAAGTGGAGGGCAAGGGCCAGGGCCTCTCGTCGTATCCGCACCCGTACCTGATGCCGGATTACTGGCAGGTGCCGACCGTCTCCATGGGCCTCGGCCCGATCCAGGCGATCTACCAGGCGCAGTTCTGGAAATACCTGGAGCACCGCGGCCTGATGCCGAAGACCGATCGCAAGATCTGGTGCTTCATGGGCGACGGCGAGTCGGACGAGCCGGAATCGCTGGGCGCGATCGCGCTCGCGGGTCGCGAAGGCCTCGACAACCTCATCTTCGTCATCAACTGCAACCTCCAGCGCCTCGATGGCCCGGTGCGCGGCAACGGCAAGATCATCCAGGAACTCGAAGGCGTGTTCCGCGGTGCCGGCTGGAACGCGATCAAGGTCGTCTGGGGCAGCTACTGGGATCCGCTCCTCGCCCGCGACACCTCGGGCAAGCTGCGCCAGCTGATGATGGAAACCGTCGACGGCGAATACCAGGCCTGCAAGGCCTTCGGTGGCGCCTATACGCGCGAGCATTTCTTCGGCAAGTATCCGGAGACGGCGGCGCTCGTCGCCAACATG
>Ga0102591_1003163_pt1 | contig 15394 bp, 16 predicted proteins | sample AraplaCol_mCL_r2_2_FD_76860 | JGI IMG/M metagenome (GOLD analysis project Ga0102591, IMG submission 76860) | Arabidopsis root microbial communities from North Carolina, USA - plate scrape MF_Col_mCL_r2 (SPADES assembly) (version 2) | ecosystem: Host-associated > Plants > Roots > Endosphere... | reverse complement strand
AGTCTCGCTGGCCAGGATCAACCCCGAAGCGAACCACGAACACGTCTGCCTGCTCGGTTGCGGCGTCACCACCGGCATCGGCGCAGTGCACAACACGGCGAAGGTGCAGGAAGGCGATTCGGTCGCGGTATTCGGCCTGGGCGGCATCGGGCTTGCGGTGATCCAGGGCGCGCGCCAGGCGAAGGCCGGCCGGATCATCGCCATCGATACCAACCCGTCGAAGTTCGACCTCGCGCGCAGCATGGGCGCGACCGATTGCGTGAACCCGAAGGACCATGACAAGCCGGTCCAGCAGGTGATCGTCGAGATGACCGGCTGGGGCGTGGACCATTCGTTCGAATGCATCGGCAACGTCAACGTGATGCGCGCCGCGCTGGAATGCGCGCATCGTGGCTGGGGTCAGTCGGTGATCATCGGCGTGGCCGGCGCGGGACAGGAAATCAGCACGCGTCCGTTCCAGCTGGTCACCGGCCGCAAGTGGATGGGCACGGCGTTCGGCGGCGTGAAGGGCCGCTCGCAACTGCCGGGCATGGTCGAGGATGCGATGCGCGGCGACATCGAGCTGGCTCCGTTCGTGACGCACACGATGCCTCTGGACGACATCAACGAAGCCTTCGACCTGATGCACGAAGGCAAGTCGATCCGCAGCGTGATCCACTACTGAGCGCCGCCATGGACCGCATCGAACACCGCGCCTGCTTCGGCGGCTGGCAGCACGTCTACCGCCATCATTCCAAGTCGCTCGATTGCGAGACGAGCTTCGGCGTCTACCTGCCGCCGCAGGCCGAGCAGCGCTCCTGCCCGGTGCTGTACTGGCTCAGCGGGCTCACCTGTACCGAGCAGAACTTCATCACCAAGGCCGGTGCGCAGCGATACGCCGCCGAGCACGGCGTGATCCTCGTCGCGCCCGACACCAGCCCGCGCGGTCCGGGCGTGGCCGATGCGGAGGGATACGACCTCGGCATCGGCGCGGGCTTCTACGTCGATGCGACGCAGCAGCCGTGGTCGAAGCACTACCGCATGTTCGACTACGTTTCGCGCGAGTTGCCGGATCTGATCGAAGCGCAGTTCCCGGCGACGAAGGCGCGTGCGATCAGCGGCCATTCGATGGGCGGACACGGCGCGCTCGTGCTCGCGCTGAAGAATCCGGGGCGCTATCGCAGCGTGTCGGCGTTCTCGCCGATCGTGGCACCGACGCAGGTGCCGTGGGGGCAGAAGGCGTTCGCCGCGTACCTGGGTGAGGATCGCGATGCCTGGAAGGCGTGGGACGCAACGGCGCTGATCGCTTCGGCGAGCGAGCGCCTTCCGCTGCTCGTCGACCAGGGCGAAGCCGACGAATTCGTGTCCACGCAGCTGCAACCGCAGCGTCTGCGCGAGGCGTGCGATGCGGCCGGGCATCCGCTGGACCTGCGCATCCAGCCGGGCTACGACCACAGCTATTACTTCATCGCCAGTTTCATCGGCGAGCACATCGCGCACCATGCCGCGGCGTTGAAGGCGTAAGCGTCAGGCCAGCGCGAAATCGGTATAGGCGAAGCGGGCCTCGCGCAGCACCGTTTCGCCTTCGCGTACGGTCAGCGGCGTGCGGAACATCGGCCCGTCGACCACGAGCGTGTGGAACTCGCCGTTCTCGCCGCACGGATCGCAGCCGTCTGGCAGGTCGATTATGAAGTCGGCGTCGAATGCGCGACCGGCGAAGCGTGCGTCCAGTTGCTGCGTATCGACGCAGCACACGCGGGCGCGCAGGCCGCCGTCCTGCATTTGGCGCGCCAGTTGCGCGGTGTCGCGATTGAACAGCGGGGTGTCGATGCGCCAACCGAGCGTGCCGCACATCGCTTCACGCCATGCACGCACGTCGGCGAGCAGAAGATCGCCGAACGCGATGGTGTCCAGGCTGGGCCAGCGGTTTCGCGCCTGCGCCAGTCCTTCGGCGAACGCTGCTTCGTAGGTCGCGTTGTCGCATTGCTGCGGAATTCGCACTTCGATCAACGCGAGGTCGACGGCCTGCGCCTGTGCGTGCAGCACGTCGCGACGGATGCCCTGCATGGATACGCGGTCGTAGACGTCGGTAACGGTGGTCAGCAGCGCGACGACGTCGTCACCTCGTTCGCGCATCGTATGCAGTGTCCACGCGGCGTCCTTGCCGCCGCTCCACGACAGCAACCGCCGGCTCACGCCGCGGTGACGTCCCGAAGTTGCCACGCACTGCCTGCGAGCCAGCGCAGGCGCTGTCGAAGAAGTTCGCCGGAGATGCGCGTGGTGGCCACCAGGTCGATATGCAGGTCGTCCTGCGCGCCCTGGACGATTGCGTCCGGATCGGTCGCGCCGAGCGCGGGATCGACTGCATCGGGATCGTCCTGCTTCGCCTTCCAGCGCTCGAACAGCGATGGCTCGCGCAACGCGGCCTGCAGCTGCTCGGCGAATCCATCGGGGCTTACCGCGGTGAAGGACAGCGACGGATCGCCGCCGCGCGCGCGTTGCGCATCGGGAAGGCGGATGTAGTAGCGCGTGGCCATCGTGGGTCTCCTTATCGGGAGACCCAGTTTAGTTAGGCGAGGATCCCCGCGCCGTGATGGGCGGGGACGACACGGATGCGGGCGTCACGGGATCCCCGCGTCACGCATCAGGCGGTGAACTTCTGCCCTTCCGCAGCGAAGCCCACCACGACCGCGCCCTTGCCGACGTTCACCATGCCGGTCAGGCTCATCACGCTTTCGAACAGTTCGACGTTGTTCGACGCGCACGCATCGCGCAGGCGTTCGTAGCCGGGCAGGGCGCGCAGGCCTTCCAGCTCGCCGCCGTAGCTCAGGCACATCGTCGGCGTGAGCAGTTCGTTGCGTTCCACGCGCTGGGCGACGTGCTCGAACAGCTTCTGCACCGCGGGCTCGAAACCCTTGATCTTCGCCACCGGGCCGGTCTCGCCGCGATTGGCGTGCAGGATCGGCTTGATGTCGAGTGCGCTGCCCAGTGCGGCGCTGAGGAAGCCCACGCTGCGGTCGCCCTTGGCGCGCGCGCGGTTGCGCAGGTAGTAGAGATCCGGCGGCACCATGTAGCCCTGCGTGTGCAGCGCCAGGTGCTCCAGTCGAGCGCGGATCTTCGGCGCGCCTTCGCCCGCGGCGCGCAGGCGGATCGCCTCCACCGCGGTCACGCCCTGGGCGGCGAACAGGTTCTGCGTATCGATCACGCGCAGCGCGAACGGCGTCGCGTTGCCGGCGGCGGCACGAACGGGGCGGTAATCGTTGAGGATCGCGAAACTCGCCTGCTGTGCGTTGTCGAAGATCGGACTGCGCGTCCTGGTGATCGTCATGCAGAAGACGTAGTCGTAATCGATGACCAGCCGCTTCAGGAACAGGTCCTGGATCTGCTGCACCGAGTACGGCATGGTCTGCGCCTCGTGGCCGCGTTCGGCGACGTGGGCGTGCAGGAACTCGAGCGTGGCCTGTTCGTCGCGATGATCGGCGAGTACCGCTTCGCCAATTCGCACGGTGATCGGCAGCACGTTGACTTCGTGCTGTTCGAGGTAATGCAAAGGCAGGTCGCAGGCGGAATCGACGACGAGTCCGATGCGCATGGTTCCCCTCCCGGAAAGAGCGCTTGGCTTTCGAAGTGTGACGGCCAGCATACCCTGTTCGAGACGGATGTCCGTGCGGCGCCGCCGCATGACGCTGCGCGTCAGCGTCGGCGCTGCAATCCCACAGGGAGGTCGCGCAGTCGGCGCATTTCCTCGTCCTGCAGCAACGCGGGGTCGCGCATCGTCGCCAGGGCGAAGTCGAACGCGTCGTTGCCCCAGAACAGTTCGTCGCCGACCGCGAGCGTCGGCACGCCGTAGACGCCAGCGGCGATCGCCGCATCGGTGTTGGCGCGCAGGGCGGCCTTGGTGTCGTCGGCGTCGAGCGCCTCGGGAGAGACGTCCAGCGCGGCCATCAACGGCACCAGCGCCTCGACGCTGTCGCCGGCGCGGCCGTGGGTCCAGATCCAGTCGAAGATCGAATCCACCGCTTCGGGCGTGTCGCCGGCGGCGATGCTCAGGCGCAGCGACGCCAGCGGATTGAACGGGTGCGCCGGCGGAAAGCGCAGCGTCACGCCGGTCTGGCGCGCCAGCCACAGCACGTGGCGATACGTGAATTCACGTTTGCCCGGAATCTCCGCCGGCCCCTTCTGCCCGCAGGCGTCGAGCACAGCGGCGAAGACGATCGGCACCAGCCGGACCGGATTGCCGGCGTTCTCGCATTCGCGCAGCAGCGGCTTCAGGCGCTGCCACTGCAGGTAGGAGAACGGCGAGATGAAGTCGAAGTACCAGGTCAGCGGGGCGTCCATGCAAGCGTCCTCAATGCCACGCGCCGAGGATCAGCCCGTACAGGCAGAACTGCGCGATGTGGTAACCGGCGTCGATCATCCACAACTTCAGGCTGCGCTGGGCGAAGGCGTAGTTGATGCCGAAGCTCATTGCCACGAAGAACAGGCCGACCACGAAGCCCGCGCCGAAACCGTCGGCGGCGCTCGCGGTGGGCGGCAGGAAGTTGGCGAACATCACCGCCGCAAACAGGCTGCACACGAAGGCGGTGGCGAAGATGCGCTTGGGGTGCGGGGGAGTGGAATCCGGATCGATTCCGGCCTCGCGGCACCACGCGCGCTTGAACAGCGGGCCGTACCAGATCCCGCCCAGGACGAAGGAAGACACGGCGGCGGCGATGGCCGCGACCCAGTTGAAATCGACGTGCGGGAGCGGCGGCATGACGGGTGTCCTGGCAGTGCGGGCGCGTGGTCGGCCCGAGGTGGTCAGGATAAGCCGCCGCTGCGATCCCGGCGAAGGGCGCTGGATTTCAACTCATCCTTTCGCTGCAGGGCGGGCGGTTTTCCTGCCTTCTCCCCTCGGGAGAAGGTGCCCGGAGGGCGGATGAGGGGCAACGGAGCATCAACGTTCAAACCAGCAGTGCGGCGATGCACTGGAGCTCGGACGTTGATGCTCCGTTGCCCCTACCCGGCCCGAACGCACAGCGTTCGGGCGTTCGAAGGCGCGCGAACCAGTGGTTCGCAAGCAGCGCCTTCTCACCCCCAACCCCTCTCCCGAGGGGAGGGGCTAGAACCAGCGGGGCTCAGGCCATCAACGCCCCGAAGCCGGATACGCCCGAGGCATTCCGCCGTCGGCCGCCGGCGCGGCGGTCTTGAGGTAGCGGTCGCGCAGTTCGGTCTGGCGGCTGCGCATCGGGATCGCGCGGCCGTCCATCCACACCTGCAGGGCGACTGCGTTCACTTCCAGCGGATCGCCGCTCCACATCACCAGGTCCGCGCGCTTGCCCGGGGCGATGCTGCCCAGCCGGTCGGCGACGCCGAAGGTTTCCGCAGGCACGCGCGTCAGGCCGGCGAGTCCGTCTTCCCAAGGCAACCCGTTCGCGACCGCGTTGCCGGCGAGCTGGCGGATCTTGCGCGCGTTGTGCGAGGCATCGCCCGACTGCGTGAAGCCGACCTGCACGCCCGCGGCGCGCAGGCGCGCGGCGTTCTCCATCGTCGCGCCGATCTGGTCGAAGTCCATCGGCAGGTTGCCCAGCGGATCGACGAACACCGGCACCTTCGCCGACGCCAGCATCGGCGCGACGCGCCAGGCTTCGGCGCCGCCGGCGATGGCGATGCGCACGTTGTGGCGCGCCGACCAGCGCAGCAGCTGGCGGATATCGGCGGCGCGGTTCACCTGCACCACCACGCGACCGCCACCGTTGAGGTACTTCGCCAGCGTGGCGCGACCGGCCGGCGTCAGCAGCGCGGCGTTGGCGTCGGGCGAAATGCGCCCGCGTACCTCGTCGATCAGCTGGTCCAGGATCATCCACTGCGCCGCGCGCGAATTGCCCGACAGCCCGGCCGCGTCGCCGCCGATGCGCAGGAACAGCTCGCGCGGACCGATCGGGTCGGCGCTGCCGTCCAGGCGCACGATGCCGCCCTGGCCGGCGACGATCGAACCGCCCGTCGCGGTGCCGGCGCCGAGCAGCGTCCAGCCGATGCCCTCGATGCGCGTCACCGGAATCAGGATCGAATCCGGATTGAACGCCAGCGTGACGTCGAACTCCGGGCGCACCGTCATCTGCTTGGTTTCGGCGCCGAGCGCGAGCGTGTCGTCGACGGTGTCCTTCTCGCCGGAGACTTCCTCCAGGCCGATTTCGGTGATGCCGCCGAACAGCGTCGGCGTCACCGGCCGGCCCTGCGCGTCGATCACCTGCGCGCCGGCCGGCGCGGACAGGCCGGTGCCGACGGCACGGATCGTGCCGCCCGACACCAGCACGTCGGCGTTCTTCAGCGTGCCCTGCGCGGTGGCGGTGTGCACGGTGGCGTTGCGGATCAGCAGTTCCTGCGCGCCGGCGCCCATCGATGCCAGCAGTAGTCCGATCAGCAGGAAGCTGCGGGTCGGCGAGCTCCAATTCGACCAGCCCCAATTCGACCAGCCCGCATCGCGCTCGCAGCAGGCCAGTTCGAACGAATCGACGAGACGGTTGTGTCGCGAACGACGGAATTCTATGAAACGCCTCATTCCACACCTCCCGTGCTCGTGCCGGCGGAGGCGCCCTGGCCGAGCATGAAATCCGATAGCGGCTGGCGCGAGCGGTCGTTGCGATCGAAGACGCGTGCGCCGTCGATGTACACCTGCTCGGCGTGCGCGTAGACGCTGAAGGGGTTGCCGTTCCACACCACGACGTCGCCCATTTTCCCGGGCTCCAGCGTGCCGGTTTTCTCGACGATGCCCAGCGCCTTGGCGGCGTTCTGCGTCATCCAGCGGATCGCGCGCTCGGGCGGGATGTCGATGCCGGCGAGCTTCGCGTGCGCCATCGCCTTCGCCGCTTCCTGGTTGAGGCGCTGGATGCCTTCGCCGGAATCGGAATGCACGATCGCGCAGCTGTTCGGCGGGCGATCGACCAGGGCGATGTTCTCCTGGATGCCGTCGAAGGCCTCCATCTTGAAGCCCCACCAGTCGGCCCAGAGCGCGCCGCAGACGTTCTCGGCGGCGAGGCGGTCGGCCAGCTTGTAGGCCTCCACGCCGTGGTGGAACGCGGCGACCTTGAAGCCGAACTCCTTGGCCAGGTCGAGCATCACCGCCATTTCGTCGGCGCGGTAGCAGTGGATGTGGACCAGGATGTCGCCGTTGATCGCGCCGGCCAGCGTGTCCAGCTTGAGGTCGCGCTTGCCGCCGGTGTCCTTCTCGCTGTCGCTGTTGTCGCTGGAGGACTGCCACCAGCGCTTTTTCTTCGGCTGGCCGTCGTCGGCAGCCTTCTTGCCGCCGTTCTTTCGCAGGTATTCGCTGGCGTCGATGAACGCCGCGCGGTAGCCGGCGACGTTGCCCATGCGCGTGGCCGGGCCGCTCTTCTGGCCGTAGACGCGCTTGGGGTTCTCGCCGCAGGCCATCTTCAGGCCCCAAGGCGCGCCGGGGAATTTCATCGCCTGGTAGGTCGTGGCGGCGACGTTCTTGAGCGTCACGCCGCGGCCGCCGATCAGGTTCGCGCTGCCGGGCAGGATCTGCAGCGACGTGATGCCGCCGGCCAGCGCCGTGGCGAAGCCCGGGTCCTGCGGCCAGATCGAGTGCTCGGCCCAGACGTTGGGCGTGGTCGGCGCCGTCATCTCGTTGCCGTCGCTGTGCGCGCTGACGCCGGGGCTGGGGTACACGCCCAGGTGCGAGTGCACGTCGATCAGGCCCGGCGTCACCCACTTGCCGGTGCCGTCCACGCGGGTGGCGCCGGCCGGGGCCTGCAGCCCGGTGCCGACGGCGACGACCTTGCCGTCCTGCAGCAGGACGTCGGCGCCGTCCAGCCGCTGGCCGGTGCCGGTCAGCACGGTCGCGCCGGAAATGAGCACCGGTGCGGCGGCGATGCGCTGGTAGGTGCTGGGGTACGGGTCCTGCGTGAACGAGTTGCCCGACCGTGAGGTCGACGAAGATGCGGACGAGTCGGCCGGCGCGGCCTGCGCGCCACCGATCGCCAGCGCCGCGACCAGCGCGGCGGCGAGAGGTCGAATCATGGATGTCCCCGGAAAGTGCGGCTCACAACCTTCGCACCGTAGCCGCGCCCGAGAGGGGCTGCCAACCCTGACGATGGTCATGGGCGGCGTGACACAATGCCCGATTAGGCGCCATACGTAGGCGTCTTGCGACACACACAACTACAAGAGGAGCAAACCCCTATGAAGGACAAGGAACAGATCGTCGACAACTGGCTGCCGCGCTACACAGGCGTGCCGCTGGACCAGTTCGGCGAACACATCCTGCTGACCAATTTCGGCGGCTACGTGAACATCTTCTCGCGCATGACCGGCGCGCCGGTCGTGGGCATGGATCGCCCGATGCCGAGCTGCACGCACGACGGCATCACCATGATCAACTTCGGCATGGGCAGCCCGAACGCGGCGACGATCATGGACCTGCTCAGCGCCATCTCGCCCAAGGCCGTGCTGTTCCTGGGCAAGTGCGGCGGACTCAAGCGCAAGAACCAGCTGGGCGATCTCATCCTGCCGATCGCGGCGATCCGCGGCGAAGGCACCAGCGACGATTACCTGCCGCCGCAGGTGCCGGCATTGCCGGCATTCGCGCTGCAACGCGCGGTGTCGACGATGATCCGCGACCTCGCGCTGGACTACTGGACCGGCACCGTCTACACGACCAACCGCCGCGTGTGGGAACACGACGAGGCCTTCAAGGAACGCCTGCGTGCGATGCGCTGCATGGCCATCGACATGGAAACCGCGACGATCTTCGCCGCTGGTTTCGCCAACCGCATTCCCTGCGGCGCGCTGCTGCTGGTGTCGGACCAGCCGATGATCCCGGAAGGCGTGAAGACCGAAGCCTCCGATGCGCGCGTCAGCGCCGATTACGTCGACAACCACATCAACGTCGGCATCGAAGCGTTGAAGCTGATCCGTCGCAACGGCAAGTCGGTGCGTCACCTGCGCTTCGACGAGTGATGTATCGCAGAAAGCTGCAACGATAGAAAAACGAAGGCCGGCGGATGCCGGCCTTCGCCTTTCGCGTCACGACGCATGCGATGTCAGTCGCACACCATCTGCCATTCGTAAGTCTGCGAGTCTTCGTCGAACACCTGTTGCGCCGAACAGGCCGGAGGCGCCTGCGCCGATTCGGACGCGCGGAACGATGTGGCGAGCGAATCCGGCGCGGAGGTGCCGGACCCGACGCCGCAGAGCTTGTAGATCGGTGGCGATGGCACGCCCGATGGTTGGCAATACACGCGTGCGGGCGTGCAGACGAGGAAGCAGTCGTAGGACTGCGCGGTGACGAACCCGGGAACGAACAGGCCCGCCAGCAACGCGGCGGCGATGAGCAGCTGTTTCATGGGATTTCCCTCGGGAAAGAGGCGAAGCGGGGGATTTCGGGGGACTTTCGATTGATTGGCCAGACGCGGTTTGCGGAGCGTAACCAAGCGCCCGTGGGTCCGGTACAAAGACCTCCCGTTCAGTGTTGTGCAGGCGGTGTCAACGGGCCGTGCAGATCGGCCGTGGAACCACCCCGTCGTCCGGTTCAGCGCCCCGGGACCCTCTGGAAAGCGGCCGACCACTCCCTGAATCAGCGGCTTTTCGAAACCCGGCAGAGAAGGCGGCCAAAGGTCGCAATCGGTGCGACCTCCCGCAGGCACACTGTCCTTCGAAACAGGGAGATACCCGGGGAGGGACATCATGGAGAAGCTGCTTTACCTGGCGCTGGGCGCCGTACTGACGTGGGGGTTCTATTTCCTCCAGCGCCGCGTCGAGAAGCGCAGCGCGGTGGAGGCGATCGAGCGCAACCAGAAACTGCTGAACCTCAAGCAGGGGTTGGACGAATCCAACACGAACCTCGACGACCTGCGCCGCTTCGAACAGCGCCTGATCGGCAAGGCCGAAACCGCGGCGCGCCTCGCCGACAACTACTTCACCAAGGCCGAGGAAGTCGCGCGGCAGAGCGACGATGCAGCCGTCACGCGGCGCGACATGAACCAGCAGGCGCTCGAAGAATTCCACCGTGCCGATGCGCGACTGGATACGGTCGTGACGTACCTGCGCCGCCAGCTCGACGACGAAACGCTGGCGATCTTCGACGACGCGCACCGCAGCTGGTTGCAGTTCCGCGAACGTTACGCGCGATTCGTCTCGCAGTCGTACGCAGGCGGCGCGATCCGCCCGCTGATCCACGCGGTCACGCTGGAAAGCATCACGGAGTTGTGGAGCGAGGAGCTGGAGACGCAGCTGGGGGATGATTCGCTGTGAACGATCTGCGCTCGCGTTGCTCAAAAGTCCCTCTCCCTCCGGGAGAGGGGTTGGGTGAGGGGCAACGGAGCGGGACTGGTGAACCAGCGCTCACGTGAAGCGCTTATGGTTTTGTTTTCAGCGTTACCGCTCCGACTTCACCCCTCCCAACCCTCTCCTGCATTCACAGGACAGGGAGCCCAAATCTTCTCCGGATCGAACGGCGCCCCATGCACACCACCCCACAAACCATCCTCACCTTCTGGCACGAAGCCGGCTACGACCGCTGGTTCGCGCGCGACGACGGCTTCGACGCGCAATGCAGCGATTTCCTCGACGCGCACTTCGCTGCATCGAAACGCGAGCTGGAACACTGGATGGAGACCGCCGACGGCGCGCTCGCGCTGTGCATCCTGCTCGACCAGATTCCGCGCAACGCGTTTCGCGGCAGCGGTCATGCCTTCGCCACGGATTCGCTCGCGCGCCATTACGCCGCGCGTGCGATCGACCACGGCTACGACCTCGCGGTCGATCCGACGCTGCGCGTGTTCTTCTTCATGCCGTTCGAGCATTCCGAAGCGATGGCCGACCAGGAACGCTCGGTCGCGCTGGCTTCGACGCTGCAAGGCGAGGGCGGAAGCAGTTATCTCGAGTACGCGATCAAGCATCGCGACGTGATCGCGCGCTTCGGCCGCTTCCCGCATCGCAATGCGACGCTCGGCCGCGAATCCACCCCGCAGGAACAGGCGTACCTGGATGCGGGCGGCGGCTTCTAAGACATCGAAAAAAGAAAAACGCCGTAGCCGGGGACGCACGGGTCCGGGGAGCGGCTACGGCGTTCGGGAAACCGGAATGCGGTGACGGTTGAAGCGCCGGTGCAATCGAGCCTAAGCGGCGCGGGACGCCCTGCGGCCATCGTGCGCGATGAACCGTGGCGCGGATGCGGTGAAGCGAGCTTCTGGCGCTCGGCGGTCGTATCGAATCTGTGATCGCATCGCGCTTTCCGGTGCACGTGTCCGCGCCGGAAACATCGATCCCCGCTTTTGCGGGGATCACGGTGATTGCCAGATAGCAGCATTCATCCGGCCCGATCGAGCCGGATGATTGCGCTGCATCGGATCAGTACTTCGGAATCGCCGAATCGAAGTCCGCCCAGGCGTCGATGCCGCCCACGACGTTGTAGACCTCGCGGAAACCCAGGCCACGGAAGTGCTCCGCCGCCTGCTGGCTGCGGCCGCCGTGGTGGCACAGGAACGCCAGCGGCGCGTCCTTCGGCAGGGACTGGAGCGCATCGGTGCCGTTGTCGAGCGTGTCGAACGCCACCGGCGCGGCGGCGAAGGCGCGTTCGGCGGCCGGGCGCACGTCCACCAGGCGCAGCGACCCGGCGCGCACGCGCGCGTCGGCTTCATGCGGGGAAAGCGTGCGCACCGCCGGCGCGGCGAGCGGATGGCTCACCGACAGCCCGCGGCCGCGTTCGTCGTCGACCCAGTCGATGCTGATCCCGTCGGCGCGACGCACCTGCATCGCGTCGGTCTGAAGGCGCACGCCATCGATCTCGATGGCCACCGCACTCGGGTCGATCGGGGCGAGCTGGAGGCGCACGTTGTGGCGCGCATCGATGTCGATCTGCACGGCGTAGCCGCCGCCGGCGTTGTCGATCGCGCTGCGCAGCATCTCCAGCGCCTCGGGGGTGATGGTGAATTCCGGCGGGCGACGATCCGGCGGCGGCAGGCCGAGCACGTTGTGAAGCTCGCCGCTGCCGGCCATCTGCTCGACGATGTCGCTGCCGCCGACGAGTTCGCCGTCGATGTACAGCTGCGGGATCGTCGGCCAGTTGCCGTAGGTCTTGATGCCTTCGCGGATCTCCGCGTCGGCCAGCACGTTCACGTGCGCATAGCCCTGCGGCAGCAGCGCGTTGAGCACGCCGACGGCCTTGGCCGAGAAACCGCATTGCGGCGCATCGGGCGCACCCTTCATGAACAGGACGACGCGGTTGGACTGCAACAGGGTTTCGATGCGCGAACGCAGCGCGGGGTCGAGCGACATGAGCGGGCTACCGGCGGGTGGGAATGGGGTGCATGTGGGGGCGCGGCTCGGGTTTGGCAAGTGTGGGCAGCCCCTGTGCGCCCTTTTCGCTGGCCGACTGTCGCCGTCATCCCGGCGAAGGCCGGGACCCAGGCCCGCGACGTACGGGCACTCCCCGCTGCGTTCCCCCACCTCACCGTCATTCCAGCGAAAGCTGGAACCCACCTTGATCTTTGCTTCGATGCACAAGCGCCCTCACCCCAACCCCTCTCCCGTAAACGGGAGAGGGCTTCGGAAGGAGAGGGGCTTTACCATCGCCTCATGCCAACGCCTCTCCACCAGCCGCCCCGCCACCCGCACGCCTGGGCCTGGCTCTTCGGACTCTCGCAACTGGCGGTGATCGCCATCTGGTGGCTCTGGGGCTGGAAGCCCGGCCTGCCGGCGCTCTTCGTCACCCACGGGGCGCTGGTCTGGGCCACGCTGCGGCCGGGGTCGCGGCTGCTGAGCCCCGTGCTGACGCGCCTGCCGACCCTCGAGAACGTCGCCTGGCTCACCATCGACGACGGCCCGTCCGACGACACCCGCGCGATGCTCGACCTGCTCGACGAACACGACGCCAAGGCCACGTTCTTCCTCGTCGGCGCGCGCGCACAGGCGCGGCCGGAGCTGGTGGCGGAGATCGTCCGTCGCGGCCACGGCATCGGCCAGCACAGCCACACGCACCCGCAGGCGTGGTTCTGGGCGCTGCCGCCGTCGGCGATGCGCGCGCAGATCGACCAGGCGCAGGCCGCGCTCACCTTCCTCACCGGCACGCGACCGCGCTGGTTCCGCGCGGTGGTGGGGATGGCCAATCCGTTCGTCGCCGCGTCGCTGAAGCGGCACGGACTGGCGCGCGTGGCGTGGACCGCGCGCGGGTTCGATGCGGTGATGCGCGATCCGGCCGGCGTCGTGGCGCGGATCGAACGCGACCTCGCACCCGGCGCGATCGTGTTGCTGCATGAAGGCGCGGGGCACGGGCGCAACGTCGAGACGCTGGCGACGTTGCTGGTGCGGATGAAGGCGCTGGGGTTCGGGACGGTGTTGCCCGAAGAGCTGGACGCTCCCTCCCCTGCGAATGCAGGGGAGGGTTGGGGAGGGGTGAAGTCCGTGCCGTGACGTTGGGAGCAAGAACAGCAGCGTTTCACCGCCGATGCCTGTCCACCGCTATCGCTCCGTTACCCCTCACCCCCAACCCCTCTCAGCTCTGCACTCCCTTCGGTCGCCGGTGGGCGAGGGGCTTTACACATCGCGCGTCGCCACGATCCGGAAGTTGTTGAACGGCGTATTCCCGCGCAATGACACGAATTCCGATCGCAGGCCCGCCGCGTCGAAACGCGCGCGCAGCATGTCCGCGTCGGGGTAGTGGATGGGCGCTGCGTTCATCCAGCCCACGACCTTGGCGAACACGTCCACCGCGCGCGTGACCTGCGCGCGATGGCTCCCGTCGGCCAGGCCCGTTCGGATCACCAGCTTCGCGCCGGGATCGAGCATGCCGATGCAGGTGTCGATCGCGCGCATCTGCGCGTCCTCGGGCACGAACTGCATCACGTCCAGCAGCGCCACGCTGCCGCGATGCGAAGGCAGCTGCGCGCCGAGGTCGGCGGTGCCGAAGTCCACGCCGTCGAGTCCGCAACGCCGTGCCGCGCCACGCGCGCGCTCGATCTTGCTGGCGTCGTTGTCGTAGCCGCGATACGGCATCGTCTGTCCATCGGCGCGCAGGGCATGCGCGAGCAGGCCGAGCCCGCAGCCGATGTCCAGCAGCGGCGCGCGCGTGCCGCGCAGCACGTCGCACACGCCGGGATACAGCGGATCGGTGCCGAGCTTGGTGCGCGCGTAGTAGTAGTCATAGCGGACGTACCAGCGCGGCAGGAACGCGCGCGCGATGTCGTTCGCGCGCTGCGGCGGAAGCGGGCGGACCACGAGGCCGTCGGCGTTCACGTCCATTGCCTTCCTTTCAATCCTGCAGCAGGTTGCGCGCGGCCGGCAGCGTCAGCGCGGTCCACAGCGTGTACATCGATGCGGACGGATGCAGCCCGTCTTCGGCAAGCATGTCGGCCTCGCCGCCGCGTTCGCGCGACACCGGCGTGATATCGACGAACGCGACCTCGTGCGCCTCGCAAACGACCTGCGCGGCGGCGTTGTAGGCGTCCAGTTCGGTGGCGACCTGCTCGGGCGTGGACTTGGTCGTCTTCACGAACGGCGTGACGCCCCAGTCGGGAATCGACAGCACCAGCACCCGGTCGGCGCGTCCGCGCGCGTAGCGGATCGCGCGCTGCAGCAGCGTTTCGAACTCGCCCCGGAAATCGATCGCGCTGCGGCCGCGGTACTGATTGTTCACGCCGATCAGCAGCGTGACGAAATCCCATTCGCCCAGCGGTTCTGCGCCATCGACGCCCCACGCGAGTTCGTCGGTCGTCCATCCCGTGGTGGCGATGATGCGCGGGTCGGCCAGCGCGATGCCCTCATCGCGCAGCGCCTTCGCCAGCTGCACCGGCCAGCGGCCGCTTTCGGGTACGCCTTCGCCGATGGTGTAGCTGTCGCCCAGGGCGAGGAAGGACAGCGCGGTGGCGGGCGCGTTCGCCATCAGGCCACCGCGGCCTGCGCGTCGGTATCGGATTGCGCGTAACGGTCCAGCAGGCGTTCGATGCGGCGGAACACTTCGCGCAGGTCGTCCGGCTGCGGTAGCAGCGTCACGCGGAAGTGGTTGCGATACGGCACGTTGAAGCTCGAACCCGGTACGACGAGGACGTCTTCGGTTTCCAGCAACTCCAGTGCGAAACGATGGTCGTCGAAGCCTTCCGCCGCCGCGCCCGTCACCGCAGGGAACGCGTACAGCGCGCCGGCCGGCGCGACGAGCTTCAAATGCCTGCTTTCGTCGATGCTCTCGATCACCGCGCGACGCGCTTCGAACAATCGGCCACCCGGCGCGCACAGCGGCGCGATGGTGTCTTCGCCATGCAGCGCCGCTTCGATCGCGAACTGTCCCGGCACGTTTGCGCACAGGCGCAGCGCGCCGAGCAGGTCCATCGCGTGGTGCAGGTTGCCGCTGGCGACCGGATCGCCCGACAGCACCGCCCAGCCCACGCGCTGGACCTGCTCGGCGCGCTGCGCCTGTGCGCAA
>Ga0102591_1003149_pt1 | contig 15452 bp, 13 predicted proteins | sample AraplaCol_mCL_r2_2_FD_76860 | JGI IMG/M metagenome (GOLD analysis project Ga0102591, IMG submission 76860) | Arabidopsis root microbial communities from North Carolina, USA - plate scrape MF_Col_mCL_r2 (SPADES assembly) (version 2) | ecosystem: Host-associated > Plants > Roots > Endosphere... | reverse complement strand
GCCGGCCCCCTGCGGGCCTGATCCGCCCGCCGCGCTCGGTTCCGCAAGTCGCGCCGAGGGCGGCGGCCGACGGCTCTGCCGACCGGCGAGGCAAGCTGCCTGTGCAGGAGCCGCTATAGCGGCGAGCTCGTGTGGGAGCGGCCTTGGCCGCGATGGGTGCTCGCGGCAAGCACCCATCGCGGCCGAGGCCGCTCCCACAGACAGGCGGCCGAAGGCATCGTGCCTCGTGGCGGGCACCCATCGCCAGCAGGCTGGCTCCCACCCGAGGGTAGCCGTCTTGTCGCCAGCCGGCGCCTCGGCGGTTGGCGAGGCAAGCAGTTTGGTAGGAGCCGCTATAGCGGCGAGCTCTTGGCTCGGTGTGGGAGCGGCCTCGGCCGCGATGGGTGCTCGCGACAAGCACCCATCGCGGCCGAGACGCCTGAGGGCCGACGGCTCGTCGCGGCAACGCGCAAGCCAACACGATGGCGAAGCCGGGCCATCCACCCGTTACACTGCCCGACGATGATCGAAGCCGACCGACTGACCCGCTGCTATGGCCCGCTCACCGCGGTCGATTCGCTGACCTTGCGCGCCGAGCCGGGGCAGGTGCTGGGGCTGCTCGGGCCCAATGGTGCGGGCAAGTCGACGGCCATGCGCATGATCGCGGGGTTCCTCACGCCGACCTCTGGCACCGCGCGCGTCTGCGGACACGACGTCCGCAAGGCGCCGCTCTCGGCCAAGCGCGCGCTCGGGTACCTGCCGGAGGGCGCACCCAGTTACGGCGAGATGACGATCCGCGAGTTCCTCGTGTTCATGATCCGCGTGCGGGGGCTGGAGCGCGATGTCGCGTTCCGCCGCTTCGACGAGGTCGTCTCGCGGCTGGAGCTGGAAGACGTGCTCGACCAGACGATCGGCACGCTGTCGAAAGGCCTGCGCCGCCGCGTGGGCCTGGCTCAGGCGATCCTCCACGACCCCCCGGTGCTCATGCTCGACGAACCCACCGATGGCCTCGATCCCAACCAGAAACATTCCGTCCGCATGCTGATCGACGCCATGGCGCGCGAGCGCACGATCCTCATTTCCACGCACCTGCTCGAAGAGGTGCACGCGTTGTGCAACCGCGTCGCGATCATCGCGAACGGCAGGCTGCTTGCCGACGCGACGCCGGCGGAACTGGAAGCGCGCTCGCGTTACCACGGCGCCGTGTCGTTCAGCGCGCAGGGCAGCGGCGTGTCGCGCGAGATGCTCGCGCGCATTCCGAACGTGTCGATGGTGGAAGTGGATCCGCTGGACGGTCGCGTCACCGTGTTCCCCCGCGCGGGTCGGCCCATTCTCGAAGACGTGCAGGCGCTGCTGCGCACGCAGAATCTCGAAGTGTCGGAGATCCAGCTCGAACGGGGACGCCTCGACGAGGTGTTCCGCCAGATCACCACGGCACCGCGGGAGGCGCAGGCATGACGGCGGTATCGGCGATCGCGCGACGCGAGTTGTGGAGCTACTTCGTCACACCCGTGGCGTACGTCTTCATGGTGATCTTCCTCGTGCTGGCGGGCCTGCTGACGTTCTACGCGGGCGATTTCTACGATCGCGGCCTGGCGGACCTGCAGCCCTTCTTCGACATGCATCCGTGGCTCTACCTCGTGCTGGTGCCCGCGGTGACGATGTCGATGTGGGCGGAAGAACGCGCGTCGGGCACGCTGGAACTGCTGTTCTCGCTTCCGGCGTCCATCGCGCAGGCGGTGCTCGGCAAGTTCCTCGCCGCGTGGGGCTTCATCGGCATCTGCCTGGTGCTGACGTTCCCCATCTGGATCACGGTGAATTATCTCGGCGACCCCGACAACGGCGTAATCCTCGCCGGCTACGTGGGCAGCTGGCTCATGGCGGGTGCGTTCATCGCGATCGGAGCGTGCATGTCCGCGTGCACGCGTAGCCAGATCGTGGCGTTCATCCTGACGGCCGCCCTGTGCTTCGTGCTGCTGCTGATCGGTCAGCCGCAGGTCGTCGATTTCTTCCAGGATTCGCTGCCGCCGCGCCTGCTCGGCGCCATGGGCCAGCTGAGCATCGCGCGGCACGCCAACGCCATCGCGCGCGGCGTGCTCGACCTGCGCGACCTCGTGTACTTCTTCGCCACCATCGTCGCCTGGCTCGCGGCGAGCGTGGCGATGCTCGACCTGAAGCGGACGCGCTGACGATGCGGCACCTGCACCTGACACGCGCCTTCCGGCTGCGCCTCGCCCTGGTGGCGATCGCGCTTCTCTTCCTCGTGACGATCGCCTTCAGCTCGATGTCGCTGCGCACGGCGCGCGTCGACCTGACGGAAGACCGCATCTACACGCTGACGCCCGGCACCCAGCAGATCGTGGACAGCCTGCGCAAACCGCTGACCCTGACGCTGTACTTTTCCGATCACGCCACCCGCGACCTGCCGCAGATCCGCAGCTACGAGCAGCGTGTGCACGAGATGCTCCGCGAGATCGCCGTGCGCGCGCACGGACGCATCCGCTTCAAGGTCATCGACCCCGTTCCGTACTCCGACGACGAGGACGCGGCCGAGAGTTACGGCCTCTCGCCGGCGAGCGGCGGCAGCAACGGCGAGCGCGTGTTTTTCGGGCTGGTCGGCATGGGTGGCCCGGGCGACGTACCGCCACAGGCGATCCCCTTCTTCGATCCGGCACGCGAACCGTTCGTCGAATACGACATCGCCAAATTACTCTACGAAGTCGGCATGCCGACGAAGCCGCGCATCGGCCTGATCAGCAGCCTGCCGGCGGAAGGCAACCTCGTGATCGGCGAACCGGCGTGGGCGGTGGTGAGGCAGATCGACCAGCTCGCCGACGTGACCACGCTCGATCCGGACGGCCTGAAGCACATCGACGACGGCATCAAGGTGCTGTTGCTGATCCATCCGAAACACCTGCCGGAGGACGCGCAGTACGCGATCGACCAGTACGTGTTGCGCGGTGGCCACCTCGTGGTGTTCGTGGATCCCGACGCGGAAATGGACAACGCGCCGCTGATCGATTCGCGCGGCATCGTGGACGACCACGATTCCGACCTGCGTCGCCTGTTCGAAGCCTGGGGCGTCGTCTACGACCCGACGAAGGTCGTTCTCGATCGCTCGCAGGCGCTGACGATCGAACTCAACGGCAACACCGTCGTGCATCCCGCCATGCTTGGACTCGGCGCGCAGGATCTGAACCACGACGACGTGGTCACGGCGAGCCTGCAGCGCGTGAATTTCTCGACGGCGGGTTTCTTCGAACTGGCGCAGGACACGAAGGCTCGGTTCACGCCGCTGGTGCAGACTTCCGACGAGGCCGCCGTGGTGCCTTCGCAGCGTGTCCGCGATGCGACGTCGGATCCGTCGGCGTTGCTGGAGAACTACGAGCCCACCCACGAGCGCTACGTGATCGCCGGGCGTCTTCGCGACACGTTCCGCACGGCGTTCCCCGAGCGCAACGAGAAGGGGCATCTCGCGCATGCCGCCGCACCGGGCGAGGTCGTGCTCGTGGCCGATACCGATGTGCTGACCGATCGCCTGTGGCTCGACGTGCAGCCGCTGCTGGGCCAGCAGCAGATGACGCCGTTCGCGAACAACGGCGACTTCGTGGCGAACATCGTCGATAACCTCTGTGGCTCCACGGCGTTGCTTTCGATCCGCGGCCGTGTGAACTCGCAGCGCCCGTTCACGCGCGTCCGCGCGCTGCAGGCGGCGGCGGATCGCAAGTTTCTGGTCAAGAAGCGCGAGCTGGAGACCGAGCTCTACGATACGCAGCGCCGCCTGAGCGAACTGCAGCCGACGAAGAATGGCACGGGTCCGTCGACGGCGACGGTGGAGCAGCGTCGCGAGGTCGAGCAGTACCTGCAGCGCAAGCTGGCCATCGGCAAGGAGCTGCGCGACGTGCAGCACCAGCTCAACGCCGAGATCGACGCGCTGGGCCTGCGCCTGAAGTTCATCAACATCGTGCTGGTGCCGGGCATCGTCGCACTGATCGGCCTGATCTACGGCTGGCGGCGTACCCGTCGCAGCCGCCGCGTGGTCTGAGTCATGCTGGCCGCCATGACGAAGTGGATCGTGCCCTGGGAGTTTTCCTGGGTGTTTCTCGTCGTGTTCGCAGGCGCCGCATGGCTCTACGTTCGAGGCACGCGCCGCCTGCACGTTCCCGCGACGCGCCAGGCCGCCTTCTGGACCGGCATGGCGATCGTCTACGTCGCCCTGCACACGTACTTCGATTACTACGCGGAACATGAGTTCTTCATGCACCGCATCCAGCAGGTGCTCCTGCATCATCTTGCGCCGCTGCTGATCGTCGCGGCCTATCCGGGCACCGTGCTGCGCGCCGGGCTGCCGCTGCCATGGCGGGCGCGCCTGCGCCGGATCGCGCGTTCGGCCGCCTGGCGGGCCTTCGGTGCCGTCGCGCTGAATCCCGCGTTTGTCACCGCGTCGTTCGTCGCGCTGATCCTCGTCTGGCTGATTCCCGACATGCAGACGCTGGCGATGCTGGACTGGCGTCTGTACCGCGCGATGAACTGGTCGATGATGGTTTCGGGCCTCGCCTACTGGTGGATCGTGCTCGACCACCGGCCGAAGCCGCCCGGCCGCATGGCGCCCGGCTGGCGCGTGCTGTCGCCGGCGATCACCATGACACCGCAAATTGTCGCCGGTGCGATCGTCACCTTCTCGCGTGTCGACCTGTATCCCATCTTCGAGATCTGCGGTCGTGCGTTCACGATGAACGTCCTCACCGGCCAGCTGATCGGCGGCGTGATCATGTGGGTGCCCGCGGCGATGATCGAATCGGCCGGCGGCCTGCTGGCGTTGCGCCAGTGGCTGCGTCTGTCACGCAACGGGCGCCTGCCGCGACGCCCCGTGCGCCCGCGCCGTCCTGCTGCCGTGCGTTCGTAGCCCCGCCCGTCTGCTCGGCTTCGCCATCGGGGGGCGTACACCATAGCGATGTGCGTGGAGGCGCCGGTCTGTGCCCCTCAGCGCTCAGACATGCGGTCGCAGGCGACCGAACTCGCTCTGAGGGGCACAGCCCGCCACCTCTCCGACCACTGAGGTGGCGCGATGGGCGAGCGTTCCGCGCACCGCGGAAACAATGCGGCCATCTGTAGGAGCGGACCTGGCCGCGATGGGTGCTCGCACGAGCATCCATCGCGGCAAGGCTGTTCCTGCAGAACTTCGCCGCAACAGCTGCTCATAAATCCTGGGCGCCCGCGATCGTGCGGGATTGTTCCCACACCATGCGTTCGTGTGCTTCCGCCACACAGCGCGTGCCGATACTCATCAGCGCGTCCGCGGTTTCCAGTGCGTGGGCGAGGCGCTCGCCACTCACGCCATCGGACTCTCCGACGAGGTCGATCAGCAAGCGGTTGAGTCTGTGCGTGTACTGCAGCCATTCGTTCGCGGCGTTCAACAGGTCGTGCGCGCTGGTATCGGGATCGATGTGGAAATGGCGATCGATCAATGCAGTCATGCTGTGCTTCCTTGTGCGCGAGAGTGCGGTACGCCGCCATGGGCGACGCACCGCGGGTGAAACAGCGAATCAACGGCGTCGCGGGTTCACCGGCGGCTCGTGACCGAGCGCCGGACCGTATCGATTGAGAAGTGGCGGCCCCGTCGGTGTCGCTAAGTCGTACACACGGCAACGTGCCGGGTGCCTCGGCCGAGAAACAACGGGGGAGGAACGGGGGCGCCGTTCGTCAGTCGGGGCGGGAAGGGGGCCAGTCGGCCCGGAAACCGGTGAGGGTGTCGCCGGTGGGGAACCGGCGGGCGAGCGAATGCCGTAGAATGCGCATAGCCTTATCAACTCCGTAGAAGTTGGTTGGGTTAGCGGTCCGGGGCGGTTGCACCCGCCTTCGGGCGGCGCTTCTCACCGCGATAAGCGATGGTTGCCCGCGCATGGTTCTCCACCGGAAGACGCAGGCAACGCACACACGCTACCAAATCCGCTTTGCGGTTGTCTGCACCTCCGCGCATTTTTCAGAATCTTCCCGATTCGCGAGCGCTCGCCGTCGTCTAAGCGGTTCTGCGTCGGACGCTGCGAAAGCGTCGCGATGAAACAGCGCGCTACGACAAAGCTCAATGACTGGCCATCGAGTCCATGAGCAATCGAATGGTGTTTCGGTATGCAACCCATTGTTGCAAGACGATCGGAGCGTCGTGCGGACCTGTCGATGTCGTGTGGCACGCAAGCGTCTGGCATGATTCGGCCGCTTTTGGAGCGCCAGTGAGCGGAACGTTGCGCTGCCCGATAGGGACACTCGGGTCATCGTGCGTGAAGATCGGCGAAATCTCTGGGCCTGTTGCTGTGGAAGCAGGGCGATTAATCAGGAGCAGGATCATGGGTGACTACAGCAAGACATTTGAATGGATCGACTTCCCGCAAGGACGGATTCGCTACGCGGGAGGGAGTCGCGGACGCGACGAAGCTCCGATCCAGACGTTTGCGGTTGAGATTGGTGGGCATATCTACTATGGCCAAATCGATGATGTGCTCTCGCCCGATCAGCGAAGCTACCGACTCGAGGTGGTGTCTTTTGGTTGGCTCGAGAAGGAATGGAGTGGTACTTCACCAGACCCCAGGCACTGCGCCGCCTTCGCAGCAGAAGAGCTCGAGCAGATTCAGCTCTTGTTGAGCCAAGGCGTTACGGTTTGGTGTGGCCTGGAGGAACGGCCGTCCTTCCTCTTCAGATCTACCAAGGCAAGTTTTTCCGGGGAGATTACCTTCGGATATGGCTGGGCTTTGATCAAGGACGATGAGGGGCGTGCTTGATGGGTCTGGAACGTGACATCGATCGGATTAAGGTTGCCCGCTCGTTGGAAGAGATTCGATCAGTAGTGCGAGAATATTCGGCGCTATCCTCTGAGACTACCGGTACGCTCTATAGCGGTAGCGTTGGTGATGTGGCGTCGCATAGAGTTGCCGCCGAGCATTCAGCAAGGACCAGTTCGTCAATTATCGATAATACGCCGCGTGGTCGTTTTCTTGCAGATGATCCGGTAAGGAGAGTCATTGAAGAATCTGCTCAGCGCATCTTTGAGTCCGAAGGTGCGAGCTACGATCTTGCGAGAAAACTCCGCGACGATTTTCTCTACGGCGACGCCAAAGCCCCCACGAACAGCCTCACCAGCATCCAGAACTGCCTCTGGTGCGAAGCGTCGCGCGATTTCGCGAACTCCTTGCGTGGCGATGTCAAAGTCATAGCGGTCAATGCCAATCCATATCGTGTCTTCGGTCAGGTCGAGATTCCTACGGCGCTGCAGAACCCGAACGTGCGCAGCCTTGGCGGCGTCCCGGTGGAGTCCCTGCGTAGTGTGTATGCGCAGCAAGGCGTGGAAGGTGTTCTTTCGCATGTGCAAGCTGCCTATATCAAAGAGGCGACGCACGCCGGACTGTTGCCGACACCGGTTGCCGAACCGCTGGTTGGCGTACGCCGCGCACCGGGCGCGAAAATCGCGATCAAGGGCCTGGGCGTGGCCGGTGTGGCCGCCACCGTCTATGACAGCGCGGTGTCGGTACGTGAAGCTGCAGTACTGCACGATCAAGGCAACGACACCGGCGCGCAATCGCACATCGTTGGCGTGGTATCGCGCAACGTCGGTGGGTTCGGCGGGGTTGCGCTGGGTGCTTCCGCGGGTGCGGCGCTCACGTCGGAAACCGGGCCGGGCGCTTTCATCGGTGGTGCCGTCGGTGGCATCGCGGGTGCTATGGCGGGCGACAAACTCGCCGCGTTGATCGACCAACAGCGCATCTATCAGCAGACGGATGGCGAGGGCCATCGCTGGCAGCTAGATCCCGGCCATCCTGCGCGAGGCTGGACGCGCACGATCGATGGTGAGCTCGATGCGCGGGCCACGGTGGACCGTGGCATGCCGGTGTATCACCGGCAGACGGTGACGGCGTCCGCCGAGCTCGCCGACCGGCTCAACTTCCAGGCGTCGAGCCGTGCCGTGGAACTGGCGCTGGCGGCGCCGCCCAGGGCGGAAAATCCTTATCGGCTGCCGCCGACGCCAGAGGATCATCGGCCGGGCAATCTATACGAAGGTGATTGGCACCGCGACGCTCTGACGGGTCAATGGTCGCGGCAGGTCAGCGACAGCCATGTCGGCCTGAGCATGCAGCGGTTCCAGGTCGAAACCGCCAGTCCGGGACAGGCCGCGGTGCTGGATCGGCGAGCGCAGGACATCGTGGCGACGAATCGGGAGGCGACTCCGGCGGCGATGGCTGCCAACTATCGTGCTGCTTACGATCAATTCGGCTGGTCGCGACATGGCGAGATGCCTTCCTCTGTGCAGGAGGCCGTCCGGCATCCCGAGCGCCAGGTTGCGCCCGACGGTCTGACCTATACGCGGGGCGACGACGCGCAGTGGACGACGCCCGGCGCGCTCTATGGCCGCAACCCGGCGGAAGGAAACGTGCGCCAGGCGCTGGAGGCGGTCTATCGGATGGAATCCGCTACGCCGATCTCGACGCCTTCAGTCGCTGTGCCTTCGCCGGAACACTCGACGGCCGTCACCGCCATGCGTTCGCCGGCGCAGCGGGAAGGTGACGATCTGATCGATCGGTACTTCGCTGCCCTTCAGGTCGGTGACGAAAAGGGCGCATCGGCGATCGCCCACGCCTACACCAACACCGACGCCGCCAGGGCGCTGATGGCGGAAACGATGCAGGGCATCGCGGATAAACAGCAGGCCCTGCCGGGCCGCGACCAGCCGATGTTTGGTCAGGCCATGTCGCACCTGGAAAGGCTGGGGCCGCACGAGGCGCAGTACGAGGATCGCGCGGACATGGAACGCATAGCCGGCGCGCTCGCGTTCGAAGCTCGCCGTAACGGCCTCGATCGCATCGACGGTGTCACGACCGACGGTAACGACCAGTTGGTGGCGACGAAAGAGACGGGCAACCGATGGTTCAGCCTCTCCGCGACGGTCGATCCGATCCATGCGTCCATGCAGCCGCTGGACCGGAGTCTGGAGCAGCTGTCGCAAGAAAACGAACGCCAGGTCCAGCTAGCCCTGCAGCAGCAACTGGAACAGAGCCAGCGCCAGAGCATGAGTCGCGGCATGTCGCTCTGAACGAGCATGTCGCTTTGAACAAGGAAGAAGAACACGTGAACGAGAACACACAGGACGCCGCCGGACTCCTGTTGATGGGCGCCTCGCGCATGGACCGGACCGTCTCGAACATGACGAAGCAGGCGATGGAAACGCAGGTCGCCCTTCGAGCGTTTCGAGAGCAGGAAGTCAAACGGTTCCGCGAGGACATGGCCACCGCCTTCGTCGAGCAACAGCAACGCTACGATGCGGCCATGCGCCCGAAACTGGTTCGGGCCTGGCAGTTCGTCGGCGCGATGGGAACGCTCGTACTGGTTCTCGTCGGTGGCGCGGTGGGTCTGAACTATCACTACCTCGATGTGATTCAGGCCAACAAGCAGCAGGCCGAGTTGGTCAAAGCCATCAATCGCGCCGATGTGACGCTTTGCCATGACGTCCTATGCGTCAGAGTCGATGCCAAAGCCAAGCGTTGGGGCGATATGGGCGAGTACCAGCTGGTGAAGTCGCGTTGAGCGCGACCGAGTAATCAGGAAGAGCCCGCGCATGACGCGGGCTCGTTACAGCGGCAGAAGCAGGACAGAAAAGTCGCTCGCCATCCTGCGCCGATCCCTACATCGTTCTCGTCGATCGCCGTCAACAGGTTGTCCTCGACGTGCCGATGCCCTTTCTGTGGCAATTCGCTCAGCTGCGAATGCGCAACGCCGTCGCGTAGCACGCGGCATGTTCGTACGTAACGAGAGGAGTAAGGCGTGATGTTGTGGAACAAGAAAAATGAGATGCGGTCCGATGTCCGCAGGCTTGGAGGTTCATCTGTCGCGGCCAGTCGCGATGGATCACGAAGCGCCGCATCTCTACGGCGGGATGGACGTCTTGCGATGGCGGGGTTGCTCTCGCTTCTGTTGTGCGGATTATCTCTGCCTGCATCGGCATTGAACGTCACGGTGAAGATCACGAACAACACCTCCCAGCCGATAACCAACGTGTCCTCGACGTTCGGGCTTCCGCGCACCATCGACGCCTGGCGCACGGAGACGGTCACGTTGTACACCGGCAACTTCAGCAGCAGCGTGAGTGCCGACTACGCCAGCGGTAAGGTTCCCCGGTGGTTGTCTCTTCCAGGCGGGCCATGAGGTGACGTCAACGGGCCCGACCTTTAGCGGGAACGGCGCGGGATACGGTCAGGTGCTCAGTCCCTTCTGCTTCGTCAACGTCTCCCATCGGTGGTCACCTCCGTACGACTACACCGTGACGTTCATGATTTCGCAGTAGCCGACGATAACCCGGCCCGCAGCCGCGCCTCGTCGCCGCAGCGGGCCCGAGAGGAAGACACGCATGGACATGATTCGTGCCGATCACGCGGCGATCGACAGGGATATGCGCGCTGGCAACACGGTCGGCATCGTCGAGGGCCGGCAATACGCAGATATGCTGGCAAGGCAGGATCGTGCGATACGGACCGATCCCGTGGGGAGCGGCCTTTCGTTGTCCCGCATCGGGCTGGCGCTCGCGTCGCTCGACCAGGGGCGTGGTGCCGATCCGGAGGTCGTCGCTTCCACCTTCTCGGACTTTGTCGCATCCATCGACGGTCAGATCCGGGCCGAGCATGGTCGTGCCAGCGTCTTTCGCGAAACGCCTCGCGACGGGTCCAGTGACAGACTCACGCTCTCAAAGCAGGCAAGTAATTGCCTGTCCATGGTGTACTACGGTGGTGCAAAGATTCATCCCGACCTGTCGGCGAAGAATCCTTTCGAATCGCTGGACAGAATGACCCTCTCGCAGATCGCTTTTGATGACTCTGGAACGTTCACGTCGGTCGAGAGGCATCTGGCGTCGATGGTGATAGGCGAGCGAGATACGACGTTCAGAAGCGGCGTATACGAACTCGCCTCGTCGTTGAACGAAGGCCGGCGTGGTCCCTGGCACGAGGCACTGAGCTACCTCGGCGACGCTCAGATATCCGCGGGCATGAGCGATGCCGAGAGGGCGTGGCGGGGATGGGGTGGGACCGAGTCCTTGCTCTCGTACGGTAGATCGCTTGCTACCGAGCACTCGCTCGACATTCCTGCGTTACCGCCCTATGGACGTCTCTCCGGCGAAGGCCCATCGGCTCTCGTCGTGCGAGCGGACGAACAAGGTGCCGCCGAATGGTCTGGCATGGCCATTCGGCAGCTTACCGGCCGCTCGCACGACGAGCGGCTGGCACTGGTGAAGATTCTGGACATCGCGGTCGATCGTGCGGATCAGTAAACCTTCGGCACGCGCTCGCCCTTCGCCGTGACCTTGTCTTTTTTCGGCTTGCCGGCCAGGGGCGGCAGGTCGAAGGGCTTGTCCGGCGTCAGTTTGTCGGGGATACGGTCGAGCAGGTGACGGATGAGGTTCAGGCGGCCCGTCTTCTGGTCGTTGAAGTCGGCGACGAACCAGGGTGCATCGTCGGTATCCGTATGCTGGATCATGGCGTCGCGGAGATCGCCGATCTCGGCGTACTTGTCGCGCGCCTTGATGTCCACGGGCGACAGCTTCCAGCGCTTGAGCGGATCCGCCGCGCGGTCGGCGAAGCGTTCTTCCTGCTCCTTCTGGTCGACCGAGAGCCAGTACTTGATCAGGATGATGCCGTCGTCGACGAGCATCTTCTCGAAGACGGGGCAGACCTTCATGAACCGGTCGTATTCCTCGTCGGTGCAGAAGCCCATCGCGGGCTCGACCACGGCTCGGTTGTACCAGCTGCGATCGAACAGCACGAGCTCGCCGGCGGCAGGCAGCTCGGCCACGTAGCGCTGGAAATACCATTGCGTGTCTTCGGTCGCCGTGGGCTTCGACAGCGCGACCACCCGCGCGGCACGCGTGTCGAGCTTGTCCGTGATGGCCTTGATCGTGCCGCCCTTGCCGGCCGCGTCGCGGCCTTCGAAGACCACGACCATCCGCTTGCGCGTGTGGCGTAGCCACCGCGTCAGGCCGACGAGTTCAACCTGGAGTTCTTCGAGCGCCTTCTCGTACTTCTTTTTCTTGCCCATGCGTGGAAGCCCTTGGGGTGGGGACATCACTATGCCGCATCGAACGTCGTCGCGACGTGGGAGCCAGCCTGACGGCGATGGGGCGTGTGGCGAGCACGCATCGCCCGCAGGCTGGCTCCCACCACGGGGGTTATCGCCAGTGGCCTGCTTCTCAGCCGGTATTCCGGATCAGCCGCCGGCCGTCAGCGTCTGCAGCTCGTCCGCCTGGTTCTCGCGGGTGAGGGTGTCGATGAGTTCGTCGAGGTCGCCCTGCATCGTCTCGGTCAGCCGGTACAGGGTGAGGTTGATGCGATGGTCGGTGATGCGGCCCTGCGGGAAATTGTAGGTGCGGATGCGCTGACTGCGATCGCCGGAGCCCACCTGCAGGCGACGCGATTCGGCCTGCGCGGCGCTCTGCTTGCTGCGTTCCGCGTCGAGCAGGCGGGCCTTCAGCAGGCTCATCGCGCGGGCGCGGTTCTTGTGCTGGCTACGCTCGTCCTGGCACTCCACCACGGTGCCCGTGGGCAGATGGGTGATGCGGATGGCGGAGTCGGTCTTGTTGACGTGCTGGCCGCCGGCGCCGGACGCGCGGAAGGTGTCGACCTTGAGGTCGGCGTCGCGCAGCTCGATGTCGTCAACTTCGTCCTGTTCGGGCAGGATCGCCACGGTAGCGGCGGACGTGTGGATGCGGCCCTGCGATTCCGTCTCCGGCACGCGTTGCACGCGATGCGTGCCCGATTCGAATTTCAGCTTCGAGTACGCGCCGCGCCCTTCGATGCGGGCCACGACTTCCTTGTAGCCGCCGTGCTCGCCTTCGTTGGCGTTGAGGATCTCCACGTGCCACCGCTGCCGCTCGGCATATCGCGCGTACATGCGGAACAGGTCGCCCGCGAAGATCGCGGCCTCGTCGCCGCCCGTGCCCGCGCGGACTTCGAGGAACAGGTTGCCTTCGTCGCGCGGGTCCTTCGGCAGGAGCAGCACCTGCAACTCGGCGTCGAGACGGGCGAGCTGCGCCTCGACGCGTTCGATGTCGTCGGCCGCCATCTCGCGCATCTCGGGATCGTCGAGCATCGCGCGCGATTCGGCCAGTTCGCGCTCGGCGTCGTCGTGGTGCTTCAGCGAGGCGGCCACGGGTTCGAGCTGCGCGTATTCGCGGGAGAGGTCGCGAAAACGCTGGCCATCGGCGAGCACGTCCGGTTGCGCGAGGAGCAGCCCGATCTCTTCGTGGCGTTCGGCGAGTGCTTCGAGTTTGCGGCGGATCGAGGGGGTCATGCGGTGCGTGAAGTCCGGATGGGTGGAAGTCCCAAGCCGCACATCATGCGGAAACGTCGTCGTCCGGGTCCAGTCCATACAGCCGGCCGGCAGCGTGGAGGAGGTCGAGGTCGCCCGACATGGCCGCGTCGCGAAGGCGCGCGCTGGGCGTGTGCAGGAGCTTGTTGGTGAGGGTGTTGGCCAGGAAGGCGAGGGCTTCCTCGGCCGTGCGACCCCGGCTGAGCATGGCCTGGGCCTTGGCCAGCACCTCGTCGCGCTGAGCCTCCGCGGCGACGCGCATGTCGACGGCGGGATTGCGCAGGCCGAGGGCGCGGCGCCACGACATGTAACGCTCGACCTGGAGGTCGATGATCGCATCGGCCTCGCGGGCGGCCAGCTCGCGCGACCGGCGGTTCTCGTCGATGACCTGGCGCAGGTCGTCGATGCCGTAGAGATAGACGTCGTCGAGCGCGGCCACCTCGGGCTCGATGTCGCGGGGCACGGCGATATCGACCATGAACATCGGGCGCCTGCGCCGGGCGGCGATCGCGTCGGCCACCATCGGGCGCGTGACCACCGGGACGCGCGAGGCCGTCGACGTGATGACGATGTCCGCCTCGGCGAGATGTCGCGGCAGGTCGGCCAGCGAGATGGCGTAGCCGGCATAGCGGCTCGCCAGCTCCTGGGCGTTCTCGAGCGTGCGGTTGGCGACGATCAGCCGGCGGACGTTCTTGTCGGCAAGGTGTCGCGCGGCGAGTTCGATCGTTTCGCCCGCACCGATCAGCAGGACGCAGGCCTGGCGCAGATCGGTGAAGACCTGTTCCGCCAGACGCACGGCGGTGTAGGCCACCGAGACGGTATGCGCGCCGATGCGGGTATCGGTGCGCACGCGCTTGGCCACGGCGAACGTATGCTGCAGCAGGCGCTCCATCGGTGCCCGCAGGGTCTGTGCCGAGCGCGCGTGCTGGTAGGCGTCCTTCACCTGACCAAGGATCTGCGGTTCGCCGAGCACCATCGAATCGAGGCCGGTCGCGACGCGGAACATGTGCCTCACGGCGTCCTGTTCGTCGTGCCGGTAGAGGAACTCGTCGAGCCGTTGCGGGGTCAATCGGTGCTGGCGCGACAGCCACTGGCCCGGCACGCCCTCGAAGCCCTCGGCCACGCTGCAGTAGAGCTCGGTGCGATTGCAGGTCGACAGGATCATCGCCTCCTCGATCCCGGGCTGCCGGGTGAGGTCGTCGAGCGCCTCCGGCGTCACCGCGGCGTCGAATGCCACCTGCTCGCGCAGGCTGACCGGCGCGCTGAGGTGATTGAGCCCGAGGGCGATGAGTGGCATGACGGGCTTGGGTCGGCTTGGGTCGGCTTGGGTGGCGTCGGCTAAGCTAAGGGCGCATTGTGCGCTGAGATGGAACCGGGTGCTTGTTGGCACCTGTCCTGAAACGACGGAGAGTAGTGTGCTGACGGGTCGGTCCAAGTTCAAGCAACTGCGGCAATTCGTGGCCCTCGCGGCCCTCGCCGCCGCCCTGGCCGGCTGTGCCGCCGGGCCTGCGAAGGTTCCCGCCGAGGCGCCCCGGGCCGTTCGCACCGGCGTGCAGCCGCTGGACCGGCTCCAGGTGGCTATCGTGCCTCCCGAGCGCGATCTCCAGGCCCTGCTGATGGCCGGCGACTTCGCGTTGGCCGCCAACGATCTCAAGGCCGCCTCGGACGCCTACGTGAAGGCGGCGGCGATCAGCGACGACCCCAAGGTGGCTTCCCGGGCCGTCGAGCTGGCCCTCGCGGTGCACGACCAGGCCGGCACGGAAAGCGCGGTGAACCGCTGGGCGGCGCTCGGTGCGAGCCCGGCCGACCTCGCCAGTGCCCGTGCCCGCGTGGCGCTCGATACCGGCAATACGGCGGAGGCCCAGCGCCAGCTCGATCTTCTCGTCTCCAGCGGCGCGCCGGATGCCTGGCGTGAGTTCGGTCGCATCGTGGTCACGGCACGCGACGCGGCGCAGGCCGGCGTGCTGCTCGAGCGCATCGCCACCCCGCAGCGCCTGCCGAACGACGCTACGGCGTGGCTGGCCATGAGCGAGCTGGGCGAGAACCTCGGCCGCCACGATTACGCGAAGCGCATCGGCGACGCCGCCCTCACCCGATTCCACGACGGCACGACCTACGCATGGGCCGGCCAGCAG
>Ga0102591_1003148_pt1 | contig 15461 bp, 13 predicted proteins | sample AraplaCol_mCL_r2_2_FD_76860 | JGI IMG/M metagenome (GOLD analysis project Ga0102591, IMG submission 76860) | Arabidopsis root microbial communities from North Carolina, USA - plate scrape MF_Col_mCL_r2 (SPADES assembly) (version 2) | ecosystem: Host-associated > Plants > Roots > Endosphere... | reverse complement strand
CGAAGGTGATCATCACGCCGACCACGGTGCCGAGCAGGCCGAGGAACGGGCCGCCGGAAATCGCGATGGTGAGCATCACCATGGATTTCGCCAGCGCCTGGTTCTCGCGGACCAGCACCGAATCCATGGTGGCGCGGATCGCCTCGATCGATTCCGACGCGATGTGCTCCACGCCGTCTTCGTCGCGGCGGCTCCACACTTCGGCGGCGCCGACCTTGTAGAGGCGATAGAGCGAAGCGTCCTGGAGGCGCGACGCCGTCGGATCGCGCGAGAGCGCGAGGATGTTGCGGCCCTGACCACGGAACGCGTCCAGGAAATCTTCGTTGGCGCGGGTCACCTTGTTGACGTAGGCCGCGCGCTGCCACATCACGAGCCACGAGATCGCCGCCATGATCAGCAGGATGCCGATCACGACCCATGCGTCGATCGTCACCGACTTCACGATGACACCGAAATAACCGAAGCCGACGCCGGACTGCTTTTCGTCGGCGCCGTAGGTCAGGAGCTTCGACTCGGCACCCTGCGTCTGCGCGTCCACCGCGATCAGCGTGGCCGGACGGGCCACACGCGACAGGCGCACCTCGTCCATCATGCCGGCGAACGGCACGAAGGTTTCCGCCTGCCCCGCCACGTCGCCACCGAGGGTCGCCGGACTGGTCATCGCGGGCAGCTTCGTCTCGAGCTTCGCGTAAGGACGACCGTCGACGTAGAGTGCGACGTCGTTGCCGCTCGCGGCGACCGCGACGTGCGCCCATGCGGCGGACTTCAGCGGTTCGCCCGGCGCGCTGGTGTTGCCGTCGACCTGCACGAACGGTACCCCGCCGTCGAGGCCGACCAGCAGCTGGTGCTCGCCCTGGCGGCGCGCGTAGAGCAGCGTGCGACCGGGCGCGACCGCGTCCGGCTTCACCCAGGCGCTGAACGTGAAACTGCCACCCTCGGCCACGTTCATGGACACGCTGCCGGGCAGCGTCACGATCTTCGAACCGTCGAAGCGGGCGGCCTTGCCGACGATGCCGTCGGCGGTGAGGATGTCGTTGCCGACCGCGTTGTTCGCATAGGCCGTCGCGTCCTGCGGGGGCGTGCCGGCGGCTTCCTCGAAGTGGTAGACCGCCGCGTAATCGGCGTCGAACACGGCACCGGCCTTCTCCCCACCCTGCGCCTTCGGGTTGCCGTAGTACATCCACACCTGCTGCTGCGCGTCCGGTGCGAGCTGCGGCACGTCCACCCAGACCAGCGCGACACCGAGCACCGGGTCGAAGCTCTCGATCTGGTAGTTCAGCGGCGTCTTGTCGTCGCCCGCGACGAAGCGCACGTCGGCACCCGTCTCGGACACGCCGTCGAACGTGAAGTTGCCCGAGTGCAGGCGGACCAGCAGCGGCACGCGGCCGGCCTGCCCCGTCACGTTGCCGCCCTTGGCCGTCGTGTCGACGGTGATGGCCTTGCGGAAGGCGAAGTCCTGGTTCCACCACGAGGCGTCGGCGTGCGCGGCGGGGATCGCACCGAGGAGGAAGAAACTGGTCAGGAGAATACGTCGTAGCACGGCGATAGCCTCTGGATGCACGTCGTCCGACCCGGAGGTCAGAGGTCCGCTTTGAGTGAGAAATGGATGCGTGTGTCGTGCGCGCGCGTGGCCTGACCGTCCTTGAACGGATAGGCCATTTCGAACGCGCCCGTGGCGACATTGAAGATCTGGAAACGGGTACCGAGGCCGACACTCGACAGGTCGTAGCTCGTCACGCGCGTGCTACCCGCGGCCGGGTGGGCGGGGTCCACCAGCTGGGGCAGCGCGTTCATCAAGACGAGGTGCGCGGCGTCGACGAACGCATGGAAGCGCCAGTCGTTCACCCAGGTACCGAGGTGCGCGGCGATCGACGGCGTGCGCAGCTCCACCGAGGCGATCACGCCGTGGTCGGCGGTCTGCTCGGCTTCGAGGTAACCGCGCACCGTGCTCTGGCCGCCCGCGGCGTACTGCTCGCTGGAGATCAGCGACGAGTTCGACAGCTGCGCGCCGAGCCGGCCGGCGAGTGCGTAGCCGCTTTCGAAGGTGCGCGTGTGGCCGCCGTCGAGCTTCAGGTAGAAGAAGTTGGCGCGCGCCTTGTAGCGCTGGTTGTCGAACTCCGCGGCGTTGCTGCCGCCGGCGCGGAAACCGAGCGTTCCGCCGATGGCGAGCGAACTGACCGTGGTGTCGCCGATCGACTGGCCCTGGTAAGCGACGTTGAGCGGGATATACGTGATCGGCGACTTCGAGGTCTGGTCGGCGAGGCTGATGTTCTGGTCGAAGTGCTTGCGCGTGAGCCCCATCGACAGCGATTGCGAGTACTCGCCGTGCGTCGGCAGGTTGCGGATGACGCTGAAGCCGACCGCGTTGCCCTTGCCCAGCACCGTCGTGCCGCCCACGGCGTTGGCGTTGCTGTTCGACTTGTAGGCGGAGGCGAGGACGCTCCATTCGCTATCGATCGGCACGAGGTAGGAGCCGGCGAAGACTTCCGCCGCGTCGCGGTGCTGCGGGGCCACGATGTACGTGAACGACGCCGCGTGCCCTTTCTGGAACAGGTTGTCGTCACGCACGCTGGCCACGGTGCGCAGCTCGGGCGTGTTGACGCTGTGGTCGTTGTTGACCTCCAGACTCGCGTGCAACGGCGACGTGTCGGTGACCTTCAGCGTCACATCCATCGTCTGGGGCAACCTGCCCGGGGTGATCACCGGGACGACCTGCGCGCCGCCGCGGCGATTCACGTCGGTCAGCTGCTGCTGCGCCTTTGCGAAATCCGGCACCTCGCCCTCGCGCAGCGCCGGCACCGCGTCGCGGATATCGCGCGGCGACCGGTAGGTCGCCCCTTCGACTCGCACGCGACCGATCGCGTTCTCCGTCACCTGGAAGCGGATGACGCCGCCCTTGACCTGTTGCTGCGGAAGCTCGACCACCACGGACTGGTAACCGCGGGCCTGATACGCCTTCTGCAAGGCTTCCCGCGCGGCGCCGACGTCGTTCATCGTGCGGCCGGGACCGAGAAACGGATAGACGGCCGTCTCGATGTCGAGCGCCGGAAGCGTCGTGTTGCCATCGACGACGTATTCGTTCACGTCGAACGTCGACGGCGCGTCCTGCGCGGCGGCGCATGCCGGCAGGCTCAACGACATGGCGAGCGCGAGCGCATGCACCCTGCGATAAGCCGCGGCACGCCTCATGCGTTCACCCGTACTGCTCGTGTAGCCACGCGGACTGTCCCCTGATGTTCCGTTTGCCCACAAGACGGCTCGACAGGGACCGCACTGAACCGATGTCACGAAAAATTCATCGAACCGTGTGGGAGCGGCCTCGGCCGCTCCCACACCAGGGGCGTATCAGCTGAGCAACACCCAGCCACCCGGAAGATGGGTAGCGTGCGCGCCGTAGGCATCCTGGATCAGCGACGCCACCTCGGCCATCTGGTCGAGGGTGAAGCGCGCATGCACCCGGCGCTCGCCGAGCGCGCGATCGGTGATGACGAGGCGGCCGGGGCGGTAGCGGTTGATGTCCGCGACGACGTCGTCGAGCGGCGTGTTGTCGTAGATCAGCACACGATCGCGCCATGCGAGCGCCGTGGCGGGATTCACCGCGACCGTGGTCGCCGTGCCGCCGTTGTCGAAGGCGACCTGCTGCGACGGCTTCACGGCGGTCTTTTCGCCGGACCGCGCGAGGACGGCCTCCCCATCGAGGCAGGTGACGCTCGCCGCGGCGTCGAGGCACCGCACGGCGAACGAGGCGCCGGGCGACGCCAGCAGCGTGCCGTCGCCGAGCTCGACGTCGAAGGGGCCCGCGTGCGATGGCGCGATGTGCACGAGCGCCTCGCCGTCGCGCAGGCGCATGCCGGTCACGACGCCGTCGCGCGTGCGCAGCGACACCTCCGTCGCGGTGTTGAGTTCGAGCTCGATATCCGGGGCGATCCTGACGCGGCGCTGTTCGCCCACGGCGGTACGCAGCCGTGTCGCATCGCCCCCGCCGGTCAGACCGAGCGCGGGCCCGTGCCGCACCAGCACGACGGCGGCGACCGCGGCACCGATCGCGGTCGCGAGAAAGGCGCGCCGGCCCGACCGCACGCCATGACGACGGGGCGCGGCCTGCTCGCGCTCCCTGCGCTCCGCGCGCGTCCGGACGGCGGGACCGAGATCGTCCCACAGACGCCGGGCGCGGATGAACGCCTCGGCATGATCGGGGCTCGCGTCGCACCAGCGACGGAACGCCTCGGCGTCCTCGCGCGTGGCGGTTCCCGACTTCAGGTGGACGAGCCAGGCATGCGCCTGGCGGTCGCTATCGTGGATGCGCGTCGATGCCATGTCAGTCAAGACGAAGCTCCCGCACCCGGACCGAACCGCTGGAACGAGCGACGCCCTGTTTTTGTGGCGCACGTCTCCAGAGCCTTCTTCAGTTCCTTGCCGACCATGCGCACCGAGATACCGTGGCGCGCGGCGATCGCCGCCTGCGATTCTTCGTCGACGCGTGCCGCGATCAGGATGTCGCGCTGGCGACGCGTCAGCGCGTCCAGCGCCTCGCCGAGAGCCTCGAGGTCCTGCCGCGAGGCGAGGACGGTCGGCGGATCGAGCGTGTCGTCCACGCCGTTGATGAGGTCGTCGATCTCTTCGGCACCGAGCAGCCAGCTTGCCGCGCGCCGCTGGTCGACGGCCATGTTCAGTGCCATGCGGAACAGATATCCCGTGGGATGCGTGGCGCACTCCACCGCCGGGTCGAGGCGTTCGACGCGGAGGTAGGTCTCCTGGAGCACGTCGTCGACGAGATCGTCGGAGCGAAGTCGACGACGGAGCCGACGCCGGAAGTCCTCGTAGTTGGCGAGGAACAGGCCGAGCATCGACGTGTCCGTGCCGGCGGTCACGTCGATGCCTCCCGGCACGCGGCCGTCGCGGCCGACGGCCGCAGCAGGAGGGTGACGGGGCTGGCGGCATGCAGCGCCGGGGGTACCCGCATCGCACGGAGGGTGGTCAGCACGCGCGTGTCGCGGACCGGGTCGTCGGACGGCGCGAGGGCGGCAATGTCGCTGATGTCGCCGGCCTCGTCGATCCACATCTGGAGGGCGAGGCGGAACGAGCCTGGGCGTGTGTCCGGGCGGGCGCACAGCGCGCGCATGACGGCGGCCTGCAGGCGATGCGCGGACGCCTCGTCGAGCGACCGCGCATCGTCGACGGATGCGGTCGCCGCGACCGCGTCGCCTGTCGGCACGTTTCCTGCCCCGGTGACGGTGAATGCATTCATGGAGGAGAAATGCGCATCGAGGCCGGTGCCGACGAGCAGGATGCGCAGCGCATCGCGCGGATCGGCGATGCCGTGCAGGCCGTCGGTCTGCCGGGTTGCGACGAGGTCGTCGTCGAAGAGTACCGCGATGCCCGTCGCTTCGCTGTAGGCGCGCAGCGCGGTGGCGACAGGCTGTGCATCGATGTCGAAGCGCGTCGGCGCATGCGTCTGATCCATCCCCTGTGGCCTGACGTCCGTTCCCTGTGCGTGCACGATCGGCGCGACCACCGCCGAGAGCACCATGCACGCGATGAGCACGCTGCGCGTCACGGTCGTTCCTCGTGCGTGGCGGTACGGGTGGCGCCCTGCGCGGAAGGCTAGGTTCGGCAGATGACAGCCGGACGCCATGACCGTGACAGCATTAATGACCGCTCCGTGACACGACGCGCCCGACGCTTCACAGCCCTTGGCGTGCGTGATATTCCATGCGTCATGCACGCAGGGAGAGAGCTATGCGTATTCGGCAAGCTGTGATGATGGTGGGCGTTTGCGTGTCGCAAGGGGCGATCGCGCAGGCCGCCGTCGACCTGCCAGGCGTGCACGCGACCGCAGGATGCGTCGAGCCGGCAGGTGCGGCGCCGGTCGGTTTGTCGTATGCGTGCCTGAGTCAGCGCATGACGGGCGACATGACGCCGATGCCGGTGCTCGATGGGGATGTGACGAAGAGCCCGACGAATCGTCTCGGGCTTTATAACGCGAGTGGATTGCGGAATCGGATGGGGACGAATCTGGGGCGATCGGTGCAGCCGTATCGGCCGGTGGTCACCTACCCTACCCCTATGGCCACACCGGTTCGCTAAGGCACTGGTGGGAGCCAGCCTGCTGGCGAAGGGTGCACGTGGCAAGCACCCTTCGCCAGCAGGCTGGCTCCCACCGGTTACGGCTTCAGCGGCGCCGTTACCGTCGTCGGGCGCGGGGCGGGTGCGGCTTCGGCGCGGTACGGGCGCAGCGATTCGAACTTTCGCTGATATTCGTCCGTCACCTGCTTCGCCTCTTCGCCATTGCTGATGACACGCGGCGTGATCAGCACGATCAGTTCCGTGCGATCGCGATTGCGCGCGGTGGAGCCGAAGAGGCGGCCGACGACCGGCAGGCGGTTCAGGCCCGGGATGCCCGTGTCGCTGATGCCTTCCTGCTGCTTGATGAGGCCGCCCAGCAACACCGTCTGCCCGCTCTGCACCGCCACCTGCGTGGCGACCTCGCGCTGCTGGATCGGGAAATTGCCGGTGGCCGTATCGCGCAGGCCCGGCGCGCTCACCACCTGGTTGATGTTGAGGTACACGAGACCGCCGGGATTGACGCGCGGACGCACGTTCAGGATCACGCCGGTGTCCTTGTATTCCACCTGGCCGATCGTGTTGTCCGAGTTGGCGTTCGTGTTGACGAAGGTCTGCGTGATCGGAATCTGGTCGCCGACCTGGATGTGCGCCTTCTGGTTGTTGAGCACCACCAGCGACGGGGCGGACAGCGTCTTGGTGTTGCCGCTCTTCTCGATGGCACGCAGCGCGACCGCGAGATTGTTGTTCACGAACGAATAGAAGAACGCGTCCTTGCCCTGCTGGAACACGTTGCCGCCGTCGCCCAATGCCCACTGCTGCTTGTTGCCGGGCTGGCCGACGGTACCGTTCGTACCACCCACAAGGCCCTCGAGGTACCACTGCACACCGAATTCGAAGCTGCCCGTGAGGGCGACTTCGAGGATGCGCGTCTCGATCTGCACCTGGAGCGGCACCGCGTCGAGGCGCTTGATGGCCTGCTCGATCTCGCTCCACTGCGACGGACGGCAGCGCACCATCAGCTGGTTGTTGGCGTCGACGGACGTGATGCGCACGCCTTCGTCGGTGGTGACCGGACCGCTGTTGCGATTGCTTGAATTATTGTCGTCGTCGTTGAAGCCGCTGCCGGCGAACCCGCCACCGCCGCCGAACGACGAACCGCTGTTCGAGCCGTAGGAGTTGCTACCGAGGCCGCCGTTGGTGTTGTTCGTGGTGTTCAGCAGGCCCTGCGAATTCGACGAGCTGTTACCGAAGGCGCCCGTGGTGCTGCCGAGGCCGGAGCCGCCGCGATTGCCAAGGTCGTTGTCGCCGCCGAGCGTGCCGGAGGTGAGACCCGGGCCCACGCGACCGCCGCGGTCGCCAGAGCCGCCGTTGCTGCCGGAACCGCCGCCGTAGATGTCGGAGAGGTACTTGGCGAGATCGGCCGCCTGCACGTTGCGGGCGTCGTACACGTAGAGCTGCGGCTCGTTGCCGCCGCCGCGATCGATGCGGTCGATCCAGCTCTTCACCTCTTCGAGGTAAGCCGGCTGCGGGCTGATCACCACCAGCGAATTGGTGCGCTCGATCGGAATGAAGCGCAGAAGGCCCGCCATCGGCGTATTGCCCTTGTCGCCGAACAGCTTGTCGAGCGTCGGAGTGAGGTCCTTGACCTCGGCGCGCTGGAGGCTGAACACGCCCACCGACATGCCGCGAAGCCAGTCGACGTCGAACGTGGCGATCGTGCGCTGGTAATTCTCCAGTTCGCTGGGCGTGCCGGCCATGACCAGCACGTTGCGCGTGGGATCGGCGAGCAGCGTGGCGTCGGGACGCGCGAAAGGCTTGATGAGCTTCTGCATCTCGGTGGCCGAGATGAAGTGCAGCGGGAACAGGCGTGCCTGCAGGCCCCCCGGAGGCGCCGACGCCCCGATGCTCGGTACGAGGTTGCCGGCGACGGCGTCCTTGGACGGCAGCACCACGTAGCGGTCGCCCGAGCGGACCAGCGCATTGCCCGTCCAAGAGAGCAGGGTCTCGAGGATCGGCAGCGCCTGCTCGGCGGTCACCGGCTGCGACGTGGAGAAGGACACGTTGCCCTGCACGCCGGGCACGATCAAGTAGTTCTCGTGCAGCAGGTCGCCCAGGATGGCCTTCACGACCGATTCGACCGGCTGGTTCTCGAAATTGAAGGTGACCGTGCCCGCGCCGGCCTCGACCGGCTTCGGCTTCGGCAGGCCCACCGCCTTGACGAATTCACCCGTGCCCGTGGTGATGTCGGGCTGGGGGGACGGCTGCACCGGCGGGTTCGTCGTGCCGACCACGATGGGTCGGGGGACGGGTTTTTCGGTGCCGGCCAGCGCCTCGCGCTGCAGAGCACCATCGTCGCGGGGCTGCGGCAGCGTCGAGCATCCGGCAAGAGCGACCGCGAGCGCCGTGGCGCCGATCAGCGAACTTCTGAACATGAAACAACGTACTCCCTCGTTGGACTCGGCCCGGCACACCGTGGGGTGCCGCCGAATGCGCCAACTCTAAAGGGAGGGTTGTTACAGCGCCAGCGTCGCGTGAAGACGATGTGCGACAGATCGCATGGAAGACCCGGCGGCCCACCCGCCGGGTGCCCTGTTCAGGGTCTTACGACGCCCATTCGGCGTGAAAGCTGCCCTTCTCGTCCACGCGTTCGAAGGTGTGGGCGCCGAAGAAATCGCGCTGCGCCTGGATCAGGTTCGCGGGCAGCGTCTCGGCACGGTAACTGTCGTAGTACGCGACGGCGGCCGAGAAGCCCGGCACGGGAACGCCCTTGCCGATGGCGGCCGTCACTACCTCGCGCAGCGCCGCCTGGTAGTTCTGGGCGATGTCGCGGAAGTAGGGATCGAGCAGCAGGTTCTTCAGGGCGGCGTCGTGCTCGTAAGCCTCGGTGATCTTCTGGAGGAATCGGGCGCGGATGATGCAGCCCGCCCGAAAGATCTTCGCGATGGCGCCGTACTGGAGATCCCACTTGTTTTCGTCGGACGCGGCACGCAGCTGGGCGAAGCCCTGGGCGTAAGAAATGATCTTGCTCATGTAAAGCGCGCGACGCACGGATTCGATGAAAGCCTTGCGGTCTCCGGAGAACGGGCCCGTCTCCGGTCCGGCGAGCGCCTTGCTCGCCACGACGCGCTCGTCCTTCATCGACGAGAGCACGCGCGCGAAAACGGACTCGGTGATCAGCGTGAGAGGCACGCCGAGATCGAGCGCGCTCTGGCTGGTCCACTTGCCGGTGCCCTTCTGCGCCGCCCGGTCCAGGATCACGTCGACGAGCATCTTGCCGGTCTTCTCGTCCTTGCGGCGGAAGATCTTCGAGGTGATCTCGATCAGGAAACTGTCGAGCTCGCCCTCGTTCCACTCGCGATAGACGTCGGCCAGCTCCTCGTTGGAGAGGCCGAGCACGTGTTTCAGCACGGCGTAGCTCTCGGCGATGAGCTGCATGTCGCCATACTCGATGCCGTTGTGCACCATCTTCACGTAGTGGCCCGAGCCACCCGGGCCGATATAGGTGACGCAGGGCTCGCCGTCCGGGGCGCGCGCGGCGATTTCCGTGAGGATGGGCGCCACGAGGTCGTAGGCGTCGCGCGGACCGCCCGGCATGATCGAGGGCCCCTTCAGCGCGCCCTCCTCGCCGCCGGAGACGCCGGTGCCGATGAAGTGCAGGCCCGCCGCCGCGAGCTCGTCGCCGCGGCGCACCGTGTCCTTGTAATAGGTGTTGCCGCCATCGATCAGGATATCGCCCTTGTCCAGCAACGGCCGCAGTTGCTCGATCACGGCGTCGGTGCCGGCGCCCGCCTGCACCATCAGCAGGATACGGCGCGGCTTTTCGAGCGAATCGACGAAGTCCTCCAGGCTGTACGACGGCACGAGCTTCTTGCCGCCGCTTTCGGCCATGACCTCGTCGGTCTTCTCCCTGCTGCGGTTGTAGATCGACACCGCGTGGCCGCGGCTCTCGATATTCCAGGCAAGGTTGCGGCCCATGACGGCCATGCCGATCACACCGATCTTCTGCTTGCTCACGTGGGGGCTCTCCGGGGGGCGATGGGGCAAGGATGAAAGTCCGCCCATCAAAACGCCGTCCACGAGCCAGTGATTGCAGGAAACCACACCGGCGGGCTCCCGCCTGCGATTGGACCAAAGGGCAGCCTCGGCCCCGGCCGCGCTCCGCTATGATGGCCGGCGAACCGGCGGCCGGACCGTCCGGAAGGATCGATGACGCATGAACCAGGTGAAGTCGCACTCCCGCGACAAACGTGTCGCTTCCGCTCACGAAGCACTGGCCGGACTCGTGGCCGACGGACAGACGATCGCCGTCGGCGGCTTCGGCCTCTGCGGCATCCCCGAGCTGCTGATCGAAGCGCTCCGCGATTCCGGCGTCAAGGGGCTCACCGCCGTGTCCAACAACGCCGGCATCGATGGCGTGGGTCTCGGCCAGCTGCTGGCGACGCGGCAGATCCGCAAGATGGTGTCGTCGTACGTCGGCGAGAACAAGGAATTCGAACGCCAGTATCTCGCCGGCGAACTCGAGGTGGAGTTCACTCCGCAGGGTACGCTGGCCGAGAAGCTGCGCGCCGGCGGCGCCGGCATCCCCGCCTTCTTTACGCGCACCGGGTACGGCACGCAGGTGGCCGAGGGCAAGGAGACCCGCGAGTTCGACGGGCACATGTACGTGATGGAACGCTCGATCGTCGCCGACGTGGCGCTGGTCAAGGCATGGAAGGCCGATCCGTCGGGCAACCTCGTCTATCGCAAGACCGCGCGCAACTTCAACCCGATGGCCGCCACGGCCGGCAAGGTCTGCATCGCCGAGGTCGAGATCATGGTGGAGATCGGCGAACTCGATCCCGACCAGATCCACACGCCCGGCATCTACGTCGACCGCATCGTGCACAACCCCGCGCCGTCCAAGCGCATCGAACAGCGCACCGTGCGCGCTTAAGGAGACCACCATGGCCTGGACCCGCGATCAGATGGCGCAACGCGCCGCCCTGGAACTCTCCGACGGCGATTACGTGAACCTCGGCATCGGCCTGCCCACGCTGGTGGCCAACCACCTTCCCGACGGGGTCGACGTATGGCTGCAGTCCGAAAACGGCCTGCTCGGCATCGGCCCCTTCCCCACCGAAGACGAAGTCGACGCCGATCTCATCAACGCCGGCAAGCAGACCGTCACCGCCCGCGCGGGCGCGTCGTTCTTTTCGAGCGCCGACTCGTTCGCGATGATTCGCGGCGGGCACATCGACATCTCCATCCTCGGCGCCATGCAGGTCACCTGCGAAGGCGACATCGCCAACTGGATGGTGCCCGGCAAGATGGTGAAGGGCATGGGCGGCGCGATGGACCTCGTGGCCGGCGTGAAGCGCGTGGTGGTCGTGATGGAACACGCCGCGAAGGACGGCTCGCCCAAGATCCTGGAGCAGTGCACCCTGCCGCTCACGGGCAAGGGCGTGGTCAACCGCATCATCACCGAGCTGGCGGTGTTCGACGTGACGGCGGAAGGGCTTGTGCTGATCGAGCTGGCACCCGACGTCGACGAGGCGACGGTGCGCGAGCGGACGGGCTGCGGTTACACGTCGCGCGTCTGAGCGCTCGGTGGGAGCCAGCCTGCTGGCTCCCACCAGAGAAGCCGGCAGGCTGGCTTGCCACCGAAAACGAAAAGCCCCGGTCTCACGACCGGGGCTTCGGAATAAAGTCGCCCCGCAGAGGACGCCTCAGCATGGGCCTCGGGGGGGGAGGTAGGCCAGATGCCGGTAGTTAGCGTCGATGCGGGGCGAGGGACCTACCGACCCAGGGGGAGGGGTTGGTGGTAGGTCGAGACGAATCATAGAATTCCTAGGAATTTCCGGCCAATATATCTTTCAGCGGCCACTTATACGAAAAACGACTATGTTCGACCTGCGCCAACTGCGCTACTTCGTGGAAGTAGCGGAAACCCTGAGCTTCACCCAGGCGGCGCAGCGTCTGCATATCTCGCAGCCGCCGTTGTCCCAGCAGATCCAGTCGCTCGAAGCCGACCTCGGCGTGCGCCTGCTGGACCGCAATCGCCGCCGCGTCGCGCTCACGGAGCCTGGCCGACTGTTCCTGGCCGAGGCCAGGGCGATCCTGGCGCGGGCGGAACGCGCGCGGACGGTGGTCGCCGAGGCGGCCGCGGGTTTCACCGGCCAGCTGAGACTGGCCTATGCGGTGTCCGTATCATTCCATCGCGCGCTGCCGGAAACGTTGCTCCGGTTCTCACATGCCGCACCCGGCGTGAGCCTGCATCTGAGCGAGATGCTCACGGGCAACCAGTACGACGCCATCCTTTCCGGCCAGATCGACGTCGGCCTGCTACGTGCCCACCCGGAAGGCGTGGCCAACGCGCGGCAGCTGAACGTGGAGGTCATCGACCACGAACCGCTCGTGATCGCCCTGCCCGCCACGCACCGGCTCGCGAAGCGTCCGTCGGTCCGCATGACCGAGCTCGCCACCGAGCGCTTCGTCGCGCCGCCGCGCGCCCACGCGGTGACCCTCACGGACCGCCTCGCGCTCCTGGCCGACAAGGCCGGGTTCCGGCCGAACCTCCGGCAGGAAGCGCAGCAGATCCCGTCGCTGCTGCCGCTCGTGGCCGCCGGGCTGGGCGTGGCGCTGGTTCCGGCCTCGCTGCGGGCCGTGCATCTGGACGGGGTCGCCTTCGTGCCCGTGGACGATCCGGACGCCCACCTGTTGCTCGCGGTGGCGTCCCGCGTGGACAATGCGTCGCCGGTGCTGGAGAGTTTCCTCCGCACCGTCCGCGAGGCCCGGGCGAAGCTCGGACTCACCTGAAAGACGAACGGCGTCGGGCGCTTGCGTTACCCCGGCCGGATCGTTACAATCCCGTTTTTCCCCGTTCGTAAAGTATCAGGAGCTGGCCGTGAAGGTGCTTTCCTCTTTGAAGTCCGCGAAGTCGCGTCACCGTGACTGCAAAGTCGTTCGCCGTCGCGGCAAGGTGTTCGTGATCTGCAAGAGCAACCCGCGTTTCAAGGCTCGTCAGCGCTGATCCAGCCGCGACGTGTCTGAAGAAAAGGCCGCGAGAGCGGCCTTTTTTTTTGCGTCGGTGGAAGCCGGCCTGCTGGCGATGGGTGCTTGCCGCCAGCAGGCTGGCTTCCACCGAGCCGCTTATGGCGCGGTTGGCAGCACCAGATAGCCTTCGTAAGCCGTCACACGACCCAGTATCGGCAGCGAGGCCGCTACTTCGAAATGGAAGTGCCCTTCCCGCCCGGTCTCCCGCGCCGTGATCGACGGTGCGAGCCACCGCGGCCATGGCAGGCCGAGCACCGTCATGCGGACCAGCGCCATGTCGAGCCCACCGTCCACGACATGCAGCCGGAAACGGAACGCGACCGGGCCGAGTCGTTCGACGAGCTGACCGTCGGCCAGACGCATGCGGGAACGCATCGTCATGTGCGGAAACCGCCGCGTCCAGCGTTCCTGCGTTGCGTCGGCGTCCAGCTCGAAGACGAAATCGTCCTCCACGCGCGTGACCGGCACCCCGACGATCCGCCCGAAGCACCGCCCGACCCATGACGTCGGACCGTCGACCGTGCAGCGTCCCGCGAGGCGCACTCGCCCGCGCAGCGAATGGAACCGGCGCACCACGTCGTCGAGGCGATCGAACTCGGCACCCATCACCCGTGCGTACAACGAGCGCTCGTGCCTCACGGGCCCACCGTGTCGATGGCGAGTCCGTGCGATTCGGCCAGGATGTCGTCCAGCGAGAGCATGCCGAGGCACGGCATGGCACCACGCCGGGCAAGCCGGCCTTCCTTCATCGCACGCACCATCGCCGCCGCCGCGAGCGTCGGCACGTAGGGGCCGTCGCCATCGAGGGCGACGAGGAACCAGCGCCGCTCCACGGCCATGCCGCCCGTGCGCCCCCTTACCACGACGTGCATCGCTCCGCCGGCGGTGCCAAGCGGAAGAAAAAGGTCGCTCGCCCGTTTCAGCCATCCGGCGTGCCGACGCCAGTCGCGTACTACACCGACGTGCCGCAGCCATGCGAGGACGCTCATGCCCCAACGGAGCACCGTCAGTTCCAGTCCGCCGCCGAACGAGACGTCGCGAGCCGACGGGTAACGCGACGGCAGCAGCTCCAGGTCCGGTACGTCGCAGTCGGAGACATAGCGCGCACCGACCGCGATCGCGGCTTCGGCCACGCGGTAATCCTGCGACTGGAAGGGTCCGCCGGTATGCGCGATCACCGCCGGTGCGATCGCTCGCAATCGCGTGACGACGTCGGCCGCGTCGCTCAGCCGCGTGCTTCGGTCAGGTAGGGTGAATCGGGGATGTCGCCCGTGTCGCCCATGAACACGCAGTTGCGGCCCGCGCGCTTGGCGCGATACAGCGCCGCGTCGGCCACGACCAGCAAACGGTGCAGCTCGAACCCGCACGGTGTACTGCTGGCGATGCCGAAACTGGCGGTCACCACCAGATCGGGATGCGTCTGCGTGGCCGAGGTGGCCGCGATCGACAGACGCAGCTGCTCCGCGCGCGCCCTCGCCTGCGGCGGACTGCAATCGGGCAGCAGTACCGCGAACTCCTCGCCACCGAGCCGCCCGAAGACGTCGCACGCGTGCAATGCCCGCCGGCAGACGTCGACGGCGCGCTTGAGCACCTCGTCGCCCACCGCGTGGCCGTGCGTATCGTTGACGTTCTTGAAATGGTCGATGTCCAGAACGATGCAGGACAGGTCATGCTGATGCCTCAGGGCAAGCGACAGAAGCTGATCGGCCTCTTGCCGGAAGGCGCGGCGGGTGAGCGTGCCCGTCAAGCTATCGGTTGCCGCCGACTGCAGCAGCTCGATCCGGTCCATCGCCACGCCCGCCAGTTCATGAAGAACGGAAAGATCCTTTTGCCCGAACGATCTGGGGCGTCGATCGATCGCACATACCGTTCCGATAACGTGGCCACCCTTGGTTTTCAGAGGCACGCCGGCGTAAAACCGCACGTGACTTTCTCCCGTCACGGCCGGATTGTGCGCGAACCGCGGATCGCGCGTTGCATCCTGCACGACAATCGGCTCCTCGCGGTCGACCACGTAGCGGCAGAAGGTATCTTCAAGCGGAACCTCGTCCGCCGCCAGCCCGGAACACGCCTTGTACCATTGCCGATGCGCGTCGATGAGAGACACCAGGCCGATGTCGACCGCGAAGATCTCCTTTATCAGGCGCACGATGCGCTCGAAGCCTTCGTCCTTCGGGGTATCGAGGAGGTCAAGCTGCTCAAGCGCCGCGAGACGCTCGATTTCCCGCTTTTTCGCGTCCAAGCACGACGTCCCGAAAGCCCTCACAACCACCATGCAGCATCGCTCCTAGCCCAGCTGAGATAGCATGCGTCTCATACATTCGTGAAGAAATTCAATACCGCTTTCCCCATCACATTATCGA
>Ga0102591_1003147_pt1 | contig 15466 bp, 15 predicted proteins | sample AraplaCol_mCL_r2_2_FD_76860 | JGI IMG/M metagenome (GOLD analysis project Ga0102591, IMG submission 76860) | Arabidopsis root microbial communities from North Carolina, USA - plate scrape MF_Col_mCL_r2 (SPADES assembly) (version 2) | ecosystem: Host-associated > Plants > Roots > Endosphere... | reverse complement strand
GCCGTCCCCGGCCATTTCGGAAAGCCGTGGTTCCTGCCGCTGGTGGGCTTGTACTACAAGACACTCGACCGGTTTCAGTAAAGCATCAGCGAGTACGAAAAAGGGCGCCGAGGATGAGTCCACGGCGCCCATTTCTTTTACTCTTGCCGCTGGTCAGTTGAGCCCACCGATGTGGAAGCTCTTCATTTCCAGATATTCGTCGATGCCGCATTGCGCGCCTTCACGGCCGAGGCCGGATTGCTTGACGCCGCCGAAGGGAGCGACCTCGGTCGAAATGGCCCCTGTGTTCAGGCCGACCATCCCGAATTCGAGGGCTTCGGCGACACGCCAGGAGCGTTTCAGGCTTTCGGTATAGAAATAGGCGGCAAGGCCGAAGGGCGTGGCGTTGGCGATGCGGATCGCCTCTTCCTCGTTGTCGAAACGGAAAAGCGGGGCAACGGGGCCGAAGGTCTCTTCGCTGGCAAGCTGCATCTCGGTCGTCGCACCGCCGAGCACCATCGGCACCGCATATTGATCGCCTTCAGGCACGGAACCCGCGGTGGCGAGGATCCTCGCTCCCTTTTCCACCGCATCGTCGACATGACGCTTGATCTTCTCGATCGCCGCCTTGTTGATCATCGGCCCGATATCCGTACCGGCATCCGTGCCGGCCCCGACCTTCATGGCCGATACGCGTGCGGAAAGTTTGGCGGCAAAGGCCTCATAGACACCGGACTGGACGAGAAGGCGGTTGGCGCAAACGCAGGTCTGCCCGCCATTGCGGAATTTCGATGCGATTGCGCCTTCCACGGCAAGATCGAGATCGGCGTCGTCGAAGACGATGAAGGGCGCGTTGCCGCCGAGTTCGAGGCTGAGCCGCTTGACGCTGTCGGCCGCGCCGCGCATCAGCAGCGAGCCGACGCGGGTCGAGCCGGTGAAAGAGATCTTGCGGACGGTCTGGTTGGCCATCAGCTCGTCGCCGATCGCAGCCGGCATGCCGGTGACGATATTAATGACGCCCTTCGGGATGCCGGCGCGTTCCGCCAGCACGCCAAGTGCCAGCGCCGAATAGGGAGTCAGATCCGATGGCTTGATGACGACCGTGCAGCCTGCGGCGAGTGCCGGCCCGACCTTGCGGGTAATCATCGCATTCGGAAAATTCCACGGCGTGATGATCGCCGACACGCCGACAGGCTCCTTCAGAACGACGATCCGCCGGTCCGTCGTCGGCGAGGGAATGGTCGTTCCACCGATGCGGCGCGCCTCCTCGGAGAACCATTTGATGAACGAGGCGCCATAGCGGATTTCGCCGCGCGCTTCCGTCAGTGGCTTGCCCTGCTCCCGGGTGAGGATCAGCGCCAGATCCTCGATATTGTCGAGCATCAGATCATGCCAGGCCTCCAGCAATGCGCCGCGCTCGGCATTGGTCTTTGCGCGCCATGGACCAAAGGCTTTCTCCGCTGCGGCGATTGCCGCCCTCGTATCGGCTCCGTCCATGTCGGGCACTGTGCCCAGCACATGCTGCGTCGCCGGGTCGATCACCTCGATCGTGCGCCCGGCTGCGGCCCCGCGCCATTCTCCGTCGATCAGCCCTTGCTCACGAAACAGGCCGCTATCCCTTAATCTGTTCATTCTGTTCTCCATTGATCAGCCCCATTGATCAGCCCCATTGATCAGCCCCATTGATCAGCCAAGTGCCGAAAGCACCGATGCCGTGATCGCGTCGGTCTTGTCCTTGCCGGGAATTGCGCCGATGCCGCGTGCCGTCGTCGCCGCGATTGCGGCCATCACCCTTGCGGCGGCAGCCGCTTCTCCCAAATGCTCCAGCATCATCGCGCCCGACCAGATGGCGGCGATCGGATTGGCGATGCCGAGATGAGCGATATCGGGCGCGGAGCCGTGGACCGGTTCGAACATCGATGGCGCCGAGCGATCGGGATTGATATTGGCGGAAGCCGCAAAGCCGAGCCCGCCCTGGATGGCGGCGCCGAGGTCGGTCAGGATGTCGCCGAACAGGTTGGAGGCGACCACGACGTCGAGACTATCAGGCGCCATGACCATGCGGGCGGCCATAGCGTCGATATGGTAGCTGGTCACCTCGACATCGGGATATTCCGCAGAAAGCTTCTGGGTGATCTCGTCCCAGAAGACCATCGAATATTTCTGGGCGTTGGACTTCGTCACCGAGGCAAGCTTGCCGCTGCGCGCACGCGCTTGTTCAAAGCCGAAACGCAGGATGCGCTCAACCCCCTTGCGAGTGAAAATCGAGGTCTCGACCGCTACCTCATTATCGGCGCCCTGGTGGACGCGGCCACCGGCGCCGGAATATTCGCCTTCGGTATTTTCACGAATGCAGAGGATGTCGAAGCCGTCAGCCCTTAACGGCCCCTGCACACCTGGCAGCAGCCGGTGCGGGCGGATATTGGCATATTGCACGAAAGCCTTGCGGATCGGCAGCAGAAGCCCATGCAGCGACACCGAATCCGGCACTTTACGAGGCCAGCCGACGGCGCCGAGCAGGATGGCGTCGAAGGACCTGAGCGTTTCGATGCCATCGGCGGGCATCATGCTGCCGTTCTCCAGATAGTAGTCGCAGGACCAGGGATAGCTGGTTGCATCAAGAGAAAATCCGTTCGATTGAGCCGCCTTTTCGAGCACGGCCCAGGCTGCTGCCGTCACGTCGCGGCCGATGCCGTCTCCGGGCAGAAGGGCGATCTTGTAGGTCTTCATCGCAGGTCCTCACAGGCTGATGAGCACACTCTTGCTCTTGCGGTTGGCGAGATAGGCATCGCGGCCGAGATCCTTGCCGATGCCGGACTGCTTATAGCCGCCGGTCGGCAGGATATGGTCGCGCGAGCGACCGTAGCGGTTGACCCAGACGGTGCCGGCCTGAAGGCGGCGGGTCACGCGGATGGCACGCGAGAGGTCGCGAGTGAAGAGGCCGGCGGCGAGCCCATAGGCCGGATGGTCGGCCAGCCCCAGCGCTTCCTCCTCGTCCTCGAAGGTCTGAATGGTCAGCACCGGTCCGAAGATTTCCTCGAGAACCGCCGGCGATGTTGCCGTCACGCCGGAAATCAGGGTTGGTGCGTAGAAATAGCCCTCGCGGTCGAGGCGGCGGCCACCGGTGAGGCACTCGGCGCCGTCGTCGATCGCAGCGCGGATGATGCCGTCCATGCGGGCGATCTGGCGTTCGGAGATGACCGGCGAATAATCGGTTGCCTCGTCCCAGGTGGGGCCGGGGCGGATGGCCGCCAGTCTGGCCACGAGTGCTGCCGCGAGTGCGTCTGCCACCGTCGCCTCGACGATGAGGCGGGATCCGCAAACGCAGGCCTGACCGGCGTTGGAGAGAATGCTGCCGGCGATTGCGCCCGCCGCAAGGTCCAGATCGGCATCGGCAAAAACCAGTTGCGGGCTTTTGCCGCCGAGTTCCAGCGTCATCGGCTTGACGCCGGTGCGGGCGATATTGGTCATGATCGCCGAGCCGGCCGCCGTCGAGCCGGTGAAGCTGACCTTGGAGATGCCGGGATGTCCGGTGATGGCATTTCCCGTAGTCGGGCCGTCGCCGAGCACAATGTTGACGAGGCCTGCCGGTAGGCCGGCTCGCACCGAAAGTTCGGCGAGATAGAGCGTCGAAAACGGCGTCATTTCCGACGGCTTCAACACCACTGCATTGCCTGCCGCCAGCGCCGGACCGAGCTTCCAGCCGGCCATGGACAAGGGAAAATTCCAGGGCGTGATGGCGCCGACGACGCCATAGGGTTCCGTCATGATCATGCCGAAGTTCGCATCGTCGGTCGGGACGAGGTCGCCGCCTTCCTTGTCGGCGAACTCGGCAAAGAAGCGGATCTGTTCGGCGGTGACGGCGATGTCGCCGGCGACGAGATGACCGATGGGTCGCGTCGAGGAGAGCGCCTCGAGCCTGGCGAGGGTCTTCGCCTCGGCTTCGATCAGGTCCGCCCAGCGCTGCAGCGCCACGGTGCGCTCGCGCGGCCGCATGCCGCCCCAATTGCTCGTCTTCAATGCGGTCCTGGCTGTTTCGACGGCGTGATCGACAAGGGCTTCGTCGGCCAGCGGACAGCCGGCATAAGCCTTGCCGTCGGATGGGCGATGCATGTCGATGACGGCCTCGGCCGGAACCAGCCGCCCGCCAATGAAATGTCCGACGGGCAAGGATATCGTGTTCGGGTCGAAGCTGAGTGTCATCGCATGTCCTCGGGATGGGGCTGAGGCAAGCCTAACTGGGGAATGCGAGCAGCATGCATCGACCGGTGATGCCGCAGCGGCGAAAAATTGCGTTTTCGCCGCCGCCGCAGTCAAATCTACGGCGTCGGCATCACGACACGGTGACGTAGATCTTGCGCACCGTCTCGATCGTCTTCCAGACGCCAACGAAGCCCGGCTTCATGACGAAGCTGTCGCCGGCCTTGTAGACCACCGGTTCGCCGCCTTCCGGCGTGAGTTCGATCAGGCCGGAAAGGATGTGGCAGAACTCGAACGTCTCACCCTTGATCGAGCGCGTCTCGCCGGGCGTCGCTTCCCACACGCCGCTATGAACCGTCTCGCTGCGGGCGACGTCCTGCGCCCAGGTCTTGAAGGCCGGATTGCCCGAGATCAGCCGTTCTGGGAGGGGCCGGACTCGCGCGGCGGGAAGGTCGGGTTGGTGTCGATCGTCTTGAGGAGGGACATGATTTTGCTTTCCTAGGTTGAGAACTCAGTAGCCGCGGCTGCGATCGATCAGTCCGATCGGATCGAGACCTGCCTGGTGCCGCTTGATGTTGCCGATCACGGCCGCCGCGGCGGTTTCAGCTTGGGTGACGCTTGCAATGTGCGGCGTCAGCAGGATCTTCGGATGGTTCCAGAAGGCGTGGTCCTCAGGCAGCGGTTCCGGCTCGGTGACGTCGACGACGGCGCCGGAGAGATGTCCGGCGTCGAGCGCGTCGACGAGCGCCTGATGGTCGAGCTGAGCGCCACGGCCGACGTGGACGAGCGCGGCGCCGGCCGGCAATCCGGCGAAGAGCTCGGCATTCAGGAAGCCGCGCGTCTCATCCGTCAGCGGCAGCAGGCAGACGAGAATGTCGGTGGTTGCAAGCAGAGTATCGAGGCCGTCGCGGCGGCTGAGACATCGGATGCCGTCGATCTCGCGCGGGCTGCGGCTCCAGCCGCAAAGCGGAAAACCGAAGGGCTGCAGACGCTCGAGCACCGCGCTTCCAAGCATGCCGAGGCCGAGCACGCCGATGCGGCGTTCAGAGGCCTGTACCGGCGCGATCGTCTGCCAGGTCCGGCGCCGCTGCTGGTCGAGATAGGTCGGCAGGTCGCGATGGAGCGCAAGCACGGCCAGCGTCACATATTCCTGCATCATCCTGATGATGCCGTCCTCGACCATGCGCACGACCTTGACCGATGCTGGCACGGCATCGATGCGGAACTGGTCGATGCCGGCGCCGATCGAAAAGAGGATTTCGAGATTGCGATAGCGCGCGAGATCATCCGGCACCGTCCAGGTGATGAGGTAGCGCACGGCGTCCGCTTCGACCGACTTGGGATCCATGGAGAAGGCAATGTCGGGCAATTCGCGCGCGAGGGCTTCGGCGAAGATGGCGCCGCGCTTCGCGTCGGAATTGAAGAGAAAGGTCATTGCGTCGGCTCCTTGATCGGATGTCATCAGGCGCATCGGCGGCCAAGCGCCTCGACCATCGCCTGGCAGGCGAGCAGTTCGCCGGTGAGGATGAATTCGTCCGGCTTGTGGGCGCGGCCGATGTCGCCAGGGCCGCAGATGATCGCGTCGATGCCGGCGCGCTGGAAAAGGCCGGCCTCCGTGCCGTAGCTGACGGCGGCGAGCGGCTCGATGCCGGTCAGCTCGCCAAGCAGTGTCGCAAGCGGCGCATCGGCGGCAAGCGAAAGTGCCGGATAGGCGCTGAGTTCGCGCCATTCCACCTGAAAGCCGAACTGCGACAGCGCCTCGGCCGCCACTCGGAGCGGCGCCAGCAGCGTGACTGGATCGACGCCGGAAATAGCCCGCGCTTCGAACTCGGCCTCGCAACTGTCGGGAATGATGTTGACTGCCTGGCCGCCCTTCAGCGTGCCGACCTGAAGGGAGGAGTAGGGCGGTTCGAAGACATGCTCGAACGGGCCGGAGGCAAGCTGTTCGGCTTCGGCGCGAGCGCAGGCCAGAACATCCGTGATGGCATGGATCGCGTTCAGTCCCTGGTCCGGGCGCGAGGAATGGCCGGACCGGCCCCTGACCGTCAGCCGGGCGGCGGCTTTGCCCTTGTGGGCGCGGATCGCCCGCATGCCGCTCGGCTCGCCGATGATTGCACCAAGCGGGGCTGCACAGAGCTCCGGCAGGCAGGCAATCATGTGCGGCACGCCGCGGCAGCCGGCCTCCTCATCATAGGAAAAGGCAAGGTGGACGGGCTGGCGAAGTGGCATGGCAGCAAGCGCAGGGACGGCGGCGAGAACGACGGCCAGGAAGCCCTTCATGTCGGTGGCGCCGCGTCCGTAGAGGCGGTCCGCTTCGGCGCGCAGGCGGAACGGATCGCTGGTCCAGCCGCCTTCGGCGGCGGAGACCACGTCCATATGGCCTGAGAGGATATAGCCCGGCGTTTCCTTCGGGCCGATCGTGGCGAAGAGGTTCGACCGATCGCCTTCCGGGCCGGGAAGCTCGGTGACGACAGCGCCGTGGCTTTGCAGATAGTGCCGGATCCACGCGACGATCTCGCCATTCGGCGTGCCGACGACGGAGGGGAAGCCAACGAGCCTTTCGAGAATTTCAATTGCCTGCATGGGATTCCTCACAGTGCGGGGATCTTTGAGGGTGCTTGCAACTGGGCTGACGGGAGGCGACATTCCAGGCTCACGGTGAACGGCGACTGCGGCCGGTCGGGCCTAGTCAATGACTTTAGAGGACGGTCCAGGCTTTATTTGCCGAAAGCGCAGCGGATTTGGTCGATTGTTGTGTTTGCGCCGGCCCAACCAGTGAATTGTATCGAACGATCTGTTCTAGTCTGGTCAGAGAAGTTTCCGGGCGCAGGCTTGGCCAGAAAAATGCGGCAGGGGGTGGGAGTGAGCGAACTGACATCCGAATCCAGGTTCGTCGACAGTTTCGAGACGCACATTGCCGGGATCGACAGCGTCGCCCTCGACAAGTTGCATGCGCTGTCGATGACCGTCGCTTGGCCGCATCGTGGCGAAGACTGGCAGTTCTTGCGGGAATTCGGCCAGGGCATCGTGGCGATCGATGAAATCGGCCGCATCCTGGGCTCTGCGATGTGGTTTCCCTACGATGCCCAATTTGCAACGATCGGTATGGTCATCACCTCGCCGCGTCTTCAAACCAATGGCGCCGGGCAATGGCTCATGGGCCACGCGCTGGAGCAGGTCGCCGGGCGGAACCTCGGGCTGAATGCCACGCGCGCAGCAAGACGTCTCTATCGTTCCCTGAACTTTGTTCGCGAGGCGCTCGTCTTTCAATGCCAGGGTGAAGCGATATCGCCGCCGGATGTGGAGCTGCCGTCCGGTGCGGTGATACGGGCAGTGGCGGCCGGCGATCTGGAAGCGATCGCCGAATTGGACTGCGTGGCCTTCGGCACCGATCGCAAGCTGCTCCTGGCCCGGCTGATGGCAAATTCCAAAGGTATCGTGTTAACCCGCGCCGGCAGGATCGAGGCCTTCTCGCTTTGCCGGCGGTTCGGGCGTGGCCATGTCATCGGTCCTATTGTGGCGGGCAGTGACGCAGACGCGATCGCCGTCGTCCGCCCACATGCCGCCGAGCATGCAGGAGCGTTCCTGCGCCTCGACACACGCGAGCAGGGCGGGACCTTTTCCGATTTCCTCTCTCGCTGCGGTCTTCCCGTTTACGACATCGTGACGACCATGTCGCTCGGCGGCCCTTGGCTTCCGGTTCCGGGACATCAGGCGGCGCACGAGCCGAGAACCTATGCACTCGTCAGTCAGGCACTCGGTTGACGCAGGCCTACCTGGCGATCGTTGTCGGATTCTAGAGCGGTTCAGCTTTTAACGGAAGCGCAGAACCGCTCTATCCTTTTGTTTTTACGCAATTCCGGACGGAAAACCGCTTCGCACTTTTCCTGGAATTGCTCTAAGCGCCGGGACAGACCGGTATGTCGATCAGAGCCTGCCGGCGTTCAAATTCGGGCCGGAACGAACGATATTGCCAGAGACCTTCCGGGCTTTCCCGGCGGTATACGGTCTCGAGCCAGAACACGGAGTCATCGATCGGCAAGACAGGATGCCAGGCATACCATTCCGACCAGATTTTTCCTGCCGGGTCGTTGTCCATGATCGCCACTCGCCTCCTCATCGTCAGCGCAACTCGAACATCCGTGCGGCACGGGAGCCGTTGTCGTTACGAAACCGGCTTTCGGCATCGGTCACGATCAGCTCCTGGGGTCGATGGTCTCGATTTCCTGGAGTCGAGAGACACCGATCGCGAGAGGTCCGATTTCTGCTTGCTGCGATCCCAGCGTGCCGCGGCGAATGTTCTATAATGCAGAATAGCAGCGGAAGAATATTCTTCAATAGAGATCATTTTCTCGTATTGCGCGAACTCTTCCTCTTCCCCCGTCGGGAGATGTTTCAGGTTGTGAGATGTGGCTCTGTTGACGAATGATTTCGTCGGTGGATGTAGTCGCCTCGATTGGGCTTCGACACCGGCGATAAGTTGCGGTGTTCAATCGCCACTGATCTGTTTGCGTGATGGTTGGATGCTCAGCCGATCGAACGCAGCCCGAGGTAGGCTGCCAGACTGATGGCGGAGAGGGCGATCGTCAGCCTGGGTCTCGCATCGTCAAACATGGCTGCCAGCGAAAGGCCGAGCATCAGGATGACGGATTTTGCCCAGAGATCTTGATCGGAGACGGTGAAAGCGATTGCCCCCAGAAAGACGGCGCTTGCGACGATTGTCACAGGGGCAGATTTCTCGGCGAGATCGCCGCCTGGGAAATACGGCAGAAGAAAACGCCGCATGCTCAAGCCTGAAGCGACGCTCAGAAGAAGACAGGTCAAGACAAGTTGCAACATAGGGTCGTCGCCGATCGATCCGCAGATAGCCCTAAGCATGCAAACCTCATGCCAGCCTCAAACCCTCAAAACGTCGTCCGACAGAGGCAATGTCGCGGCTTGCATGGCTATTTCCTCGGCGTCGCGACCCTTTTTTCGGCAATCGCTCGTCTGCTTGGGCTCATGTTTTTCGTCCGATGCCGAAACCGGCTTGAGCTCACGCAATGATTTTTATATAGAGAATTATCCTATCGTCTTAATTCCGCAAACGAGATCCTTTCATTGGACCTTTCATCGATCGAGATATTCCTCGCCGTTGCCAGCGACCGCAGCGTTACCAAGGCTGCCAAGGCCGTAGGGCGGGCGCCGTCGAATGTGACGACGCGCGTCCAGCAATTGGAGGAGGACCTCGGCGTTTCGCTCTTCAGCCGTGACGGCAAGAAGATGACGTTGACGCGCGAGGGCGGGACGTTTCTCGCCTATGCCAACCGGCTTATGGCGCTTGCGCTCGAAGCGCGCCAGGCCGTGCGGCCTCTGGCCCCATCCGGGACATTGCGGGTCGGCACCATGGAGAGCACGGCGGCAAGCAGGCTGCCGGCGGCGCTGACGCAATTCAATCAGATGTGGCCGGAGGTGTCGCTTCATCTGACGATGGGGGCGTCCCGCGATCTGATCCGCGACGTTCTCTCTGATGCACTGGATTGCGCGCTGATTGCCCGTCCACCGAAGACGATGCGCGAGGAAGACTCGAGCTTCGATGCCGAACTCAAGGCGCTGGAGATGGAGCCGGTCTTCGTCGAAGACCTGTTGATCGTGTTGCCGTCCGGGCATCCCTCCATCAAGTCAGCCGCAGACCTGCGTGTCGGATCACTCGCCGCTTTGGAACCCGGCTGCACCTATCGCCGGATCGCCGAAAACTGGGCGCGCAAATCGAGCACCCTGCCGACGAGCGAACTCGGCTCCTACCACGCGATCTTGGCGAGCGTTGCGACGGGCAATACGGCCGGCGTCATGCCGCGATCCGTCCTTGATCTCATGCACTGGCCGACGCCTCTCCAGACCCATCAGCTCGGGCCTGTCGAGACGCTGCTCGTCTACCGCAGGAATGATCGCCCAAGCGCGTTCAACGCATTCCACGAAGTCCTCAGCGCGACAAGGGGCAGAGATATCAGGCTGGCAACAAACTAACCTGAACGTCTTCCTCCTTCGCCGCCAGATAATCCTCGCTTAAAATTGGTCTTGTCATGCAGTATCCCGTTTCCCCGAAGGTGAGACCGAGCCGCTTCCGTTTGTTTTCACCTATTCTGGCCGGTGCGACCTTACGAGAGCGATTGATTGGATGTCTCGGCGCTTTGCTGGCCATTGGTCTCACCGGCGTCATCAGCGGCTATCTGTTCGGCCAGGGGCCGCATCTTCCCCTGATCGTCGCGCCGATGGGGGCGTCCGCGGTGCTTCTTTTCGCGGTGCCGGCAAGTCCGCTTGCGCAGCCTTGGTCGATCATCGGCGGCAATACGATTTCCGCCCTGATGGGGATCATTGCCGCCTATTTCATTCGCGATCCGATCATCGCGACAGGCGTCGGCGTTTCGCTTGCCATCGGCGCGATGTCCTTCACGCGCTGCCTGCATCCACCGGGAGGAGCCGCCGCACTGACCGCCGTGCTCGGCGGCCCTGTCGTTGCCGGCTGGGGATTTCTTTTTCCCTTCGTGCCCGTCGCTTTGAATTCCTGCATCCTCGTCGGCCTTGGCCTGTTGTTCCACAAGCTTTCCAAGCGGAATTATCCGCACGTCGTTCCGAAACCCGCGGAGAACACCCATCAGACAGTGGACCTGCCGTCTGCCGTGCGGGTGGGTTTCCGCGAAGAGGATGTCGATGCGGCCCTCGAAGCGCTCGACGAAACCTTCGATATCGATCGGGCAGACCTCGGCCGGCTGTTGCAGCAGGTCGAGTTGCAATCGGCCATCCGCTCAAACGGCAAGATCAGCTGTGCCGATATCATGTCGCGTGACGTGATCGCCATTGGCGAAGCCTCGGAACCGGATGCTGCACGGCATCTTCTCTTGAAGCACAATATCCGCACCTTGCCGGTGAAGGATCCGGAGGGCCGCCTCGTCGGCGCCGTCGGCTTGCGGGAATTGTCCATGAGCACCGAGACCATCGCGCACGCGATCTCGAGGCCGGCGGTGGCCAGACCTTCGGATTCTGCTCTGTCGCTGTTGCCTGTTCTGACGGACGGTCGCACGCATGCCGTCATCATCGTCGACGACGACTACCGGATCCTTGGCCTGATATCGCAGACGGATCTCCTGAGCGCAGTGGCGCGATTACTGCCAAAGGAGGACAATGCGATTCCGGCGGTGGCCTGAGCGGTGAGCGTGGAACGTAGCTGGAGAAAAAGTCGGTGCTGATCGAGCGCGATTCAAATGGCGATTTTATCCTGGAATCATCGGAGCTCGCGAAACGGTTCGGATTGTCGCTGGCCGATCTTCGCCGCCACATGCGCCATGGCTCCGTCGTGAGCTCCGTGGAAATCGGTACTGCTGAACACGAGGGGACGAAACGGGTGTCGCTTCGGCTCGGCAACCGGCTTTGGCAAGCCGTTCTGAACGACGAAAATGAAGTGCAGCAGGAGCAGATGACCGTTCTTCGGGGTAAATCCTCCGGACGGCATCCGCGCTCACCCCGTCCTTATGGATGATCCGTGACTCCGGTTTGCTGCACCGCTCGGCCCTGTTCGCGCGGACCGAAAGAACGATCCCTTGCGGCCGCCGAGCGGCACGTGGAAGTCGACGCTGGCGATCGGCAAATTGACTATGCCGGCTGGAAGCCCCTTGTTCAGTGCAGTCCGAGGTAGGCCTTGCGGACGTCTTGGTTATCGAGCAGGGCGGCGCTGTCGCCGGAGAGATGAATGCGGCCGTTGACCATGACATAGGCCCGCTGCGAAAGCTTCAGTGCATGGTTGGCGTTTTGCTCGACGAGAAATATCGTTTTGCCCATCGCAGCAATCTCCCGCAAAACTTCGAAAACGCGCTTGACGATCAGCGGCGCCAAGCCGAGCGACGGTTCGTCGAACAGGATCAGTTCCGGCCGCGCCATCATGGCGCGGGCGATCGCGAGCATCTGCTGTTCGCCGCCCGACATGGTGCCGGCGGTCTGATTTCGGCGCTCCTTGAGGCGCGGGAAGAGCTCGAACATGGTGTTCCGGTCTTCTTCGAAGTGGGTCATGCCGATCGGTGTCGTGCCCATCATCATATTCTCTTCGACCGACATCTCCTGGTAAATCTGCCGGCCTTCCGGGACGAGTGCTATGCCGCGCCTGGAAATCCTGCTGGTCGGCATCTGCGAGATGTCTTCGCCACGATGCAGTATCTTGCCGGATGAGGCACGCGGCGCCCCGAAGATGGAGGAAAGCAGCGTGGTCTTGCCGGCGCCGTTTGCGCCGATCAGGCTCACGATCTCACCGGCTGAGATATGGACGTTCACCGCCTTCAGCGCTTCCACCGGGCCGTAATGGGCATGAACGCCGGCGAATTCGAGAAGCGGTACCTGGGTGTCGGACGACTGACTCATGCTGGTACCTCTTCTTCGCTGACACCGAGATAAGCGGCGACGACGGCCGGATCGTTGGCGACATGCTCAGGCGTGCCGTCGGAGATCACCTCGCCATGATCGAGCACGACGATGTGGTTCGAAATGCGCATGACGAGACCCATGTCGTGCTCGATGACGAGAACCGTCTGTTTGTGATCGGCACAAAGCCGTTGGATGACCTCGGCTAGATCCAGCGTTTCGGAAGGGTTGAGGCCGGCAGCCGGTTCGTCGAGGCATATGAGGCTCGGGCCCGTGCACATGGCGCGGGCGATCTCGACGCGGCGCTGCCGGCCGTAAGGCAGTTCGCCGGCCAGGCGGTTGGCGTCTTCGGCAAGCTTCATCTGCCCCAGCCAGTGATAGGCCCGGTCGACAGCCTCTGCCTCGGCCTTGCGGAACGCCCGGGTCCGGAAAACGCCACTGAGGATGTTGTTGCGGGTGGCGAGGTGTTGGGCGATCAGAAGGTTCTCGATGACCGACATTTCCTTGAACAGGCGGATGTTCTGGAACGTCCTGGCAATCCCGGCGCGCGTCACGAGATGCGAGCCGCCGGTCATCGGTTTGGTCACCAACTGGCCGATATCCGTCGGACCATCGCGTCCGTTCAGCATAATGCGGCCTTCGCTGGAGCGATAGAATCCGGTGATGCAGTTGAACATCGTCGTCTTGCCGGCGCCGTTGGGACCGATCAGGGCGGTGACCGCGCCGCGTTCGACCGAGAAGCTGACGTCCCGGTTGGCGACGATGCCGCCGAAACGCATGGTGACATTCTGTACTTCGAGGATGGGTCCGTTCATCGTCCCGCCTCCGCCTTGCCCTCAAAGGACAGTTCGCTGCCGATGCCTTCTTTCATCGAGCTCGGAAAGAATGCCGGGCGCTTGATGCGGACCAGGCCGCGCGGTTTCCAGATCATCATCACCACCATCAGGATACCGAAGACCAGAACGCGGTATTCGGCGAACTCACGCAGAAGCTCCGGAAGAATGGTGAGAACGAGTGCGGCCGAGATGACGCCCGCCGTCGATCCGAGGCCGCCAAGGACGACGATGGCGAGGATCAGCGCGGATTCGAAGAAGGTGAAAGAGGTCGGGTTCACGAAACCCTGTTGTGCGGCGAAGAAGACGCCGGCGAGGCCGCCCGTGGAGGCGCCGAGCATGAAGGCCGTGAGCTTTGTGAAGACGTGATTGACGCCGAGCGAACGGCAGGCGATCTCGTCTTCCCGCAGCGCTTCCCACATGCGGCCGAGAGGGATGACGCGCAGTCGCTCCACGGCGTAGATGACGAAGCAGACGACAAGAAACAGCACGAAATAGAGAAACCAGAACCGGTAGTCCGCGCTGTAGGCGATGCCCAGATATTCATGAATGGGAACGCCACCCTGTTTGGCGGTACGGGTGAATTCGAGGCCGAGGAAGGTGGGTGCCGGAACCGGGGCGCCATTCGGCCCGCCGGTGAATTCCAGCCAGTTGTTCAACACCAGACGAATGATCTCGCCGAATCCCAGCGTCACGATGGCAAGATAGTCGCCATGCATCTTCAGAACGGGAAAGGCGAGGATCATGCCGAAGAGGCCGGCCAGGAATGGGGCAAGGATGAGCGCGCCCCAGAACCCGATGCCGAGATATTGCGATCCGAGCGCCAGGAGGTAGGCGCCCACGGCGTAGAAGGCGACGTAGCCGAGGTCGAGCAGGCCAGCAAGCCCGACGACGATGTTGAGCCCCAGGCCCAGCAGGCAATATATCAGGGCGAGGATCGCAATACCCAGGAGGTATTTGTCGGCAAAAAACGGCAAGCTCAACCCGGCGACAAACAACAGGGAAAGGACCAGCAGCGGCGACCTTTCCGTGCCGGTCATGACGGTCACACCGGCGCCGTTGCCGGCCATGCGCCGGGTGAGTTTTCGACCGAGGCTGCTGATCTGGAACAGCGAGAGCGCTAGACGTCCTGCCGTGACGACGGCCGCCAGCAGTACCGCGCGCATCAGTTCGTTCGTGAACGAAAATCCCTCGAGCACCAGCCCCGAGATCGGGCCGAACAGGATGAGGGAGACGGTAAAAGTGAGGAGCGCTTGCTTGAGGAGTGTGCGAAGGTGGTTGGGTTCCATGGTTCTTGCTCCTCCTCAGACTTTCTGGATTTCCGGCCGGCCAAGCAGGCCATAGGGTCGGAAAAACAGGAGGGTGATGAGCAATGCGAAAGCGAAGACGTCCTTGTAGTCGGTGCTGACATAGCCGGCGAACAGCGCCTCGGTCAGGCCGAGGACGATGCCGCCGAGCACGGCGCCGGGCAGCGAGCCGATCCCGCCGAGCACCGCGGCCGTAAAGGCCTTGATACCCATGACGAAGCCGATGAAGAAGTTGAAAGAGCCGTAGTTGAAGGTGACGAGCGTGCCGCCGACGGCGGCAGTGGCCGCACCCATGACGAAGACCGTCGAAATGATCCGGTCGGTATTGACCCCGAGTATCGCGGAGATCCGGATATTCTGCTGGGTGGCGCGGCATTCGCGGCCGATCCTGGTGTAGTTGATCACATAGGTCAGCACGCCCATGGCGATCAGCGACGCGAACAGGATCACCGTCTGCATGTAGGTGATCTGCGCGAACTGGGTATCGTTACCGATGCGAAACGCCCCCTGGATGAGCGTCGGCACGCCCTGGTCGCGTGCGCCCTGGGCGATCTGGACGTAGCTCTGCAGCATCAGCGAGATGCCGATGGCCGATATCAGCGGAGCAAGCTTGGTCGAGCCGCGAAGCGGACGATAGGCGACCCGCTCGATCACCCAGCCATAGACGGCCGTGATTGCGCAGCTGATCACCAGCACGGATATCAAGGCGAAGGGAACCGACTGAACGCCGAAATAGCCAAGGACGGCAAGCGTGATGGC
>Ga0102591_1003142_pt1 | contig 15484 bp, 18 predicted proteins | sample AraplaCol_mCL_r2_2_FD_76860 | JGI IMG/M metagenome (GOLD analysis project Ga0102591, IMG submission 76860) | Arabidopsis root microbial communities from North Carolina, USA - plate scrape MF_Col_mCL_r2 (SPADES assembly) (version 2) | ecosystem: Host-associated > Plants > Roots > Endosphere... | reverse complement strand
CCTTGCTTCTCGCCGTTCTGGTCGATCAGCAGGACGCGGGGGACCCGGATGTCTTCGTTGATACGCGGACCATCCTTGACGGGCGGCGTTTGCATAGGACGGCGAATAGGGCGGCTCCGGTGTTGTTTAAGGGCGCTATGATATAAAGCGGTATCGTTGAACAGGTTCGCGCGGAGTCCCGGGGGACGCCGCGTTCGCCAGTGATATATGACGAAGGAGTCCCGCGCTATCAAGGCGCATGCGTGACGGAAGCCCGCCTTTTAAGGGGTTGGACGCGCATAGAAGGGCTCGCGGGAGCGAAACGCCGGGTCGGGTCGACCATCATTTCCAATCGTGACCCGTTTCCCGCCGCCATGAGCACGCCGACCACCGCCGCCCGCCACACCCCGATCGAGGACGTCCACGCCCTGCTGATCGGCTCCAGCTTCATCGCCGTCGGCCTGACCTTGCTGAAGGCCGCGGGCCTGACCACGGGCGGCGTGGCGGGCGTGGCGCTGATCCTCTCGTACCTGACCCACTGGCCGGTGGGGGTGCTGTTCTTCCTGCTCAACATCCCGTTCTACGTGCTGGCCCAGCGCACCATGGGCTGGACGTTCACCGCTAAGACCCTGGTCACCAACCTGCTTCTGGCCGGCCTGGCCCTGTCGTTGCCGCAGTGGCTGAGCGTGACGGACGTCGACCCTATCTTCGCGGCGATCTTCGGCGGCACCATCATCGGCATGGGCATCCTGGCCCTGGCCCGGCACAAGTCCAGCGTGGGCGGGATCGGGGTGCTGGCGCTGTGGCTTTACGAGAAGCGCGGGATCAGCGCCGGCAAGGTGCAAATGGCCTCCGACTGCCTGATCCTGGCCTGCGGCTTCGCGGTGATGAACTGGGACAAGCTGTTGCTGTCCATCCTTTCGGCCGTGGCGCTGAGCGTGGTGATCATCGCCAACCACAAGCCGGGCCGATACGAAGGCTACTAAGGCGCGGGTCGCGAGGGCTGCGTCTTAGAGCGCCAAGTAAGCTTGGCCTTGGCGCTCGTAAATATTCTTAATTTCTAGCGAACCAAAACCTTTTCCGCGCGCTTCTCCGTCGGATCAAGTCTTTCGCTCGTCGGAAACCTGCGATCGCTTGGAATTGGGAGGACGGAAAGTGCGGATCATCCACACTATGCTGTTGGCTGCGTGCGCGACATTGGGTGCGACGGCGGCTTTTGCGCAGAATGTTGCAGTTGCACCTAATGCGCCTCTGGAAAATGTCAGATCTCAACCCCTCACGGAGACGCGCGCTCTGGCGATGATGGCCGAGGGCGATAACTGGGCGGGCACGAATGCGTTCCGCAAGCTGGTCGGCAAGAACGACAGCGCCCTGAACCGGTTCAACCTGGCGACCGGCTATCAGCGAACGGGGCGGCTGGACCAAGCCAAGTCCCTTTATCAGGGACTGCTCGTCGACGGCCAATTCACGCAGATCTCGGCGGTCGCGCCGGGCTCGCGCGTTGGCTCCAGGACGTTCAACGCCGCGGATGAGGCGGCTTCGCGGCTGCTGTACATCCAGTGGCTGCAAGAGGGAGGGCGCGCGCGCGTGGCCTCGGCTCCGCTGTCGGGCGCGATGTCGGCCGACGCCGCGGCCGTGCCGGTCGCGGCTCGAGTCGTCGGCGACGTCTCGGACGAGCAGGCCGCCGAACTCGACAGAATGGCCAAGACTCAGCGCGGCGTCGCTCCCTAAGGGGCGACGGCGAAACTACTGCGGCAGCAGGGCGATCGCCGCGCTGGCCACGGTGCTGACCGGCAGGGCCTTGAGGTCCGGCGAGCGGATCACCGCCACGTGGCCGCGTGGACCGCACAGCTCGGGGTCCGAGGCGTCGGAGAACAGGGCGATGGTCGGCGCGCCGGCGGCGGCCAGCAGGTGGGTGGGGCCCGTGTCGTTGCCGACAGTCAGGGCCGCCTTGGCGCCTAGCAGCGCCAGCTGCGCGAAGTCGGTGCGGCCGGTCAGGTCGCGGGCCTGGCCAACGGCCTTCTGGATCTGGCGGGCCATGGCGCTTTCCTGCGGGCCGCCGATGATCACGATATCGAGGCCGCGCGCCTTCAGCAGCGCGGCGAGTTGCGCGTAACTCTCGACGGGCCAGCGCTTCTCGGGCCGGTGGGCCGAGCCGCCCGGCACCAGCAGCACATAGGGACGCGGGGCGGCGGCGCCGGCCACGGGCCGGGGCTCCTTCACCCGACGCAGGATCCACGACAGGTCCGGGGCGGGCGCGCCGCCGGGCTCGGTCGGCGCGTCGGGCCAGATGCCGGCCTGTTTGAGCTGGTCGGCATGCCGCTCCAGCGTGTGCATGTGGTAGCGCGCCTTGCCGCGCTGGGGCAGCGAGCAGCCCGCCGCGATACCCGACCACTGCGGCGGGAACGGGCGCAGGGCCTGGAAGTACCAGTTGGTCCGGCTGTTGGTCTGCAGATCGTAGACGCGGTCGTAGCGGGCCTTGCGCAGGCGGCCCAGCAGGCGGGTCAGGTCGCCGAAGTCGCTGGGGCGTCCGTCGGTCTCGACGCTGTTGAAGTAGGGCGACAGCTTGGCCAGGGCCTCGAAGGGCGGGGTGGTCAGAAGCGTGATCTTGGCGCGCGGATGGGCCTCGCGGATCTTCTTCATCGCCGCCAAGGCCAGAACGAAATCGCCGAGGGCGCCCAGCTTGATGACCAGGACCTTCTTGATTTCCTTGCTCAACTTTTCGTCTCCAGAACGCGCGCGTAGACCTTGAGCGTTGCTTCGACCATCGCGTCAACCGAATACAATTTCCGGGCGCGCGCCCGGGCGGCCATGCCCATCGCGTGGCGACGCGCGGCCCCCGCCTCGCAGGCGTTCGACAGGGCGCCGGCCCAGGCCTCGACATCGCCCGGAGCGACCAGCCAGCCGGTCTCGCCGTCGACGACGGTCTCGCGCGCCGCCCCGTGATCGGCGGCCATCACCGGCTTGCCCATCACCTGCGGCTCCACCGCCGTGCGCCCGAAGGCCTCGGGCTCCAGGGACGGGGCGATGGCCAGGTCGGCGACGAGGTAGGCGGCCGGCATGTCGTCGCAGTGACCCACCAGCTTGACGCTGTCCTGCAGGCCGGCCTGGGCGATCATGTGTTCCAGCTCGGCGCGGTACGCCTTGCGCCCCTGGTCGTCGCCGACCAGCAGCAGCAGGATCCGCGTCTCGGCCACGGCCTTAAGTCGCGCCATGGCCTCGATGACCAGGGCCTGGCCCTTCCAGCGGGTCAGGCGGCCGGCCAGCAGGACCTTCAGCCGGCGGTCCTCGGTCGATACGCCCCAGGCGTCGCGCAGGGCCTTGATCCGCTCGGCCGAGACGAGGCCGGGCTCGAAGCGGGTCAGGTCGACCCCGCGCGGGATGGCCACCACCCGGTCGGGCGGGATGCCGTGCTCGGCGATCACGTGGGCGCGGGTGTATTCGGAATTGGCGATCACCAGGTCGCCCTTGGTCATCACCGCGTTGTACCAGCGCTTGAGGCTGGACTTGGCGTTGTAGACCCCGTGGTACGTCGCCACGAACGGCACCTTGGTGGCGTGGGCCGCCCACAGGGCGCTGAAGGCCGGCGCGCGCGAGCGGGCGTGGACGAGGCTGACCTTCTCGCGGCGGATCAGGTCGATCAGCCGCGCGGCGTTGCCCAGCATCACCAGCGGGTTCTTCGACTGGGCGGGCATCTGGGCCAGGCGGCCGCCGTCGGCCTCCAGTCGAGCGGCCATGCGGCCGCCTTTGGTGGCGACCAGGGCCTTGCCGCCTTCGGCGATCACGCCGTGGGCCACGTCGATCGTCGTCTGCTCGGCGCCGCCGGTTTCCAGCTCCGGGGTCACCTGAAGAAGCGTGAAATCGTCGGGAAGGATGGACACGCGTCGTCCTAAAGAGGTTTGAGGGGTGGTAGTTATCGAAATGAACAAGGCCGCGCCATGACCGATTCCCTCCAGCACCTCGTTCGCAACGACAATCTGCGGTTGGCTTATCGCGTCGTCCAGGGAACCCACCCCACGGTTGTGTGGCTGGGCGGATTCCATTCCGACATGACCGGAACCAAGGCCCAGGTCCTGGCCGACCAGGCCCAGGCGACCCTGAGCGGCTATCTGCGGTTCGACTATTTCGGCCACGGCGAGTCGGACGGCGCGTTCGAGGACGGCACGATCACTCGCTGGCGCGAGGACGCCCTCGCCGTAATCGACGAGCTTACCGAGGGACCGCTGGTGCTGGTGGGCTCGTCCATGGGCGGCTGGCTGGCCTGCCTGGCGGCGATCGCCAGGCCCGAGCGCGTCAAGGCCCTGGTGCTGATTGCCCCCGCGCCCGACTTCACCGAGAAGCTGATGGAGCCGGAACTGTCGGACGAGGCGAGGACGGCCATCGCCCGCGACGGCCGCTGGATCCGGCCGTCCGAATACGACGACAGCGGCTACGCCATCACGCGGGAGCTGCTGGAGGATGGGACCCGGTGGTCGATCCTGTCGGGACCCGTGCCCATCGACGTGCCGGTGCGAGTCCTGCAGGGCGGGGCGGACCCTGACGTGCCTTGGACCCATGCCCTGGAGCTGGCCAACAGCATCACGTCCGACGACGTGGTCTTCACCCTGATCAAGGACGGCGACCATCGCCTGTCGCGGCCGCAGGACCTGGAGCGGCTGGTGGCGGCGGTGAGGGAAGCGCGCATCCTGGCCGAACCTGTGGACGACGACCCCGTCGCCCGCCGTCTGGCCCGCGCCGCCCGCGCCCGCGCGGCGGGCCAGGCTCCCGCCACCGCCTGGGCGGCGGCGGACATGGGGCCGGAGGAGGAATAGCTGGCCTTTTTCCTCATCGCCCGTATGGTATGTTCACGACTTGTTCGAGGACGCCGATGGTGAAACCCGCCCCCCTCCGCATAGAACTCGACGGTGATCTGGATCGGCGATTGTCTGAGATCGCGGAGGTCATGGACCAGCCGAAGGCGGCTCTGGTCGAGCAGGCGGTGCGCGATTTCCTCGAACTGCGCGACTGGCAGGACGGGGCGATTGACGAAGGTTTGAAGGCGGCCGAGGAAGGGCGGGTCTTCGAGCACGACGAGATCGCCGAATGGGTCGCATCCTGGGGGACGCAGAACGAACGCCCCATGCCCAAGCGCGACTGATTAAATGCGTCTCGTCTGGACCGAGCCGGCGATGCGCGACCTTGCGTCGGCGCAAGCCTGGATCGCTCATGATCGACCGCTTGCAGCGGCGAGCCAGGTTGAGCGGGTCGTTGATGCGGTCCGGAGACTTCGTGACTTTCCCAATGTGGGGCGGCCGGGACGTCGCGGCGGCGCGCGGGAACTCGTTGTACCGGGAGGCCCCTTTATTGTCGCTTACAGGATCCGTGGTGAGGAGGTCGCAATTCTCCGGATTTTTCACGGCGCTCGCCGGTGGCCGGAAAGCCTCTAGCGCCCCGCCGCCAGAATCGCCGCCAGGCCCTCGCGATACGTCGGGTATTTCGGTCGCCAGCCCAGCTCGGCCTTGGCCAGGGCGTTCGAGACGCGCTTATTCTCGGCGTAGAAGCGGCGGGTGGCGGGCGACAGGCCCAGTTCGTTGAACGGCAGGTCGGGCGGCACCGGGACGCCCAGCAGGCTGGCGGCGTGCTCCATCACGTCCTGCGGCGGGGCCGGTTCGTCGTCGACCAGATTGTAGATCCCGCCGGCGCGGGGACGCTCCAGCGAGGCCAACAGGCCCGAGACGATGTCGTCCAGGTGGATGCGGCTGAACACCTGGTCCGGCTTGACGATGCGGCGGCCTTCGCCAGCCCGCAGGCGGTCCAGCGCGCTGCGGCCCGGGCCGTAGATGCCGGGCAGGCGGAAGGTGGTCACGGTCAGGCCCATGCCGCGTCCCACCTGGCGCCAGTCGCGCTCGGCGCCCACGCGGCGCGCGCCCTCGATCGACTGGGCCTTGAGGGGGCTGCTCTCGAACACCCAGCGGCCTTCGAAATCGCCATAGACGCCGGTGGTCGACAGGTAGCCGATCCAGTCGGGGAAGGCTTGGGCGGCGGCCAGGGCGGGAATCGTCGCCTCCAGGCCCGGACAGCCGTCGGCGGTGGGCGGGGCGGTGATCAGCACGGCGTTGACGCCCGTCAGGGCTGTGGTCATGGCCTCGCGGTCTTCGGCGTCGACGGGCTCGATCCCCAGGGCGCGCAGCTCGGCCGCGCGGTCGGCGCCCCGCGCCGTGCCCGCCACGCTCCAGCCCCTGGCGATCAACGCCTCGGCGAAGGCCTGGCCGACATAGCCCAATCCGAACACGAACAGACGCAAGGCGTTCAAGTCCCCGACATGAAGGGCGGAATGAGCGGTCAAAACGTGCGTTCGCGCAAGTCCCGATCCCCGTTCGAGGGGGCGGGTGCGACGCGTTGTCCACAATGACGCGCCCCAACCCGCGTCAGACCGCTTGCCAATGGCGAGGCGCTCTGCCATAAGCCGCCTCCTCGTCGCGGGGCGCTGTTTTCGGCCCCTCCGATGCGGGCGTAGCTCAGTGGTAGAGCACAACCTTGCCAAGGTTGGGGTCGAGAGTTCGAATCTCTTCGCCCGCTCCATTCTCCGGCTCCGGGGATGGAACGAGACCCGAAAATATCCCGGATGCGGGCGTAGCTCAGTGGTAGAGCACAACCTTGCCAAGGTTGGGGTCGAGAGTTCGAATCTCTTCGCCCGCTCCAATTTCCCCCCAGAATTTGAAGTGACGCATCCGGTGGGCGCCTGATAGGCGTATGGAACCGGTTGGTCGGGCCCCCGTTGCTGACCGGTGATCACCTTGCGTCGGGCGAGGTGAGGCTGGGGAACGTTGGATCATGACCGGATATGACCTGCGACGCGTGCGTCTGAGCCGCTTCACGGCCGTTGGGGCGGCCGCCGCGACGGTGCTGGCCTTGGCGGGCGCGGCGCCGGCCTGGGCCGTGGATCAGCGCAAGCCTGAATATCCCACCCGCAAGGCCGAAAAGCCCGTGACGCCGCCGCTGTCGTCCACGACGCCGGAGAAGCCCGAGGACGGCGAAGGCTGGGGCACGGAGGTGCGCAAGAAGTCCGTCGAGATCGGTACCCAGCCGGTGCGCGACGTCGGCGTGATGAAGCGGCAGATCCCGCCGATCCTGGTCCGGGCCAAGGAAGACCCCTACAGCCTGAAGGGCCTGAAGACCTGCAAGCAGCTGTCGGGCGAGATCACTGGTCTGAACGACGTGCTGGGCGCCGACTACGTGCCCGGCGTCGAGACCAAGGAGAACCGCGCGGGCAAGCTGGCCGAGGCCGGCGGCAAGACGGTGATCAATTCGATCATCCCGTTCCGCAGCCTAGTCCGCGAGGTCACGGGCGCGGCTCCAGCCGACCGCCGCCTGAACGCCGCCCTCGACGCCGGCTACGCGCGCCGCGGCTTCCTGCGCGGGGTGCACGCCAACCGGGGCTGCCGAACCACGTTCTAGGCCGGACTTCTAGCAGCGCGCGATTCCTGATCTAACCTTCGCGGTGAACCTGCGGGGGAGTTTCCGATGTCCAAGCGCGCGCTCCTGGGGCTCTCCTTGGCCTTGGCCTTGAACGGCGTCGCCGTCGCTGCGGCGCCGACCGCCGCCGACAAGCTGGCCCAGGCGGTGAAGGCCTACGAGGCGGCGGGCGCCGGCGAGGACGACGGCGAGGGCGGGGCGGACGAGGCCTCGCGCTTCCGGTTCCCGCCTGTGGGCCCCAAGGCCGACATCGACCGCAAGAGCCTGCTGACGTCGGCCCGCCAGTCGCTGGACGGCGTCGACCTGGCCGGGCTGAAACAGAACCAGCGCCTGACCCACGCCATACTGAAATGGAGCCTGGACGAACGGCTGGAAGGGCTGTCGTTCGACGAGGCTCGCATGCCGTTCAGCACCGACGGCGGCTTCGACGTCATCCTGCTGTACCGCGCCAACGGCATGCACCTGAAGTCCGAGGACGAGGCCAAGCAGTGGATCGCCCTGCTGGCCCAGACGCCCGACTGGTACGCCGCCAACATCGCCAACGCCCGGCGCGGGGTAAAAACCGGCTTCGTCCAGGCCGGCCCCACCGCCCAGGCGGTGCTGGACCGCGCCCGCCGCACCGCCGCCACGCCCCTGGCCGAGGAGCCGCTGCTGGCCCCGCTGCGCGACCTGCCGTCCAGCATTCCCGCCGACCGCCAGGCCGCCCTGCTGGCCGAGGGAACCAAGGTGGTGACCGACAAGGTCGCGCCGGCCCGTGCGGGCTTCGTCACCTTCATGGAGCAGGAGTACCTGCCGCACGCCGCCAAGAGCCTTGCCGTGTCGGACCTGCCCGACGGCGCGCGCTACTACGCCTTCCTGGTGCGCCGCCACACCACCACGATCCTGACCGCCGAGCAGGTCCATGCCCTGGGCCAGTCCGAGGTCGCCCGCATCCGGGCGCGGATGGAGACGGTGATGAAGCAGGCCGGCTTCCAGGGCGACCTGCCGGCCTTCATCGCCTTCCTGCGCAAGGATCCGCGCTTCTACGCCACCAGCCGTCAGCAACTGCTGGAAAAGGCCAGCGAGATCGCCAAGCGCGCCGACGACCAACTGCCGGCGCACTTCGGGACGCTGCCGCGCCTGACCTACGGCGTGCGTCCGGTGCCGGCCAGCATCGAGCAGGGCTACACCACCGGCCGCTATTTTGGGGGCGACCCCAAGACGGGCCGCGCGGGCGGATTGATGATCAACACCTCGGCCCTGGACCAGCGTCCGCTCTACGAGCTGCCGGCCCTGGTGCTGCACGAGGGCGCGCCCGGCCACCACATCCAGACCGCCCTGGCCCAGGAGCAGACTGGCGTCCCGGACTTCCGCAAGACGGTCTATTTCAACGCCTATGGCGAGGGCTGGGGCCTGTATTCCGAATGGCTGGGCGAGGAGATGGGGCTCTATCGCGACCCCTACGAGCTGTTCGGCCGGCTGTCCTACGAGATGTGGCGCGCGTGCCGGCTGGTGGCCGACACGGGCATCCACGCCAAGCACTGGACCCTGGACCAGGCCAAGGCCTGCTTCCTGGAGAACACCGCCCTGTCGCCCACCAACATCGACGTCGAGGTGGCCCGCTACGTCTCCTGGCCGGGCCAGGCCCTGGCCTACAAGGTGGGCGAGCTGAAGATCCTCGAACTGCGGGCACGGGCTGAGAAGGTTCTGGGCGGCAAGTTCGACGAGCGGGCCTTCCACGACGCGGTGCTGCTGAACGGCTCGCTGCCGCTGGCGGTGCTGGAGGCGAAGATCGACGCGTGGATCGCGGAGCGGAAGAAGTAGGGGTCTTCGCCGACTTCTCCAGCCTCCCCCACAGGGGGAGGGACTTAGAACGCTGGTTCGTCTTGATGGTGGCCCGGAAGGTCCCAGGGCGCTATCACTGCCCCGAATGACACCGGGGGACATTTCAGCATGGCCAAGATCACCGTCCTGGGCGAATGCATGGTCGAGCTGTCGCCGGAGGGCGAGGGGTTGCACCGGTTGGGCTATGCCGGCGACACCTTCAACACCTCGGTCTACATGGCTCGCCTTGGCGACGCGGTCGCCTACTGCACGGCCCTGGGCAAGGGCGACCCGTTCAGCGAGGGCGCCCTGGCCGCCATGCGCCGCGAGGGGCTGGACACCGGCCTGGTGCGCGAGGCCGAGAACCGCCTGCCGGGCCTCTACGCCATCGTCCTGGACGAGCACGGCGAGCGGAAGTTCCACTACTGGCGCGAGCGCGCGCCGATCCGGGACCTCTTCTCGCAGCACACCGCCGACCAGCTGATCGCCGCGGCCAAGGCCAGCGACCTCGTTTATCTATCAGGCGTCACCCTGGCGGTGATCGGCGACATCGGCCGGGCGCGCCTGAAGGACATCCTGGCCTACGTCCACTCGCTGGGCGTGGCCGTGGCCCTGGACTTCAACTACCGCCCCGCGCTGTGGGCGTCGCCCGAGGCGGCGCGCGAGGCGCTGGACGGCGTCGTGCCGTCGTGCCGCTTCATCTCGCTGAGCAGCGAGGACAGCCGCCCGCTCTACGGCCGCGAGGCCGAGGACCTGGCCGCCGAATGGGCCGCGGCCGGCGCCGAGGTCGTGGCGCGCGATGAGAGCCACGCGGTCAATGTCCACACGCCTGATGGCCGCATCGCCACCCCGGCGCCGAGCCGGGTCAAGGCGCTGGACACCACCGGCGCGGGCGACAGCTTCAACGCCGCCTACCTGTCTTCCCGCCTGGCCGGGCTGCCGGTCGAGGCCGCCGTGGCGCGGGGCCACGAGCTGGCCGCGGTGGTGGTGACTCGCAAGGGGGCGATCGTCCCGAAGGACTCCATGCCCCTTTGGCCGCGGGGATAGAGCCCGGTCAGCGCCAACGCAATCAAAGGTTTATATTCCTACTGGACGCGACCAATAGGAAAGTTATCCTCACCCTTGGAATATCGACCTAAGATTCGGGTCGAAGGCGTCACGGGGACGCCGTTCGCAGGGGGAAGCCGATGCTGGCTCAAGCTCTCGAGGATCTGTGGGCGATCTCGCCCGACCCACGTCGCGACAAACTGACGGCCGCGTTCATCACTCACACCGTGGCCTTGGCCACGGGCGTCGCGCCGGTCGACATCGCTTCGACCGGCCGCACCAGCAAGGCGGCGGCGCGGGCGCGGCAGATCGCCATCTACCTGGCCCACGTCAATTTCAACTGGCCGCTGATCCGGGTGGCCTTCGCCTTCAACCGCGATCGCAGCACGTGCGGCTATGCCTGCACGCGGATCGAGGAGATGCGCGAGAACGCCGCGTTCGACGAGCGCATGAACGCGCTGGAAGCGTGCGTGAAACAGGCGCCGGACGCCATTCCGGAGCTGACCCAGCTGGGGATCGAGCCATGAGCGTCCCGGCGACCGAGGGCGCGTATCAGCGGATGCTGGACGCCGAGCACCTGGCCGCCCGCGCCGAGCGGCTGTTGCGACGGCCGGGCGCGCTGATCGAGATCAAGGAACTGGGTTACGTGGTCCGCTTCGGTCCGAGGCGGCGGGCGATGCTGACGATCGACGAAGCCGCCTTCCGTGTGCTGGCGCGCGACGGGGCGCTGGCGGCCCGCCGGGAAGGTGGCTGGCGTTTGATCAAGCCGCTGCCGCCGCCGCCTTCGCCGCCGGGACGTCCGGGCGTCATCGAGGGCGAGCGGGTGGTGATCGAGGGCAGCAACCAGCACGTGGTGCTGAAGGCCAACCTGGGCGAGTCGCCCCTGGCCTGGCTGGCCCGGCGCGGCGGACTGGAGCCGGTGGAGTTGCTGGCTGGCGAACGGCTGCGGGAGGATTTCCAGAAGGCCGGCACGGTGGGGCGACTGACCATGAACTGGGACGCCCAGCCGCGCGGCGAAGGCGGCGGCCAGGGTCTGGAGCCGGCCGTGCGGGCGAAGGCGGCCAAGGACCGGATCGCGGCGGCTCTGACCGAGGTAGGGCCGGGCCTGCGTGAGATGCTGGAACGGGTGTGCCTGGCGGAGACCGCGCTTCAAGTGGCCGAGCGGGAACTGAAACTGCCCAGGCGCACGGGCAAGACGGTGCTGAAACTGGCGCTGCAGCGGCTGGCGATGCACTACCGCATGGCTTGATGACGGAGGAAGGGACACACACTCGCGGTCGGCGTCTTGCCAGCCTGGCTTGGACTCGCCGCGAGTGTGTGTCCCCCAAGTCGGTCTCTAGTGCTTCAGCATGTGCTTGATGTCGCGCATCTGGTCGTGGCCGGACTTGACCGAGGTCCAGGCCTTTTCGATGGCGGCGCGGGTCTGGGGCTGGACGTCGGTGTCCTGCAGGGCCTTTTCGAACTTGGCCTTGATGTAGTCCTCGCCGGCTTCGACCTCGTTGACTACGGCCTCGTCGCCCTTGGTCACGGCGTCCTTCAGGTTCAGGAAGGCGCGGTGGGCGGCGGCCAGGATGGTGCCGTCGTCCTTGGCCTCGCCGCCCAGGCGGCGGACTTCGTCCTGCAGCTCGGAGGCGATCGTGCGGCGCTCCTGGGCGCGCTGCTGGAACAGGGTCTTGTAGCGGGCGCCCTCGGCGTCCTTGGCGGCTTCGGCGTAGCCGTCGGCGCTGTCGATGGTGGTCTCGACCAGGCTGTTGACGAGCTTGATATGGTCTTCGTTGGTATGGGCCATGAGGCTCTCCGATGTTGGGGGACCGGCCTAACGCCGGCCGTCGGGGAAAGGTTCGATCAGCGACGCAGCGCCGGAAGCTTGTCGGCGAGCGGCGAGACCTTGTTGCCCAGGAAGCTCCAGGCGGTGGTCGCCGCGGCCAGGGCCGGACCGCGCGTACGGCGGTTGATCAGCAGGGCGCCGACGACGCCGGCGCCGACGAGGGCGACGGCCAGGGGCACCTTCTTGCCGGCCAGGGTGATCTTGCCCTGGGCGTCGGGCCGCAGCGCGTAGTCGGCCGGCGGCTGAGCAGCGTAGGGATCGGCCCCGTAAGTGTTTTCAGCGGGCTTCTGGAACAGGCCCGACAGCTTGTCGGACAGGCTGGACAGCAGGCCCTGCCGCGCTTGGGCGGGCGTGCCGTAAGAGGCGTCGTAGTTGGCCATGGTGCGGCTCCTAAGCGGGTGGAGCCTCGATAACGCGGCGCTGGCGGGGTTGATCCGTTGCGGACGCATCGGCATCTAACGCCGTGAAGCGAAAACCTCCTCCTTCGACAAGCCCAGGATGAGGTTTCCAATGCGAGGGCTTCGGAATGGTCCTCATCCTGAGCTTGTCGAAGGACGAGGACCTCGCACGACCTTTGAGCGTCGATAGGCTCTAGGCCTTCTCATCTCGTTGACCCATCACCGCACCCACGTGCTCGATGCCCAGTTCCTTGGCCCGTGTCGCCTGCTTCTGGCGTTCGGCGTAACGAGCCTTGGCCTCGTCGTCGCGGGCGTCATGGCAGGCGGGGCAGGAGACGCCTTCGACATAATGCTCGGACGCGCGGTCGTCCGGGCTGACCGGCATGCGGCAGCCCCGGCACAGGCCGTGGGTCCCGGGCGTCAGGCCATGGCCGACCGCCACGCGCTCGTCGAACACGAAGCACTCGCCATGCCACAGGCTTTGCTCGGCGGGCACGGTCTCCAGATAGTTCAGGATGCCGCCCTTCAGGTGGAAGACGTCCTCGACGCCCTCGCTCCTGAGGAACGCCGTCGACTTTTCGCAGCGGATGCCGCCGGTGCAGAACATGGCCACCTTGGGCGGCGGCGCGGCCGGGTCCCAGGTCTCGCGGAAGGCGCGGAACCAGGCGGGGAAGTCGCTGAAGCTGGCGGTGGCCGGATCGATCGCGCCCTCGAAGGTGCCGATGGCGGTTTCGTAGGCGTTGCGGGTGTCGATCACCACCACGTCGTCGCGGGCGATCAGGGCGTTCCAGTCGGCGGGCTCGACATAGGTCCCGGCGTTGGCGGCGGGGTCCAGGTCGCCGGCGCCTAGAGTGACGATCTCGCGCTTGATCCGCACCTTCATGCGGTGGAACGGCAGGGTCTCGGCCTCGGCGAACTTCAGCTCCAGCTGGTCGCAGCCGGGCAGGGCGCGGATGTGGTCCAGCACCTGGTCGATGGCCTCCGGCGTGCCGGCGATCGTGCCGTTGATCCCCTCGCGGGCCAGCAGCAGCGTGCCCTTCACGCCCAGGCCGCAACACAGCTTCGACAGCGGCCGCATGATGGTCAGCGGGTCGGCGAAGGTGGTGAAGCGGTAGAGGGCGGCGACGCGGAAGCTCATGGCCTGGGCTGATAGGCGCTGGCGCTTCGGTTCTCAAGCGCGACTGGAACTAATGCGGCATGGCGGCGCTTACACCGGCATGAGCATTCTGATCGTCGTCCTCGTCGCCCTGATCCTGCTTGGCCTGGCGCTTTATGCGGTCCAACGCAGCCCCATTCCGTCGCCGGTCAACTGGCTGATCCAGCTGGTGCTGATCGTCATCGCGATCTGGTTCATCGGGACGCGCGCCGGGTTCTTCTGATCGAACTCACCCAACAACCGTCATCCTCGGACTTGTTCCGAGGACCCCTCTGTCCGCTTCCGCATAGAGCGCGGGGAGGGCGCTGCGTGTTCGACATCCCATCCTGATTTTCAGGGGCGGTGGGAGCAGGGGTCCTCGGAACAAGTCCGAGGATGACGGCCGTGGGGATCAGACCAGCGCCGCCGCGTCCCGCTGGATACGCGCCACCATCGCTTTCAGCCCGTTCGAGCGCTGCGACGACAGCGCGTCCGACAGGCCCAGCCGCGCCATGGCGGCGGCCGCATCGAACTCCACGATGTCTTTCGCCGGGCGGCCCGAATAGAGCCGCATCAGGATCGCGATCAGCCCGCTGACGATGTGGGCGTCGCTGTCGCCCCGGAACTGGATCGTGCCGTCGGCCTGGGGCTCGGTCACCAGCCAAACCTGGCTGGCGCAGCCGCGCACCTTGTTGGCGTCGGAATGCTCGGCCTCGCTCAGCGGGGCCAGGTCCTTCCCCAGTTCGATCACGTAGCGATAGCGCTCTTCCCAGTCGCCGAGCAGTTCGAACTCGTCGGCCAGTTCGTCGAGGGCGGCGTCGATGGGGCGTTGCATGGCGCGGGACTTAATGCGCGCCAGCTGAAAGGGGAAGGGGCCTTAGGGCCGCGCCCTCGCCATCGAGGGGCGGGCCGAGGCTTCCGGCAGGGTGACGATGGCCGTGAAGCCATGGCCGGGCGTCGATTTCAGCCGCAGGCTTCCGTCCATGGCCCGGGCCAGCAGGTCGACGATCGGCAGGCCCAGGCCCGCGCCTTCTGATTCCCGCGTCAGGGTGGCGCCGCCCTGTTCGAACGGACGGATCAGGCGCGGCAGGTCGGCCGGATCGACGCCCTCGCCATGGTCTCGGACCTGGATCTCGACGGTTCCGCCGACCTCCTGGGCCTCGATGGTGATCAGCCCGCCCTGCGGTGAGTGGGTGAGGGCGTTCTGCAGCAGGTTGGTCAGGATGGTGCGCAGGCCGCGGCCGTCGGCGCGCAGGCAGGGCAGGGTCCCAGCCTCGGGCGCGACGATGCTGACCCCGCGCGAGGCGGCCTCGCCGCGCAACTGCAGGATGACGTCCTCGACGGCGTCGTCCAGGCTCTCCTCGCCCAGGTCCAGGTCGGTGACGTGGCCTTCCAGGCGGGCGATCTCGACGATCTGGTTGACCAGTTTCAGCAGCTTCAGGCCGCTTTCGTGCACCAGGGTGGCGTATTCCTTGTACTGCGGCGCGCCCAGGGGGCCGTACAGTTCGCAGGACAGGATTTCGGAGAAGCCGATCACCGCGTTCAGCGGCGTGCGCAGTTCGTGGCTGACCATGCGCAGGAACGAGCGCTTCTGGTCGTCCAGGGCCTGTTTGCGCCGCGCGCGCGCCGCCGCCCGCCGGAAGGCGGTGGTCTGCGACATCAGGCCCGTGTCGGCGCCGGCGTTTTCGCGCGGCGTCTCGGCATGGCCCGATGCGTCGGTGGTCGCCGGTGGCGGCATCAGGGACTCCCGGACCTTCTGTCCGTAACTTCGATGGGCCAGAATGAACCAAGGCGCTTACGAATCCGTTTCCGTCCACAAGAAGCTCTGGCGTTAACGAT